>ERZ773148.142-NODE-142-length-59740-cov-7.270772_pt1 | contig 59740 bp, 58 predicted proteins | sample MGYA00580846_ERZ773148 | MGnify/ENA primary metagenome ERZ773148 (study PRJEB29015, sample SAMEA2737879) | human gut metagenome | biome: human gut; feature: human-associated habitat; material: faeces | place: China | collected 2012 ... | reverse complement strand
ACCTGTCGGAATATGGGTCAGACGAACCGCGGAGTCCGTCGTATTGACACACTGGCCTCCGTTACCAGAAGCACGCATGACATCAATCCTGCAGTCCTTATCCTCGATTACCACGTCCACATCCTCCGCCTCTGGCATAACCGCCACAGTCGCTGTGGAAGTGTGGATACGTCCGCCGCTCTCCGTCTCCGGAACACGCTGAACACGGTGAACACCGCTCTCGTATTTCAACTTGGAATAGGCTCCTTTTCCTGTGACCATAGCCACGACCTCCTTGAAACCGCCGATTCCGTTTTCATTGACACTGATCAGCTCCACTTTCCAGTGCTGGCTCTCAGAATAGTTCACATACATACGGTACAGCTCAGCCGCAAACAGAGCGGCCTCATCTCCGCCCGCGCCGGCACGGATTTCCAGAATGATGTTCTTGTCATCATTGGGATCCTTGGGAAGAAGAAGAATCTTAAGTTCCTGCTCCAGCGCTTCGATCTGCTTCTTTGCATCGGATAATTCTTCCTTTGCCATCTCACGCATCTCTTCGTCATTTTCTTCGTCCAGAATGGTAAGGCTGTCTTCCACAGCCATCTTCGCCTTCTTATATTCCGTATAAGTCTCTACCAGCGGCGCTAAATCTGCCTGCTCCTTCATCAGCCTGCGGAAACGGTTCTGATCCTCCGTCACGGAAGGATTTCCTAATTCCTGCATCAGCTCTTCATAATGAATCAATATATCGTCTAATTTATCAAACATGGGTAATTAACCTCCAAAATCTTACATTACAGGTAACTTTGCATTGAAACTTTATAAAACCATAGTACCCCTGACCACGCGGTCAAGCCCCGGCGCATCCTGATACACACAAACACCCCGGAAACCGGCCTCCCGAAGAAGTCCGCTCACCGCCTGCCCCTGGTCGTATCCGATTTCAAAATAAACGGTTCCTCCCGGATTCAAGTAACTGCCGCATTCTGCAGCAAGCCTCCGGTAGAAATACAGTCCATCTGCCATTCCGTCAAGTGCCAGCCGCGGCTCGTGATCCCTGACCTCCGGTTCCAGCTCCTCGATCACGCGTGAAGGAATATAAGGCGGATTTGACACAATCACATCAAACCTCCTGCCGGAAAAAGCTGAGAACAAATCGCTCTCTGCAAGCATAATCTTCTGCACGCTGCCCTTCTCATCTGCTCCCTCCGCCAATCCAGCGGAAACTTCCAGCCTCCAGGGCTTTTCCTTTCGGTACTCCGCTGTAACTCTGACGGGATTCCATTTCGCCTGCATCAATTCCCGGGCGTTCTTTTCCGCCACCTGAAGCGCCTCCAAAGAGATATCAGACAGCGTCACATCAGAAAATCCACCGAGGATGGACAGGCTTACCCCGATACATCCGCTTCCGGTGCAAAGATCCAGGACGACAGGGTTCTTTCCCTTATAATCCGTTAAGACCTGCTCCACCAGAGTCTCCGTATCCTGGCGCGGAATCAGCACATGTTCATTGACTGAAAATTCCAGGCCCATAAATTCACGGCTGCCCGTAATATGCTGAAGCGGAATCCGCTCCGACCGTTTTTCTATCATCGCGCGGTAATCCGCTACGGCTCTTTTAACCGAATCCTCATCCTTCACCTCATCGTTTCTGTGCATGAGGAAATGCACCATATCTGTATGAAATGCCTCGAAAAGCAGATACTTTGCATCAAGCTCCGCCTCTCCGACTCCGGACAGTTTCAGTCTCTCCGTTCCTTCGTTCCATAATGCCTGTAATGTCAGTTTCATCCCTGCTTCTCCGGAAAATTCTTATTTAAAAACTCCCGCCAGTCAAAAACCGCCTCCACGGACGCGATGCCGACCTCAATCATACTGTCATCCGGCTCTGTCGTGGTAAGTCCCTGCATCCACATGCCAGGACGGCTTAAAATGTCCATGATCTTCGAATTGCTTCTGCCGGCCAGTCGCAGAAATTCATAGGATACCCCCGCGATAACCGGAATCAGAACGATTCTGCTGACTACACGCAGCCAGATCGTATCTACCCGCACCACCATGAAAAACAGGATACTGATCACCATAACGATGAGCAGAAAACTGGTTCCGCAGCGCTTATGCTCCTTTGAGCTTTTTCTGACATTCTCCACAGTCAGATCCAGACCGTGCTCCAGACAGTTAATGCACTTATGTTCCGCTCCGTGGTACATAAATGTCCTGCGTATATCCTCCATATTGGAAATAATCTTGATATAAGCGATAAAAATTACGATTCTGATGATTCCCTCGATCACCGCCATCACAGTCTGTGATGCGATAAAACGATGGAATATATTCGCCAGAAACAGTGGCAGAACCATGAAAATAGCAACCGCCATGATCACAGAGAACACCATAACCACTGCCATCAAGGCCTTCTCCAGCTTCTCACCGAATACGCGGTCTAAAAACTGTTCAAACTTTCCGGGTTCTCCTGCATCCTCATCGTCCTCAAAAAAACTGGCTGAAAACGTGAGGGACCTCATCCCCAGCACCATGGAATCGACAAAGCTGAATATTCCGCGCACAAACGGCAGGGAAAAAAACTTTACCTTCTCCCCCATGCTGATATACGTATCCTTTTTAACTTCAATCTCTCCGTCCGGCTTACGGACTGCGGTGGCATACTCATCCCCGTTTTTCATCATAACGCCTTCAATCACGGCCTGTCCGCCGATGCCTGAATACTTCATATGTTCCACCTCTCTATAAATCCCAAAAAAGGTTGAGCTAAAGTGTTTCCACCAAACTCAACCTTTTCTTTGCTCTAACTTATTCAGCGGCCTTAACGCCATATTTACGATTGAATTTATCAATACGTCCACGTGCTGCAGCAGCTTTCTGCTGGCCGGTATAGAATGAATGGCACTTAGAACAAACTTCTACGTGGATATCTTCCTTTGTAGAACCGGTTACAAATTCATTACCGCAGTTGCAAACAACTTTGGCCTGGTAGTAATTTGGATGGATTCCTTCTTTCATGATTTTCACCTCACCTGATTTGATTTCTATTATTTTATTTCAATCTGCATCCTGAGTTCTGTAGACTCAGAACGTCACAGCAAACGATCTGCTGTTTTATCTGATTAAAATCCATTTTCTCTAATAAACAGCTTATACAGTATATCATAGAATTTTTTTTAATGCAAGCATAATTTTTACAAAGACCGACAAAACATTAATATCGGAAAAGCTTCTTCGACATCTCCACAAACTCCCGATTTGTACGGGTTCTGGTGAACAGATCCAGAATCTTCTCCACCGCATCCTCAGGCTTTAAGGTGTTGGTCGCCTTGCGAATGAGGTCCACGGCCTCGGACTCTTCCCTCGTAAGGAGCAGATCGTCTCTTCGCGTACCGGATTTCAGGATATCGATGGCCGGGAAAATCCGCTTCTCAGACAGCTTCCGGTCAAGCACCAGCTCCATGTTGCCGGTTCCCTTAAATTCCTCATATATAACGTCGTCCATACGGCTTCCCGTGTCTACCAGGGCAGTTGCAAGAATCGTCAGGCTTCCGCCCTCTCTCATATTTCTTGCGGCACCGAAGAATCGTTTCGGCATGTGTAAGGCCGCCGGATCGAGACCGCCGGATAATGTACGGCCGCTGGGGGCTACCGTCAGGTTATACGCCCTTGCCAGACGCGTAATGCTGTCCAGCAGGATGATCACGTCGCGTCCGTGCTCCACGAGACGCTTTGCCCGCTCGATTACCATCTCGGAGACTCTCTTATGGCGCTCCGGAAGCTCATCGAAGGTGGAATACAGAACTTCCACATTGTTGCCGGTTATGGACTCCTTAATGTCCGTAACCTCCTCGGGACGTTCATCGATCAGCAGGATGATGACATGCATATCCGGATGATTGACGGTTACTGCCTTGGCCACCTGCTTTAACAGAGTCGTCTTACCTGCCTTCGGCGGGGATACGATCATACCTCTCTGTCCCTTACCGATCGGCGACAACAGATCGAGAACTCTCATTGCCGTGGTATTGCGTCCCGTAGTCTCCATGTGGAGTCTCTTATCCGGGAAAACAGGCGTCATATTTTCAAAGTTCGGTCTGTGCTCAGCCGCGCTTGCCGGATAACCGTTGATGTATTTTACAAACAGAAGGGCTGCAAACTTCTCCGCGGCGGTCTTCACCCTGCGGCTGCCCTGTATGATATCACCCGTCTTCATATTGAACCGGCGGATCTGGGACGGAGCCACATAGACGTCATTCTCACCCGGTAAGTAGTTCTCACAGCGGATAAAGCCGAAGCCATCCGGCATCACTTCTAAGATGCCGTACGCGTCAACGCCGCTGTCCAGTTCCTGAAGCTCCGGACTCGGCTGAAATTCCGGGCGCGCCTCCTCGGCCGTTTCCCTTACGGATTCGATCCGGTTCATCTCCTGGCGCTGGTCCTGTCTGTCCTGACGGTCATTCCTGTCCTGGCGGTCGTTCCTGTCCTGACGCTGCTCCGGCCTGTCCTGACGGTCATTCCTGTCCTGGCGGTCGCTTCGTTCCATGGAATCTCCCTGGGACTGCCTGTAATTACTGGTTCTCTGCGGTCCTTCCTGCCTGTAGGAACGGACCACTGTTCTCTTTTTATCATTCGGATTCGTTCTGTTTACGGAGGCCGCCTGTGTCTGAGCAGGAGCCTTCTCCTCCTTAGCCGGCTCTGCGGCTCTCCTCGCTGGTTCCTCGGACTGCTTCACCGCTTCTCCGGCACTAACAGAAGGTTCTTCATTCCCGGTTGAAACATCTGCCGGAGCACTTTTTCCTTCCTTTTCGCCTGCCTTCTCACAGAGAATATCAATCAGCTCCGCCTTTCTCATGGAACCGTAGCCCTTGATCTCCTGTTCTTTGGCAAACTCTTTTAATTTAGCCAATGATAATGTCTCTAATTTTTCACGCATAACTTTCTCCTTATTTTAACTACTCCATATGACAGTTCTTTCATATTCATGGGAATTATCTACGATAGAATATCGTAAACAGATGTAAATAAAATCTGACGTCAGGTCGTACGATAATTTCATTATATACCCTGATTGTCAAAAAGGGAAGATTTTTTTATCTTCATAAATTGCGCGGCCGGGAAGGCGCAAAGCGGTCAGCGAATCAGTTCCTTCATCGTCCGCCCGTCCACCCGGCCCAGATCCAGTCCCAGAATTTCGGCCAGTGTCGGCCCTTCATCAACCAGTGACATTTTCTCCACCCTGGCCCCCGCTGTAAAATGCGGGCCTGCAGCCATAAAAAATGTCCGGTATCCCTCCCGGTCGGGAAGATACCCGTGGGTTGCCGCCTGGATATGGAAATCCGTATGATGGTCGGAGGCTCCGGCCTTTCTCCTGTATTCTTCCCAGCCATTCTGGAAGTAATACCCATCCGCTGCCTCCAGCACAAACGCACATTCCGGGTCCGCCCCCAGTGCAGCGGCTTCGTCGCTGGTAAAGATGCGGGCAATTCCGCTGTTTTCACGCTCCATCATGCGATTTAAGAGTTTTTCCGTCCGCCCGAGACAGTTTCTATCCTTCACATAGATGTAACAGCATCCGTCACAGTCTCTTGCGATCGCCTTCCAATCACGGATTCTGCCGTTTTTCACCTCTGCCAGCCCAGCCTTTACAAAATAGTAATTCGGGTAAATCGCTTCCTTCACATCCAACTGGCAGTGGTCTCCCAGTATCACCACATCCGTCTCGTCCTCCAGCCCCATTTTACGGAGCAGTCCAAGAAGCTCCCCCAGCCTTTCGTCATGGCGCCTGATGGCCGCCATGGCCTCCGGGCTGTCCAGTCCGTACAAATGGCGGTTCGTATCGACATCGGTCAAATGAACCAGCATCAGATCAGGCCGGTATTTCTCCAGGGTGTGAAGCATGGATGCATGAACGAAATGATCCAGCTGCGGCTGCCTGATGCCTTCCCGCATAGATCCGAACTTCATCTGAAGCTCCAGCTCATAAAGAGGCGTCCCATTCATCATGCACACGCCCAGCTGATTCTGCCACGGACGGTTCGGAAGCACCTCCGGCAGGTTGTAATGCACTCTGGCCTTCCCCATCACCGGCCACAGAAGGGAAGCAACCCGGCAGCCGTTCTTTACCGCTTCATCATACAAGGTCGTCCCCTGCACGTATTTCCGCTGCCAGAACCAGTCCGATGGTTCCCGCTCCGGCTGTACCTGTAAATTGTTGACGATTCCATGATTCTTCGGATAACGTCCGGTCACAATGCTCACATGAGCCGGATAAGTCAGGCTGGGATATACGCTCACCACTTCACCGCATCCGGCCGCCCGCTTAAAGAATGGGCCAAAATTAGGCAGCGTCTCCATATAGGCCAGGTCCCTTCCGCCCACGGCGTCCAGGGACAGAATTATCATACGGCGTTTTTTTCTGTCTTGTCTGCTCATTTCACCAATTCCGCCTTTCTCCCTACTCCTCTGCCTCGTTTCGGATAAACTCCATGTGTTCCTTTATTTTTCTTTCGTATCCGTTCTCCGTCGGCTGGTAGAACACGCTCCCCTCCATGCCGTCGGGAAGATACTGCTGTTTCACATAGTGATTCGGGAAATCATGGGCATATAAGTATCCCTGGCCGTGTCCCAGCTTCGCCGCGCCCTTGTAATGGGCATCCTGTAAATGTACCGGAACCGGCATGGTCTTTCTCGACTTCACTGCCTCCAGTGCGTCAAAGACCGCATTGCAGGCCGCATTGCTCTTGGGAGCAGTGGCCACATAGGTGACGGCCTGGGAAAGAATAATCTGAGCCTCCGGCAGGCCGATCCGTTCCGCCGCCTGAGCAGCCGCCACGGCTACGACCAGCGCCTGCGGGTCCGCATTTCCCACATCCTCCGCCGCGCAGATCATGATTCGCCTGGCTATGAATTTCATATCTTCTCCCGCATACAGCATCCGGGCCAGATAGTAGACGGCCGCGTCCGGATCGGACCCCCGCATGCTCTTAATAAATGCGGATATCGTGTCGTAATGATTGTCCCCGTCCTTGTCGTAACGCACCACCCGCTTCTGAATACACTCCTGAGCCACGTCAATGTCGATATGGATCTTTCCGTCGGCCGGGTCCCGCTCTGTCGTCATGACGCCCAGTTCCACGGCGTTCAATGCGGCCCTGGCGTCTCCATTCGCCACATCTGCCAGGAAGTTCATGGCCTCCTCGTCGATCACCGCATTGTAGACCCCCATGCCCTTATCCTTGTCGTAGACGGCCCTGCGGATCAGTTCTCTGATGTCCTCCCGCTCCAGCGGCTTCAGTTCGAACACCCTGGAACGGGAAAGAAGCGCTCCGTTCACCTCGAAGTACGGATTCTCGGTAGTCGCGCCGATCAGAGTCAGCGTCCCGTCCTCCACAAACGGAAGTAAATAGTCCTGCTGCCCCTTATTGAAACGATGGATCTCGTCTACGAACAGGATCGTCTTTTTCCCAAACATCCCCAGGGAATCCTTGGCCTCCTTCACGATCTCTTCCATATCCTTTTTACCGGCGACCGTGGCATTGATCTGTTTAAAATCAGCGCTGGTGGTATTGGCGATCACCTTTGCCAGCGTCGTCTTTCCAGTCCCCGGAGGTCCGTAAAAGATCACGGATCCCAGCTTATCCGCCTTGATTGCCCGGTACAGCAGCTTGTCTTTTCCGATAATGTGCTGCTGCCCCACCACCTCGTCAAGAGTCACCGGCCGGAGCCGGGACGCCAGGGGAGATTCCTTATCCATGGTATTTTCTCTCATAAAATCAAATAAATCCATTTTCCTTCTCCTGCATTGTATACAATATCACTTCCCGGCAGACCCGCGTGAGCTGGCTTCCGGAAAAACATCAGTCGTACCAAAAGTATAGCCCTGGTTTCAAAAAGTGTCAATGATTTCCGGGAACATACATTTGGATGAGGTATTTCAAAAGCCTGGCCGCGTCGGAAAAGCCCCCCCGAATCTACAAAGGCTTTTTCCTGATATAAAATGCCCCGCCTAAAAGCACAGCACTATTGAAAGCCATAACCAGCCTCCATATAAAATATTGATCTCCCATAAACAGAAGCACGACAACCAAAACTCCTGTAACAATCCATGAGAGAATTTTCATTTCCTTATCAAACAGCGCCTTGCTGATAGAAATACCCGCAATTAAGTAACCCGTCAGACACAGAATTCCAATACCCAGGAAAAAGAATTTTTCTGGTATTCTCCCAAAGGCGGCCATGAGTACTCTGGACGCAACAGTCATCAAAAGATAATTACATATAATGACAGCTGCACACACGGCATACAGCTTCTCATACAACGCATGATTTTTCCTGATAATTCCCCTGTAATCAAAGGTGATATACAGCAGGGCGAGGAATCCAACCAGATCTCTCAAGATATAATTTATGGTATTAATCATGCGGAGATCGAACAGTCCTAATATAAAATGGTACACTGCAACCGTACTGTAAACGTTCCAATAGATAAACACAAGACTGCACAGAATCATAAAATTTGATAAATAATAGCAGAACATCTTTCTCTCCATACCGCCCTCCCATCTGACGTTTCCCAACACTCTAATCCAGCTTTAAAGGCTTCTCCCTGCCCTTAGTCGGCCCGAATCTCATTTCCGGCAGATCCTCTAACGGCAATGGACGCGGTTCTATCGATGAACCGTGCGTCCCTGATGAAGCCTATTTTTTTTGCTTTAGCTCTTGCCGGATCACTATTTTTTGCCTTCCAGGATTTCACTTTTATTCTCATACTTCTCCGAATTCGTCCGGTAGAAAACGCCGCCCGCATTATACTCCAGTTCGACGGCATATCCATCCGGAACCAGCGCACTGTGAATCTGACCCGTTTCACGCATCAGGTAATCAAATGCGGTCTCTACGTTTACTCATTTTTCTCCGCAGGTTCATTATACCATGGCCGGCAACCAATATCATTACGAACTTTAAAATATAGAAAAAGCCTGCCGGAGCGCTCCGGCAGGCAGACTTGATCTGCATAAGATCCGTTCTTACATTAATTAACTCCGATAGACATCGTCTCCGGCAGAGTGCTTCCGCCGTCAATCACGATCTGAGATCCGGTTAAGTAGCTGGACTCATCACTTCCCAAAAATGCAAACAGTTCGCCGACTTCAATCGGTTTGGCCAGACGCTTCATCGGAACACCTACTGCGATGTCTGCGATTGCTGCCTCCGGATTCTCCGGATTGGATTCCAGAGCCATCTTTTCAACCATCGGTGTGCGGGCATAGCCTAACTGGGAGCAGTTTACGCGGATATTGCGGGCTGCGTACTCTACGGCAAGACACTTGGTCAGGCCAACGAGCGCGGCCTTTGTCATGGCATAGGCCGCCTCGCCCGCATCTGCAACGATGTCACCGGTTACGGAAGACGCGATCACGATGTTTCCGCCGCCCTGCTTTAACATATATGGAACTACGGCTTTACAGGTGTTCCATACGCCCTTGATATTTACATCAATGTGGAAGTCACGAGTCTTGTCATCCATTTCCTCGAAAGGTGCTAAACGGCATACGCCCGCGTTACAGCATGCAACATTGATCTCTCCGAAGGTGTCAGCACCCGTTTTAGCCGCAGCGTCCATCTGCTCACGGTCGGCTACATTGGCAATAACCGTAATAATTTCCGCATTGTATTCCCTGCGCAGCTTCTCAGCAGTCTCCTCTACCGAAGGGGATAAATCTACCATAATTAATTTTGCGCCGTATTTTGCGTAAGCAGTGGAGATTCCCTCTCCAAGACCTGCAGCAGCGCCGGTAATCAATGCAACTTTTCCATCTAATTTAGCCATTTTACATATCTCCTTTGTTGTTTTTTATATTCCAGGCGGAATGACCGCATGGTTTGCTCTAATCATTTAAAACTTCCGGATACCGTCCGGTGTCTCAATTTCCACCGGATGCTTCTTCCAGTTTACCAGGTTCATCCACAGCCAGATGATGCCGCCGATTCCAAGATAGACGAAGAAGCAGATCCAGGAATCCACGCCCTGTCCCAACGTGCAGAAAAATGCAATCGTTATCGCTATCACCATGGCGAAGATCCGGAATGCATCGCCGCCCTTCACCGTATTGGAGCTCTTCCAATCCGGATGCTTGTGGTGAATGCAGACCGCTGAAATCATCGTCAGCGCATACGCACAGGCACAGCCAAAACTCATCAGATTGAAGAATGCACTCATAAAATCAGAGGAGTTCTGTAAAACTATAAAAATTAAAGACAGGATCAGCAGGAAAATATTGGGCAGCAGAGGCTGCTTATTTTTGTTCACTTTTGCAAATATTTTAGGCAAAAAATTTTTGTTCGCCATGGAGTACAGCATACGGACCGTGGACATCCAAAAGCCCAGCAGGGAAGCGCCCATGCCCAGGAGGCAGGAGATGAGTCCCACAACTATAGGCCAGAAAACCCAGCCGAGTTCCTTCTGCATCGTAGCAATCGTCAGGAAACCATCCTGCGCAAATCCCGCGTATACGTCCTTTAAACCGTCCAGACCCGCAACACAGAAATAGTAGAATACGTAGATACAGCCGCATGTCAGAATCGAACCGCAGATCGCTTTTTTAGAGCTTTTGATGGGAAAATCTCCCTCTTCTACCATCTGGGGAACCGTCTCAAAACCAAAATACGGAGTAATCAAAAGCGCCATACCGATAATCCAGCCCGGAATTCCGTGGACAGAATCCAATGTGGAGGTGAAAATATTTCCAAAGTTTGCAAGATGCCAGTGACCGGAAAACAACAGGATAAATCCGGTCAGTATGGTAACCGCAATATTACAGAACAGCATGCCGGCCTGGGCCTTAACGAGAAACTGGACATTCTGAATACTCATCAGGAAGTACAGAATCAAGAGAATCGCCGCACAGCCTACCATGGGCCAGGTGCCCAGATTCAAATGCATCGTCTTATTCACCCATGTCATGATCGCCATAACAACAGCCGGCGGAACGGATATCCAGGCCGCCATAATCAGCCAGGAGGCCAAAAATCCCACGTGTTTGTTAATCCCGACCGTGTTATAAATCAGCTCCCCGCCGGAAGTATGAAACAGAGAAGCGAGTTCGCTGTACACCAGTGCAATCGGAAGGATTGCAACCGTCATCAGGGCAAAAGCAAGAAATGTTCCGGTGCCGCAATAACCGTAGAAAACAGAATCCCAGTAGTTTACAAAGGTAAAAATAGAGCCTGTCGCTACCGTATAAACAAAAATCAATTTCAAACTTTTGTTCAGACCGCCATTTTTATTTTGATTATCTTCCATTCCCAAAACTCCTTTACATAATTAAACTTTTTAGCAGTCCCACCGCCGCAGATCACGAGGCGTTAAGCCCACAGAAATAAAAAGGTCCAAAAACCCCTTACAAAGTTTTTGGACCACAATGCCGCTCTACTGATATACGCCGTTGCATATCATCTTATATTAAATTTTACCGCTAAAGTGATATCCCTTTAACTGAATTAGATCATAGCACTTTGTGATTAATTTGTCAAGAAAATACCAGTTAATGAAAGACAGAAAATCTGACGGCGGTCCCCTCCCCGCTTTCAATCGTTAGCGTGCCCTTAAGGCTCGATTTCACAAGGCTGTCCACAAGCTTTAATCCAAGGCCCTTGCCGGATCGGTGACCGCTTTTTTCATCAATTCCGCAGCCATCATCCCTGACCGTAACCCAGGAGTATTCCTCTCCCTTTTCTATCGTCAGGAAAATGCTGCCTTCCTCACGGTCACAAAAGGCATATTTGATGCTGTTTGTCACCAGCTCATTGACAATCAATGCAACGGTGGAGGCCACGTGCTCCGGAAGCTCCAGATCATCTCCCGTGATATCCACACGAATCCGGCATCCGCGGACGCTCCAGCTCTCCAGCACACAATCGATAATCTGAGCCAGCATGGTCTTTAAATCAACCGCTTCCGCCCCGGTATGAGCGAGAAGGTCATAGGTCATGCTCATGCTGCGGATATATCCGGTAATGGTTTTGGCAAACGCCTTCACCTCTGCGTCCTTTTTCTGTGCCGCCTCCAGCCCGACGAGGCTGATGATCGTCTGAAGGTTATTTTTCACGCGGTGATGAACCTCATGGATTAAGGCCGCCCGGTAAGCGATCTCATCCTCCATCTGCCGGATCTTCGTCTTATCCCGCAGGATAACGAGAATTCCCTGATACACTCCATTTTCCCGAATCGCACTGATATTTTCCTCCAATACGTATCGGTCAGTCTGGACTTCCTGCTTCCAGGTACCGCCAGCCATAATCTCTTCCTGGCTGTACCTTCCCGTCAGATCCAGATCTTCATATCTGCGGCCGATGAGGCTCTCCGGATGTCCGGCCTTCTGATACAGCTCCTCCGCCCGCGCGTTCGCAAAGGTGCAGATTCCCGCCTCATCGCAGATCAGGAAGCCCTCCTGCAGATTGCTGATCAGCTGATTGATCTTACTGTCAAAGAAAGCCGATTTTCCCTCTTTATTTACGATACGTATAGGCTCCGTATCTGCCCCGGAATTCAGATATTCATAAGTCAAAGAGCCGATGACCTTCTGCTGGTCATTAAAAATGGGACTGACCGTATGTCGGACCACGATCTTTCTGTTGTCAATGATACCGATCAGCCCTCTGCCTGGAATCCCGTGTTCCAGCGCCCGATATACCGCCGGTTCATCTTCCTTCTTTTCAACCTCCCCGATCACGTCCCGCTTATAGAGGTCACAGTCCGGATGGCGGTACTGGGCCGCAACCATGGATTCCCCGTTTCGTGTCAGTATATTGATATAGGTATCCCCGCTTTCCAGATTACCGATAGAAGGCAGCGCATGGGATACATCCAGAAGAATCTGGATATCCGCTTCTGTCAAATCGGTATAAGAATGAGCGATCTGGACCAGCTTCCTGTCCCGTTCTTCTTTTGTCAGACAATCAGGCATTTTCCCCTCCCGTCCCCGGTTTTTTACAGTCTGTTTTTTCAGTCTGTTTTCGCACCCTGTTTTTCAGTCTCTCTACTCTCCATACGCTTTTAGAAGCATTTTTGCTATCTCCGCCATGGACTTTCCCTTGTCCATGGCCAGCCTGCGAATATAGGAAAATGCTTCCTTCTCTGTCATATTTCTGCGCTCCATAATAATTCCCTTGGCACGGTCCACATACTTTCTGTCATTGAGCGTTTCCTTCGTTCTGCTGAACTCCCGCTCCATTTCCTCAATCTGCTTATATTTATTCTGGGCAATCTTAATAGCCGGAATCAGAGTATCTTCATCCACCGGCTTCACAATATAGCCCATGATATCCATATTCACTGCTTTTTCGGCAATCTCCCTGTCCCGGTAAGCGGTCAGCACAATGATAAATCCGGCCAGCTTCTCCTCGTTGATCACCCTGGCCGCTTCCAAACCGGTCATAACAGGCATATTGATGTCCATAATTATAAAATCCGGTTTCGTCTCCCTGCACAGAGTAACGGCATCCATGCCATCCTCGGCCTCTCCTGCCACTTCGTAACCGTTATTCTCCAGGATTTCCCGAATATACATACGGATCAGAACTTCGTCATCTGCAATTACACCTCGTAACCCCATTAATCTCCCCCCAGCCATATACTCCCTGTTTGTATATGAAATATATGTATTTATTCAACTTCTCATTATACCATGAAATCATGGGGAAACGCAATCTTCATTTGCCTGCGCGCTTAGAGTGCACTCCAGGGACGCACGCGGAGGTGTCTGCTCCATACCGCCTCAACAGGCTCAGAGAAGAAAAATCAGTGCAATCGCAAGATATGCAGGAAACATGCGCCGGTTGGCGGCAAAATAGCAGAGTACAAAAAAAGCGGAAAGAATCAGGCTGAACAGCGCCGTTTCCCAATCCTTCGTCAGTCCATGAAGCATTCCCCAGGTCAGCGCACAGAAAATCCCTCCCCACGGTATCAGAGAAGTCCGCCTGACAGGAAAAAGAGACTCTCCCGCCTCCTGTCCAAAGACAATGATAAAAAGAATCAGCGCGGATTCAAGAAGGTAATAAAGGTGCTGAAGCAGAAATACGGAAATCCCCGCCCTCCCATATATTCTTAGGAAGTACCTGAGTTCTGACAATGGTTTTAAATGCAGCCTCATTTCCTCTGCATCAAACGACATGAATAGAATACCGGCAGCCATGCTCTATCTGTATCGTCTAAAAAAAGAGATCGTAAAACAGAATCAGGATATTCAGCTGATCCGCCGTCTAACCCTTGAAAAAGGAAACAGCACACATGGCAGCTTCAGGGAACGCTGCTGATCAATCCACCAGAAGCTCCTCCACTGTAACAAAGGTATACCCCTGCTTCTCCAAAGTATCGACGACCTCCAGCGCCGCCTGCACCGAAGTCGGGAATACATCGTGCATAAGTATGATATCCCCGGGTTCTACATTCTTCACGATTTTCCTCACAACTTTGTTTGTATTCTGCAGCTTCCAGTCAAGAGGGTCCACCGACCACAGCACCACCGTCATATCGGTTGCGCACTCCAGCTCCTCATTCCACGATCCGTACGGAGGCCGCAGATATTCCGGCCTCTGGCCTGTGATCTCTTCGATTTTCCGGTTGGTCTCCCCGATCTGCCCGCAGGCGTTTTCCAGTGTCTCCTTGCTCATCTGTACATGGGTAAACCCATGATTTCCGATCAGATGGCCATCCTCCTTCATCTGGCGGATCACCCCTTCTTTTCCGTCAATATTTTCTCCCAGAAGAAAAAACGTGGCATGTACGCCCCGCTCTCTGAGTCCATCCAGCAGTTGGCTGGTATAGACGGAATGAGGGCCGTCATCGAAGGTAAGCGCGATCTGTTTCTCCCCGGAAAACTGGCGCCGCACCTCACTCTGCGCCGAATCCCCGGCGTCAGCCGGAAGAAATAGAGTCTCCTTTGTTTCCTGATAAAAGCCATACATGCTTCTTCCCAGCGCGATATCCAGTGCAAGGACAGCAAACAGGCATAAAATTTTCCATCTCAGTTTCATTTCGATCTCTGGCTTTCTCACTATTATTAAACAATCTATGCACAGACGAAAGAAAATAAAACCGGTTTGTTTTCGTAATTTTTCTATCTTTTTTCCCTTAAATACGATATAATAGGGATATAAACCTGTTATTGTTGCATAATTTCATACGCACATGAAATTCTTTTGAAAGGAGAGGATGTTATGGGGCATAAAATTATTACCATCGGCCGTCAGTTCGGCAGCGGCGGACACGAAATCGGCGACAGGCTGTCCAAATCTCTTGGCATTCCGCTGTATGACCGGAATTTAGTGGAGATGGCAGCCGATAAAATGGGGCTTTCAGAAATCAGTGTCGAAGAAGTGGATGAATCTGTTTTAAACACATTTTTGTCAGCCTACCGCTATCCGGACCATGTCAATTCTTTCACCGGCTATGGCCTTCCTTTAAATGACAGCACCTATTTAACGCAGTCATCCATCATCGAAAGCCTGGCAAAGCGTGGGCCCTGTATCATCGTCGGCCGGTGCGCGGACTACGTTCTCCGGCAGAATTCCGGCTGTCTGAATATCTTCATCAGCGCTTCCATGGAGGACCGCGTCAAACGGATTATGGACCGCTACAATCTGACGGAAAAGGAGGCGGCCACCGCGATCAAGCGGACAGACCGGAGAAGAAAGAATTACTATGAGACGTATACCGATCAGAACTGGGGCAGCACCGATTCCCACCAGCTGCTGATCAACGTCAGCAAGCTCGGTATGGAACGTACGCTGGGACTGATTGAATACCTTTATAAACAGCCATAATAAACTACAGGAGCGATATGCTTTCTTGAGGGAGAAACCGCATATCGCTCCTGAATTTTGTTCTTCCTGACGTTCCGGCATCCATACTGCCTCTATATCATACCAACAAAATGGTAAAACAGCCATATCACGCTCCCGCCAATCAAGGCGATTCCGCCGACTGCTGCAATGAGAAACAACGCAACCGCCGTCTGAAAAACCAGCAGGCAGAGCAGCGGATGCTTCTTTTCCAGTTTATCCACCATTTTTTTCACAAGATTCCTATTTATTAAAAGGACTTCCATCATCGCAATCCCCTCCTCTTCTGCTTTCATTATAATGCAGGGCGATTTAAAGATTCTACGGTTGAGATTGCGGCTTTCATAAACATTCTATAAACGATTGACTTGTTCTGCTTTCCTGGGATATGATTAGAGTAATAACTTTTTACAGTGGAGGTCTTGACTGTTGCAGACGAAATATCTGATTTTGATTCTGGGGCTTTTGATTGTTATTCTGGCTCATGGTGACCGCGGCAGAAAGGCCGGCGGATCCGGCCGCTATATAAAGAGTATTCTCGGGATTGAAAACGGGAACGGGAGACGTATCAAGGGATACGATTACATTCGTGTTCTGGCCGTTATCGCCGTCATCGGGACCCATGTCGTTCAGTCCGATACACAGCTTTCTGCAGGCAGTCCCGGATGGATCGGACTGCGCATCGCGGAGACCGCATTTCTGACCTGCAACGTGCTGTTTGTCATGCTCAGCGGAGCGCTGCTGCTGAACCGCGGGGAAGAGCCTGTCGCGTCCTTTTATAGGAAACGGGTCTTTCGGGTCGTCATTCCCATGGCGGTCTACTATATGTTCTACCTCTATATGGGGCTCTATCATTCCGGGCTGTTAAATCCGGCAAACTGGCTAGACGCGGGAAGGCGTTTTCTTTCCGGCCCCTCGGACTGGAACCCGCATTTCTGGCTGATGTATGTTATCATCTCCTTCTATCTCACCGCTCCGTTTTTCAGAGTCATGGTGCAGAACATGTCCGACCGCCTTCTAACGTCATTTGTCTTCCTGACCTTTGTCATGAACGGCGCCCTTGCCTGGCTTCCGTTGGCCGGTATCCAGTTCAGCTTCGTAACCATCCTATGCGGCTGGGAATCCGTGTTTGTATTCGGATATTTCTGGACGAGACCAGTCTCTAAACGCTTTTTTAAGCCTTTTATTGCCCTCGGGGCAGCGTCCTTTGTCTTCACCGCTGCCGTCTCCTGCATCGCTCCTGACGGGGCTGAAATGCTGTTTAACAGGGCTCCTTCGATGCTCTTCATGGCAGGCGGCATTTTTGCATGGTTTTCTGAGAGGGAGGACCATTTGAAAATGCCGGGGATGGCTGTCAGAGTAATCGGAAAGTATGGATTTTCCATTCTACTGATTCACTGGTACATTCTGCATTACGTCACCGAGGAACGGCTCGGCCTCTTCGCCTCCTCCTTTGGGGTTATCGGCGGCACCGTGTTCGCCATGGCCGTGACGCTGATCCTTTCCCTTCTGGCTGCTCTGGTGTTTGACAATACCGTTGTCATTGCCGTGGAATACGTCTGTGAAGCTGCGCTCAAATTGTTAGAAAAGATATGGAAAAGGCTGACCCGTCAGTCAGCCTCATAGTTTACATAAATTCAAATCGACCAGTTTTCACTGCATCGGCCATTTCTTTTTACGACTCCACAAACCGGTACCCCACTCCGACTTCCGTCAGGATAAACCGAGGCTTCGTGGAATCTTCCTCTATCTTCCGCCGGATATTCGCCATAAATACGCGGAGGGACTGGTAATCATCCGTCGTGTCGTAGCCCCACACCTCCTGCTGTATGAAATGGTGAGTCAGCACTTTCCCGGAATTGTTTACCAGAAGCGTCAGCATCTTATATTCGATCGGGGTCAAATGCACCTCGCCGCCTCTGACAAAGACTTTTCTCTTCTCGAAATCCATCTTGAAGGTATCCAGCTCGAAGACCGGCTCCTGCTTGGGAGCACTGCTGCGGTGGCGCAGTGCGACCCGGATTCTGGCGAGAAGTTCACCGGCGTTAAACGGCTTGGTGATATAATCGTCGGCTCCGGCGTCCAGCGCGCCTACCTTCTCCTGCTCCATGCCCCTCGCGGAGACTACGATGACCGGCACATCGGATTCCTGACGAATCTGGTCCAGCACCTCCATCCCATCCAGGTCCGGAAGCCCTAAATCCAGCAGGATCAAGTCCGGATTGTTGGCGTAAAAGCAGGAAATACCAGTCAGCCCGTCGTCGGCCAGATCACACCGGTATCCCTTCGTCTTCAGTGTTATTCTTATAAAGTTCTGAATTGTCTTGTCGTCTTCTATTACCAGGATATCTGCATCATTCATTCTGTCTTACCTCCATCGGCATGTCAATCTGGAACGTGGCTCCCCCCTTGTCGTTGTTAAACGCCGTGATACGGCCTCCGTGGGCTTCCACGATGGCCTTGCAGATGGTGAGCCCCAAACCGACTCCCCGCTGCTTATCTCCGTTCTCATACGCAGTTGTAAAAAAATTATCAAAAATCTGGTCCAGCCGTTCCTCCGGCACCCCGATCCCATTGTCGGATACCTTAAAAACAAGGAAACTTCCGTTCACCTTGGCGGATACGGTAATGGTGGTATCCTTTCCGGAGTGACGGATCGCATTGTCGATTAAATTCACCAGAACCTGGGTGAAGAGCCTGGCGTCTACCGGCAGCAGCACGATGTCGTGGGGGGTGGACGTCTTTAAATGGTGATCCCCCAGCCGCTTGGATACCAGCGTGACCGCACCCGATATCAGGTCATCGACCACCTCTTTTTTCTTCTGTATCTCCAGGCGCCCTTCCTGAATTCTCGTCATATTGAGCAGGTTCTCCACCATGGAATTCAGCCACTCCGCATCGGTGCAGATATCGTTTAGCATGCTCTTTGCCGTCTCCTCGTCGAGCCCGTTATAATTGTCATACAGGAAATTGGAGATCCCGGCGATTCCGGTCAGCGGAGTCCTTAAATCATGGGAAATACTGCGCAGCAGAGTGCTCTTCAGCCTTTCCTTCTCAATCTGGATCTTGGTATCCTCCTTCTCCTCATTCAGCCTCTCCCGCTCCATCACCAGGGTAATCTGTGAAATGACGGTGTCCACATAAATCCGCTCTTCCGCCTCCAGCTCACTCTCGCTGCAGTCGAAGATTACGACGCCGTACGTTTTATTGTTGCTGCGGATCGGCACGTATAGACAGGGATTTTCACCGAACTGGGACTCCCCGTGGCCGCAGACCATGGAATTGCGGTAACACCACTCCGCTATGGTATCGGCAAACTCCTCGTTATCCCGGTTTCGAATCAGAATATCCACGTGTCTGGCCGTCAGCTTCTTCAGACTTTCACTGCTGTATCTGGCCACGGCCGGAAGACCGGACAGATTTAAGAATCCACTTCCGATGGCATTCAGCCTGGTGGTGATCTCCGTCCTGGTGTTAGCGATGTCCATCTGCTTCTGCAGTTTAACCGTCAGCGACGCCACGATAAAAGCAACAATGATAAAGATCAGCAGCGAGATCACGTAGTTGGGATCATCCACCTGAAAGGTGAATTTCGGGGCGGTAAACAGGAAGTTAAAGGTGAACACAAATACCACCGCCGAACCGATTCCCCAGCACATGCTGCTGGTCTCCACACTGCAGATCACGACGCCTACCACATAGAGCAGAAGCAGGTTCTCAATCCGGACCCCCATATGGTTGAGCACGATGGCAAACATGGTGGACAGCACCCATATGACGGCTACTTTTGCAGCATTTTTTACTATTTTTAAGACATATCCCGCATCTGCGGCTTCATTTCTCATGATTCAATCCTTTTCCCGTTTCTTTTTCCGCTCGTACCTGCCTGAAAGCGTTTCTCACGCAGGAACTTCTTTCCGTCTGATGCCATTCTGACTACAGCGATAAGAACCACGTAGATCTCCAGCCGTCCCATGAACATACCGGTTATGGCGGTCCAGTGAATCACCGGACTGGCTCCATACGCCGTAATTCCCACGGACAGCCCTACCGTTCCCAGCGATGACGCAAACTCAAACATGGAATCCTGCAGGGAGTAACCGTAACAGCAGAATATAAATGTCCCCGCGCCAAACAGCAGGAGGTAGAAAAATACAAACGCGTTGATCTGTTTTCTCTCCCGGTCCGGGATCGTATCCTTCCGCCCGCCCCGGTTAATTTGCTCTGTAAATACCACCCGGTCCGGATACGTATCCCGCACCAGCTTCCACCAGATTTCCTTCAGCATAACATAAACACGGTAAATCTTCAAGCCGCCCGCCGTGGAGCCGGCTCCGCCTCCTATAAGCATCAGAAGAATCATAAGAAACATCATGGCCGGCGTCCAGGAGGCGAAGGAGTCCACCGTCTGAAACCCGGTCGTCGTCAGCGCGGAAACCGCCTGAAATAAAGCCGTCCGAATGCTTTCCGGCACACTGCCGTACACGCTGTTCGTCAAAAGAACCGTCAGAAGAGGCACAAAGAGCGCCAGCAAAAACAGCATGAGCCTTGTCTCGCAGTGTGAAAAGAACGCCCTCCATTTTCCCTTCAGGAGAAGCAGATGAACGAAAAAATTCGTGCCTCCCAGCAGCATAAGCACGATTGTAACCATCTCGATCGCAGGGCTGTGATAATATCCGATGCTCTCCGGCCTCGTGGAAAAACCGCCGGTGGAAAGTGCTGCCACGGCGTGATTAATTGCGTCGAAGAGGCTCATTCCAAACAGCACATACAGTAGTGTTCCAGCCAGAATATAGCCGCTGTAAATCCCTATAACCAGCCTGGCGGATTCGATTAAATTGGGGAGCAGACGGTCTGAATGGCCTTCCGCGTGATACAGACGCATCCCATAGACATCGGACAGAACCGACGTCATGACCAACACCAGCCCGATCCCTCCGAAAAACAGCAGCACGGTCCGGTGAATCAGAAAAATATGCGGCGCCGTACCCGTATTGACCACAGTCAGACCCGTGGTGCTGAGTCCGCTGGTGGTCTCAAACACGGCCTGCGTCACCGTGTAATTTCCCGTAAGAACGAAAGGCATGGCCGTCACAAATATAACGATGATCCAGGTTCCCAGCACCACGATCATCTCCTGATTTTTTTCCAGCCTTCCGGCCTTTCTGCCCCGCAGGACAAGGCTCATTAAGTATCCGGCCAGTATGGCGGAGACTCCGGGCGCCACAAAGTACTGCGCCTGCCCGATTTCCTCCGGATAAAAGAAAAGGGTAAACAAAGGCAGCATCGTGATGATCCCTGCCAGAATCATCACGATTCCCATATAACCGGCAATGAGGCGGCCGCCTTTCAGCGTGCGCCGGTCGTCCTGGTATTTTGCGCCAAATGTTTCCCATATCATCTTGTCACTTTTCATTTTCTTCACTGCCTATGATCGCTTTTACCGCCTCTTTCTGACTCTCAGGCGTCGTCATGACGACCAGACGGTCCCCCGCCATGATCTTGCTCTGCCCGTTGGGCACCGTCACCTCGGCGTCCCTGATGATGCAGCTGATAATGGTGTTAAAAGGCAGACGCATATCGGCGATCTTCTGTCCCACCGCCGGACAGTCGGACATCACTCTGATCTCATTCACCAGAACCCTCTGGTTCTCCAGCGGCATAACCTTAACCAGATCTTCCACCACAGAAGCCTGTTCAATATAATGGGCCAGCATATAGGTAGCGCTGATGGCCCGGTCCACGCCCAGCAGCTCAAAGATTTCCACATTTTTCGGATTTCTTACGGTACAGACGGTCTTTTTCACGGCAAACAGGCGCTTTGCCATCTGGCATATCTCCAGGTTATCCGCGTCCTTCTCCCGCAGCGCGATCACAATATCGCATCCGCGGATTCCGGCGTCTTCCATCACATACTCCTTGCAGGGATCGCCGTAGATCACGGATATATCATCGTGAACCGCTGCGAGATGCTCACAGTAACTCATATCCTCATTGACCGTAATCAGTTTATGTTTTCCCATTAACAAAAGTCCGATCAGGAAATCAGCCTCGTCCCTGCCTCCTGCCACTACGATTTTCATGAGACCACCGCCTCCTGATACTCGCCTTCTGTCAGACGGTCAAACTCATTGACCGACAGCACAAACGGGCAGATTGGCTTCACATTAAAGCCGCTCAGCAGCTTTTCTTTATTCTTATCATTGAGCCGTGAAAATACCTCCGGCACCTTAAATATCCGGCATGCGATCTGGGACGCCAGAATATTAATATTATCATCATCCGTAGCCGCGATAAATACCTCCGCGCTCTCAATTCCAGCCTGTTTTAATAAATCCACGTCGGTTCCGTCGCCTACTATCTGATACCCTCCAAAATCATCCGGTAATTTCCGGAATGCATCTTCATTTAAATCAATAACCACAATTCTTGTATTACGCCCTGAAAGTTTTCCTGCCAATCCCGCGCCAAATCTGCTCGCCCCTGCGATAATGATTGTTTTCGTTTTATGAAAAAACATACTGGCACCTCCTTTTTCCATCTAAAGCATAAAACAGCGTATTCTTACAGTTTTATTGTAACGGAAGGCATCATAAAAATGATAGTGGGAATCAATGCAGGCATATAAAGATTCTATAAAGATGGGATCCGGGAATAAAGAGTTAAAAAAAGACCACTGTCCCGCAAGAGACAGCAGCCTTTTATTCTGGTTTTATTCAGCAAAAACAGTGATTATGCTAAGCAAACGTTAACTGCCTGCAGACCACGGTTTCCTTCGGTTGTATCATAAGTTACCTTCTGGCCCTCTTCAAGAGTCTTGTAGCCATCAGCCATGATTCCGGAAAAGTGTACGAATACTTCTTCGCCAGTCTCGTCGTTTGTGATAAAACCATAACCCTTTGCTCCATTAAACCATTTTACTGTACCGTTGTTCATAACGCGTACCTCCTATAAAAATAAAAAAATTATTTGATTTATCTCATGAAACAAAAATCACATATTTTTGTAAAGCATCATCCGAAAATAATGACTTACAAAAATATGTGAAATCATAACCTCATTCGATAATACGGGTGTAGTTTACACCTTTTTTCATAAATTGTCAAGACTATTACAGCATTTTCCCTAAAAAAACCCCCGAATCTGCAAAACAGATTCGGGGGAAAGAAGAGTCTAAATTACTTTAATGTAACTTTTGCACCCTCAGCCTCTAAGGAAGCCTTGATCTGCTCAGCTTCTTCCTTGGAAGCGCCAGCCTTAACTACCTTCGGAGCGCTGTCAACTACGTCTTTAGCTTCTTTTAAGCCTAAGCCTGTAGCTTCACGAACAACCTTGATAACTTTAACCTTGTTAGGACCAACTTCAGTTAATTCAACGTCGAACTCTGTCTTCTCTTCTTCAGCTGCTGCGCCAGCGCCTGCTGCTGCTACAACAACACCTGCTGCTGCGGATACACCGAATTCTTCTTCACAAGCTTTTACTAAATCATTTAATTCTAATACGGATAATTCTTTGATAGCTTCAATAAACTCAGCTGTTGTTAACTTTGCCATGATAATATACCTCCATTTAATATATGTTTGATTTTTTGTAAGGAAGTTCAGCTCCCTTTGGTCGCTGAACCGCTAATTTTCTAAATTCAGGCTGCGCTGCGCTTGTCTTCGTTAAGAAAATTAAGCCTCTGCGCTTTCGCCGCCCTGTGCTTCTGCGATCTGCTTGAGCACGCGAGCAAAGTTGGTGATCGGAGACTGGATGCTTCCAAGTAACTTTCCAAGAAGAACTTCTCTGGAAGGAATGCTGGAAATCTGAGCCATGCCCTTTTCATCGTAATATACGCCTTCAACAACGCCGCCCTTAATCTCTAATGCCGGAGCTGTCTTGGCAAACTCAGCAAGGATTCTTGCCGGAGCTGTCGCGTCTGTCTTGGATACAGCTAATGCTGTAGGTCCTTCCAGATTCGGCTCCAGAGCCTCGAATGCTGTGCCCTTTGCTGCAAAACGGATCATTGTATTCTTGTATACTTTGTAACCAACGCCTGCTTCTCTTAACTTCTTACGCAGTTCAGTATCCTGAGCTACAGTTAAGCCACGGTAGTCAACAACTACTGCGGTCTCAGCGCCATCAAGTAATTCCTTGATCTCGTCTACAACTGGCTGTTTTAATTCAACTTTTGCCATTATGGTTTACCTCCTGTTTAGTCTAAACCTGGCCGATTACCCGGCCGGTCCGCCCGTATAAACCGCAAAAAGAATATCTCTGTCCTGACGGAGCGCTTTTATCTCACTGGACTTTCGTCCCGGGAAAACAAAAACCTCTCTGCCACAAGGACAGAGAGGTCTACAGATCATTCGTTAAAACGATACTTGTACGTTCCTCGGCAGGCGTTTACACCTTATGCCTTGCGGCACCTGCTGTCTTCGGCAGTCAATACTTTGCGTATTGTAACATGATTTATGATTAATGTCAACCACAAAACAAAATTAGTTTGTTAATTTTGCTACGTTCAGCTTTACGCCAGGCCCCATGGTAGAAGTCAGAGTAACGCTCTTTAAGTAAGCACCCTTAACAGCACTTGGTTTTGCTTTCATGATTGCATCGATAAGCGTCTGGAAGTTGTCCGCTAATTTATCTTCTTCGAAAGAAGCTTTTCCAACTGGCACGTGGATAATGTTTGTTTTATCAAGTCTATACTCAACTTTACCGGCTTTGATATCGTTGATAGCCTTCGTTACGTCCATGGTAACTGTACCAGCTTTTGGGTTTGGCATTAAGCCCTTCGGTCCGAGTACACGTCCCAGACGTCCAACAACACCCATCATATCTGGTGTAGCAACAACTACATCAAAGTCTAACCAGCCTTCGTTCTGGATCTTCGGAATTAATTCCTCTGCTCCAACGAAATCAGCGCCTGCAGCTAAAGCCTCGTCAGCCTTAGGTCCCTTAGCGAATACTAAGATTCTTACAGTCTTACCTGTACCATGAGGCAGTACAACTGCACCACGGATCTGCTGATCTGCGTGACGTCCGTCACAACCGGTTCTGATATGAGCTTCAATTGTTTCATCAAATTTAGCACTTGCAGCTTTCTTAACTAATGAGATTGCTTCCGGTGCATCGTAGAGAACAGAACGATCGATTGTCTTCGCTGCCTCTGCGTATCTTTTTCCTCTTTTCATTATAAATAACCTCCTAGTGGTATTGTCGGGGATGTCCCTCCCACGTTTTTAATTCCTGCTGATTCACGGGTATGTTCACTGGGCTAAGCGCGGAAGAACCGGGCCAAGCTTTGTAAACAGCGTCTTCACTAAACTCGAAAGGATCTCGTTAAGTGTTCACAGCCTATTCAGCTACCTGAATTCCCATGCTTCTTGCCGTACCAGCAATCATGCTCATGGCTGCTTCCAGAGATGCTGCATTTAAGTCAGGCATCTTTGTCTCGGCAATCTTCTGTAAATCTTCTTTGGAGATAGTTGCTACTTTTGTCTTGTTCGGAGCTGCAGATCCGGATTTAAGCTTGCATGCTTTCTTTAATAATACAGCTGCAGGCGGAGTCTTTGTGATGAAGCTGAAGCTTCTGTCAGCATAAACAGTGATAACAACCGGGATGATTAAGTCGCCCTGGTCAGCTGTTCTTGCGTTGAACTCCTTTGTAAACTGTACAATGTTAACACCATGCTGTCCGAGTGCCGGTCCGACAGGAGGAGCTGGTGTAGCCTTTCCCGCTGGAATCTGCAGTTTGATATATCCTGTTACTTTCTTTGCCATAATTAGGCACCTCCTAATAAATGTGGTATTGTCGGGGATTTCCCTCCCACGAGCCCTCTGAAACCAAAAGGCCGCTTTTACTTGTTACATCTTTTTAATTTCGTTGAAATTCAGTTCAACCGGGGTCTCTCGGCCAAACATCTCAACATTAATCGTGATGGATTTCTTACCTTCGTTGATGGACTTGATAGCACCAACGGTATCCTTCCATGCACCGGAAATTACCACAACGGTATCTCCAACCTCAAAATCAACAATGACTTCCTCATTTCTGAATCCTAAGCTCGCCATCTCATCTTCTGTCAGAGGAACCGGTTTCGATCCAGGACCAACAAAGCCTGTCACACCACGGGTGTTACGCACCACATACCATGTATCATCATTCATGATCATATGGATCAGTACGTAGCCGGGGAACATCTTCTTATCGGCCTTTTTCTCCACACCATTCTTCAGTTCGATAACGGATTCCAGCGGAACTGACACTTCCAGGATCTGATCCTGTAAGTTTCTGTTTTCAATGGTTTTCTCAATGTCGACTTTTACTTTGTTCTCATAGCCTGAATAGGTATGGACTACATACCAATGTGCTTCTGACATACACTCACCTTAACCCTTAATCATTATAAGATAAAACTGAGACCGAACTTGATGATTAAATCAAGAATGGCGATAATCAGTCCTAAAGCAATCGATACAGCCAGTACTGCAATTGTCTGCTTCGTTACGGTTTCTTGGTCAGGCCAGACGATTTTCTTGAACTCAGTCTTCAAACCCTGGAAGAAATTCTTCTTCTGAGCTCCCTCGTTGTTCACTGTATCTCCCATAATTTCACGTCCTTTACGTCAAACCGATTACTTAGTTTCCTTGTGCAAAGTATGTGTCTTACAGAATCTACAATACTTTTTGGTTTCCATTCTGTCAGGATGAGTCTTCTTATCCTTGGTCATGTTATAGTTACGCTGCTTGCATTCTGTACATGCCAGTGTGATCTTTGTGCGCACGACTTCCACCTCCACTTAAATTTTCGTTGTTGTTATTCGGCCATTCTTCTATTATCAGGTTCTCACGCCCTGCGCTGCCGCAAAACGTAATTTTGAGCATAAAAAAAAGACCTAAGCTCTTCCATTCGCCCAATTACTATATCATATGGGTCAGGATTCGTCAATCTTTTTTTGCGAAAAACTATTGATTTATAAAGTTTTTTAAGTATACCACGAAGAGAAAAAAATTGCAAGCAGGAAAAACAGCTTTGCCGGGAAACGACAAAAGGAGCCGCTGTTTTCGACTCCTTCCGCATTTTTCGACCAGACTGTAACTGTCGGCGCTCTCTTCCCCGCTAAATATCCCCGTCTTCTTCCCTGCAAATATCTGCTCAGCTGTGCCGGCCCTCAGCGTTAAAATCAAACACGTGGGGCACTTCTTCCTCCGGCATATGTAAAGCCCTTCGCAGCTCCCGCCAGAGGCATACGATAGAGTTCTCGCCCTCCCGCAAATCGGCCACCACCAGGCCGCCATCCGCTGTCAAAAGCGCATATGCCTCTTTATATCTGCCGGTCTGATAGAGTGCCGTAATATATTCCAGCACGACACGTGACTCGGCTGCCACGTTCTCCGGAAGCTGTTCATAGACCCGGATCAGCGCATCATACCCGCTGCATCTGGCCAGAACCCGGAAGCCTTCCTTAACATAGGAAAGATCTCCCGCCCGCTCCATCAGTCCCATTTCCATCCCGGACACGGCTCTTTCGTACTCCCGGCCTTCCAGACAGAGCAGTGAGGCCAGGCCGTAACGGCTCCAGGCGTTTTCCTTCTGGCGGATGCTTTCACAAAAACACGACTCCGCCTCCCTGTTTTTCCCGCGGGCCATGTGATTTAATGCAAGGTGGTATAACAGGTGCCAATCCGGTGAAACCGTACTTTGGTTTTGATTCGCCTGCTCTTTCAGCATCTCGTACCAGAAGTCATCCGCCATGCAGTCGGCAGGCATGTCAGCCGGATCCGCTGATGGGAAATGACCGGTTTCCAGAAAAATCCGCCATGGAGTCTGACGCTCATCCTCACTGGAGTAATCCAGATGAGGAGAAAGCGGTTCTTCCCCTCTGCGTACACGGCAGGCATTTTCCAAGTCTGCGTAACCGCTGCCGCGGTAAACCACCTCGCCTGGCTTCATGGCCCATCCATGGCTGTCCTTCAGCGTTTTTTCCAGCGTCTCCCCTGCTTCGTCACGCACCATGGCTGTCAGACCTTCCCGTTCTTCCTCAAAAGAGTCGCTGCGCCCGCTTAAAGTCACGGCGCCATACCGTTCCAGCCACTCCCACGCGGTGTGGGGCGCCATTGGAATACAGCCGTACTGCGTCTTTCCAAGCCCGGCCTGAATCTCCACATAACGGCCGGCTTCCTCCGTGAGATATTCCTGCCAGCGGGCGGAAGCGCTGTTATTACCCCAGGTAAAGAGCTTACGCCCCCGCAGGCGGCGGGTGGAATACTGAAGAAGCCCGTAGCCGTCCGGAGCCACGTTGGCAATATAGCGCGGGGCCTCCTCCGGGATATTGAAGAAATAATCCACCTGTCCGGGAATATTTTGGTAATAAGAGATATCGATGCCGTCCACCACCGGGACCGGCACTTTATAGACGCTTCCTCCGCCGCTGCTGTAGGCGCTCTCCGCCGGCACAATTACACGGCCGCCTTCGTATTCCGGAACCGCCATGTTGCTCCACCAATACATGGGCGTTACATCCGGATTATGATTCACCACGCGCATGCGGCAGTTTAGGAAGGCGCCGCCCTCATCCAGCCAGAAATCCATCTGATAGACCATTCTGCGCACCCGCTCATATTCATACATGCGCAGCACCGGCATACCGCTGTCATTCTCCAGCCTCGCGGTAAAGAGCGGTTCCATGGTCAGAGGCGTATGGCCGATGAGGCCGATGTTCCATTCCACTCCGCCCGAGAACCAGGCGTCACGCAGCGCCAGATTGCTGGGGCGTATCACATCGTTGGTATAAAGCAGCTCGCGCCCCGCCTTTAAATCGGTAAGCCGCCACAGGCGTCCGCCGAATTCAGGCAGAAACACGGCCCTTAAAAATTCATTCTCAAGAACTGCGGTCTTCACCGGATGAGTGCCGCATTCCCGCGTATAGCAGGTATAATCCCGGTACGGATAGCTATTCGTAAGCTTCCCGTAGGCTTCGTATATCTCATCGTCCTCGTCTAAGTAAAACGCTGTCTTGTTCTGCATATTTTCCATGCCTGTCAAGTTGGGTACCGAGGCCTCCGGCCCTTTGGGCGCAGTTTTCATATATGCAGTTTCAAATGTCAATGTCGGATTCATAGGCTACCCCTTGATCGCTCCGCCGGTTACACCTGCGATGATCTTGTCTGACAGGAACAAGTAGAGCAGGAAGGTCGGCGCAAATACGATGACAACGGCCGCAAACATTCCGCCGTAATCATTTGTATACTGCATACCTTTTACCATATTATAAAGACCTACGGCAATCGGGCGTACGTTCTGCTTGCTTGCAAACAGCATGGACATGAAAAATTCATTCCAGATGGCGATAAAATTGAAAATCGTCACGGTTATAATACCGGGCTGCGCCAGCGGAAACATGATCTTCCAGAAAGTCTGGATGGGGGAACAGCCGTCGATGGCCGCGGCTTCCTCAAAGGTATAGGACAGATTTGAGAAAAACGCCAGCAGGAAGAAAATGCTGAATGGCACATTCATGGCGATATAGAGGAACATAATGAGTCCCCGTGTGTTCGTAAGCTTTAATGATGTAATAATGGAAAAAAGAGGCATTACAATCATGATAACCGGAATGCCTAACGCTGTCGCAAACAGATTTTGCAGAATCATGTTGCCTCTGAATTTAAAACGCGACAGAGCGTACGCGGCGGGCGCCGCTACCAGGATAATCATGGTACAGGAAATCGCCGTATAGATCAGGGAGTTTACAAAGAACACGCTTATCTTCTGTGATTTCCATGCATTGGTATAGTTTTCAAAATGAAATCCGCTGGCGAATTTAAATAATTCTCCGCTTAAAATCTCACGGCTGGTGGAAAAGGAAGCCAGTATAACCCAGCCGATCAACAGGATCGTAAATATAAGCCAGACCACGCACATGATATATCCGGGCAGTTTGGGAACTTCTCTCTTGATACTCACTCTCGGCTTTATTTCTTTTTGTTTTGCCATGCTATCTACCTCCCTACAGATCCGCGTCATCATTTTTAATGATGAGTGTGGTTAAGCTGAATACCGCAACTACAATGACTGCCATCATAACACCGATTGCGGCGCCCACGCCGGAATCACGTACTGCCTGGACCGCATTGGACGCACCGAAAACAAGCTCATACATATAGTTCAGCGGCATTACCGTCTGCTCGGATAAGTTGACCGGATCGAATACCTGGCCCCAGATAAAGAAGCCGACACTCGATACCGTCCACATAACGAGGTTGGTCCGAATGGAACCGCGGAGCAGAGGAAGCGTAATATACCAGAATTTTTTGAATACATTGGCGCCTTCTATGGAAGCGGCCTCGTAATAATCTGCGCTGATCCGTTCAATACCGCTCATAAAAATCAGCATATGGTATCCTACCATACCGAAGCAGTAGGCAATCAGCATGCTCCAGAATTTGTGGTGGGGATCCGTCCACATGACATTGCTGCCGCCAAACCATCCGATGATGGTGTTGAGCAGGCCGTAGCTCTCTTTACTGAGCGCATAATACAGCCACATGGTACCCATAGCAACTGCGGAAACCAGGTTTGGCAGATAAATCACGCTTCGGAAAAACTTTTTTCCTTTCATACCGTTTGTGAGGGCTACCGCAAACACCAGCGCCAGAGCCATAACGGCGATACCGCCGACCAGCCACAGTCTTCCCAGGTTCATCATAGCCGTCTGGAACATATTGTTGTTAAAAGATTTCACATAGTTGGTAAAACCGCTGAACTGCCATGTGGAAACCGGATCTGTCACACCTTCTACCTTGCAGAAGCTCATGATAAAGGTGCGCATCGTCGGATACAGAAATACAATTAAGTACAGCAGCACAGCAGGTGTCAGGAACATTACCAGCATGGGAGTGGTGTTCCGGCGCAACGGGCTGCCGCCTTTTTTTGCCGTTTTTTGCTTTGCCATAAGAGTCGCCCTCCATTTTCCATAGAACACATTTTTCTATTGAAATAAAAAGGGGGCGGCGGCAGTGGCGCCACCGCCCCTTTGTCTATCAGTCTGTTAAAGCGATCATGAACCCTTCTGAATCTTAGCAAATGCATCCGCAAACTGCTGTGCGTTGACACTGCCGCTGATCATCATAGCCATGTTAGTCTTAATAGCCGCGTTGACATTGGTATCATTTTCCATTCCTACTGCCCAGTTCAGTCTGTGTGTCGTAGAATCCAGAACTGCCTTGGCATCTGCAAGTGCAGCCGGCCATGTAGCATCGTTGTCCATGGGAACACCCATACTGGCATCAGCAAGCTTCTGATCCCATTCGCCGCTTGTCAGCCACTGAATCAGGGCAAATGCAGCGTTCGGATACTTGGTATCTTTGTTGATTGCGAAACACTGTGCACCGTACTGGTTGGATTCTGCTCCGTCACCGCCTTCAGCGATCTGCGGAAGTGAGAATGCGCCCCACTTGAAGTCTTCCGGTGTCTGGTTCTTTACTTCGTTTGGAAGCCAGCTTCCGTTTAAGTACATGGCAACACTGCCGTCAGCGATATTGCTCTGGCCCTGCGGATATACGTTGCCCGCTGCACGTGGATCTATGTAGCCCTTTGTTACCAGTTCTTCCAGAACCTGTGCTGTCTTTAAGACTGCTTCGTTGCTGAAGTCGCCTGCGGCAACAGCCTCGGTTGTATCAGAACCAGCGACACGGTCCATAAGGAAACCAAACAGGCATGCCATATAAGCGTCGTCAACGGTCATCGGAATCACACCTGCTCCCTTAAGCGCTTCACAGTCGGCAAGGAATTCGTCCCACGTAGTCGGAACCGCTGTAATACCGGCTTTTGTGAAGGCATCCTTATTATAGAACATAATAAATGTGGATGGCTGATAAGGAACACTCTTTAAGGTGCCGCCGCCCTGCTGCTTGGCTAATTCGATCAGAGTGGCATTCTGTGCGCCGTTTAACGGAGACGCATCATACATACTCTGAATATCCAGAAGATATTTTCCCCAGGTACCGTTTACACGTTCGATATCTTCGTCAAAGACATCAACGGTCTCTCCTGCGGACAATGCCGGCTCCAGAGTCTTACGTGTGTCACGAGAGCCTGCCCAGTTAATCTCTACTTCTACACCGGTAGATTTGACAAAAGCGTCAACAGCCTCGGAGATCGCCTGGCCCTGCGGCTCAGTCTCTGCCCACATCGGCCAGTAAACCAGTTTGGCGCCATCCTCAATTGTACCTGCTGCAGCGGCTGTCTCTGCCGGAGCAGCCTCTGATCCTTCCGGAGCTTTGGTCTCTGCCGAAGCCTGTGTGGTGGGTGCCTGTGTCTCTGCCGTCTTGGTGCTTCCACATCCTGCAAGAGCAGATGCAACCATCGCAGACGCCAGAACTAAACTCAGTATTTTTTTCATGTAAAAAACCCTCCTTTTTCAAATATGTTTATAGTATACACCATTTTTTTGTATATTTCAACGAAAAAAGAAATTTTTTCCACAAATATTCCACAACATATTTCATTTTTGCATATTCTATTTTATGCAACCTTACCATAGCGTTTTATTCCTCCTCATCACCTCCTTTTTTCCTATATATGAATGTCCCGGCCTTTTATGCATAAATAAGGAAGGGCTGGAGTACACTGGTATTAGATATGGAATGGAAAGAATGAAAGGAGGAAAAAACATGGTAGACCGTTGTGTATGCTGCGGCGCAATCATTCCCGAAGGTACGGAGGTCTGTATCAACTGCCGTCACCAATATTTGGATTCTGAGAATGGACAGACTGCGTCATGCCCGGATCACTCCATTTCCCGGGCACAAAATCTGAAGGTGAAGGAAGCTCCCGGCCATTCGAAATAGGATAAGATTTTATTTTTTCCCCGACTCCCTGAGGCAAAGGTAAAATTTCATCATTTCAATGGCCTCATTCTGCGTCTTTTCATCGTATTTTTTCAAGATTCGGTAGGCCAGGTCCGGATTATCGATCCGTTCTTCTCCCGCCTGACCGAACAAAATATAATCCACCGATAGGTCGAGATAATGCGATAAATCCAAAAGTGTCTCTATGGACATGCCGCAGGTTCCCCGTTCAATATCGCCGTAATAATGAACGGCCCTGCCTATTTTACCAGCCACCTCCGCACTCGTCATTCCCAGCTCCTTCCGCCTTTGTCTGATTCTTTTTGCAGCTCCGGTGCGGTCGTATACCATTTCAACTCCTCCTTTATTTCCCCCAATAAAAAATGATCCGGCGGTAGAAACCGCCGGTGTTTTTTGTTTGTATAATTGATGTTGGTTTGTATTTTCCGTTATTCTGCCTGATACCCTCTGTCAATGATGATCTGCAGTATCGTATTCACGTAAGCCTCACACGTCTCTATCTGATCCGCCTCAACCATAATCCGGAGTACTGGCTCTGTTCCGCTTTCACGTACCAGAATGCGTCCTTCCGCGCCCAGTTTTTCTTCCACTATGGCAATCGCATTTTTAACTGCCTCGTCATTTCTGGCGGCGGCCTTGTCCCTGACACGGATATTTTTCAATACCTGGGGATAAACCGTAAACGGTTCGGCCAGTTTGCTGAGCGTCATTTTCTTCTCCAGCATCACTTCCATCATCTTTATGGCAGTCAGAATTCCATCTCCTGTGGCGGCATATTTCCGGAAAATAATGTGGCCGGACTGCTCCCCGCCGAGCCGGTAGCCGTTCGCTTCCATATTTTCATATACGTACTTGTCTCCGACTGCGGTCTTTTCATATTCGATTCCGGCTGCGTCAAACGCCTTGTAGAGGCCGAAGTTGGACATAATGGTGGTGACCACCTTGTTTCCCGCCAGCTTGCCCCGCTCCTTCATGTAGCAGCCATAGATGTATAATATCGCGTCTCCATCTACAACATTTCCATGTTCATCTACACAGAGGCATCGGTCAGCGTCTCCATCGAAGGCAAATCCCACATCCAGGCCGTTTTCCATGACATGCTTTTGCAGGGCCTCAATATGGGTGGAACCGCAGCCCTGATTGATATTAATGCCATCGGGATTGTTATGTATCACATATGTCCGCGCCCCCAATGTGTCAAAGACGTTCTTGGCAATCATCCATGCGCTGCCGTTGGCGCAGTCCAGGCCAACCTTTAATCCTTCATAAGAGCGGGTGGCCAGCGATATCAGATAGCCGATATAGCGGTTCCGCCCAATGGCGTAATCGACAGTTCTGCCGATCTTCTCTCCTTTTGCAAACGGGATCTCTCCAGTAATGCCATCCAGATACGCCTCTACTTCCAGAATTGTATCTTCCTCCATCTTTTCGCCGTAGTAATTGATCAATTTGATACCATTATCATAATACGGGTTGTGGCTTGCTGAAATCATGATGCCGCAGTCGAAGTCCTCCGTTCTCACTACGTACGATACGCTGGGTGTTGTCGTGACATGGAGAAGACAGGCGTCCGCCCCGGAAGCCGTAAGCCCCGCAGCCAGGGCGTACTCAAACATATAGGAGGAACGCCTCGTATCCTTGCCTATTACAACCTTTGCGCGTCCGTCCGCGCGTTTTAATCCATAGTACCAGCCGATAAAACGACCTGTTTTGTATGCGTGCTCTGCGGTCAGAGTTTCGTTGGCTTCGCCGCGGAAGCCGTCGGTGCCGAAGTATTTTGACATAATATGATTTACATCCTTTCATCTAATTACAGGCTTTTATAAAATGTCAAAGCCCATTTATTTTATTAGGTCTTCTTATTTTATTTAAACGAATTTACTCTCCGCTAATGGCATAATATATGTGCCATGCAACTTATAAAAAGAATATTTATATTTATTAAATATCATAAGTTTTACTTAAAATGAATTAATTTCTATCTGGATATCTTAATTGACGATTTCCCTTCTTTCTTCCAGTTTTTTGAAATATACAGGAATCAAAATGTCTTTGTAATGCCCTCCTTATTACACATATATCAGTCCCACACTCGCAAACGGCCTTACCCGCTTATTAGCTTTCTTTCATCTCCCAAATTTTTATTTTTGATGTCTCCAGTATAGAACTGTACGTAGCTAAGTATCTTCCTAAAACAAATGTCCTTATCCACAGGTTAAGGCTTATTAAAAAGGCAGTCTCAATTTCACCCCCTATAAAATTGGTCAGCTAAACATTGTCCAACATATTATTTTTTATTGATAATCACTTAAAACTCTATCCTTTGGAATTAGTCTGACTCGCCAAATAATGACAAATCCATGGATAATTCTGCTTTTGACACTATTGATACCTATGGCGTCCTCAAAGATCCTTTTTTAGATATAGAACATTTTGGTCACTATCAATAAAAGAGCAAATTGACTGTGATAAGTGAGTTGTCCTTAAGTCCATATGGTAAAAGTGTTGGGTAATGACTGTAAAGTACCTGTACTTATAATTTTTCTTAACTTCTCTCAATCAGGTGCCATGGCTGTGGGTTCCGGTAGCGAAGTCTGAGCAATGTAGTCAGAACCATACTGCATGATTACGCCAGAAGTATTAGTTACCCACAGCGCTCCATCTCCATCTTTAACCTTGGCCTTTTTCACTACCTTCCCTGAAGAATTAATCAGGCGGACTCCTATTCCTGGGACCTCAAATGCTTCGTATTCCGCCGCCGTATCTGCCCTCTGAAGTTTTCCTTTATAATAAAAATAACCATCTCTGACTCCAGTTATCCCCTTTCCTTCGCCATCGAAACGGTAAACAGACTTTCTGCTATCTGCCCCATCTATAATAGTACACCTTCCTGTAACTCCAGCGCACCTCTTCGCAGACTCTCCAAAATAATAGAACTCATTTCCGATCTCCAACAACCCCCATGCCACATTGCCGTATCCGTCGAATGCATAGCGCTTTCCCTGAATCTTTTTAATCATATACTTACCGGGAAGGCCACAGGCCGGTTCACCACATGCTGTAAAATAATAGCGTCCCCGGTCTGAACCACCGTCTATCGTTCCTGGGCTATCCAACTCCATCCAGATGTTTTCCAACCTCTGCCCCTGTCTAAGCGATGAAGTTTCTTTCGAATCTGTAATGTAATATCGATATCCCTTTATAGCAGGACTCGTAGATTTTATCGGTATCCATCCCATCTGCATAATGCCTTTTGTATCGAAACAATACGTTTTACCTTCAATCGTCAATTCTCGGTATGTTCCAGAGGTACAGTACTTTTTCTTTCCGTTTTGCGGATCAAAGTAAAAATATGCGTAATCACCATACTCACCGATATAACCGGACACAATCTCATTGTCATCTGACCAACCGTCTGGGATCTCTAGCCACTGCCAGCCATATCGCCGGGCTCCATCTTCTCCGCAGTAAAAAATATTATTAGTATCTCCATCTGCAAGCCACCCAGTAGACATTTCACCAGCCTTATTAAAATGATACTCTTTACCGTCTATGGTATACCATCTATTAACACAAATCTTCCCATTATCTCCTGCATAAAACCAGTTTGAATTATCTGTGCCATCTTCATTGGTTTCTTCAATATGAAACCAACAATTCTCATATAATTCTCCCGTATCACTTAAGTACCGTTTTGAACCATTTTTACTTATCACCCACTGATTCTTATACATAACTCCATTTGTTCCAAAATAATATTGTTTTCCTGTAATTTCATAATATCCGTCCGTTCTCACAGATCCGTTCTCATCCGCATAATACCAATTTTCTGTCATGGCACCCGTTGCTGTATTTTTTATAGCAACTTTAAACCAACCGGTCAGCAAAATTCCAGCCGAATTAAAATAGTATCTCTTTTTATCCTCAGCTACATACCAACGATTCCGATACGACAGACCATTATTATCGAAATAGTACCAGTTTCGCTCGATCTCATGCCAGCCCCATCGTTTGATTAATCCGCTGCCTGGTTCTGCATAATACCAGTTAGAGTATGCCTGTCCCTTACTATTCACCCCAGATATAGTAAACCAACCATTCTCCTGTTTAATACCATTGTCATCTACATAATATCGTTCTCCCTCAATATCAACCCAACTTTTTCTTGGCGAATTACCGTTTGCATCAAAATAGTATATTCCCCCTTCCACATCGTACCAGCCATTCATCAGAAGTGTTCCATCCGGCTTTGCATAATACCAATATGTATAAGAGGCTCCCTTAGAACTAGTATTTGTTATTGTAAACCAAGTATTTTGGTAAAGCCCACTATCCCAGTCAACATAGTGTCGACTTTCGCCCAGTTTAAAAATTTCATTTAATGGACAATTCCCACCCGAATAAAAATAATATTGTTTTCCATTTATGTCATACCAGCCATTTCTATATATTTTTCCATCGGCATCAGCATAGTACCAGTTCGTTTTTACTTCGATATCCGGACTAGTTGGCACACTGTCGATTCCAAACCACTCATTCTCACAGCGTGTTCCGTCTTCCTTTATATAATAGCGGTTACCTTCATAAGTAACCCAATCTTTTCTTACAATCAGCCCATTTTTTCCTACGAACCGCAAGCTTCCGTCTGGCCAAGCTACCCATTGATTTATGACTTTCCTTTCATCCTGCATGTAATACCATTGCCCCTCCCCATCCTGTTGCCAACCCTCCAATGCATAGCTGGTAAACGTATAGAACATAATGAATAAGAAAATCATAAACCATTTTCCAATCCTGTATCGTTTCATCCTTACCTCCTTTATACCTAATATTGAATTAATTACAATGTTTTACCGCTTTAGAGATATTCCCAGTTTTTATTTTCCAAACATAAATCTAAACCTGGTTTTTGTAAAAACGGGAACGAATAAGCACATTATGAGTATGGAACATATAAAAATAAGCAAACTTTCAATTGCATAACTATAATTTTCCAAAGGAAAAAACTTTCCTTTAATAACCTTCATTACCATCTTTAAAACCAGGTGATTTATACAAAGATATATTATGGAATTATATCCTATAAAAAGAAATGTCCTCTTTACAAAGTTCAATTTCCTATCTATAAGTACCGCAATCCTATAAAAAATCCATGTATAAATCGTTGCGTTAAAGTAGGATAGCGGTATGTATCCCCAGATACCCGCTCGTATATTCAATGTGTTATTTTTCAAAATAAGGACTCCATCTATTATGATAAATACTGTAACAAGCATAAAAGCTGTCAAATCTCTTTCTGGTAATTCCAACACTTTTTTGTGTTCCTTCACACAATGCCCAATAAAATAAAATCCTATTGCTGATAGCGCCGAATCTAACGCCAGCGGCAGTCGAAATGGAATATAGTTAGTCCAACTGCAGCCCAACAGCGTCAGTAAGATAAGCACAAATACCTTCTTGTTATTACTATATATTGTTTTATCAATCAGTGCATAAAACAAAGAAGTCCACAACATTGCGGGTAAAAACCACAACGCAGACTCAACGGGCAGATCATAGGTGCCTTTAAAAAAAACTGCTACGATTGATTTCCAAAAAGAAATAAAAAAGTGGGGGGTAAGGATTGCTGCAATTACACTGTATACACATCCCCAAAGCAAATATGGAGACATCAATACCTTCACTTTCTTTAATGAATAGTTTTTTAAACAGGCCGGTCTTCTGTACAAATAACCTGAAATTATAAAAAATAACGGCATATGGAATGCATAAATAAACCGATTTAATGTATTACTCAAGTGCAAATGTCCTAAAACCATAAGCACAATTCCCAGACCTTTTAATATATCAATAAACTCAATGCGCCGCTCCATATTATTACACACCTCTACAGTCACTATAGCATTTCAGTCCTGGTTATTTACAGCTACTCATCCAGAACCTTTTTAATTACCGCAGTCAGCTTTGTACTAGAAATTCCATCTGTATGTGGAAGATATATAATATCTACTCCCAAAGGTTTTAATTGATCTTCATACCGCTTCCACTGAGAAGTTCCTTGCCAGTCAGAACCCACAAACATTTTATCGAAACAATAGTTTTTCCATGCTCTCAATTTATCTTTATCAAATTGGGGGACAACTTCATCTACATATTTCAACGCTGCTACTATCTCAACCCTTTCTTCATAGGGAATAACCGGTATCTTCCCCTTCTCTTTCTGTACCAACTCATCTGTACTCACTCCAACAATTAAGTAATCACAAAGTTCTTTTGCACGAGCTATAATATTTAAATGTCCAATATGGAACATATCATAAACTCCCGTCGTATAACCAATAATTTTTTTTTCTTCCATAGTTTTTCTCCTTAATTCAACGCTTAGGAATATGATGCTGTATATATTTTTTAGCTGTAAGCTTTAAAATAAATATTCTTGGTAATTTATAATTCAATTCTAGATTCTTTACCATATCTGAAGTTAGATCACCGTAATACTCTCCTCCCCGTAAAATCCGTGTATTCTTTCTTATTTGACTTAATGCCATTAGACTTTTTTCTTTTTGACACTCAAATAATGGGATGCAACCGTATAATAAAGCCGCTCCACATAAGATAGCAGCTTTATATAAAATGATATCTTTATATTCTAAGTAAAACTTTTCTCTAGCTATCTGAATAAGGAAATCGGCCACTTTAACTTTATCCAGCTGGGCTTCTATTCTATGGACTGTTGAGCAGTCATTTTGAAAATAATGGTAGAATGTATAATCAATCTTTACAGTTTTTTTTGAAGCAAGTGTTGCCAGCGTATGAAATGCGGAATCTTCATACAGCATTTTTTCCGGAAAACGAATTGGTTTACCCGCATTTGAATTTAGAAACTCTTTACGATATAATTTACACCAAAAGTATCCCGGTTGACGCAGAAGCTTTTCTCGTTTTAATTTAGTCATATTACCAAGTTCATCTTTCGCATTACAATACACATCAACTAATTCGCATCTTCCATCTGTATAAACTAAGTCGTAATTTCCACATACAATATCCGCCAATGTATTTTCTGCCTCATAATATAACTTTTCACAAGACTGCTTTTCTATCCAATCATCACTATCTACAAAAAGAACGTACTCTCCATTTGCTATGTCCAATCCGGCATTACGAGCAGTACCCTGTTTCTGGTTTTCTTTCTGAAATAATATCTTAATCTTTTCTGGGTATTTCAGCGCAAATTTTTTCATTAATGCTTGGCTGCTATCCGTAGAACAGTCATCAATTAATATTATTTCCACCTCATCGAGCGTTTGTGACAAACAGGAATGAATACATCTTTCCAGAAACTTTTCTGCATTAAATACCGGAATAATAATGCTTACTTTTTTCATATTTTCTCCCCCACTACATTTATCTTTCGCATAAATTCACAAATTTGCGCTGCTGCTGTCCCTCTTTCATAGCTCCCAATCTTCTTCATAAACTGAAATATTGCTGCTCTATATCTCTCTAAATCGAAATCTTTTACCGTGTTACACAATTGCTTCATATTTTGGGCAATAGGAAAAGGAAGAGTTTCTATATCAAAATATAATCCCCGCTCATTCGCAAGATATTGTTGCAAATCAGGTACATAAAGAACACAAGGTTTCTGCGCAATGGCCATATCAAACATGCAAGAAGAATAATCAGTAATCAGCAAATCAGCGGCTGCAATCAACTCCTGCATATCAGAATAATGGGTCATTGATATACAACTGTTATTATTTACTTCCTCATCGATATTCGGATGAAGTCGGCATCCAATTGCCCATTTTTCGTTATTATACTCCTGCAACACATCTGCAAGCTGAGTGAACTCCATACCGTATGTATTAGCCTTTTTATTATTGCGAAAAGTCGGTGCATACAGAGCCAATTTATAATCGTATGGTATTTGGTAATACTGAAATACCTTGTTTCTTATTCTCTTTGACTGATTTAACAAGATATCACACCTCGGTGTTCCGCTCTTTAAAATCTCTCCATGAAACCAGAATGATCTTCTAAATATATTTGTACTGAAATCGCATCCGGAAATAAGTAAATCAATTTTTGCAGAATCAATTCTTGCAGCTTTTATATATGATTCCGGTAATGTTTCAACAGCATCCCCTTCTATTTTCTTTAATCTGAGAGAACTATGCCATGTCTGAATATAAACCTGTTCTAAACGTTTATAAAAATAATGCGCTTCTCCCATTCGTGCATTACAGATAATAAATCGTGCAGTAGAGATTTCGTATAAGTAGTCCATTGAAAAGTAGCGAACAATACGAATTTCTTCTGGTATGTCCCTCGGTAAAGCTACTGTTGAATCAAAAACCCATACAATATCAAACTCTCCGGGATAATTGTTTAATAAATAAAGTGCAATGTATTTAGGATTACAGCCAAAATGCTTAAAGTCATCCGCCCACATCAATACCTTATTTTTCTGAACTGGATGACGCTGAAACTTCCATATGTATATTTTATGTCTTAATTTTTTTACTTTAGATATTAAACTCATATTTTTCCCCTCATAATTGACGACAAATTTTTTCCTACAATCCACAAGTATTTAAATTCATCCGATCTTCTATAAAGCAAAAAAATAATAACATTTGACACGACAAAGGCAATCACTGCTTTTAAAAATACTAATGCAATATTACTATCAGGAATGAATTGTGTAAGAATCGTACATGTGATACCAAGAAAAAGAAATATGAAAGCTTTCCATATATAATCCACATAATATTTTACTGGTGATACATGCAGTCCTCTCTTAAACACCATGTAAGGATCAAACCAAACATTTGTGGAAAGCCTCGCAACTGCAGTTCCCCACAATACTCCAGCCACGCCCCATAACTTCGCAAAAATAATAGATGCAACTATATTAATTACAGCCGAAAAAATTGGCCTCATCTTTCCTTCTACAAATATGCCTAATGTCTGGCGAAAATTAAAAGGAGCATAAAGCATTCCTCCTATATACATATTCACTGCAATAATAAGAGAAACCGATGTCGGCAAAATATAATCGTCACCAATCCAAATGTGGACAAATGGGGTCATACATATAAATAAACATATAGAGCAGACAGCATAAAGCCAGAATGTCACAAGATTAATTACATAAAACAAAAAAACCTTCTTGTCCTTATCATCTCCTGCATTTAGATTACCGATGCTTGCTGTTAAATTGCTGAAAACAGTTGACAAAAGACTGCTTACTGAGGTTTGTAGGAGAAGATAGTTGGAATATATGCCAACAGCAACAACTCCAACAAACGAAGAAATAATAATGTTATCTGTAGAATTCAATGCAAGAGAGCCAATTTTATATATAATTAAAGCTCCAATATTATCTTTGATTTTTCTTCTCTCTCCATATTCAAGGGGCTTAACATCCTTTCTTTTTAAAAATGGAAATAACTTATCGGCACAATGATACACAATTATATTCTGCACAATACCAAATCCTATTTGAACTCCCAAGTATACCAAATAATTCCGAAAAAAATTAAGGCATACAATCTGAATCACCGCCAATAAAATATTGCTAAAATAAGAAATCAGATTTATTATGTAATTTTTCTGGCATGCTGAAACAAATGCCCCTTTATAAGAAAACAAATAAGAAAAGGCTGAGTTTGCTACATACATAATATAGATTAATCTGATGTTAGGAATAGATTCCATATCATTTATTATGTAAGGAAGAAGAGGTAACATTATAAGGCCAAGTATTAGCACAACAAAAAACAAAATTCTATATACCCTTGAATAGAGCTGCATTAAAGAGCATATTTTATCTTCATCATTTTCTGCAATAGGCTTATACAGACTAAATATTATTGCTTGTCCAACTCCCAACTCAGCAAAAGACAGTACCGTCAAAATATTGCTGAACAAACCGTTTATTCCCAGATATGTTGATCCTAATACATGGATAAAAATTGTTCTTGTAATGAATCCAGTAACTGTCAACAACAACTGTCCAAAAAGCCCTGTAATGATATTATTAAGTGAGTTTTTAATTCTCAAGTCATTTCCCCCTATTTTTCCAACATAGTATTTAACAGTTGGTCTATATTACAGTACTTTTCTAACATGCTGATTTCATCCCCCTTATACTCATGCAATTCCTTTACTACAATACAGCCCGGAATATCATCATAGGAAAATGCAATACCGTCTTTGGGATGGTCCATCAGGAAATCTTCAATATCCTTTTTACTAAACCCTTCCCGCTCTGATATCTTATACAAAATTTTATTTTTATTAACTCTTCCAGCCCTTCGATACCATTTTTCTTCGGCCTCTTTTTCTGATCTATAATGCATAAAGTAAATCTCTATATCTCCTAATCGGGCAACTGGATATTCCCATCCGTCTTCGATTAGATCATAATATTTTGCATCTCGCAAAGATATAAACTCCAATTTTTTTTGTAAATACTCATCTAAATTTCTACAAAACTTAACATAATCAGGACCAAATATCAGCAGACCAATGGTTGGCGTCAGATATTTAAGCCCATACCTCTGATAAACAAATCCTGCCCAACAATTATTTGAAATAATCGTAAAATCACTAGATCTAATTTTTCTTTTATTTATTATGCATTTATGGTAATTTCTTAACTTAATTACTGCATTTTGAATCTTACATATTAACATCATGCCCAACTACTTTCTATATTCATTATATTTTTCCAAATATCTTTCTTATGTAATAAAAACAATCCATTGTACTCAAAGTTACCCTGCACAATAAAAACAATAGTTTTTCTTTATACGTCCCTCCTCTTGAAATGGTTTGACGAAGCATTTCCATACGTTTTTTCAGATAAATACATTCTTCTTTATATCTCTCATTCTTCGCATCACAATACATGTACAGCAATATATAAAATTCTTTTCTATAAGTTTTATTCAATAGTTCTTCATACCCAAGATCCCTGAAACACTTATTGCGATGATCAAACGCCTGAAATATATCTAATCTTTCAGGTAGAAACCCAGATTTAATAATGCTCCCTGATCTTATAACATAATGATAGAGTACTTGCTCTGAATAAACACAAGATTTACATTTTTCTAAAATATCTGATATCATATATTCATCTTCATAAATAATTCCTTCTTTAAATCGCAAGTCAGAGAATAATTTTCTATCATACATTTTTGTACATGCAGAAACAGCAATTCCCCCTAACTCATAAACTTTCATAAACATGTTGTACCGATCCGTACAGTATTCAGGGATTCCTTCCCAAGTTACAGTTTTCCCATTGTCACCATAATTTTCATCATAAAAGAATTGAATTAACTCTGGCCCTTTATCATATTGGTTGTACAATTTTATTAAATACTCTGCCATTATTGGTTCAACAAAATCGTCTCCATCAACAAACAGAATAAAATCTCCTTTTGCAGCCTCCAATCCCACATTTCTTGCAGAAGATAATCCACCATTTTCCTTGTGAATCACCTTTATTCTTTTTTCCTGATTAGCCCATTGATCACATAGACTCCCTGTACCATCCTCAGATCCATCATCCACGAGAATAACTTCTATATTCTTATATGTCTGGCTGATTATACTTTGAATGCATTTATTAATATATTTTTCTATATTATAAACTGGTACAATAAATGTAATTTTTCCCTCCATGATCTTACCTACCTACCAACTTTTTAACCTGTTCTTTCATCCATCTCAGTATCCGTTCTTTTTTCCCAATAAAAAAAGAATTCTTCATAATGCTTTTTGCTTCTTCAACCGTTAGATTTTCCTGGTTTATGCACCGCCAAAGGCAGTCTTGTATGATTTTATAAAAGCATTGGGAGTTATAATATTGTACTTTTTCATTCGCATCATAAGCTTTCCTGAAAAACACTTCTAAATGATTTATATCAGCAAGTGTAAGGGTTGGAAAATTGGTACAGCATTTTAAATACGCATTAAATTCGTTATCATTATATACAAACCCCAAATGTAATAATTCACGTTTTTTTAACTGATACATACGTTTTTCATTCTCAAAATCATAATTCTGTGTGATTTGCTTTTCATGTATGCGATAGTCCAACAATGGCTCTGGACAATTATTTATCTCATACTTTTCTGCAATTCTGCACCACAAATCATAATCTTCAACCTTTTCAAAATGACTATCATACAAAAAATCGTTATCTAACAATACTTTTCTTCGTATTAAGACTGTAGGATGCGCAACCGCACAAGAAAAAAACATATTCGCCTTAATCCAGTCACTCCCTGTTGGTAGTCTTGCATTTCCCTGGAAACCACCTATGAAGGAAACATCAGTTCCACACACAGCTACTTCCGGATGGCTTTCCAGATATGATACCTGTTTTTCAAATCTATCATTATGGGCAATATCATCTGCATCCATTCTGGCTATATACATTCCTGAAGCGATACTAAACCCTTTATTTAGCGTATACACAATCCCAGAATTTTTTTCATTTTTTTGATATAAAATACGGCTGTCCTTATAGGATAAAATAATTTCTTCCGTTTTATCTGTAGAACCATCATTTATAATAATAAATTCGAAATCATAAAATGTCTGTCTCAGAATACTGTTTATCGCTTCTTCCAAAAATGATTCGGCATTATAGACCGGCATAACAACACTGATTATTGGCATACTGTCATCTTCCCCATTTCCAATTTAAGAACTGAGCACACGCACACAGCAACGCAACATGTCTATTTAAAATCCATCTGCCACGAATTCCACCACTCTCACTTTTCTTAATTGCTTCACGCAGCTTTGTATCACTGCAAATTCTTTTTACCGCCTGATATCGCTTTATTGGTGAAAAAGTTGATGTTTTATAATAATAATTGTTAATTGATGCCAATGCTCCTCCTATAAACTGACTTAAATAAGCAGTATGAAATTCCTCACCATCTCCCCAAATTTGTTTTAATGCATTCTCTAAACAAATTGTTGCTGCTCTCACACACTCATAATAATCCGAATGAAATTTATGGACTACACTTTCGTCATGCATAAATCTAATATAAAATGCTTCTTTTAAATAATAAATTTTATTGGCATATCCCATCGTATATATATTAAAAATTCTATCCTCTGAAAATCGAATTCCCGCTGGAAACATGATATTTTTTGACTCTAGCATATTTCTGCTATATATACACCGCCACGTAGCCCCCGCTAATTCAAGCAAAAGCTCTGGTGATATATTATTTTTTGTCAAACATACACTATTTGGAAGTTGACGGATTGTGTCTAGTTCCCTCTCTCCACTGGAATACACAGTAAGCGCATCACATATCACCATATCTGCCTGTTTTTCACAGGCCCTACTAAGTAGTTGCTGGTACATGGAAGGAAGTATCCAATCATCTGCATCAACAAATCCAATATATTTTCCGCTGGAAGCTGCTATTCCAGAATTTCTTGCCACACTGACACCGCTGTTTTCTTGATGAATCACCTTAATACGCTTATCATTTCCAGCCAATGAATCACAAATAGCCCCTGTATCGTCAGTAGAGCCATCATCTACAAGAATTAATTCAAACTTTTTTTCAGTTTGATTAAGAATTGATTGTATACATTTCAATATGTGTCTTTCGCCGTTATATATTGGTACAATTATGCTGACTAATATCTCACTCAAGAATCCACCCTCTTTTCATTAAGGTATTTTATTCTTCCAATTAAAATTCCTAACATCATATATGGCATTAAATTAGGGTTTAATGCCAGCAAACCAAGTTCTACAGATTGTTGAATATATATCAGAAGAAAAGCAACCATACTCCCTATAACAATAGAGTCCTGTTTATAATTCATTCCTTGTATCAGGATTGCTTTCAGGCTATGAATCCACAAACAAAAACCGATCACGCCAAAAGCAGTCAAACAGGTAATTGCCGAATTATGCCAGTAACCTCCGTTAAGATTGCCTGTTCCGGTTATCATATGTTGTGATAGAGATTGAAATCCATACTGCCAAATATGATCCCGTCCATTAAAAAACGGCTTCTGAAAATACTCTAAACTCCACAGATTCAATTGGTAAGCAATTGCCGTTGGCGAAACCAGAACTACGATAATGGAAATACTTAAAGGAACCAACAGCCAAAATATAATATTCCGCTCTCCTGTAAGCATAACTTCAGGAATTATCGACAATGCAAACAAGATACCAACAGTTGCAAAAAGAATACAGGATCGCGAATCTGTTGGATAAATAAGAAAAGAATACCCTGTAGCCACTGCAGTAAGAAAAATTTTATCTCTAGTTTTATCCGTTTTAAAATAAGGGATTAAGAATACTAGAAAGCTGTTAAATCCAAGCATACCTATTGTATTGGAATTCCAGCCTGCTAATATATTTCCATAATTATAGACCACAAGTACAAATCCACCCAAGAAACCGAAACACAGACTTGTTAACCGCATCGTTTTTTCTTCTACCGACACTTTGCCTATCAAAAAAATCAACAAATATGCCCAAAGGTAATTTAAACTTGACATTCCATACCCATGAAAAAAAACAACAGTAACAAAAAACAATGCAAATAAACCAAACGTATAAAAATATCTCCTTTTTATCCGGAATTTCCCCACTTTCTTATAACGGACAAGCATGACTGCTATCACCATACCATAAACTATCCATCTGGCAATTTCAGTGGTATGGTATGTGGCCCCTAAGCCGGTATTATTGAACAGATTGAAAAACCAAATAATAGCCATAAGACTTGTGTATAAGATTGAATTCATGGTAACCTTTCTACTAACTCATATGTTTTCTAAAATTCTCGATATATTTTGTAATAAATCCAAAATAAACCGCCTAACGGAATTGCAAGCATTTTCATGTAACGATGCCTGCCTATGTATACAATTTTTTTATTTCCAGAGAACAAACGGAAGCAATAAAATTTTCCTGCATAAATAAGCTGGTCTTTTATTTTTGGCTGCATATCAATTCTCTGCATAAAATACTGGCAATATCCACTAGGGTTATCTTTCATCATTTGATTGAGGTTACTGGTATATCCATCTATCTGATATTCACATATTGTCAATACTTTTGAAAGTAGTCTCATTCTGCATACTTCTGCAATTTTGTCATAAACTACGCATTCTGTAACAAATTTTTCATTTTCAAATACTGGAAATGGATATTTACGGGCAATAAAAGTCGGATATATCAATGAAAATTCCCCTTTGCATTGATACACTAAACTAAGTTCACTTGTCGATGCATATGAAATATTTAGCGGAAAATTTTGACTAAGTCGTTCTCCATCTTTCATGGCTTTATATGCTATAATTCCTTCATCAGGTCTACACGCTGTTAAACATATAGCCACATTTTCCATTGCATCTGGCGCCAAATAATCATCAGAATCCAGACACATAAAATACTCTCCCTTTGCTAATAAAAGGGCAGTATTGTAGGCGGTATGTTTCCCTCCATTTCCTTTTTTTTTATAACGTACAGAGAACTTTTTATTTTTCAAAAACACTGCGACTACATTTTCTGTCTCATCTGTTGAGCCATCATCTATAATTAACCATTCAAAATTAAAAATGCGCTGTGAAAGGAGGCTTTGATATACTCGCATTAATTTATTTGCACGGTTGTAGGTTGGTGTAAAAACTGTTATTTTCAACTTTTCAGTATACCCCCCTGGATATTATTGTTACTTACTCAATATGTCTGCAATTCTTTCGCTGGCATGTCCGTCTCCGTACGGATTTGAAGCATGACTCATGGCGCTGTATGCTCCTTGGTCATTTAACAAACGACTGAACTGCATATAAATTTCATTTTCTTCTGTACCGGTCAGCTTCAAGGTACCTGCTGCAATCCCCTCTGGCCGCTCAGTTGTATCTCGCATTACCAAAACCGGTTTACCGAGGCTGGGAGCTTCCTCTTGAATCCCTCCTGAATCTGTCAAAATCAGATAGCTTCTGTTTTGAAAATTATGAAAGTCCAATACATCCAATGGCTCAATAATATGTATACGTTTATTATCACCTAAAATCGCATTTGCAGTCTCACGAACTGCTGGATTCATATGTATTGGATAAATTGCTTTTACATCAGAATTTTCATTAATTACCCGCTGAATTGCATTAAACATATGTTCCATTGGCCTTCCAAAATTCTCCCTGCGATGAGCCGTAATCAGAATTAAACGGCTTCCTTTGGCCCACTCCAGTTCCGGATGTGTATACTCATCATGCACTGTTGTTTTTAATGCATCAATTGCAGTATTACCAGTCACATATATCGTCTCTGCTCTTTTTCCTTCTTTAATCAAATTTTCTTTTGCCCGTTCTGTTGGCGCAAAATTATAACGGCTAATAATACTAACAGCCTGCCTGTTAAATTCTTCCGGATATGGTGAATATAAATTATAAGTCCTTAATCCAGCTTCCACATGACCGACCGGAATCTGTAGATAAAAGCAAGCCAAAGCAGTTGCAAATGATGTAGATGTGTCCCCATGCACAAGTACAATATCTGGTTTTTCGTTTTCTAAAACTGTCTTAATAAGTTTTAAAACATTTGCTGTTACATCAAATAATGTCTGCCTATCTTTCATGATAGACAAATCATAGTCCGGTGTAACCGAAAAAACTTCCAGTACTTGATCAAGCATTTGACGATGCTGCCCCGTCACACAGACTATAGTCCTTATATTTTTTCTGAGTCTAAGTTCGTTCACAAGCGGACACATTTTAATAGCTTCCGGCCTTGTCCCGAAAACCAGCATAATTTTTTTCATTATCATCCTCTTTTTGTTCCTTTTAAAAATATAAAACAATTTATTCCAAAAATTCGATGAAACACTCGGGTTATTTTGCTGCGTATCCGTTGTTTTTGTGGAACCCATGATTTATTAAACCAGTGTATTACAGCTGTATTAGGTGACTGATGCAAAACACCTGTAGCATTATCAAATGGGCAGAAATAATCTCTCGGATACAATACAAAATCATCTATTACCTGATATTTACCGTTTGGAACAAATCCCCTTTCAGTTAGCATAGATGTGATAATAGTAACATTGGTAGTTGTATCGGGACATCCAGCCCGAGAGATAAAATGCCGGTTATTATAATATGATAGCAGATGTTCATACAACGGAAAGCCTTTTTCTGCTGCCATAATTCCAGTTGGTATTGCAGTTTTAGATTCGAATCCTGAAAAAGCTTTATTATGCAAAAATTCATCCAGCCTCTTTATAACCTCGACATCTGTATCCATATAAATCCCCCCCTGTGTATACAAAATGTAAAGGCGGGCGTAATCTGTTACAAAGGCAAATTTTCTATTTTCGTAAGCCTCTTTTACATATGAACAACAATTAATATTAAAATTATCTTCGTTCCATTCAATGATTTCATAATCCGGACAATACGTTCTCCAACTCTCTATACATTTCTCCGCGAGTACAGGCATTTTACCTTGTCCAAACCAACAATAATGAATTTTTTTGGGAATCATATATTTCCGCTACTTTCCTTTCTAAATAAACCCAGACTTTGTTTATGTAGTATCCTATATACAGGTCCGGGCAACAGTCCCACTAATATAGGACGAAACACCCACAAATAATTTTTCTGAGGCAGATTTAATTTTTTAACTGCTGAAGCACATACTCTAGCTTCATTTACTCTATACTTGAATTTTCTTCTGCTGCAGGCCTTACGGTCATCTCGCATTTTATATAATGGTTCTGCAAGCGAAAATCCCTTATATCCTCTTGCATACATCCGGACCCATAAATCCCAGTCTTCTACACGCCTCCTTTTTCCAGATTCTGAGTATCCGCCTACAGCTTCGTATGCTTCCCGCCGCACCATACAGGGTGCATGGCAGAAAGGGGTACCTCGTGCCAGTTGGCAGTATGGAGGTTCTCCACTACCTCTTCCTCTACGAAACACCCCATTCTCATCAAAGTAAATCATTGGAGTACTCACAATTGCATATTCAGGATGCATATTTAGAAAATTAACTTCCTTTTCAAATCTATTTGGCAAAGATATATCATCTCCATCCATTCTTGCTATATAATCTCCACGAGCATACTTAAGACAATTATTTAGTGTATAGCTCAGTCCTTGGTTTGTCTTATTTCTTAATAGAATAATTCTATCAGAATACTGCTGCTGATAATTTTGCGCTATATCATAAGTATTATCCATAGAACCATCATCACATATAACCAAGGACCATTCCGTATATGTTTGAGAAAGAATTGATTTTATGGCTTCTTCTAGCGTTGAAGCGCAGTTATAAATCCCCATAATTACAGTTACTTTACTTTGCATGGAATCCTCACTTTATTCTTACTAAAAGAATCTGTTAATAATATACCTTTTATAACTTTTTATCGTATGCAGACAAAGGATACTCACATAAAGCTGTTTCATTAGACTATCCTCCTGATTGTCGTTTCTACTACCAATGCTTTATCAAACTCTGCTTCCATAATGCTTCTGGACATTCTACCCATCTCCACCTTTTTTTCATAAGGGAGCTGAACAAACGTCTTCATCGCCCGGTATAACTGCTCTGCATCACGCTTTGGCACAAGATAGCCATTTTTCCCCTCTGCTACTGCTTCTCTGCACCCAGCTATGTCCGTTGTAATCAAAGGTCTTCCCATTGCTGCTGCTTCGAGAAGAGTATTAGCCATCCCCTCATGGTAGGAAGGCAGTACAAAACAGTGGCACCCCTTGAGAAAGGGTTTCACATCGCTTTGAAACCCGTAATAGTTGAGTACGCCATCTTTTTTCAGCCTTTCCATCTGTTCTTCATAAGGTTCCTCCATTGGGCCGACAACCTGAACACTACTATTTCCGAATTCTCTCTTTATTAGTTCAGCCGCTCGAATGAGCTCCTCAATTCCCTTTTCCTTCATTATTCTTCCAATAAACAGGAAAACTGTACCGTTCTCTTCCGGAATCGGAGCCATTCTGTACTCCTCCAGGTTGATTCCGGCCCCCGGCAATAGGCAGCTTTGAGATTTCCTCACAATTCGTTCAGACAGGAAAAGCTTTTGATTTTCCTCATTTTCGAAGAAAACTGCTTTTGCCCTTTTTATTGTTCTTTTATAGAAAGACACGACCAGCCTTTTCATCACCCCCTCTCTCTGAAAGGCCGACCCCAGGCCCGTTATATTAACCGCATATGTAATTTTATGAAAGGAAGCCACCATACCCCCGTATATATTTGGTTTGATGGTATAGGTGATGATGAGATCCGGCTTTATCCTACGTATCAGCCTTTCATATGCTATCACAAGCTTACCATCCCGAATCGGGTTCATCCCTCTTCGGTCCATGGTTGTCTCCACATAAACACAGCCCATTTCTATAAGCTTCGGAATTAACTCTCCTTGGGGAAGGGAGATATACAGATGGTTATTTTCCAGGAGCTTTTTAAGAAGCTCCTTTCGAAATTTGTATAGGCCGACATCATTATTTGCTAAAATCAGTATTACCATACCTTTTCCCCTATTCCCTATTGCCAGCAAAGTACTCTGCTGTCACTGAAGTATCGCTGTGGATTCCCTCTTGCTTAAAGGCTTTCCACACTGTTATCAGGATGATCTTCCAATCTCCTAAAAATGTTATATGATCCACATATTCCACATCTTTCTCAAATTTTTCTTCCCAGGATATTGCATTCCTTCCGCTAATCTGAGCAAGCCCTGAAAGCCCCGGCCTTACCTCATGACGTCTTCGCTGAACCGGACTATACAGGGACAAATACTGCTCAAGAAGTGGTCTTGGGCCAATTACCGCCATATCGCCTTTCAAGATATTAAACAGCTCAGGAAGTTCATCTAAGGATGTGGAACGGAGCATTTTTCCAAATTTTGTCAGACGTGCATCATCTGGAAGCAGATTTCCATTCCTGTCTTTTAAATCAGTCATTGTTCTGAATTTATACAGATGGAATATCTTTTCGTTCTTCCCCGGCCTATTCTGTTGAAACAAAACTGGACTTCCAAGCTTCACTCGTACCAGACAGGCGACAACAAGCAGAATCGGGCTCAAAAAGATAATTGCTATGAAAGCGCAAAAAAAATCCTGTGGTCGTTTTATATATTTTTCGTAAATCCCTTCTTCATGCATTTTCTATTCCCCGTTTTATCCTTTTTGCCGGCAATCCCACATAGGTACCTTTTTCAGTGATACTCTTTGTTACAACCGCCCCAGCTCCTACCATGCAGTCAGCACAAATGGCAATGTTATTTCTAATACAACTGCCAACCCCAATCCAGACTCCGTCACCGATCACCACATTTCCCGAGATATGACAGCCAGGTGCAATATGTACGTAATCTCCTATGATACAATCATGATCTACCGTACTTCCTGTATTTACAATTACCCCTTTTCCCAATACGGTTCCGCTGTTTACCACTGCATTAGCCATGACCACACTTCCTGCATCTATCTTCACATCATCCGCAATCACGGCACTGGGATGAACAAGAACCGCAATCGTGCAGCCTTCCTTTTCCAGTCTTTCCTGAATATTTTTCCGAATTGTACAGTCACCAATAGCCACTACAATCTCTTCGTACATTGGCTCACTGTCCACAAGACTATCAAATGCACGCTCAGCGTTTGAAAACTGAAGTGTCCTGCCAGACACCGGCCCCACTGTTTCATATCCTGATACTTTCCGTGTCTGATCATCATCCAAAAACGCAATTCTTCTGTATCTACCCGTCTTTTTTGCAATATCCGCAACAACTTTTCCCTGGCCGCCCGCACCGACAATCAGAAGTCCAACATTTTTATTTTTTAGCTCCATAAAATCCTCCCTGACAGCTACCGATACGTTTCTATCAAAAACACTTCCGTATAATCTCTATTACCCTCTCCTGCTCTTCCACCCCCATCTTTATATCACTGGGCAGACAAATCCCCCGTTCAAAGATATCTCTCCCCACATCGTCTCCATCCACACTTATAAAATCCCGGTCTGCGAACACTGGCTGCATATGCATCGGTTTCCAGATGGGCCGCGACTCTATGTTTTCGGCTTCCAGGGCAAGGCGTATCTTTTCTGGGGTTACTTTTTCACTTTTTACCAGGCTGCTGTCAATTACCATACAGCTTAGCCAAAAATTCGGTTCTGAACAGTTCAGGTAAGGGTTCATAAAAACAGGAAGGTTCTTCAGACCTTCCCGATACCGTTCGTATATTTCTTTTTTTCTCGCCTTGTGCTCTTCCAGATGGAGAAGCTGCCCGCGGCCGATTCCTGCCACCACATTGCTCATGCGGTAATTATAACCGATCTCAGAATGCTGATACCACGGTGCGGTATCCCGTGACTGAGTGGACCAGAAACGGGCCTTTTTTATGGCTGGCTCCTCATCAGAAAGAAGCATTCCCCCTCCCGATGTGGTGATAATTTTGTTTCCATTAAAGGAAATACAGTTATATTTTCCAAAGGTACCCGTTTGTCTTCCTTTGTATGTGGCAGACAGGCTTTCTGCCGCATCCTCAATCAGGATAACGCCGTACCGATTGCACAGCTTTACAATTTCATCCAGCCTGGCTGGGGTTCCATAAAGATTGGCCACGATAACCGCCTTTACACGGGAACCGTATTTCTTTAAGGCTATTTCAAGCGCGGCCGGATCCATATTCCACGTATCCCGCTCTGAATCGATAAAAACCTGAATTCCATTTTCATAGGAGACAGGATTAACCGTGGCCGCAAAGGTTAGGTCTGAACACAGTACAATATTGCCTGCCTTTACGCCGGCAAGCTTCACCGCTAGATGAATCGCCGCCGTCCCTGCTGTCAGAGCCGCCGCATATTTTACGCCCACATAAGCGGCCATCTCTTTTTCAAATTCATTCACATTTTTTCCCAAAGGGGCCACCCAATTGGTATCAAATGCTTCTTTTACGTATTTTTGTTCCTCTCCATGCATTGTCGGAGAGGAGAGGAATACCCTTTTTCTTTCCACGTTTCATACATCTCCCTTTTTCTTTTTCTCCAGTATCTCCAAGCCGACCTCTACTCGCTGCAGACAGCCCATCATGGGGAATTCCAGCCAGGCCTTTCGTCTGTGGCGGTCTATTCTGGTGATCAGGCCTTCCCGTCCCTTTAATGGTCCATCGAGAATCGTTACACGGTCATTGACGATCATTCCCATGGACATAGTCACCACCTGTTCCTCTTGTCCGAAGTCAATCAGAAATTCTACTTCTTTCGGAGTCAGTGCAGCAATTATGTGATCTGTGTTCAAAAGCTTCGTCAATCCAATGACCCGCTTCAGCTCAAGGAAAAGCGCCTCTGGATCCTCGCTGACAGCGAAGACATATCCGGGAAACAGAATTTTCTTTTCTTTATGCCACTCTCCCTGATAGCGTTTCATTTCCTCATAGTACGGAATAAAACACTTCTCCAGCGCCTTCCCTCCCACCAGTTTTTCACACTGTTTTCTTATCAACTCCTCTGTTCCCGATCTTACCTGTATCACATACCACATGGTTTTACACTTCCTAATCGTATCCGATTATATCTGACCATTTTCTTCAGCAAAAATACACATAGCGAAATACATGTTAAATCTTAATTTGCAGTCTATTTTCACCACATTTTAGGGCATGCTTCGCCATTCCGTCCAACTGCAGGCGGATTTTTTTAATTTTTTGTCATTCAATTGATATGAAACGCGGCAAAGCGACGATTTCAATCAATCAAAATTTTTTACTCCACTGACTGCTCATACTGATACTCCGGTATAATCTTCTGAACCAGCTGCCTCATATCCCCAGTCTCTTTCCACGCAGCTTCGTCAAGTCCAGCCAATTCTAACTCGAATTTTTCATAATCCATCTCAATCGGCTTCCCAATAAATATCCGGCTATTCTTCGTCCCCTGCAGCCCTTCCTCCGCCATCAAAAGCTCTTCATACATCTTTTCTCCCGGCCGAAGTCCCGTAAACACAATATCGATATCTTTATATGGCTCATATCCGGAAAGACGGATCAGGTTTTCCGCCATATCCAGAATTCTCACAGGCTCACCCATATTAAGCACAAAGATTTCTCCGCCTTTTGCATAAGCCCCGGCCTGCAGGACCAGACTTACGGCTTCCGGAATGGTCATGAAATATCGGATGATTTCCGGGTCCGTGACGGTTACGGGGCCGCCGTTTTCGATCTGTTTCTTAAATAATGGAATCACACTTCCATTACTCCCCAGCACGTTGCCAAACCTCACCGCGACAAATTCCGTGCTGCTCTTGCTGTTGCACATCTGGATCACCATTTCACAGAGGCGCTTGCTGGCTCCCATGATATTCGTGGGATTGACTGCTTTATCGGTGGAAATTAAGACGAAATGCTTCGTCCCGTACTTCATGGCCGCTTTGGCAGTTTTGTATGTTCCAATGACATTATTCTTGATTGATTCATTTGGACTGTCTTCCATGAGCGGTACATGTTTATGCGCCGCAGCGTGATACACGATGTCCGGACGGTATGTATCGAAAATAGAGTCCAGCCGGTTCGTATTTCTTACGGATCCAATCAGGGTGACGAGATCCAGTTCCGGATAGTTCCTCTTTAATTCCTGCTGAATCTCATAAGCGTTGTTCTCATACATGTCAAATATAATCAGACGCTTTACCTCGTGGCCGGCCAGCTGTCTGCACAGTTCGCTGCCGATGGAGCCGCCTCCGCCTGTTACCAAAACCACTTTCCCTTTTACGTATCCCATAATCTCATTTAAACTGACCTTTATGGGTTCCCTGCCTAAGAGATCATCGATTTCCACATCACGCAGCCTGGAGATGCTGACTTCACCACTCATTAACTGATACAGACCCGGGAGTATTTTCAGGCTGCATTTCGTTCTCTGGCAGATCTCCAGAATCTTTTTCCGCTCTACACCGGTAACGGTGGGTATCGCAATATAGATTTCCTCAATATTGTACTTTTCCGCTAACTCGGGTATCTCCTCCCGCGTCCCCCGGATCGGTACGCCATTGATATATTTTCCGTTTTTATTCCGATCGTCATCTATGATACAGACCGGTATACCAGGTGCCTTTTCGCTGCTGTTTAACTCTTTTATCAGAAGAGTGCCCGCCTGACCGCCGCCGACAATCATGATCCTCTTTTTTACCGCGGCATCCCGCTTTCTTCCCAAATGTCTTCCTGCAAGCCGCAGCGCCCGGTAGCTCATACGGCTGATTCCCACAAATGCCGTTATAAATAAAAGCCATAAGATATAGTAGCTTCTGGGCACCTCGATGCTTAAGAATCTCATTCCCAGGATTTGCAGAATAAACGTTACACCACAGGCCGCGACAATGGATTCCAGCTCAATTATCCCGGCGCTGCTCCACATAATGGAATACAGGCGGAACAGAGCGAATACAAGAACGGTCGTCACCGTCAGAATCACGCTGTATGACGTGACTGCGCTTATATATTGTGAGGGTATGGATTTTGTAGACAAATCAAACCGGATCCAAAGAGCTAAAAATGAGCAGATCTGAATCATACAGATATCGTAGATAAGAAATAATACCGATCGAAACCATTTATTTGCTATAATACGTGTCTTTATCATTTTATCCCCTTCGTATCCCTACTTGCGCCGTCTGGAACGCTTTGCCTGTTTTTCTTCGCTGCTAACAGACGCCGTGTTCACTTCCATATTTTTTTCACTCTTTTCCGTCTTATTACTGCTTCCGCCAGCTCCGTATCCGGAGTACTTTCCAGAGTATTTTCCATAGTACTTGCTGTAATACCCACCGTAATATTCTTTATTCTCCTGGTTTACTTTATTGAGAACTGCACCCAGGATCCGGCATCCGCTCTTTTCCAACTGACTCTTCACCTTTTGAACCATTTTATAGCTGATGACTCCGCTCTCTACCACGATAACCGCTCCATCGACATTTCTCGCGATGATAGCGGCATCAATAACACTGCCTAAAGGTGGCGAGTCAATCAGTATATAGTCGTAGTTTTCTCTCTCTGTACGGAGTATCTCCTCAAACCTGACATTTCCCAGAAGCTCCGCCGGATTCGGTGTGGACGGGCCGGCGAAAATTACTTCCATGTTTTCTATGTTTGTGTTGTAAGTAACATTTTCGGCGGATTCCTGGCCCACGAGATAATGGCTCAGCCCTCTCGTCTCCCGGTCGACGCGGTAATGGCCCATCAGGACGGATTTGCGCATATCCGCGTCCAGCAGAAGCACCCGTTTCCCATCCTCGGCAAATGATCTCGCCAGCTGGAATACGACTGAAGTTTTTCCCTCGTTGGGAACGGTGCTGGTAAACAGGATCACCCTCTGGTCGTCGCCGCAGAATGTGATGTTGGTTCTCAGCGTTTTGAACGCTTCGTTTGTCCGGAAATCCAGCTGCGGTATTTTCTTAAATTCTACCTTCTGCATTTACTCCACCGCCCTTCTTCCCCATTTGCTTTTCTTCCTTTTTCTTCTCTCATTTTCTTCAAATTCCGGTATCTGCCCCAGCGTGTTGAGGTCGAGATAGCGCTCGATATCTCCGGCATTCCGAATGCTGTCGTTCATCAGATACAGCAGAATGATAACGCCTGCGGCCGCAATTCCTGCCGCCAGTCCACCGAGTACCGTATTCTTTCTCACATTGGGACTGGAAGGCGCTGTGGGGAGATTTCCCTCTTCCACGATTTTTGGCGGCACCGAGTCCATGATCTCGGCAATGCGCGCTACCGACACCGATGCCATCTCATCGGCAATGGCCCGTGCTGTCTCTGGATTTGTATCCCTGGCTGAAATAGTCAGAATTCTCGTATCGGCCGGATTGTTGACCGTAATTTTCCCATTTAACTGCTGATAACTCATGTTTAATCCCAGATTCTTTGTCACCTGCTCAAGAACCGGGCGGCTGGTCACCAGCACCTTATAATCCTTTGTCAGCTGTGTTCCCAACTGAAGATCTGACAGCGATGTAATATTGTTTGTCTTGTTTAATATGTAAATCATGGTGGAAGAGGTGTAAACCGGTTCCATCAGGGTTGTGGTGTACAGCATGGCCGCCGCCGCCCCCACGACAACCGCCAGAATCATAATCCACAGTCTTCTTTTCATCACCCAGAAAAGCTGCAGCAAATCAATCTCTATCTCATCGTCTCTTGTATCTTTCATCGTTCTCCCTCTGAAATTCTTATAGTATCCGGCCCTCCAGCAGCCTCGCAGGATTTTCATAGAGCACACGCTCCACAAGCTCGTGACCACAGTGGCGTTCCAGCCATTCCACCGCCTTTCTCATCCGCGGCGGTTTCCTGTCCGCGCCATGTGCATCCGTGGAAATCAGCTGGACATAACCGGCTTTCATCAATTTTCTGTACCAGACCATCCGCACGTCCGGAATCCGCTGAAAAAAGCACTCTGTGTTCATCTGAATCACAATTCCCAAATCACGCAGTTCCTCTATTCTCTCCACGCTCTGATACAGGCAGACATATCGCTCCACATGTGCCAAAACCGGGATATAACCCTTTCTCACCACGCGAGAAAGCCCCTGAAACATATCCTGGTATCTTACCCCCTGATAGAATTCCAGAAGCACGTACTTGGTATCTGCTATTGTAAATATTTCGCCCTGTTTTAACAGTTCCTCCACGCCGGAAACATAGAGCACTTCGTTGCCGCAGTAATACTTTATGCCTTGAATCCCTGCATTTTCGGCGGCCTCTTTGACCTCATTCATTCGTTTTACAATGGCTTCCTTCTCCGCAGAAACCTTCCCCGGTGTATAGTGAGGGGTAAATACGATATGGCTGATTCCTTCATCCCACGCCATCTGAACAGCACGCAGAGACTCCTCCAGAGAAACGGCGCCGTCATCTATTCCATAAAGCAGATGGCAGTGGAGATCAAATAGACCGAGCGGCATTTTTGTACCCCCACCTCGTCGCGTTTGCGTACCCAGTCGTCGGGGATGTCGGCGCGCCAGAACC
>ERZ773148.137-NODE-137-length-60484-cov-5.917490_pt1 | contig 60484 bp, 41 predicted proteins | sample MGYA00580846_ERZ773148 | MGnify/ENA primary metagenome ERZ773148 (study PRJEB29015, sample SAMEA2737879) | human gut metagenome | biome: human gut; feature: human-associated habitat; material: faeces | place: China | collected 2012 ... | reverse complement strand
TTCGGGGGGACAGAAGCAGAGGGTGGCGATCGCAGGAGTGATCGCGATGGAGCCGAAGTGTATTGTTTTGGATGAACCGACTGCCATGCTTGATCCGAACGGGCGCAAGGAGGTGCTTCAGGCGGTTGCGCGTTTGAGAAAAGAGAAGAACGTAACGGTCATTCTTATCACTCATTATATGGAAGAAGTAATCAATGCCGACCGGGTTATCGTTATGGATGACGGCAGAATTGACAGCATCGGAACGCATGAGCAGCTCATGAAATCCAGTCTCATCTATCGTGAAGTATATGAATCGCAGAACAAAGGGGGTGAAGGCGATGAGCAGACAGCCGGCAACTAAACCGATGGGCGGAAACAGAGGCTTTGCACCGGGCGGGAGCCTGAAAAACATGGACTCCAAAACCCTGAGACGCCTTCTTTCCTATCTCGGAGAATATAAATTAAGATTGATTTTTGTCGTAATTTGCATACTGGTAAGTTCGGCTGCGGGCGTAGCATCGTCCTTGTTCCTGCAGACACTGATTGACGGATATATACAGCCGCTGCTTCTCCAGGCAAATCCCGTATACACCGGGCTTCTGAAAGCGATTGCGGGAATCGGTCTTGTGTACCTGGCGGGCGTTTTGGCAGGGCTCTTTTACAACCGAACAATGGCGGTCGTTTCGCAGAAAACACTCAAAGAGATCCGTGACGAGATGTTCGCTCATATGCAGGAACTGCCCGTTTCCTTCTTTGACCGGAGGACGCACGGTGAAGTTATGAGTTACTATACGAACGATACGGACACGCTCAGGCAGATGCTTTCACAAAGCTTGCCGCAGCTTTTTTCATCCGTTGTGACGATGATTGCCGTGCTTGCATCGATGATTCATCTGAGCGTATGGCTCACGCTCATCGTGCTTGTTTTTACGGTATTAATCCTTTTGATTGTCAAGAAAATCGCCGGAAAGAGCGGAGGTTATTTCATGGCGCAGCAGACAAATCTTGCAGATGTCAACGGCTATATAGAAGAAATGATAAACGGCCAGAAGGTTGTCAAAGTCTTCTGTCATGAGGAAAAGGCATGTGAGGCATTCGATAAGAAAAACGACAGACTCCGCGAAAGCGGCGCGAATGCAAACGGCCTTGCAAATATGCTCATGCCTCTTATGGGCGCGCTCGGATATGTACTTTATATCATCATTGCCTTTGCGGGCGGTGCCATGGCCATTGCCGGTGTGAGCAATTTGTCAATCGGCGGGGAACCGGCACTGACGCTTGGCACGATAGCGGCGTTTCTGACACTTTCAAGAAACTTTGTGAACCCGATTGCACAGGTTTCCCAGCAGCTCAATTCTGTGGTAATGGCACTTGCAGGAGCATCGAGAATCTTTGAATTCCTCGATATGCCGCCGGAAGAAGACCGCGGCACCGTGACTTTGGTAAACGCACGCGAAGATGCAGAAGGAAATCTGACGGAATGCAGGGAGCATACAGGAGTATGGGCATGGAAAGACGGCGGCAAGCTGATAAGAATGCGCGGCAAAATCAATCTGAAAGATGTGGACTTCGGATATGAAGAGGATGTCATGGTTCTGCATGATATAACGGTGTATGCCGAGCCGGGTCAGAAGGTGGCACTTGTGGGTGCGACCGGAGCCGGCAAGACGACCATTACGAATCTGATTAACCGATTTTATGACATAGACGACGGCAAGATTCAGTACGACGGAATCAATATCAACAAAATTCGAAAAGAAGATTTGCGCCGTTCCCTGGGAGTGGTATTGCAAGATGTCAATTTGTTTACAGGAAGCGTAATGGACAACATTCGATACGGCCGACTGGATGCAACGGATGAAGAATGCATACAGGCAGCCAAACTGGTAAATGCCGACGGCTTTATACGCATGCTGCCGAAAGAATATGACACCGTGCTTGAGGGCGACGGCAGCGGACTATCGCAAGGCCAGCGCCAGCTGATTTCCATTGCACGTGCGGCAGTTGCCGATCCACCGGTTATGATATTGGACGAGGCAACCTCTTCCATCGACACGCGTACCGAAACCATCGTGCAGCGCGGCATGGACAATTTGATGAAAGGGAGGACGGTATTTGTAATCGCCCACAGACTTTCAACCGTGCGAAATGCCGATGTAATAATGGTTATGGAAAACGGACGCATTATCGAAAGAGGCAATCACGAGCAGCTGATTGCCGAGAAGGGCAGATACTATCAGCTCTACAACGGAGCATTTGAACTGGAATAATGCCAAAGAAAAATCGGCACCACCCGAGGGTGATGCCGATTTTTCTTTAAGCAATGTTTATTCGCTTTTTCTGTTATAGAATCTCAAACCGATTACGATAACAACTGCGAATACGATCAAGTAGAATACGATCGGGCAGGCAAATCCGCCTGCTTGAGCTGCCGCCTGGTAAGGCTGGAAGCCATGTGCATAGAAAGCAGCGATTACCATGAATACGCTTCCGCAGATACCCAGAATCGGAGCAACATAGCGCTTCACGGTTCCAAGATCCGTGGCATGCTTCATAAACATTATGAAGATAGGAATATACAAAGCATATATCGTTACGATCGGAAGTTCGGATGAGTCAAATCCGAAAATACCGAACCAGTTGAATCCTGCAAGGTTTGAACCGTAGAAGAAGAAGAACCATACGCCGCAAAGCAGAAGTCCGAAGATGGACGCATTGTTCGGCATGTTGGTTACATTGTCAACCTGAGAGAACATTTCAGGATGAGGACCTTCTTTTCTTGCTGCAAGGGAGTAGATACCTCTTGTACATCCGAGCATCAAACCGTTTAGAGTTCCCATACAGGAAATTGCTACGAATACATTCAGAATGTTGCCGAAAGCATTTCCGAATACGTTCGTGTAAGCAACGGTTGCGCCATCAGCCATAAGAGTTTCGACAGTTGCACCGCCTGCAACACCTATGTAATAGAAAAGATAGATTGCAACGATGATGATACCGCCTGCGATTAAAGCAATCGGAAGATTTTTCTTCGCGTCTTTAAGTTCGGCATTAATGGATGTTGCGATAATCCAGCCTTCATATGCGAACGCTGTTGCAACAACTGCACCGAACAGAGGATTTCCGTCTGTTGCGGCCCCCGCATAAGCAAGGTTTTCCATAAGAACGCCGTTGTCGGATACAAGTCCCACAATGATGCCGACTACTGCCATGAGTACAAGCGGTATGAGCTTGATAACGGTAGTCGCAACCTGGAAGTGACCCGCAATCTTAGGGGAGAGTGCGTTAATCGCATAAGCAGCACAAAGGAAGAATACGGACAGTGCCATACATTCCGGACCGATTACGCAGCCGCCCTCTGCCGCAGGAATCACCAATGTAAAGGTATCAGGGAAAGCCGATGTCAAGAATACCAATGTATATCTTGCGGATAACCATGCCAATACAGAAGTTAAAGTAGGGTAATAAATGATTGTCATGAACCAACCTACAATGTATCCGTACTTCGTGCCGACTGTAGCTTCCGCATAGTCTACGATACCGTTAACTTTTTCATACTTTGTAGCCATGATTGAGAATGCCCAGATGCAGCAAAGCATGATTGCACCGCCGATGAGCCACGCCCAAATACCCATAACCATGTTTCCTTCAGTCTTCTGAAGAATTGTCTGTGCTTTGAAGAATACGCCGGAACCTACAACTATACCTACCACCATGCAGATAGCTGTAATCAGACCGTACTTTTTCTGAAGACCATTTTCCATTTTTCTTTTTCTCCTTATTATAAATTCAGAATACTTTATCGATGCTATTTTCAGAAAATTAGACAAAATCACAAAAAAATATTATTTTTTTAATGAAAAAAACTCATCCACGAAATAGCATAGATTAATTTTATCATATTTGTATACAAAGCACAAGCTTTTTCTAAAAAAACACATGAATTTTGCATAAAAAATAATCATGCATACCAATTTCAAGAAAATGTGTTATACTATAAGAGGATTTGAAAGATTGAAAACTTTTTTCTTAGGAGGGTATTATCTATGAAACGACGCACATTGCTTGCATTGTGTCTCACGCTTGTACTTACGGCGAGTTTGATTCCTGAGGGAGCATATGCGGAAACGGCTGAAATTGAAACGGTTTTTCCGTCGCAGAAAGAAATTGTTGAATTTGCACAGGAACATCCTACCGGTGAAACATATTTTGACAGAAACGGTAAAATGCTCAAGGAATACAGCATAGGCTACGAAGAAGAGCCGGTGCTGAAGAAGCCGTACAGTGCGGGAGAACTGAAATCGGAAGAGCAGGTTCGTGCTTTAAATACAATCAGACTGATTCGATATGCGGCGGGGCTTTCTGCGGATGTCTATCTGTTTGACCCTTACAGCAATATGGCACAGCCGGCGGCATTGGTTAATTATGTGAACGGCAAAGCATCTCACAGCCCGAAGAAGCCCGCGGGCATGGACTCTACGCTTGCGGCATTGGGGATACAGGGTTCCCAAGATTCCAACATAGACAGGACTTCGTGGCAGAACAACAGCCTGAAATCCTCCATATTATACGCGTGGATGTACGACAGTGATTCGGCGAACATCAAAACACTTGGACACAGAAGGTGGATCTTGAATCCGTCGCTTGTGATGACGGGCTTTGGGTCGGTTACAGGTTCCAAGGGGACATGCAATACCATGTACATAAGGAACAGAACGCGCGATGATATCGAACCGACGACGATTTGCTGGCCCGCAAAGAATACGCCGCTGTCTTTCTTTGACCCGGACTCCGCATGGAGCATCTCTGTAGATGAGGAGATCAATGCGGCTGCCGCGGTGGTTTCCGTCCTCCGGATGCGTGATTACAAAACATGGGTGTTCAGTTCAGTTTCAGCAAAGGGCGACTTTTATGTAAACAACCAAAACTACGGGCAAAAAGGATGCATTATTTTCAGACCGGAGGGGCTGGGTGAAATCCTTCCGGGTGACAAATTTGTGATATATGTTGCATACAATAAGAAGAATATAAGCTATGAAGTGAATTTCTTTGATTTGGAACATTATTATTCCACAGCTGCACCCAAAATCTCAAGCCTTAGCATCAGTCCGGCGGATAAACCCGCAATCGAGTGGAATGATGTGAAGGGAGCAGAGTCATACGATCTTTACCGCAAAGCTGCCGGAGGCAAATGGAGACTTATTTCACGGGATTTGGACGAACCGTATTTCGATGATGCTTATGCGTCGGAGGGAATTCAATACTATTATCGGGTGACAGCCAAGAAAACCGTAAAAGGTACCGTGTACGAGAGCTATCCGTCCAAGGCAAAGAGAATAACGGTGAAACTTGCGAAGCCTTCCGTATCAGCACTGACATCCTCGTCGGGCAGGAATACTTTGAAATGGAAGTCTGTCAACAAGGCAGGCGGAGACAAGGTGTACCGCAGGGTTTCCGGAACATCCAAGTGGAAGCTGATCGGAATCACGAAACTCAAAAGTTATGCCGATAAGAAAGCGGTTCGCGGAACAAAGTACGAATATCGAATCCGTGCATACCGCACAACCTATAAGAATACGGTTTACAGCAGTTATTCTGCGAAGAGGACTGTTCAAACGAGATAACCGCACGAGAAACATATACAAAACAAACGAGCCCGGAGGCTGGAATCTGCCTCCGGGCTCAACTTTGTAGGGCTTATGAGACCTGTCGAGAACGCAAAGCGTTCGAGACAAATAAACCACCCGCTATGCGGGTGCGCGTCGAAGGTTATGTCAGTACAGTAGGACTCAACGAAGAAACGATAAGAAAGTATATACGAGAACAGGAGAAGCATGACATTGCCTTGGATAAATTAAGCGTAAAGGAGTATGAAGATCCTTTTACAAAGTAATGTAGCCCTTGGAGGGGCAAGCAACAGTGGTAATGACAATAAGGCTTGAACAAAGTGAAAGCCCGCACCTTTAGACGCGGGTCGGTAATAAGGACTTATAGCCCTGAGCGAACCACCCGTTTGACGGGTGGAAGCGATTTTTGCTACGGGCTTCCGAAACATCCGAGCAAATGTAAAAATATGTATTGACAATATATGACATTCAATGTAAAATATTACAAAGAATAGCGCTGTTCTCCAATCATAACACATAAGGAGGACTTAGAATGGGGAAATACATATTCGCCAATAAGCTGATGTTTGCCATCATAATGCGGGATCCTATCGCATGTAAGAAATTCATCGAAATGATTTTTCCGGAAAGAACCGTAGAAAAAATCCTATTTCCAAACAAGGCTGAAGAGGATGGCGGTGCTGCGACAATAAACGAAATCGCCGTTGAAGTCGAAAAAACAATCATTACCGGAATTGCTTCAAAGTCTGTGCGGCTGGATGTGCTGTTTAAAGGGGATGATACGGTTTACGATATTGAGATGCAGCTTGAACCGGAAGACGAAATTGCAAAGCGAAGCCGCTACTACCACATGGCAATCGCCAGGAATTCGCTTAAGAAGGGGGAGACTTATGAGAAACTCAAGACCGGGTATGTCATCTTTGTGTGCTGTTTTGATCCTTTTAAGAGGGACGAGCCGGTTTACCGATTTGAAATGTATGATAGAAATTTACAGTTGCAATTAGGCGATGGGTCAAGTACAATTATCTTAAACACAAAGTGCTCGCGGAGCAAGACTCCCGAGGCATTTGAGGCTTTCTACAACTTTGTGAACACGGGTAAGGTAGACGAGAGAAACGACTTCGTGAAATACCTGAGCAAACGAGTGGAAGAAGCCAATGAAGATGAGGAGGTTGACCGCATTATGACATTGGATGAAGAAATGAAGGTGCAGTGGGAGCGAGCGATTGAGAAGGGCAAGGAACTTGGATTCAAGCACGGTGAGGAAATCGGCCGTGCCAAAGGTGAGGCTGATAAGCAGCGTGAGATTGCAAAGAAACTTAGAGAACTTGGAATTTCGATTGAGAGTATATCCGCCGCAACCGGTCTGATGCCGGACGAAATAAAAGACATATAAACACGAGCAATTTACGGCGTTTATATACTGTTGCAAAAAAATCCACCGCTTTTGCAGGTGGATTTTTTGTATAAGCAAAATGACACGAACTTTATTTCAAAAGACATACGCATTCTTCGCCGTCATCGATTTCCGGAACTTTCACAGCAATCAGTTCGGATTTGGAGGTCGGTACGTTTTTTCCGACGTAATCGGCACGAATCGGAAGTTCGCGATGTCCGCGGTCAATGAGTACGGCAAGCTGTATGCTTGCGGCTCTTCCGCATGCAGATGTCGCATCCAAGGCAGCCCTTGCCGTGCGGCCCGTATAAAGAACATCATCGACAAGAACCACATCCATACCATTAATACCAAACGGAACATCGCTTCCGGAAACCACCGGATCGGACTGAATTTCGCTCAGGTCGTCACGATAGAGTGTGATATCAAGCTCGCCTACGGGAACGGATACCCCCTCGATTGCTTTTATGTTTTCCGCAAGGGCATGTGCAAGAGGAACGCCTCTGCGCCTTATTCCGAGCAAGACGATTTGTTCCGCACCGTGATTATGCTCGATAATCTGATGTGCAATTCTTTTGAGAGCACGCTGCATATCCGCAGCGTTCATTAATTCTGATTTTGTATTCATTAGTATTTTCCAAGGGAGGCTGCAAGTGTTTCATCCGGTTCTTCCACGAAGTGGTAATCTTTACCCGGAAGAACGGCGTTAAGTACGATACCAACGATGGATGCAACAGCAAGGCCTGTCATATTAATTGTGATATTTCCGATTACAATTGGGATTCCGGCAGCTTCGGAGAAGTTGATTCCTACCGCAAGACCAAGGATGATAGCAGCAACGATTACGTTTCTGGATTCCTGGAAATTTGTCTTATTTTCTACAACATTTCTCACACCGATTGCGGAGATCATTCCGTAAAGGATGATGGAAACGCCGCCGATGGTTGCAGCCGGCATTACTTCGATGATTGCCGCAAACTTCGGACAGAAGGAAAGCAGGATTGCGTAGATTGCAGCAAGCTTTATTACGAACGGGTCGTAAACTTTTGTGAGTGCAAGCACGCCTGTGTTTTCGCCGTAAGTTGTGTTTGCAGGTGCTCCGAAAAGTGCTGCGATGGTAGTTCCGATACCGTCTCCGATTAAGGTTCTGTGAAGTCCCGGATCTTTAATGAAGTTCTTGCCTACGGTTCCGCCGATTGCAGAAATGTCACCGACATGTTCCATCATGGTTGCAAACGCAATCGGAACGATTGTGATGATGGATGTGATTACCATGCCCCAGTTTGTATCACCGTTTGTGAATACGGAGAAACCTGTATTGCTCCAGATAACCGGAACTCCGAGCCAAGCTGCGTCTTTCACAAGTGTGAAGTCTACATTTCCCGTAACGGCTGCGACCAGATAAGATGCGATAACACCAAGAAGAATCGGGATAATCTTAATCATGCCTTTGCCCCAGATGTTGCATGCAATTACAACTACGATAGCAACAAGAGCAATCCACCAGTTTGTGCTGCAGTTATTAATTGCGGAAGGTGCAAGGTTTAAACCGATTGCAATGATGATCGGACCTGTAACTACCGGTGGGAAGTATTTCATAACATTGGACGAACCGCATGCTTTGCAGATTGCGGAAAGTACCAGGTAAAGAAGACCTGCACATGCAACACCGATACATGCGTATGTAAGTGCAACACTTTCGGTCATTCCTTCTGCAATGCCGGCTTCCTTAACAGCGGCATAACCACCGAGGAAAGCGAACGAGGAACCGAGGAATACCGGAACTTTATTCTTTGTAACAAAGTGCATGAACAGAGTCGCAAGACCTGCGAACAGAAGCGTTGCGGAAATGCTGAGTCCGGTGATAATCGGAACAAGTACTGTTGCTCCGAACATTGCGAACATGTGCTGAAGACCGAGAATCATGGTCTTTCCCGCGCCGAGCTGGCGCGCGTCGTAAATTGGCTGATGATTATTCATTTTGTCCTCCTTAAATATAAAAAATGGATTTCAGAAGGAACATCTTAGATTTATAAAATCCGCCTTGCAGAAAAAGCATGAAAAAAAGGCTTACCAACATGGCAAGACCTCACGAAACAAATCCCTGTGCAAACAAAATGCAAGGGATGCTTATGTCAATCTTGCCGGTCTCTCTGTACCGATTTAAAGATGTTCTTTTCTCTCCGTATACTATATAGGATGCAACGGCATTTGTCAACCTAAAAAAAGAACAAAAAAATTTTTTTATACGAAATACATCCAAAAAAATTCCAACTAGAGCAATAGATAGAATATGGCTTATTTGCAGCAAAAAATATATACTGGTTCGGTACACATGAATGAAAGAAAAGGTGGAAGAGAACATGCTGGATATGGTTTTATATATAGGTATCATTACGGTTGGATATATAGTCGGCACCAAACTCGGAAGCTATGAGCAAAAGCTCAAGTGGAGAGGGAAGGTGCAGACGCTGGCAATTATGGCACTTGTCGTGCTGATGGGAGCAAGGATGGGATGCAACGAGCAGGTAATCAACAACATCGGAACGATTGGTGTTACGGCACTTGTGATGACACTTGCAATTCTGTTTTTTTCAATCGGTGCAATTTTCATTGCGAGGAAGGCCATGGGGTTTGGCAGGAATGCCTCTCTGGGCAATAAGAGGACCGACTTGCAGGTTGAGGATGAAATGGAAAAAATCGAGCGTGAGAAGGAGGAAAAATCAGGTTCCCTCAATAAAATGACGATAATTATTTTTTCTTCCGTAATTGCAGGAATGGCGTTGGGGTATCTTGCAGCACGCCCGTTTTTCGGAGATGATATTGCACGCTTTGATCATGCGGCAAGCCTCGGAATTAAAACAGGTCTGTGCTTCTTAATGGCATTCGTAGGATTGGAACTTGGATTGGAGGGAAATTTGTTTCAAATCATGCGCCGAACCGGCCTTCGAGTTTTGGCTTTTCCGATTGTTACGATCGTTGGAACCCTGATAGGCTCTGCGGCATCCGGCCCTTTGATGGGATTTTCTCTCCGTGAATCCATGGCTGTGGGTGCCGGCTTCGGATGGTATTCGCTCGCTCCGGGGATTATCATGGATGCGGGATTGATTGAAGCGTCCGCAGTGTCTTTTTTGCACAATGTACTGCGAGAGGTAATCGGAATTTTATTACTGCCGATGGTTGCGGAGAAAATCGGGTTTATTGAGGCGGCATGTATGCCGGGGGCACCTGCGATGGATGTATGCCTGCCTGTAATAAACAAAGAAACCAAAGGCAGGGCGGTGCCTTACGGATTTATAACCGGTGTGATTATGAGCTTTCTCGTTCCCGTTTCGGTTCCGCTGGCTCTCAATCTTTTTTAGACGGCTTGAAAACTCGGAGATGTCCGAGTTTTTTTGTGGCAAAATAAAAATAATACTAAAAAAAATAAAAAAACAACAATTATCGGTTTTTGAATATGATATAATTTGGTTATAAGTGAGAATACACGCAAATGGCTCAAAAAATCGCTAAAAAAATTACCAATTTGAATTCCAAAAAGTTATATGAAAAGAAAGCTGTGAGATGTAGTCTATTATCAGATAATGTCTTACAATGTTTTTAAGAGAGGAGAGAAGAAGATATGAATAAAGATTTAGTTTTGCTTGATGGCGCTGTAGGCACCAGCCTTTGGGAAAAGAGCGACGATAAGGTTCCTGTATGGAGATACAATATTGAAAAACCGGACATCGTTTCGCAGCTCATAAATGAGTACTACGAGGCCGGCTCTAAGATTATTCTTGCAAACACATTCAGTGCAAACGGACCGAGCGTTGCAGATTCAGGATACACGGTAGAACAAATCGTATCTTCGGCCATGGAGATAGCACACGGAGCCCTTGACGGCAAAGATGCCAAGATCGCTTTGTCCGTGGGACCTCTTACCGGGCTTTTGAAGCCTTTCGGAAACATTTCCGAAGAAGAAGCGGCCGAAATATTTACGGAGCAGATTGAGGCAGGAGTCAAAGGAAAGCCTGATGTGATTTTCCTGCAGACATTTATGGATCTTAAGATGATGCAGATTGCGGCAAGAATAGCAAGAAAGCATGACATTCCGCTTTTTTGCTCTTTCAGCTTTGTAAAGAGCGCAAAGGACAAAGGATCCAGAACCATGATGGGCAATTCCATCGATGACATTCTGAAAGGCCTTGCGGAGTTTAAACCGGATGCGGTAGGTCTTAACTGCTCACTCGGACCGGAAATGGCACTGCCGATTATCGAAGAATATTCGCAGAAAACGGATATTCCTCTGATCTTCAAACCGAACGCAGGCAAGCCGACACTCGAAGGCGGAAGCCAGTTTGATTATGATACTTTCGCAGAAGATATTGCGAAAGCGGCATGTGTTCCGGGGGTTAAATACATCGGAGGCTGCTGCGGTTCAAACGCAAAATATATAGAGGCACTCAGAAAAAAGTGCAGCTTATAAACCAAACGACATTAAAGAAGCAGACCATGTACCTGTATATCCGTTGATCAATAGTGTATCCATGCAGACAACGGGTGCTACATACGAAGAATGGTCGAAGGACCCGAAGCTTCGTGCAGAATCCATCATCAAGGCTACAGATGAAATCGGCGTGGACTGTATCTGTACATTCCATGATGAGAGGACAGGAGCAGATGTTCTATGATATGATTAAATGCCCTGACAAGATGAACCAGGCTCTTCACAATATCACAGAAACATTGAAAGAATTCTCCACCGCTTTAATCGAAGCAGGATGCTGTGCAATCATGTTCGATACTTTATATTCATCCAAGACAACCTTAAGCCCGAAGATGTGGGATAAGGTTGAAGGCCCGCTGGTTGAAGACCTCGCAAAGACAGTAAGAGAACACGGTGCAGAAGTTATGGTTCATAACTGCGGCGACGGAATCTATCTTAAGGAACAGATTGCAAGAATGCACCCAATCGCGTTCTCGCTTGACCACCTTCCGCCTGATTGCAAGACATTAGAAGAAATGAAAGCAACGTATGGCGATCAGACAACCTTCATTGGTTTAATCGAACCGGGCTGGCTGCTTGCTGCTACAGAAGATCAGGTTAAGGAAGAATGTCATAAGCAGATTGATGCACTCGCAAAAGACGGTGGCTTCATTCTCGCAACGGGCTGTGAATATCCTTCCGCACTGAACTTCGATCTGGCAAAACTCATCGTAAACGAAGCAAAAACTTACGGAAAATACGGAGATAAATAAAAATGATAGGGATAGGCATTGATACCGGCGGAACCTGTACCGACGCGGTTGTATACGACACGCAGAATCACAAGGTGCTCTCGTCGGCCAAGACGCTTACAACCAAAGAGGATTTAAAAATCGGGATTCTCAAGGCTCTTCGGAGTCTTGATCCCGATGCGGTAAAGAAGGCTTCCTATATCTCGCTGTCAACGACACTCGCAACCAATGCCTGCGTTGAAAATAAGGGCGGACGCACGAAGCTTATTATGATCGGAGTTAATCCGAAGGTGGTTGACCGAATGCAGGGAACATACGGACTTCCGAGTTCGGACGAAATCTATTTTCTTCCGGGAAATCCGGAGGAAAAGGATCCTGCCCTCAAAAAACCGCCTTGGAAAAAATTCATCAGAGATTTGGAGCAGTTCAAGGATTACGACGGAGTTGCGATTGTTCAAATGAATCCAAAGTACAATGCGGGCGGATATGAGCTTACGGCGGAAAAAATCTTAAAGAAACATTTGAATGTAAAATGCGTCAGAGGATATGACTTGTATCAGGAAATCAATGTCCAAAAAAGAGGAGCTACAGCCTTGCTTAATGCAAGGCTTTTGCCCGTTATGGACAAATTTTTCGATGCAACGGAAAAATCGCTTGAAGAAATTGGGATAAACCTTCCTCTTGTCATCGTAAAAAGCGACGGGAGCGTCATGTCAAAGGAATACGCAAAGGCAAGACCGGTTGAAACGCTTCTGTGCGGTCCGGCTGCAAGCGTAATCGGTGCGATGGAACTCACAGAGGCAAAGGATGCAATGATCATCGACATGGGCGGAACCACGAGTGATATTGCACTGATGCAGGATGGAAAGACAGTATCCGCACTTTCCGGAATCCGAATCGGAAGCTGGAGCACGATGGTAAAGGGGATTGCGATTGACACCTTTGCACTCGGCGGCGACAGCGGAGTGAAATATCAAAACGGTGTCATGTACCTTGACGAGAGAAGGATGATTCCTCTCTGCATGCTTGCGTCCAATTATCCGGAAGTTGTTCCTCAGCTTGCAGCACTTATCACACGCAGGCAGTGTTACAGCTATCCGGCGCATGAGTTTTTTGTACTTATGAATAAGCCTAAGGATATGAGATCGTTTTTCTCAAAGGAAAAGGCGCTTATAGAGGCTTTGGAAGAGGGGCCGCTTTCGTTTGAAGCGGCGGCAGCTGCAGCAGGTGCCAGCCCGTTCGTATTCCGGATGCAACGGCTCGAAAACGAGGGAATTATCATGCGAAGCGGTGTAACACCGACGGACATCATGCATCTATACGGCGACTATACCGAATATGATGCGAGGGCTTCCAAATTGGGCGTTGCGTATCTTCAGATGACAACCGACCTGAAGGAAGATGAAATATGTGACAGGGTATACAATATGGTCAGAAGCAGGCTTTACGGAAACCTTGTTCGTATTCTGATGAAGCATGAATCCGGCAGAGAGCTGACTGACGAGGAAGAAACAAATCTTTTAAAGCTTACGGAAATGATTTACAAAACCCGTAACTCAGCCAATCGATTTATCAATGCCGGGATGCACACAGATTCAACGCTTATAGGTGTAGGCGGACCGACAGGAATATTTTTGGATGAAGTGGCAAAACTTTTAGGTTCGAATGCTCTTGTACCGGAATGGGGCAAAGTTGCAAATGCAATCGGTGCTGCTGCCGGAAACATAACATGCAGCTATTCGATTCGAATCGAGCCGAATATGAACCGGCAGCTCGGTTATGATTACTGCCTGATGGGTCCGAACGGATTCAAGGGATTCGACGAATACAACGAAGCACTGGAAGCTGCGAAAACCCTTGCAGAAACAGCGGTAAAGGAAAAAGCAGAATCTCAGGGAGCAAGAGGGGAAATAAAGGTTAAAACGAAAGTTGACGAAGATTTTTACCAGGTTCATGAAGGATCGAATGCCGTCTTTGTCTTGACTGTCGTGACTGCCGAAGCGGTTTCTTCGCTTGTTTAGATGTAAATACAACCTAAGAATTATGACATATTAATTACCAATTTACCTAAAAATATTCTTATAATTCTTAAAATAGAACAAGATATAATTAAGTAAACAATGATAGAGTAAAATTCGCGCGATGTTTACTTAATTTTTTTATTCTAATCGGAGGTATTATTATGTCAGAGAAAACGCCAAAGGCGGTTCGACTCCCAAACAAACTTGAGGCATTGCTGCCCATCATCGTATTACTCACGCTTATGATTTTAAACTATGCTTTGGGCTGGGGTCAGGACCCTCACGTTCCAGTTCTGCTTGCAGCTGTAACAGCAATGTTTGTCGGCAAAGCATGCGGGCAGAAGCTCAAAGATATGCTTGCGGCCGGATTTGATTCCATCAGCCAGTCACTGGAAGCACTGTTCATCTTAATTTTTGTTGGATGTCTTGTAGGCTCGTTTGAATGGGCAGGAACCATTCCTTCCTTAGTATATTACGGACTTAAGATTTTGACACCTGCGATTTTCCTTCCGGCAGTAGCGATTCTTTGTGCTGCGGTGGGGCTTTCGCTGGGTTCTGCATATACCGTAAGTGCAACCCTCGGCATTGCGTTTATGACGATCGGAACCACTATGGGTGTGACACCGGGTCTTGTGGCAGGGGCCATCCTTTCCGGTGGATGCTGCGGAGATAAATTTTCGCCGTTGTCCGACTCAACAAACCTTGCGGCAGCTTCTGCACAGACGGGATTGTTTGACCATGTAAAGGCGATGGTTACAACCACATTCCCGAGTTTGCTTATCGCATTGGTTGCTTTTACGGTTCTTTCCGTGGGCGGAGAGGGTGAATATGACCCGACCATTGCGGAAGAACTCTGCGACGCAATTGAAGCGACATATCCGCACATGAGTCCGCTGCTTCTTCTGCCAATTTTAATGATTATCGTGTTTGCGGCAATTCAGATGTCGCCGATTCCGGCAGTTCTTCTGCTGTCAGCAATCGGATGCTTGTTCGCTGTGGTATTTCAGGGTGCAAGCTTCAGCGACTGCATCACAATGGTTCACTACGGATTCTCTGCGGAAACCGGAAACGAACTTTGCGATACACTCGTAAACCGCGGTGGTATGGACAGCATGATGTGGACAATCAATGTTGCGATTATCGCAATCGCATTCGGCGGTGTTTACTTCCAAATCGGTGCCGTTGAGTCCATTCTCGGCTCTTTGATGAAGAAGGTTAAGACCCCGTTCCAAATGATAACGGTAACCATTCTTACATCCATGTTCTGCATCACGACGATGTGCGACCAGTACCTGGGACTGATTATTCCGGCAAGCATGTACAAGGAAAAATATGACGATCTGGGTCTTGGCAGAAATCTTCTTTCAAGAAGCATGGAAGACGGCGGAACGCTCTATTCACCGCTTGTGCCGTGGACGAGCTGCGGTGCATATCATTCCAGAATGCTTGGAGTAGATACTCTTACTTACCTTCCGTTCTGCTTTATGAACTTGATCAATCCGGTAGTCGCTATCGTAACCGCGGCCTGGAACGGAAACATTCTCTACGCGGACGGTTCGCATACGACCTTCTTCGGAAAGCTTAAGAAAGGCAAGGCTGCGGGAGCGCCTGACGAGGCACACGAGATTGCCCTTGAAAATCTGGAAAGACTCAGAGCGGAAGGGGTTTACAAATCACTTCAATCCGGTGATGTTCGCTCAAAACACGAAAGGCTTAGGTAAGAAAATGAAAAAATTCATTTATGACGAAAGTATGCAATTTAGAATCATGACTGAGAAACAAGTCAAGGAAGTGCATGAAAGCGCTTTGTATGTCCTTGAGAACTTAGGTATGATTTTTGCGTATGAGGAAGCATTGCGTTTGCTTGAAAAAGCGGGCTGCGAAGTTGATTATGAATCGCAGAAAGTGAAATTCCCGAGGTCGATTGTCGAAAAGTGCATAGAGTCTGCACCCGCAACATTTGACCTTTATGACAGAGAGGGGAATTTCTACTGTACGTTCGGCGACGGAAAGACGCGTTTCAATCCGGGAAGCAGTGCCGGCAATATACTCGAAGCGGATGGGCAGACCGTAAGACTGTCACGGGTGAAAGACCTCAAACTGCTTACGAAGGTTGCACAGAGTCTGCCGCATATTGATTTCGTTTCATCTTCCATCGTGTGCGAGGAGGCTCCGGGCAAATTGGGAAGCCAGTACCTTTATTACACGGAAATGCAAAACTCGGTAAAGCCGATTATCGGAGGGGCAACGGATGCAGAGGGTGCGCCGCGGACCTTTAAACTTTTGAAGGCAGTTCTGGGAAGTGAAGAGAATGTAAGGACCAAGCCGTACACGATTTTTGATATCTGTGTGACATCGCCGCTGAAGTGGTCACACATAGGGGCAAGAAACATTATAGACTGTGCGAACATGAATATTCCGATTGAACTCATTTCCGCACAGATTGCGGGTGCGACAGGTCCGGTAACTCTTGCGGGATGCATTTTGCAGCATACTGTGGAACTTCTCGGCGGACTGGTACTCGCGCAGGTTGTGAAACCGGGTCACCCTGTGGTATACGGCGGAGCACCTTGCATTTTTAACATGAAGACCATGTACACGCCTATGGAAGCGATGGAATGCAGCATGGTTACCGCAGGATATGCCCAGATGGGAAGATTCTATGGGCTTCCGGTACATACTTATGCGGCTATGTCCGATTCCAAAATTGTCGATTATCAAGCAGGAAGCGAAACGGCACGAAGCGGGCTTCTGGCAATGCTTGAGGGAGTTTCAAATGTATCCGGTGCGGGCGGCTTGAACGTAATCGCAGAAATGAGCATCGAAAAAATGGTAATCGACAACGATTTTATCGGGACGCTGAAGCATCTTGAAAACGGAATAAACTTCGACGAAACATCACTCGCTGCACAGCTGCTGATTGAGACAGGCTCCGGCGGCAATTTCATGAATAAGAAGCACACACTTAAAAATTACAAAAAAGAACAAAACTACAGTAATATTACCATGAACTATCAGGAGAGAGCTTCGTGGATAAAGGAAGGCAGAGCGGACATTATGGACAAGGCGAGAGCCTATGTTGCTGAAATTGATAAAAAGACAATCTGCCCGCTTTCCGATGAACGAAGAAAAGCTCTTGATGAGGCATTTACAGAAGTATGTAAGGATGCGGGACTTACAGAGGAAACGGCAAAGGAACTTATCAGAATGTATGATGAAGCATAAGGACTGCATAGCAATGGGCTGCCTGCATTAATGGAAAATAACCGTTAATGCAGACAGCCCATTTCCTTTATACAAATACGATCTGTACATTTCTGCAGTTTGTAAGATATACGATGGAAGCGTAGTTGATTCCGAAGGAAAGAACATCGCCAACCTTGATATCTCTTTCTGCGTCCTCGATGTCGAGAATCGTGTGGTCACTGGAAGCACCGATGACTTCAACGCCCTTGTCCTTCGGGAAGATTTCGTCAATACTGCCGTAATCAACTTTACCGATGCCGAGCAGGGCACGTTTTCTCATGCCGCGGTCAACGTAGACCGGTTTATGTCCGAAAGCGTCGATTGTAATGGAACCAACTGGATGAGACGGTTTTGTTTTTACTTCGATTACTTCCGCTTTCATAGTGTATACATCCTGATGCATGTCGCTCATATCATAGCCGAAAAATACATCGAGGTCTCTTGCAAGGAGGATACCTTCACCGACTCTCAAAAGATTCACTCTTTCCGGCATATCGTTGTCAAAAATACGAGGCAGACTTGTTGTTGCACCGCCCGAAATGTATTCCAGCTCTCTTCCGATTTTGGCTTCAATTCTTTCGGCAATATCAACGAGTTCCTGAAGTTTATCAGCAGTAGCCTCAATGGAGCCGTAGCAGCCGAGATTTGTGCCTACGCCTCCGAGAATGAGGTTTGGCATATTGTTTTCCACTTCAACCGCAACGTCAACCATTTCATCCTTGTCCCAGAAACCTTCGCGAAGGTCACCGAGATCCGCCATGATGATAACTTTGTGCTGCTTACCCTGCCTGCCGGCTTCTTCGTTCAGAGCTTTCAGGACTTCGATTTCACTGTTAAGGCTGACATCGGCAATTCGTACAACTTCAGGAATTTCACTCAGCATCGGAACCCTCAAAAGAAGGCAAGGAAGCTTAATTCCAAATTCCTTGGCATCTTCAAGCTGTTCGAGTCTGGAAGAAGCAATTAAAGAAGCACCGCCATCTTCAAAACATTTTGAACATTGAGGGATGCCGGTGGTTCCTTTCATAACTCCGGCAATTTTAATACCTTTTTCGCTGCACTTTTTTACAACAGTGGCTACATTTTCGGTAAGGTATTTAAGATTGATTTCAACTCTTGGATATAATTGTTTTACCATATTCTCCTCCGTTTCCGCGATAGATTGCATACAAATATATTACCATTATAACATACTTTGACCTTGGACAATGATAAATGGTTTATTGTTTTTGGAATTATTTTTGTTTATAAGATCTCTTCCGCATCGTGGCTGTGACTGGAACGATATTGTTTCGGAGTCACACCCTTTGCTTTTCGAAACACCTTGGTGAAATAGCTTTGGTCGTCGAAGCCTGCCGAAAGGGAAATGTCAATTATGCTCATATTTGAGTTTGCAAGCAGTGTGCAGGCATATTCAATCTTGAGCGTATTGAGGTAATCCGTGAAGGTTATGCCCATTTCGTTCTTGAACAATGTTGAAAAGTAGGACGGATTCACGTGAAGGTTTGTTTCGATAGCCTTCAATGATATTTTTTCTTTGAAATTTTTGTTTATATATTGCAGTGCGGCGGATATTATTTGGGAGTTTCCGCTGTAAACCGACCGCATGCTGTTCTGCGAAATCATTTCGATAAGGGACTTTGATACTTCAAGAAGCTGTTCATATGTTTCGGCATCGCAGATTCTGTTCATCACATCAAGGTCCAAATCTATGGAGTCATTGATGCTGCCGCCACTTTCGTTTACCGTTCTTATCACGATGGCAAAAAACCAAATGACTTTGGTTCGGATACCATCCATGTTACCGGTTTCCATAAGCGAAAAGGCATTCAGCAGTTCCGCAAACAACTCTTTTGCACGTGTGTAAACACCGGAGACCATGCATTCGAGAATTTCGTTCTCAAGGGCATAAGGATACTCAATTTCCGAATGCGATTTTTTGTAACGCTGAATGTTTACGTTTATTTGATTCTGCTTTTCGTTTTGCACGCGGAGTGTATTGTAATCGTGGTTTCCGGCAACTGCAATGAGGATGCTGTTGTGCAGAAGGAGCGCAAGTTCCGAAACTTGATTCGGGAGGAAAACATGCATTTTTTCCGCAAACATTTCCGCCATTTTGAGAGAAACATCGCTCAGCGTGTTCATTGCGGAGAATTTTTTTGCGGTGCTGCTTCGAAGTTCTCCCATCACAATCGGACCTGCGATGAAATATCCTGCGAACTCACCGTCGATGATGAGCGGAGTTGCGATGTTGGTAAGGCCGGCTTTACACAAAAAAATGTACGGCTCGCCTAGGCGCGAAGAAAATTGTCCTGCAGATGTAAGATTCTTGCGGCAGCTGCTGTCCGACTGAAGGTAGACCTGAAACATGCTGCAAATTTTATTGTTGGAATTAAACTGTGATATAATCCGGTTGTCAGCCGCAAAAAAAGTTACGGGTACACCCGTGATATCCGAAAATGCCTCCAATGACTGATTCAGATAATTCGACAGGATTTCAGGATTTTTCAAATTTGGCTTGTCAAGACTAGGAATAACAAAATTCTTCATATTTTCACCCACTTTTACCATACGAACGGATAAATATAATTATAAAAGTTATAAATATTTTTCTGCTTCATTATAGCACGCGTGAAAATACAATACAATACGCTACCCTGCTGTTTACACCTAAAATTTTTTCTAAAAAATCTAAAAAAATATATATACGATTTCTTAAGTGAAAGTTTAGAATAATGTTAAGACATTATCTATTTACTGTTGAGGTTTTACGAAACCGAAAATTTATTAGGATGAAAAGAAAAAAACGGAGGTAAACAATGAGTAAGGAAGCAATCATGGAAGCTGCAAAGCAGTCAATCGTTGAAGCAGATGAGGATATGGCCATGGAGGCACTCGCAAACGCAGAAGCTGAAGGAGTTGACCTTGTTGAGTTACTGAGCAAAGGCTACAGTGCAGGAATGAAAGAATTAGGAGATCTCTTCGGAATGGGAGAAATTTTCCTTCCTGAACTTATTTTTGCTACAGAAGTAATGAAGACCGTAAGTGCTGAAATCGAAGGAAAGATGGACACATCCGCAGTACAGAAAAACGGCACACTCATTATCGGTACAGTTGAAGGTGACGTACATGATATCGGTAAAGGTATTGTTGCATCCCTTGTTAAGACAAATGGCATTGAAGTTATCGACCTCGGAAGAGAAGTTCCTGCTAAGAACTTTGCTGACGCTGCAATCGAACACAACGCAGACTTCGTAGGAAGCAGCGCACTTCTTACGACTACAATGACAGTACAGAAAGATGTTGAAGATGCTCTGAAAGAAGCAGGGATCAGAGATAAGGTTAAGACAATGGTAGGCGGCGCGCCTGTAACAAACCGCTGGGCTGAAAAAATCGGTGCGGACGCATACTGCGAAGATGCATCCGATACAGTTAACTTTATTCTTGACTGGGTAGCTAACAAATAAGTTGATATCTAAAAAATTTAAAAACTCAAAGCTTTTTTCAAGAATAAATGAGGTGTTCTAAATGGGAAAAAAATTTAAACACGAAACCGATATTTACGGTTATTGTGTGCTTCGAAACGAAGATTTAGATGCAATCCACGAATCCTCACTGGAACTCATGGAAGACTATGGACTCCAGATTCATGGCAAGGATGCATTGGATATTTATGCAGGAGCAGGCTGCGAGGTTGACTATGAGAACGATCGAGTTAAGTTCCCTAAAAATCTGGTAATCGACTCCATTGAAGCTTGTCCGGAAGAATTTACTTTATGCGGCAGAGATCCGAAGAATGATGTAGTGGTCGGAGGCAAGAAAGTTGCTTATAAGAACTTCGGTACAGGCGTATTCATTATTGACCCGTACACAGGGGAAGTAAGAGAATCTACGAAGAAGGATTTATGTGATGTTGCTCGTTTCTGCGATGCGATGGAAGCATGCGATGTATTCTCCATCGCGGTTACGGCAGGCGATGTAAATCAAAAAGTAAGATCCCTTCATGAAGCAGAAGCGGTTCTGAATAACTTAACCAAAAACTTCGCCCATGACCTTGAAGGCGTAAAAAATACGCAGAGATTCATCGACATGGCGGCGGCAATTCAGGGTGGCTATGATAAGTTAAGAGAAAGACCAATCATCACGATGGGTGCCTGCCCGAACAGCCCACTGGAAATCAATGAAAACGAAACAAGCATTATCAAGCTTTCCGCTGAACATGGTCTTCCGATTGACATTCTGTCAATGGGACTTTGCGGAGGAACTACTCCGGCAACTTTAGCAGGTACATTGGTATGTACGAATGCTGAAATCCTCGGTGGAATCGTGTTGGCACAGCTTGTTAATAAAGGCAATCCGATTTTGTACGGAACATCCACAACAATTATGGACATGAAGACTGCACAGTCCCCGGTAGGAGCTCCGGAACACGCTATGTGCGGAGCCGCAGTCGGTCAGATCGGACACTACTACGGAATTCCGACCAATGTAGGTGGGACATAGGGGGACAGCAAATGTCTTGATGAACAGCTTGGCCATGAAAAAACAATGACAAACCTTCTTCCGGCAATAACAGGAAGCAATGTTATTTACGGTATGGGTATGCTGGAAATGGGTATGACAATGAGCTATGAGCAGCTTCTTATCGACCAGGAAATCGTGAAGATGACGAGGAGAATTCTTCAGGGTATCCCTGTAAATAAAGATACGCTTGCTCTTGATGTAATTAAAGCAGTAGGACCTTGCGGCAATTTCCTGTCTCAGAAGCATACTATGAAATACATGCGTCAGGAACTTTCCACAACAAATCTCATCAACAGAAGAATGAGAGAAAGCTGGGAAAAAGCGGGTTCCAAGCGTATCGATCAGGTTGCAAACGAACAGGCAAGAGACATTCTGGAAAACTACAAAGTCACTCCACTGCCGGATGATGTAAAGAAGAGGATTCATGACATCGTGGTGGAAGGTGAAGAAGAAGCAGAAGAACTTGCAAGATTCAACGCAAAGAAAAATCTCTGATATTCAGAGCAGGTTGTTATCAATGCCGTTGTGTGACGGCAATGGATATATAAATATTGAAAGGAGACAACAATGAGCGAAGAAAAGAAATTCTTTACTCGTATGGGTGATGGTTCCCCTGTCTACATGACAGAAGAGGAAATCAGATCCGATATGAAAGCAGGAATTGATGATGCCGTTCTGAGAGGAAAAATTGATCCACTTTCAGACGAAGACTTTGAAAAGTTATATGACATCATCACGATGCCGGGAACAGTTGTAGGTGTAGAACCTGGTAAACAGATTGTTCTCACAAATGACTCCGGCGGATACAAGATCAATGTAAAGAGTCAGCTTCCTGTACCGAAGGAGGTGGAAGTACTTGTCTACGAAAGATGTCTTGGATGTGACTCTGTAGACGTTGGTAACACGGACTATAATTATAAAACAGCAAAGGGCGTTGCTAAGAGAGAGGCCGGTGCTTTGAAGCAGGCACTCAACATAAGCACGATGCCGTTATTCTACGGTGCTATGCCAAACCTCGGTTTCTATACGAAACCGGACGGTCCTGTTGACAACTGGGCTATGCTCCTTCCGGAAGGAAAGATCAAAGAGTCCTTAGCTGCACAGGAAGAGGCTGTGGAACATGCGGTAAAAGATATCCTGTTCGTAGCAGAGCAGGTTTACGATGTAGGTGCTGACGGTATCAACCTTGATACATCCGGTGCTGCAGGCGATGCTGACTTCTTGGTAGCATTAAAGGCTACAGAAGAAATCAAGAAGAGATTCCCGGATATGGGCGTTGAAATCGGTATGGCCGGTGAATTCGTATTAGGTATGCACGGCAAGCTGAAATATGATGGCGTTCGTCTTGCAGGTTTATATCCTCACAAACAGGTTAAACTTGCTGAAAAGGCAGGCGCAAGCATCTTCGGTGCTGTTGTAAATACAAACTGCAATAAGTCTTTCCCATGGAACATTGCAAGAGTAATTACATTCATCAAGGCTTGTACAGATGTAGCTGAAATTCCGGTACACGCAGACGTAGGTATGGGTGTATGTGGTATCCCTATGGTAGAGAATATGCCAAGCGACGTTGCCTCAAGAGCGGACAAAGCGCTCGTTGAAATCGGCAAGGTCGACGGATTCTAGGTAGGCGTAGGTGACCCTCTCGGAGCTGAAGCAACTCACGCTATTTGTGCAGGTATGGGCGGCGTTCGTACTGCCGGAGATCTGGTATTACGTATGCAGCTTGCAGAAAAGATGAAAATCGACGAAGCAAAGGCTTATGTTGCTGAAAAGCTTGGTGTAACGGTAGAAGATTTATATGACATCGTTACAATGACAGATAAGAGAACAGACCTTGGACTCGGTCTTACTCACGTTGAACCTTGCAAGGAAGAAAACAACGGTATGGCTGCTAAGTTTAGAATCGCAGATGTTCTCGGAATCAAGATCAATTCCGTAGAAAGATTTAAAGAAAGAGCAGGACTTAAATAATCGAGCGAGGAGCTGATTATTTTCCCCAAAAGCTTAAAATTCGATACGGAAAACCGAAAGCCGGTATCATGTGGGCAGACGCCAAGCGAGGAGCGGGGCATAGCTCAACGAGAAAGCATTCGGAATTTAACAAAAAATACAGGGGAAACGTTTATCAAAGATGTTTCCCCTATATAATCTTTGAAATATAATTTTTACCAAAAAAAGAATAAATATATAGCAAAATATGAAAGACATTTTGCCCTTTCTGTGGTAAAATATTGGGAGAGTGTTACCACGCATCTCAAAATTCTTTTATATGGGAGGAACAGTCTTGGAAAGACAGGAGATTTTTGATAAAGCAAGAAAGTCCATAGTTGATGCAGATGAAGAGAAAGCTCTTGAATTGGTTGAGACTGCCCGAGAAGAAGGTTTAGATTTGTTGGATCTGCTGATAAACGGCTTTGGTGCCGGAAATGACGAGCTCGGAGAGAATTTTGATAAAGGAATTATTTCCCTGCCGGAACTGATTTATGCAGCAGAAGTGATGAAGAGTGTAACGGGAAGCATCTTGGACATTCTTCAGCTTGATGACGAAAAAAACAGTGAAATACCTTTTATTAATAGAGGAACCATAGTGCTCGCAACAGTCGCAGGCGATGTACACGATATCGGGAAGGGAATTGTGGCTTCCACACTCAAGTCAGCCGGTTTTCGTGTAATCGACCTTGGGAATGAAGTACCGGTGGAAAAGATTCTTGAAGAGGCAAAGCGTTATAACGCGGATATTATCGGAACCAGCGCACTGCTTACATCCACGATGTCAGAGCAGAAAAAGCTCGAAAAGCTTCTCGCAGAGACGGGAGAGAAGGCATCGTTTATTACCATGGTAGGCGGAGCTCCGTGTACCCAGAGATGGGCGAAGAAGATAGGGGCTGATGCCTACAGCGAAGATGCCATTGATGCGGTAAGAGTTGCAATTACACTGATAGAGGAAAAAGCAAAGAAATCCGGCAAAGGTGATAAAAAATGAGACAGCGTTTATTTGAAATAAATGAGCAGGATGTTTTTGAAGAAGCAAAACAGAGATTCATAAAGACATGTGGTTTTGATTTGCAAAAAAATAAGCATCAGAAAATGATGAAAATGGGTGAAAAAGTCAGAGAGGATGGTATTGATGGAATCGAAATCAGAGCTATGCTCTCTTTTTGTGATAAATCGATTCTTACGGACGAAGGACTCAAAGTCGCCGGGGAAACACTGGCATTTCCGTATTTGGAAAGAATTCCCAGAGATGCGGTATGCGGGGTGTATTTTTATGGATTGACCGTGGGGGAATGTTACTTCTCAAGTGAGGAAAACATCATGGACTTCCTCTATGCAGATATATGGGGAACCAATTATGTGGATGCATCCATGTCGATTTTGCAGAAAAAAATCGAAGAGGACATGCGGGAAACCTTTGCGGGAGCGGGCGAGGTATATCTTTCCTGCGAATTCGGACCGGGGTATTTCGGAATGCCGGTTTCCGATTCCCAAAAGATAATGAAGATCATAGACGGAGAACAGATTGGAATTCGTGTGAAAGAAAGCGGGCTGATTATACCGCAGAAAAGCTGCATGGGATTTTTCTTTGTGTACAACAGACCCGGCATAACGGCGGAAGCTGAATGCATAAGGTGCAGAGGGAATTCTAAGGGCTGCGAATTTTGCAGAATCAGGCAAGAGATAGAGGAGAGACTGAAATGAAGGTGAAATTTTTGCCGCAGGGCGTGGAGCATGATATAGCCGAGAACAAGACAATCTTGGGACTTGCAGCAGAATGCGGTGTTAATATAGACGGAAACTGTGCGGGAAATGGCACTTGCGGAAAGTGTCGCGTCAGGCTTGTCTCAGGAGAGTGCGAGCCGCTCAAAGAAATGCATGCGCACTACGAGATGTCCGCGACCGATAAGGCGACCGGGTGGGTGCTGGCATGTGCCGCCGTGCTGAAAAGTGATGCGGTGATTGAAGTGCCGGAGACCGATACCACGGCATTCAGAAAGAAGAAGCTGATTCACCTCCCGGAAGGCTTTACCGCTGACTGCGGAGAGGAGTCCATCGGCGTGGCGGTCGATATCGGAACAACCACAGTTGTTGTAAGTTTTTGGGACCTTGAAACAGGTGCGATGCTGGATGTAGACGCTATGACAAATCCACAGGGCGCGTATGGCGCCGATGTTATTTCCAGGATTTCTTTCGCCACGGAAAAAGAGGGCGGATGCGCCATTCTCCACGAAAAAGTTATCGGCGCGATTAATACCGCAGTTGATAATTTCTGTAAAAAAAATCATTACGAAAACAGTCAGGTGAAAAAATATGCCGTTGTCGGCAATACAACGATGAGCCACCTGTTTCTGAACATTGATCCCGCCTCTCTTGCGGTTGCACCGTTTGTTCCTGCATTTACGGGAGAAGTTGTAACTGACTGCAGAGAAACCGGACTTAACGGTGCAGAAGATGCAAAAGTCATTGTTGTGCCTAACATTGCAGGACATGTAGGCTCCGACATTACGGCGGGAATCATAACGACGGATTTAATGCAGAGGGACAAGGGCCATTTGTTCATAGATATTGGAACAAATGGGGAAATTGTTCTTTCGGCCAAAGGAAGAATCACCGCCTGCTCCACTGCGGCCGGACCGGCTTTTGAGGGCAGCTCAATAAAGTACGGCATGCGTGCCGCTGCCGGTGCGATTGAAAGAGTCTTTATCGATGATAACGGAGTGGAGATAAGCGTAATCGGCGATACCAAGCCCATCGGCATTTGCGGTTCCGGCATCATAGATGCTGTGGGAGAACTGATAAAGACCGGTGTCGTGGACAAGTCCGGGAGACTTCTCGGCTCGGATCGGCTTGCAAAGAAAGGCGTTTCAGCAAAAATTTTGGAACACATAGAAGAAAGCCGCGATGCAAATGGAAACGATTTTGTGCTTTTCAAGGGAGAAACTCCGGAAGAAAGCGTATACATAACGCAAAAGGATATTCGCGAGGTTCAGCTTGCAAAAGCGGCAATTTCCGCGGGGATTTCCATAATGATGGAAGAGATTGGCCTTACAAAAGAAGAAATCAAGAAAATAAGCATTGCGGGTGCTTTTGGAAACTATATCAGAAACGAGAGTGCTGTTAACATGGGACTTCTGCCAAGGATTGAACTTGAGCGCATAAAAGCGATTGGAAATTCAGCCGGGGTCGGAGCGGCAATGGTACTTCTTTCCAAGGGAAGCGAAGAAGAGGCAGTCCGCGTCTCTCAAATTGTGGAACATATTGACCTTGCGGAAAAGAAAAATTTCCAGGATGAGTATTTGAAAGGAATGAGATTTTGATGACGAAACAGGAAATCATCCGGCTTCTCGAGAAGGAAGACGGTGAAGAGATTGCGAGCCTTTTTGCAAGGGCCAGAGAGGTTCGCAAGGCAAACCAGGGCAACAAGATATTTGCGTATGGTTTTGTGTATTTTACCACCTATTGCAGGAATAACTGTAATTTCTGCTATTACAGGAACTCAAATGACATAGAAAGATACAGGAAATCAAAGGAAGAAATTCTGGCGACCTCGAAAGCACTCATAGATTCGGGGGTAAACCTCATTGACCTTACGATGGGTGAGGACCCGAAATATCATGCTGAGGATTTTAAAACCGTTGCTGAAATCATCGAGACAATTAAAAAAGAATACAATACCCCGATTATGATATCGCCGGGTGTTGTTCCCAATGAGATAATCGACAAACTCAAAACGGCGGGTGCCGACTGGTATGCCGTTTACCAGGAGACGCATAACCGGCAGCTTTTTGAAAAACTCAGGGTTGGTCAAAGCTATGATGAAAGAATGAATGCAAAACTCTATGCACGGCAGATCGGAATGAACATCGAAGAAGGTTTGCTTGCGGGCGTAGGCGAAAGCACGGAAGACATTGCAGAGTCTCTTGAAATAATGGGAAAAATCGGGGCGAAACAGGTAAGAGTTATGAGTTTTGTCCCGCAGGAGGGAAGCCCTATGGAAGGGTGTTCAACTCCAGACAGGATGCTTGAACTTAAGATCATTGCGTTGATGAGAATTCTGTACCCGGAGGCACTGATTCCGGCATCGCTTGATGTTGACGGCATTGATGGGCTTGAGAACAGAATCAATGCGGGAGCAAACCTGATTACCTCCATCATCCCGCCAAGATCCGGTTTCATGGGCGTTGCACATAACACGCTTGATGTCGATGAGGGGGGCAGAACCGTCGAGGAGGCTGCGGCAATCCTTGAAAAGATGGGTCTTCGCATAGCAACAAGAGAAGAATATAAGGAATATATCGGAGTGTAATGGTATGAAGGTGGCAATTGTAGGCGGAAAGCTTCAGGGAACGGAAGCAGTATATCTTGCAAAGCTTGCAGGGTTCGAAAGCATTTTAATTGACAGGAATCCGGAGGTTCCGGCTTCGGGATTCTGCGATGAATTTGTTTGCGGAGATGTTGTCGCAGAGGACGAAAAGGTAATTGCGGCACTCAAAAAAGCCGATTTTGTCCTGCCTGCAAACGAAAACACGGATGTGCTTGCGGCAGTAAGGCGTATCTGCGAGCGTGAAAAATTGAAGCTCGCGTTTGACTTTGATGCGTATGCTGTTTCGAGTTCCAAAATTTTGTCGGACAAGCTTTTTTACGAGAACGGGATACCGGCCCCTGTATATTACCCACAGGGGGAACCTCCGTACATAATCAAACCTTCAGGGGAAAGCGGGTCAGCAGGAGTAAGGCTCGTTCACACGCGAGAGGAAGTGGAAGATTTCTTGCTCCGGTGCAAAGACCCCGAAAACTGGATTGCACAAGAATATTTGGAAGGACCTTCCTATTCGATTGAAGTTATAGGGAACGGAAGCGAATACAGAACTTACGCAATTACGCAGATACATATGGACGATGTTTACGACTGCTGCATGGTGACGGTGCCGTGCGAAATTGGGCAGCAGAAAGAAAGGGAGTTTGCCGAAATCGGTGAAAAAATCGCAAGACTGTTAAATCTCAAGGGAATCATGGATGTTGAGGTCATTGATGACGGAAGAGGTCTTAAACTCCTTGAAATTGATGCAAGAATTCCGAGTCAGACACCGATCGCCGTATACTACTCGTCAGGCAATAATCTTTTTGCGGAACTTGCGGACATGGCATTATACGGGGAGTTTCGCCACGAAAAAAAATCAGAACGAAAGCACAGTGCATACGAGCATTATCAGATAAAAAACGGCAGGCTCTGCCGGGAAGGAGAGCATTGCATGTCTGAAGCAAAGCCTTTGTCGGTAAGGAAAAACTTTCTCGGTTCCGATGTGGTGATTTCAGATTTCAAATCCGAGGAAGAGCCATTCCGTGCTATTTTCGTCAATTGGGCGGAAACAGAGGCGGCGCTTGAAGCGGCGCGGGAAAAGACAAAGCAGAATCTGCTTGCATTATTAAAATAAAAAAAGAGGCGGACATGGAAAAATTTACGATTACACAAAGAGAAAGACTGACTGAACTTGACGCAGCTTCCGAAGTTTTGGAACGAGAGTTTGACACGAAGGAAGAAAGAAACGCGGAATTCAAAAAGATTGAAACGCAAATGGCAAGAGAGGGAAGACAGCACCTTAAAGAACTTGTGGAAGAAAGACATATAACCTTTACGGAAGAAGTTTCGCGCAGACTTCAGGACTGGTTGATGAAAGACGGATATACGAAGGTAAGCACGCCGACAATCATCACCCGCCAAATGCTCGAAAAGATGACCATTGACGAGTTTCATCACCTTTCGGAGCAAGTTTTTTGGCTTGACCGCAAACGCTGCCTGAGACCGATGCTTGCACCGAATCTTTATGTTATGATGCGGGAGCTTAAGCGCATTACAAATCAGCCGGTGAAAATCTTTGAAATCGGCTCGTGTTTCCGTAAGGAATCACAAGGGGCTAAGCACATGAATGAATTTACCATGCTTAACTGCGTGCAGCTTGCTGTGGTGCAAGACGGCAGACAGGTGGAAGCACTGAAGGAAATGGCACATTCCGCAATGCAGGCACTCGGCATCGAAGATTACGAGCTTGTAGTGGAAGAATCCACGGTATACGGAAGCACCGTAGACATAGAAATCGACGGAATCGAAGTGGCCTCGGGTTCCTATGGCCCGCATTTTCTCGATAAGCAGTGGGGTGTGTTTGACACCTGGGTCGGAATCGGTTTCGGAGTCGAAAGGCTCGCAATGGCAATGAGCAAGAGCAAAACAATCAAACGCTTCGGAAGAAGCATTGCATTTATTGACGGGGAGCCGCTGAATATCTAAGAGGTGGATGTTATGACACGACTTATAAGCGAGTGGGTAAGTCCGATGCTTAGCGGCATGGAAGCTTACAACAGAAAATTAAAAGAAATTACAGGCTGCGATTTGTGCGGTCTGGTGGGTGACATTTTCGGAGCAGACGAAGCGACTTTTACGAGCCTGCAGAGGCAGATTAACGTTGGGATTGTTCCGATCACTCAGGGAGAGGGGATTATCGGAGATTTTTCCGAGGCAATTGCATCAATCATTGCTTCGATGGGTTTTCGGACTTTAGTCACGGAACACACCGATGTTGACGGGATCTATGAAGCGTGCAGGAGAGGCTGCGATCTGCTTTTCTTTGCAGACGACAACCGGTATCTTGCACTCAATATCGCCGATAAACGATATGCAGATAATAATTACTGTACAGCACTCGGATATATTTCCGTTCTTGAACATATGATGCGGCGGCGGGGAAAAGACATCACAGATGAGAAAATTCTTGTAATCGGGTATGGCATTGTCGGAAAAGAAGCAGTCGATATTCTGAAGGAAAAAGGTGTTTCCTTCTGTGTTTACGATAAGGACAAGCAGGCTCTTGAGGGGGTGGACTTTGAACTTCTTCACGGAAAAGACGAGATTTGCAGGTACGAATACATACTTGACTTCACGAACGAGGGCGAATGGCTTATGCTGAACGATATCTGCGGAGATGTCTTATATGCAAGTCCGGGCGTACCATGCTCTTTGGATGAAAATACAAAAAAAACTATTGCAAAAAATGCAGTTTATGATAACCTAGAAATAGGCACCGCAGTTATGCTCGGAAAAGCAATTTTCTGAGTGCGGCAGATGTGGGGTGCGGATCGTATGGATCGCAGAGACTCTAAATCTCTGCAGCCGGGTGAAACTCCCGGGCACCTCGCCATTTTTCAGAAAGGCAGGAAATATGTCAGACAGCAAAAAAAGATATTACAGGAAGAATGTTGAATTGTTTGTGCTGCTTGATAAGATGAAGCTTTGGCCGTCACGGGAAGGCGTCCTTCACGGAATCAGACAGATTGACAAACACGGCGACTATGCCGAAGTGACAACACATTGCGGGCAGACTTTCCGAATATACAATTCAAGAAATTCCAGGGCTGCGCGCTGGCTCAGAAACAAATGGGCAGTGAAGCCTTGTCCAAAGTGCAAGGTGCCCGACTGGAAACTGGAGAAATATTCAAAGACTTTTTTTGATTCACACTACGGAAGTGATTTGACGCATAAGAAATAATACGCCGTCTGCCGAGGACGGTAATTTGTTTGTTAAGGGTGAAGTTATGTTATTATTGGCATGGTATTATGCATTGATGATTGGATGCTATTTTTTGGCGTCAAAACTCAGAGACAAAAAGGAGAACATTGAAGGCATGGCGAATAACGGTCTTACCGCTATGATGTACTTCATTGTATTTATAATGGGCATCCGAATGGGCTCAAACGAGCAGATTATATCAAATCTCGGAACCATCGGGATCCAAGCCATTCTGATTTCCGTTCTTACCATTGTCTTCAGCATGCTTTTCATTACCGTTATGCGTAAGGTGATGAAAATTGACAAATATGGGGACAGCATTCTTCGTCTGGAGGATAATACTGCAGAAATGATGGAGGTCGAAGAACTCCTTGAAGAAAAAGAAGATGCGAAGTCGAATGAAAATTTGAAAACGACATTATACATAACTATAGATGTTGTTATCGCGATGCTTATAGGGTATTTTGTCATTCGATCAGCATTTGCCGATGATTATGAAGTCTTTGATAATGTGACTTCAAAGGCAATTGTGGTCGGTCTAAGCCTAATGATTGGTCTTGTGGGCTTCAGCCTCGGATTTGACGGAACGGTTATAGCCAAGCTGAAAGAAACGGGCATAAAGGTTCTTATCGTTCCAATACTCTTCATACTCGGAACGACCTTTGCGGGAGTGATTTTCTCGTTGATAACAGAATTCAGCATGAAGGAAGCACTTGCGATCTGCTGGGGTTTCGGGTGGTATACTTATGCCCCGGGTGTAATCGCAGAGGCCGGTTACGTAATCGCCAGTGCTGTTTCGTTCCTGCATAATGTCATACGCGAAACCGTAGGCATCATCGGAATCCCTCTCATTGCACAAAAAATCGGATATCTCGAAGCAACCACCGTTCCGGGTATCGCTTCCATGGATGTGTGTATGCCTATCATTGAAAGATCGTGCAGGCAGGATACCATTGTGTATGGCTTCTGCAACGGGCTGTTGTCATCGCTTGTATGTTCCTTTATGGTTCCGATTATTATTACGTTGTAAAAAATATGTGCGGGGCAAAATGTCATCAAACGATTGCAGGTGATGACAAAATGATGCATAATATAACTACATATTACAATGAATCTTATTGACAGGAAGTGACCACAGAAATGCAGTCTCTACACATTACATATCAAAATAAAAATTGCTTCCGAGTTACATTTTAGCTGAAGTATCTGAACACACCTCTCACCTTACCGAGAATGTTTACATCCTTTACGAGAATCGGGCTCATCGTGTGGTTTTCAGGCTGCAGTCTGATATGATCAGCCTCCTTGTAGAAAGTCTTAACGGTCGCTTCGCTCTCAAACCCGTCAATCATCGCAACCACAATTTCACCGTTGTGCACATCGACGGTCTGCTGGACAAGAATAAGGTCTCCGTCCATGATTCCGGCTTCAATCATACTTTCACCGCGAACTTTAAGCATATAGTTCACACCGCCGGCTGCAAATCTTGCAGGAACAGGGAAAGTGTCTTCAATGTTCTCTTCTGCCAAAATCGGTGTACCTGCGGCTACTCTGCCGACAATGGGAATCTCGACAACATCGTTTACAGAGGAAGCACTGTCCGGAATATCGGAAGAATATCCGTGTGCCGCCTGCGTGTGACCGCTTTCATCCGAAGGCTCCACAACCATCAGAGCACGAGGTTTGGAAGGGTCTTTCTTAAGGTATCCCTGCCTCACGAGGCTCTCAATATCCTTGTGAACGGTTGAAGTGGACTTAATGCCAAGCGCATTGCAAATCTCACGAACCGTAGGAGGGTAACCCTTGGTTTTAATCTCAGTTTTCATATAATCAAGAATCTTCTGTTCGCGCTCTTTTAACATGATGTTCTCCTCTCACTTTTTATTGAGAACATTGTAGCATATTGCGAACAAAAAGTAAACAGGTGTTCTGAAAAATATTTTTTCTGTTTCCCAAAATATTGATTGACAGCGGCCTCCCATTGAGGTATACTGTTTCAGTAATGAAGAAGAAGTTATCCGCTTCTCACCTGTGAGGTCGCGTCACCGACACAGGTTGATATGTTGAAATCAGTGTGCTTACGGCACATTTATGAGCGGATACTTCCTGTATCCGCTTTTATATTTTTAGGAGGTGCACCATTAGTAAGGAAAATTTGATCAACGAAGAAATTCGTGATAAGGAAGTAAGAGTCATCGATTCGGATGGAACCATGCTTGGCATCATGGCAACAGAGCAGGCATTGGATTTGGCAACGGAGAAGAAGCTTGACCTCGTCAACATTTCACCGAACGCAAACCCGCCTGTCTGCAAGATACTTGACTACGGCAAATACCGCTACGAACTTCAAAAGAGAGAAAAAGAAGCAAAGAAGAAGCAGAAGGTAACCCAGGTGAAGGAAATCAGATTGAGCACTTTCATCGAGGATCACGACATCCAGGTTAAGGCAAACACCGCTTCTAAATTCCTTAAGGATGGAGATAAAGTTAAGGTAAGCCTGAGATTCAGGGGAAGAGAAAAAGACTATTCCGCACGCGGCATGGAAGTAATGAATACTTTTGCGGACATCGTTTCCGAAGTCGGCGTAATAGAGAAGAAGCCTTTGTTTGAAGGCAGAAGCTTAACAATGGTACTTGGACCTAAGAGCGATAAATAATTTTAGGAGGAAAAATCATCATGGCAAAAAATAAGATGAAATCCCATAGAGGAGCATGCAAAAGACTTAAATTAACAGGATCCGGCAAGATTAAGAGAAATAAGGCATACAAGAGCCATATTCTTACGAAGAAAAATGCTAAGAGAAAAAGAGGCTTAAGAAAAGCTACTATTTTAACTAGCGCTGACTTAAAGAGAATGCTTAGATCTATGGCAAGATAGTTTGAAAGGTTACGGAGGTAAGAAAAATGGCAAGAGTTAAAAAAGGCGTTAACGCGCATAAGAGACATAAGAAAGTATTAAAATTAGCAAAGGGCTTTTACGGTGCTAAGAGCAAAGTGTTCAGAGCTGCGAACCCTGCAGTTATGAGATCTTTAAGATCCGCATACGTAGGCAGAAAGTTAAAGAAGAGACAGTACAGACAGATGTGGATTGCAAGAATCAATGCTGCTGCAAGAATGAACGACATCAGCTACAGCAGACTTATGGACGGTCTTAAGAAGGCAGGCATCGAAATCAACAGAAAGATGCTTTCCGAAATGGCTATCTACGATGCACCGGCATTCGCTGCACTTTGCGAAACAGCTAAGAAAGCTTATAAATAAGAATGACTTCAGCAGAGAGCTTGGGCTCTCTGCTTTTTCATTTTTGCCAACTGCTTAACATAAAAAAAGAAAACGTTATAATATAACTAACAAATATTAGTTAGTGAGGCGTGACAATGAAACAGGAAAATACAAAACAGAAGATTCTCGACAAGGCATTGGAACTGTTCTCGGCACAGGGCTATGATTCCGTCGGCGTGGGAGAAATTGCAAAAGCGGTCGGCATTAAGGCACCATCCCTGTACAATCATTTTCCAAGCAAGCAGGCGATTTTCGATGCCATTATAGAATCCACGGCTGCACGGTATGAGGCAGATACAGATCAGTTCAGCATTCATGTGCAGAATGTGGGAAAAGATATCCCGAGCTTTGCGGGGATTACGGAGGAAACCCTTTTTGAAAAAGTGCGGCAGATATTTGAGTACTCCCTCCATAATGATAGCATCAGCCGCTTCCGCCGGATGATGACTATTGAGCAGTTTCGTTCCCCGGAGCTGGCAGATCTCTATTCGAGGCGCTATGTGGAGCGGGTTTTAGATTACCATGCCGGCATTTTCCAGGCTTTGATTGCAGCCGGCGAGATTGCGGAGGCAGATCCTGAGACGCTGGCAATGATGTATGTGGCTCCGGTAGTGACTCTAATCGATATATGCGACCGCCAGCCGGGAAGGGAGAGTGAATGTTTAGAGAAACTTCAAAACCATGTGCGGCTCTTTTTCCGTATGGTTCACAGATGCGGTTCACAAGGAGGTGAATACCATGCATAAATCTTTAATACAAAACTCGGGCTGCTGGGCGTTGTCAGTTTTCTTTCATATACGGCGGCAGTTGTGTTTGCACCGCTTGCTTATCCCGGGTACAACTGGATGGCACAGGCCGTCAGCGACCTGAGTGCTGCCAACGCACCATCTCTTGTGCTGTGGAATCAGCTCAGTGCACTTTACAATGTGTGCGAAGTTGTTTGTCATCTGTTTTTAACAAAATAAAGCAGAAAAGTGTTGACGGGAACTGCTTGCGGTGCTAATATATCGCTAAAACATCGTTAAAATTTTGAAACGGAGAAACAGTATGGCAGCAGCAGTAACGGCAGGAATTATTTTTGTTTTGATGTTTGTACTTATCGTAACCGAAAAGATACCAAGACATCTGGCCACGATCGGGTGTGGCGCATTAACGTTGTTCGTTGTATTCGGATTTTGCATGAAGGATTTTAGTGCAATTGCCTGCACATTGAATTTCGGAGAAATACTTACACCGGAGTTTTGGTATCATCTCGGCAAGAGCGAAGGCGTCTCGTCGGGAATCAATTGGGCTACGATATTTTTTATTGCCGGAATGATGGTTATGGTTGAAGGCATGGCAGACAGCGGCTTTTTCAAATATTTATGCATGAAAATTGCGAGACTTGCACATTATCGCGCCCTTAGGGTTTTTGTGGCATTCATGCTCCTTTCGGCCTTCTTGTCGATGTTCATCGACAGTATAACGGTTATTTTATTTTTGGCAGCAATTACCGCGGAACTTGGGCGGCTCCTTTCGTTCAATCCTGTTCCGATGATTTTGGCAGAGATTTTCTGTGCGAATCTCGGGGGAGCGGCGACGATGTGCGGAGATCCGCCGAATGTAATCATAGGAACTTCGCTGGGATACACGTTCGGCGATTTTATAGGAAATACGGGAATTATCGCGGGCATAAGCCTGGTGGTGACAGTTATATATTTTGTGCTTGTTTCAAGGCGCGAGCTTGTGAGCAAAACAGTTAATTACGAAGAACTTTCGGACGATCTTGACCCGAATGCGGTCATAACGGATAAAAAAGCTTTCGTAATAAGCATATGCATTTTTCTTGTGACCGCGCTGCTGCTCGTAACGCATGCGCAGACTGGTTTTACGGTGGCACTCATCGGAGCGTTTGCGGCGGTAAGCACGATTGTTCTTGCCGGGGGAAAGACCGTAGAACTAATCAAGCGGGTTGATTATAAAACATTGCTGTTTTTTATCGGATTATTCATCGTAGTGGGTGGGCTTGAAGAAACCGGTGTGCTTGAAATGATTGCAGGCATAATCGGGAAGATGAGCAACGGCAATGTGTATGCGGCAATCGGCATTATTCTGATTGTATCCGCTGTGGCAAGTGCTTTTGTGGACAATATTCCTTTTGCGGCAACAATGATTCCGATTATCAAGTCGCTCGCCGTATCGCAGGGGATTCCGCTTGAAACTTTGGCTTGGACGCTTGCACTGGGTACGGATATCGGAGGCAGTGCGACACCGATCGGAGCCTCGGCAAATGTAGTGGGAGTGGCGATTTCCACAAAATACGGAAATCATATTTCGTGGAAGAAGTTCTGCGGATACCTGGCACCGGCAACCGTGATAGTGATTGCAATGTGCATGGTATATTTATTTGTCAGATACCTATAGAATCATGTATGGGCGGGCTTTTGTCCCGCCTTTTTTTCTTTTTTTTATCCGGCGTTTATGATATAATAAAAACACCTATGCGAAGGAGGAAAATACGATGGCATATGCAGACCAATTATATGAAGTTGTGGATCGGTTTTTTATGCAGATTGTAATGCCTTACGGTGTGAAGAACGGTGAGGCTGCTGTGTATCTAAAAAAATTCACACCTTTTAAGAAGAAAAATTTCGACGAATACGTTCAGGCATATAACGACTATATGAATGCCGCCGAAGCACTCAGCATGGACGGCATTGAGGTTCCGGAAGACGACGAAAAGGCGGTTTACCTCAAAGAATGCTTTCATCAGAGCCAAAAGAGTTTCGCGAAGCTGTGCAAAAGAAATGCCGAATTTTATGGGTTTCAGAACCGTAAGGTGCGGCGTGAGAATATCAGCGCACAGGAACTCAAGGAAATCTTTGTTGCACTCCAGGCGAGCATGAACTCAGCGGGACGTGACATAGAAGCTCTCGAGAAGGCATATAAGGAACTTAAACTGGAAACGGATCCGGAATATGCCAAGGCGGTAGCTGAAGGAAAGGAAAAAATATGACAGAAATGATGCTGCTTTCTGTTCTGACGGGAATCTGCCTGGTTGCGGCAGTTGCTGCAATTGCCGCGCTGATTAAGGCTGGTGCGCTCAGCAAGCAGCTTGACGAGTTTAGAAAAAGCGATCAGAATACGACAGCCATGCTTCAGGCCTTCGGAGAACTGATTTCCAGGAATCAAAGAGATAGTGCCGAAAACATGGACAGAAGGCTTGCGGACATCAATACGCGTTTTTCGCAGATGGCACTGGAAAACAACAGACAGCTCGAAGAAATGCGAAAAACCGTTGATGAAAAGCTGCAGAAAACGCTCGATGAGCGAATCACGCAGTCTTTTAAACTTGTAAACGATAGACTGGAACAAGTATATAAAGGTCTCGGCGAGATGCAGAATCTTGCAGTCGGCGTGGGAGATCTCAAGAAAGTTCTTTCCAATGTAAAGACAAGAGGAATTCTCGGTGAGGTGCAGCTCGGTGCAATTCTTGAGCAGATTCTTGCGCCGGAGCAGTACGCAGAGAATGTAATTACGAAATCCACAGGTGCCGACAGAGTGGAGTTTGCGGTCAAACTCCCCGGCGATGACGAACGCACGGTATGGCTTCCGATCGATGCCAAATTCCCTGCGGATTCCTACAGCAGGCTTGTGGATGCATATGAGCTTGGCGATGCGGCAGCAATCGAAGAAGCGGCGAAAAACCTTGAAAGGGTTATCAAGTCTGAAGCGAAGGATATTCACACGAAGTACATCGAACCACCGTATACTACGGATTTCGGCATTATGTTTCTGCCTTTTGAGGGACTCTATGCGGAGGTTGTACGAAGGGGTCTTTTGGATGTTCTCCAGAGAGAATATAAGGTCAATATCGCAGGGCCGACGACCATGGCAGCGCTTCTCAACAGCCTTCAGATGGGATTTAAGACACTTGCGATACAGAAACATTCCGGGGAAGTCTGGGAAGTACTCGGTGCCGTCAAGACGGAATTTGCCAATTTCAGCAAGGTTTTGGGAAATGCGAGAAATCGCATTCGAATGGCGGACGAAGAGCTCGAGAAACTGATCGGAACCAGAACCAGGGCAATTGAAAGGAAACTTAGGGGAGTGGAGAGCCTCACGGCCGCAGAAAGCGTGGATGTGCTGGATCTTCCCGATTTATCGGATATATAAGGGGTGCGTTAGGAATGAAAATTTTTGCAATCGGAGACCTGCATCTCTCCATGGGAGAGGATATTGAAAAACCGATGGACATCTTCGGGGGAGAGTGGGTCGGTCATGCGGAGAAATTATACAATAATTGGACGGAGTCGGTAACGAACGATGACATTGTAATCGTCTGCGGTGACATTTCGTGGGGGCTCAGACTCGACGAGGCAGTCGCGGATCTTGAGTGGATTCACAATTTGCCGGGGACAAAGGTGTTTTTCAAGGGAAATCATGACCTTTGGTGGCAGTCTGCAGGCAGACTCAACAAAATGTACGACGACGGAACGATGAATTTCATGCAGTGCAAGGCATATATTGCCGGAGATGTTGCGATTTGCGGAAGCCGCGGATGGATATGCCCGGGCACAGACGGGTTTTCCGAGCATGACAGAAAGATATACGACAGAGAGGCTGCAAGGCTGCGGCTGTCTCTTGAAGAGGGCAAAAAACAGGGCATCAAAAAAATAATAGGTGTCCTGCACTACCCGCCGACGAACGATAAACATCAGGCATCGGATTTTACGAGGCTGATGGAAGAATACGGTGTGAAAACATGCGTGTACGGACATCTCCATGGAAAAGATGTGTTCCCGAACGGATTAAAGGGTATATATAACGGTGTAGAATACAGATTGGTATCGCTTGACTATTTGCAGGCAAAGCCTGAGGAGGTAAAGATATGAAAAAAGTGATTTTGGTGGTAACAGACAGTTTGGGCGTAGGGCAGATGCCGGACGCAGACAAATATGGGGACAAGGGCTGTGACACTTTCGGACATATATGGGAGAAAAACGGAGGTCTTAATATCCCGAATCTTCTCTCCCTCGGATGGGGAAACATAGATGGAATTCTGGGAGGTAAAATCGCAGTGCCCGAGCCGAAAGGATGCTTTGGAAGGCTGGCAGAGCTTTCAGTGGGAAAAGACACGACCACAGGACACTGGGAAATCGCCGGACTTAAGACCGAAATTCCGTTTAAGACTTATCCGAACGGATTTCCGAAGGAATTCATGGAGGCATTTGAAAAGGAAATCGGCGTCGGCTGCCTGGGAAATTACCCGGCAAGCGGCACGGAAATTATAGAGAAACTCGGACCGGAGCACGAAGCGACCGGAAAGCCGATTGTGTATACATCGGCGGACAGCGTTTTTCAGATTGCGGCAAACACCGCAGTGATTCCGCTGGAAAGATTGTATGAAATCTGCGAAACGGCAAGAAAGCTTCTGGTTGGTGACTGGGCTTGCGGAAGGGTCATCGCAAGACCGTATATCATCAACGAGGAGGGCAAGCGCGAGAGAACCTCTGACCGCAGAGATTACTCCGTGACTCCGCCTGCAGACACAATTCTTGATGCAATCAAGAATGCCGGAAAGATGGTGTACGGCGTGGGCAAAATCGGTGATATTTTCAATATGAAAGGACTCGTGGAATCGGTTCATACCACAGACAATATGAACGGCGTGGACAAAACGATTGAAGCGATTAACATGGGCTTTGAGGGTTTTGTATTTACAAACCTCGTGGATTTCGATTCGAAGTACGGTCACAGAAGAGACCCGATCGGCTACGGCAAGGCGATCGAGGAGTTCGACACAAGACTTCCGGAAATCATGGATGTTATGGGGCCTGAAGATGTGCTGATGATTTGCGCAGATCATGGAAACGACCCGACAGCGCCGGGAACGGATCACACGAGAGAATACATTCCGCTGATTGTATACGGAAAGGAATGCCGCGAGGGCGTAAACCTCGGAACGAGAAGCTCCTTTGCAGACATCGGTGCGACCGTGTGTGACCTTCTCGAAGTCGGACACAGCTCAGTTGGAACAGGATTCAAAAATTTGATTATAAAATAGGAAACAGGTGAGACATTGTGAGTTACAATATGAATGATATCATCTATAAGAAAAGAGAAGGCGGCAAGCTTTCAAAGGACGAAATTGAGTATTTTATCAAAGGTTATGTTGCCGGAGACATTCCCGACTATCAGGCGTCGGCACTTTTAATGGCAATCTTTTTTAGGGGTCTCGATCGGGAGGAAACCTTCCAGCTCACGAACGCCATGCGCTATTCGGGAGATACCATCGACCTTTCTTCGATTAAGGGTGTGAAAGTTGACAAGCATTCGACCGGCGGCGTCGGCGATAAGACTACGCTGATTGTGGCGCCTCTGGCGTCTGCATGCGGCGTTCCGATTGCGAAGATGAGCGGACGCGGACTTGGGTTTACGGGCGGAACCGTAGACAAGATGGAATCCATCCCGGGCTTCCGTACATCGCTGGAGCCGGAGGAATTCCTGAATCAAGTAAATACAATCGGAATGGCGGTAATCGGTCAGACGGCGCACATTACGCCTGCAGACAAGAAGCTCTATGCGCTCAGAGACGTTACGGCAACCGTTGACAACTTCGGGCTGATTGCCTCGTCAATTATGAGCAAAAAACTCGCAGCGGGAAGCGACGCAATCGTGCTTGATGTCAAAGTCGGCGACGGCGCGTTTATGGAAAACCTCGAAGATGCCGTTACACTGGCGGATTTGATGGTCGATATCGGCCGCAATGCAGGAAGAAGAACCGTTGCGGCAATTACCGAGATGGGACAGCCGCTGGGCTGTGCAGTCGGAAATGCACTCGAGGTTATAGAAGCAATCGAAACGCTGAAAGGCCACGGACCGGAGGATATCACCGTGCTTGCCGAGAAACTGGCAGGCATTATGATTTACCTAGGCGGCAAGGCAGAGACACCGGAGCAGGGACATGATATGGCAGAAGATGCGCTAAGGAGCGGCAAAGGACTTGCACAGTTCCGTAGATTTGTGGAAGCACAGGGCGGAAATCCGGCAGTGGTTGGGGACTACTCCCTGTTCCCGCAGGCAGCGCACAAACTGGAGCTTAAGGCAGAAACAGACGGATATGTTGCAAGGATTGCGGCAAGATGCATCGGCCTTGCTTCGCAGCACACCGGAGCGGGCAGAGCCACGAAAGAAGACACCATCGACCTTTCCGCAGGCATCTATGTGCACAAGAAGGTCGGCGATGCGGTAAGCAAAGGCGACATCCTCGCAACTTTCTACGGCAATGACGCGGCGAAACTCGATAATGCGATCGAAGAGGCACGCAAAGCCTTTGTAATATCACCGGAAAAGGTTGAAAGACCGAAGCTGATTAAGGAAATTATCGGGCTGTAAAAAACAAAACACCAATTCCCTTGATTTTTTGCTACGGGCTTCTGAAACATCCGAGCAAATGTAAAAATATGTATTGACAATATCTGTAATTAGATGTAAAATAATTACATGAAGAATAGCGCTGTTCTCCAATCATAACACATAAGGAGGACTTAGAATGGGGAAATACATATTCGCCAATAAGCTGATGTTTGCCATCATAATGCGGGATCCTATCGCATGTAAGAAATTCATCGAAATGATTTTTCCGGAAAGAACCGTAGAAAAAATCCTATTTCCAAACAAGGCTGAAGAGGATGGCGGTGCTGCGACAATAAACGAAATCGCCGTTGAAGTCGAAAAAACAATCATTACCGGAATTGCTTCAAAGTCTGTGCGGCTGGATGTGCTGTTTAAAGGGGATGATACGGTTTACGATATTGAGATGCAGCTTGAACCGGAAGACGAAATTGCAAAGCGAAGCCGCTACTACCACATGGCAATCGCCAGGAATTCGCTTAAGAAGGGGGAGACTTATGAGAAACTCAAGACCGGGTATGTCATCTTTGTGTGCTGTTTTGATCCTTTTAAGAGGGACGAGCCGGTTTACCGATTTGAAATGTATGATAGAAATTTACAGTTGCAATTAGGCGATGGGTCAAGTACAATTATCTTAAACACAAAGTGCTCGCGGAGCAAGACTCCCGAGGCATTTGAGGCTTTCTACAACTTTGTGAACACGGGTAAGGTAGACGAGAGAAACGACTTCGTGAAATACCTGAGCAAACGAGTGGAAGAAGCCAATGAAGATGAGGAGGTTGACCGCATTATGACATTGGATGAAGAAATGAAGGTGCAGTGGGAGCGAGCGATTGAGAAGGGCAAGGAACTTGGATTCAAGCACGGTGAGGAAATCGGCCGTGCCAAAGGTGAGGCTGATAAGCAGCGTGAGATTGCAAAGAAACTTAGAGAACTTGGAATTTCGATTGAGAGTATATCCGCCGCAACCGGTCTGATGCCGGACGAAATAAAAGACATATAAACACGAGCAATTTACGGCGTTTATATACTGTTGCAAAAAAATCCACCGCTTTTGCAGGTGGATTTTTTGTATAAGCAAAATGACACGAACTTTATTTCAAAAGACATACGCATTCTTCGCCGTCATCGATTTCCGGAACTTTCACAGCAATCAGTTCGGATTTGGAGGTCGGTACGTTTTTTCCGACGTAATCGGCACGAATCGGAAGTTCGCGATGTCCGCGGTCAATGAGTACGGCAAGCTGTATGCTTGCGGCTCTTCCGCATGCAGATGTCGCATCCAAGGCAGCCCTTGCCGTGCGGCCCGTATAAAGAACATCATCGACAAGAACCACATCCATACCATTAATACCAAACGGAACATCGCTTCCGGAAACCACCGGATCGGACTGAATTTCGCTCAGGTCGTCACGATAGAGTGTGATATCAAGCTCGCCTACGGGAACGGATACCCCCTCGATTGCTTTTATGTTTTCCGCAAGGGCATGTGCAAGAGGAACGCCTCTGCGCCTTATTCCGAGCAAGACGATTTGTTCCGCACCGTGATTATGCTCGATAATCTGATGTGCAATTCTTTTGAGAGCACGCTGCATATCCGCAGCGTTCATTAATTCTGATTTTGTATTCATTAGTATTTTCCAAGGGAGGCTGCAAGTGTTTCATCCGGTTCTTCCACGAAGTGGTAATCTTTACCCGGAAGAACGGCGTTAAGTACGATACCAACGATGGATGCAACAGCAAGGCCTGTCATATTAATTGTGATATTTCCGATTACAATTGGGATTCCGGCAGCTTCGGAGAAGTTGATTCCTACCGCAAGACCAAGGATGATAGCAGCAACGATTACGTTTCTGGATTCCTGGAAATTTGTCTTATTTTCTACAACATTTCTCACACCGATTGCGGAGATCATTCCGTAAAGGATGATGGAAACGCCGCCGATGGTTGCAGCCGGCATTACTTCGATGATTGCCGCAAACTTCGGACAGAAGGAAAGCAGGATTGCGTAGATTGCAGCAAGCTTTATTACGAACGGGTCGTAAACTTTTGTGAGTGCAAGCACGCCTGTGTTTTCGCCGTAAGTTGTGTTTGCAGGTGCTCCGAAAAGTGCTGCGATGGTAGTTCCGATACCGTCTCCGATTAAGGTTCTGTGAAGTCCCGGATCTTTAATGAAGTTCTTGCCTACGGTTCCGCCGATTGCAGAAATGTCACCGACATGTTCCATCATGGTTGCAAACGCAATCGGAACGATTGTGATGATGGATGTGATTACCATGCCCCAGTTTGTATCACCGTTTGTGAATACGGAGAAACCTGTATTGCTCCAGATAACCGGAACTCCGAGCCAAGCTGCGTCTTTCACAAGTGTGAAGTCTACATTTCCCGTAACGGCTGCGACCAGATAAGATGCGATAACACCAAGAAGAATCGGGATAATCTTAATCATGCCTTTGCCCCAGATGTTGCATGCAATTACAACTACGATAGCAACAAGAGCAATCCACCAGTTTGTGCTGCAGTTATTAATTGCGGAAGGTGCAAGGTTTAAACCGATTGCAATGATGATCGGACCTGTAACTACCGGTGGGAAGTATTTCATAACATTGGACGAACCGCATGCTTTGCAGATTGCGGAAAGTACCAGGTAAAGAAGACCTGCACATGCAACACCGATACATGCGTATGTAAGTGCAACACTTTCGGTCATTCCTTCTGCAATGCCGGCTTCCTTAACAGCGGCATAACCACCGAGGAAAGCGAACGAGGAACCGAGGAATACCGGAACTTTATTCTTTGTAACAAAGTGCATGAACAGAGTCGCAAGACCTGCGAACAGAAGCGTTGCGGAAATGCTGAGTCCGGTGATAATCGGAACAAGTACTGTTGCTCCGAACATTGCGAACATGTGCTGAAGACCGAGAATCATGGTCTTTCCCGCGCCGAGCTGGCGCGCGTCGTAAATTGGCTGATGATTATTCATTTTGTCCTCCTTAAATATAAAAAATGGATTTCAGAAGGAACATCTTAGATTTATAAAATCCGCCTTGCAGAAAAAGCATGAAAAAAAGGCTTACCAACATGGCAAGACCTCACGAAACAAATCCCTGTGCAAACAAAATGCAAGGGATGCTTATGTCAATCTTGCCGGTCTCTCTGTACCGATTTAAAGATGTTCTTTTCTCTCCGTATACTATATAGGATGCAACGGCATTTGTCAACCTAAAAAAAGAACAAAAAAATTTTTTTATACGAAATACATCCAAAAAAATTCCAACTAGAGCAATAGATAGAATATGGCTTATTTGCAGCAAAAAATATATACTGGTTCGGTACACATGAATGAAAGAAAAGGTGGAAGAGAACATGCTGGATATGGTTTTATATATAGGTATCATTACGGTTGGATATATAGTCGGCACCAAACTCGGAAGCTATGAGCAAAAGCTCAAGTGGAGAGGGAAGGTGCAGACGCTGGCAATTATGGCACTTGTCGTGCTGATGGGAGCAAGGATGGGATGCAACGAGCAGGTAATCAACAACATCGGAACGATTGGTGTTACGGCACTTGTGATGACACTTGCAATTCTGTTTTTTTCAATCGGTGCAATTTTCATTGCGAGGAAGGCCATGGGGTTTGGCAGGAATGCCTCTCTGGGCAATAAGAGGACCGACTTGCAGGTTGAGGATGAAATGGAAAAAATCGAGCGTGAGAAGGAGGAAAAATCAGGTTCCCTCAATAAAATGACGATAATTATTTTTTCTTCCGTAATTGCAGGAATGGCGTTGGGGTATCTTGCAGCACGCCCGTTTTTCGGAGATGATATTGCACGCTTTGATCATGCGGCAAGCCTCGGAATTAAAACAGGTCTGTGCTTCTTAATGGCATTCGTAGGATTGGAACTTGGATTGGAGGGAAATTTGTTTCAAATCATGCGCCGAACCGGCCTTCGAGTTTTGGCTTTTCCGATTGTTACGATCGTTGGAACCCTGATAGGCTCTGCGGCATCCGGCCCTTTGATGGGATTTTCTCTCCGTGAATCCATGGCTGTGGGTGCCGGCTTCGGATGGTATTCGCTCGCTCCGGGGATTATCATGGATGCGGGATTGATTGAAGCGTCCGCAGTGTCTTTTTTGCACAATGTACTGCGAGAGGTAATCGGAATTTTATTACTGCCGATGGTTGCGGAGAAAATCGGGTTTATTGAGGCGGCATGTATGCCGGGGGCACCTGCGATGGATGTATGCCTGCCTGTAATAAACAAAGAAACCAAAGGCAGGGCGGTGCCTTACGGATTTATAACCGGTGTGATTATGAGCTTTCTCGTTCCCGTTTCGGTTCCGCTGGCTCTCAATCTTTTTTAGACGGCTTGAAAACTCGGAGATGTCCGAGTTTTTTTGTGGCAAAATAAAAATAATACTAAAAAAAATAAAAAAACAACAATTATCGGTTTTTGAATATGATATAATTTGGTTATAAGTGAGAATACACGCAAATGGCTCAAAAAATCGCTAAAAAAATTACCAATTTGAATTCCAAAAAGTTATATGAAAAGAAAGCTGTGAGATGTAGTCTATTATCAGATAATGTCTTACAATGTTTTTAAGAGAGGAGAGAAGAAGATATGAATAAAGATTTAGTTTTGCTTGATGGCGCTGTAGGCACCAGCCTTTGGGAAAAGAGCGACGATAAGGTTCCTGTATGGAGATACAATATTGAAAAACCGGACATCGTTTCGCAGCTCATAAATGAGTACTACGAGGCCGGCTCTAAGATTATTCTTGCAAACACATTCAGTGCAAACGGACCGAGCGTTGCAGATTCAGGATACACGGTAGAACAAATCGTATCTTCGGCCATGGAGATAGCACACGGAGCCCTTGACGGCAAAGATGCCAAGATCGCTTTGTCCGTGGGACCTCTTACCGGGCTTTTGAAGCCTTTCGGAAACATTTCCGAAGAAGAAGCGGCCGAAATATTTACGGAGCAGATTGAGGCAGGAGTCAAAGGAAAGCCTGATGTGATTTTCCTGCAGACATTTATGGATCTTAAGATGATGCAGATTGCGGCAAGAATAGCAAGAAAGCATGACATTCCGCTTTTTTGCTCTTTCAGCTTTGTAAAGAGCGCAAAGGACAAAGGATCCAGAACCATGATGGGCAATTCCATCGATGACATTCTGAAAGGCCTTGCGGAGTTTAAACCGGATGCGGTAGGTCTTAACTGCTCACTCGGACCGGAAATGGCACTGCCGATTATCGAAGAATATTCGCAGAAAACGGATATTCCTCTGATCTTCAAACCGAACGCAGGCAAGCCGACACTCGAAGGCGGAAGCCAGTTTGATTATGATACTTTCGCAGAAGATATTGCGAAAGCGGCATGTGTTCCGGGGGTTAAATACATCGGAGGCTGCTGCGGTTCAAACGCAAAATATATAGAGGCACTCAGAAAAAAGTGCAGCTTATAAACCAAACGACATTAAAGAAGCAGACCATGTACCTGTATATCCGTTGATCAATAGTGTATCCATGCAGACAACGGGTGCTACATACGAAGAATGGTCGAAGGACCCGAAGCTTCGTGCAGAATCCATCATCAAGGCTACAGATGAAATCGGCGTGGACTGTATCTGTACATTCCATGATGAGAGGACAGGAGCAGATGTTCTATGATATGATTAAATGCCCTGACAAGATGAACCAGGCTCTTCACAATATCACAGAAACATTGAAAGAATTCTCCACCGCTTTAATCGAAGCAGGATGCTGTGCAATCATGTTCGATACTTTATATTCATCCAAGACAACCTTAAGCCCGAAGATGTGGGATAAGGTTGAAGGCCCGCTGGTTGAAGACCTCGCAAAGACAGTAAGAGAACACGGTGCAGAAGTTATGGTTCATAACTGCGGCGACGGAATCTATCTTAAGGAACAGATTGCAAGAATGCACCCAATCGCGTTCTCGCTTGACCACCTTCCGCCTGATTGCAAGACATTAGAAGAAATGAAAGCAACGTATGGCGATCAGACAACCTTCATTGGTTTAATCGAACCGGGCTGGCTGCTTGCTGCTACAGAAGATCAGGTTAAGGAAGAATGTCATAAGCAGATTGATGCACTCGCAAAAGACGGTGGCTTCATTCTCGCAACGGGCTGTGAATATCCTTCCGCACTGAACTTCGATCTGGCAAAACTCATCGTAAACGAAGCAAAAACTTACGGAAAATACGGAGATAAATAAAAATGATAGGGATAGGCATTGATACCGGCGGAACCTGTACCGACGCGGTTGTATACGACACGCAGAATCACAAGGTGCTCTCGTCGGCCAAGACGCTTACAACCAAAGAGGATTTAAAAATCGGGATTCTCAAGGCTCTTCGGAGTCTTGATCCCGATGCGGTAAAGAAGGCTTCCTATATCTCGCTGTCAACGACACTCGCAACCAATGCCTGCGTTGAAAATAAGGGCGGACGCACGAAGCTTATTATGATCGGAGTTAATCCGAAGGTGGTTGACCGAATGCAGGGAACATACGGACTTCCGAGTTCGGACGAAATCTATTTTCTTCCGGGAAATCCGGAGGAAAAGGATCCTGCCCTCAAAAAACCGCCTTGGAAAAAATTCATCAGAGATTTGGAGCAGTTCAAGGATTACGACGGAGTTGCGATTGTTCAAATGAATCCAAAGTACAATGCGGGCGGATATGAGCTTACGGCGGAAAAAATCTTAAAGAAACATTTGAATGTAAAATGCGTCAGAGGATATGACTTGTATCAGGAAATCAATGTCCAAAAAAGAGGAGCTACAGCCTTGCTTAATGCAAGGCTTTTGCCCGTTATGGACAAATTTTTCGATGCAACGGAAAAATCGCTTGAAGAAATTGGGATAAACCTTCCTCTTGTCATCGTAAAAAGCGACGGGAGCGTCATGTCAAAGGAATACGCAAAGGCAAGACCGGTTGAAACGCTTCTGTGCGGTCCGGCTGCAAGCGTAATCGGTGCGATGGAACTCACAGAGGCAAAGGATGCAATGATCATCGACATGGGCGGAACCACGAGTGATATTGCACTGATGCAGGATGGAAAGACAGTATCCGCACTTTCCGGAATCCGAATCGGAAGCTGGAGCACGATGGTAAAGGGGATTGCGATTGACACCTTTGCACTCGGCGGCGACAGCGGAGTGAAATATCAAAACGGTGTCATGTACCTTGACGAGAGAAGGATGATTCCTCTCTGCATGCTTGCGTCCAATTATCCGGAAGTTGTTCCTCAGCTTGCAGCACTTATCACACGCAGGCAGTGTTACAGCTATCCGGCGCATGAGTTTTTTGTACTTATGAATAAGCCTAAGGATATGAGATCGTTTTTCTCAAAGGAAAAGGCGCTTATAGAGGCTTTGGAAGAGGGGCCGCTTTCGTTTGAAGCGGCGGCAGCTGCAGCAGGTGCCAGCCCGTTCGTATTCCGGATGCAACGGCTCGAAAACGAGGGAATTATCATGCGAAGCGGTGTAACACCGACGGACATCATGCATCTATACGGCGACTATACCGAATATGATGCGAGGGCTTCCAAATTGGGCGTTGCGTATCTTCAGATGACAACCGACCTGAAGGAAGATGAAATATGTGACAGGGTATACAATATGGTCAGAAGCAGGCTTTACGGAAACCTTGTTCGTATTCTGATGAAGCATGAATCCGGCAGAGAGCTGACTGACGAGGAAGAAACAAATCTTTTAAAGCTTACGGAAATGATTTACAAAACCCGTAACTCAGCCAATCGATTTATCAATGCCGGGATGCACACAGATTCAACGCTTATAGGTGTAGGCGGACCGACAGGAATATTTTTGGATGAAGTGGCAAAACTTTTAGGTTCGAATGCTCTTGTACCGGAATGGGGCAAAGTTGCAAATGCAATCGGTGCTGCTGCCGGAAACATAACATGCAGCTATTCGATTCGAATCGAGCCGAATATGAACCGGCAGCTCGGTTATGATTACTGCCTGATGGGTCCGAACGGATTCAAGGGATTCGACGAATACAACGAAGCACTGGAAGCTGCGAAAACCCTTGCAGAAACAGCGGTAAAGGAAAAAGCAGAATCTCAGGGAGCAAGAGGGGAAATAAAGGTTAAAACGAAAGTTGACGAAGATTTTTACCAGGTTCATGAAGGATCGAATGCCGTCTTTGTCTTGACTGTCGTGACTGCCGAAGCGGTTTCTTCGCTTGTTTAGATGTAAATACAACCTAAGAATTATGACATATTAATTACCAATTTACCTAAAAATATTCTTATAATTCTTAAAATAGAACAAGATATAATTAAGTAAACAATGATAGAGTAAAATTCGCGCGATGTTTACTTAATTTTTTTATTCTAATCGGAGGTATTATTATGTCAGAGAAAACGCCAAAGGCGGTTCGACTCCCAAACAAACTTGAGGCATTGCTGCCCATCATCGTATTACTCACGCTTATGATTTTAAACTATGCTTTGGGCTGGGGTCAGGACCCTCACGTTCCAGTTCTGCTTGCAGCTGTAACAGCAATGTTTGTCGGCAAAGCATGCGGGCAGAAGCTCAAAGATATGCTTGCGGCCGGATTTGATTCCATCAGCCAGTCACTGGAAGCACTGTTCATCTTAATTTTTGTTGGATGTCTTGTAGGCTCGTTTGAATGGGCAGGAACCATTCCTTCCTTAGTATATTACGGACTTAAGATTTTGACACCTGCGATTTTCCTTCCGGCAGTAGCGATTCTTTGTGCTGCGGTGGGGCTTTCGCTGGGTTCTGCATATACCGTAAGTGCAACCCTCGGCATTGCGTTTATGACGATCGGAACCACTATGGGTGTGACACCGGGTCTTGTGGCAGGGGCCATCCTTTCCGGTGGATGCTGCGGAGATAAATTTTCGCCGTTGTCCGACTCAACAAACCTTGCGGCAGCTTCTGCACAGACGGGATTGTTTGACCATGTAAAGGCGATGGTTACAACCACATTCCCGAGTTTGCTTATCGCATTGGTTGCTTTTACGGTTCTTTCCGTGGGCGGAGAGGGTGAATATGACCCGACCATTGCGGAAGAACTCTGCGACGCAATTGAAGCGACATATCCGCACATGAGTCCGCTGCTTCTTCTGCCAATTTTAATGATTATCGTGTTTGCGGCAATTCAGATGTCGCCGATTCCGGCAGTTCTTCTGCTGTCAGCAATCGGATGCTTGTTCGCTGTGGTATTTCAGGGTGCAAGCTTCAGCGACTGCATCACAATGGTTCACTACGGATTCTCTGCGGAAACCGGAAACGAACTTTGCGATACACTCGTAAACCGCGGTGGTATGGACAGCATGATGTGGACAATCAATGTTGCGATTATCGCAATCGCATTCGGCGGTGTTTACTTCCAAATCGGTGCCGTTGAGTCCATTCTCGGCTCTTTGATGAAGAAGGTTAAGACCCCGTTCCAAATGATAACGGTAACCATTCTTACATCCATGTTCTGCATCACGACGATGTGCGACCAGTACCTGGGACTGATTATTCCGGCAAGCATGTACAAGGAAAAATATGACGATCTGGGTCTTGGCAGAAATCTTCTTTCAAGAAGCATGGAAGACGGCGGAACGCTCTATTCACCGCTTGTGCCGTGGACGAGCTGCGGTGCATATCATTCCAGAATGCTTGGAGTAGATACTCTTACTTACCTTCCGTTCTGCTTTATGAACTTGATCAATCCGGTAGTCGCTATCGTAACCGCGGCCTGGAACGGAAACATTCTCTACGCGGACGGTTCGCATACGACCTTCTTCGGAAAGCTTAAGAAAGGCAAGGCTGCGGGAGCGCCTGACGAGGCACACGAGATTGCCCTTGAAAATCTGGAAAGACTCAGAGCGGAAGGGGTTTACAAATCACTTCAATCCGGTGATGTTCGCTCAAAACACGAAAGGCTTAGGTAAGAAAATGAAAAAATTCATTTATGACGAAAGTATGCAATTTAGAATCATGACTGAGAAACAAGTCAAGGAAGTGCATGAAAGCGCTTTGTATGTCCTTGAGAACTTAGGTATGATTTTTGCGTATGAGGAAGCATTGCGTTTGCTTGAAAAAGCGGGCTGCGAAGTTGATTATGAATCGCAGAAAGTGAAATTCCCGAGGTCGATTGTCGAAAAGTGCATAGAGTCTGCACCCGCAACATTTGACCTTTATGACAGAGAGGGGAATTTCTACTGTACGTTCGGCGACGGAAAGACGCGTTTCAATCCGGGAAGCAGTGCCGGCAATATACTCGAAGCGGATGGGCAGACCGTAAGACTGTCACGGGTGAAAGACCTCAAACTGCTTACGAAGGTTGCACAGAGTCTGCCGCATATTGATTTCGTTTCATCTTCCATCGTGTGCGAGGAGGCTCCGGGCAAATTGGGAAGCCAGTACCTTTATTACACGGAAATGCAAAACTCGGTAAAGCCGATTATCGGAGGGGCAACGGATGCAGAGGGTGCGCCGCGGACCTTTAAACTTTTGAAGGCAGTTCTGGGAAGTGAAGAGAATGTAAGGACCAAGCCGTACACGATTTTTGATATCTGTGTGACATCGCCGCTGAAGTGGTCACACATAGGGGCAAGAAACATTATAGACTGTGCGAACATGAATATTCCGATTGAACTCATTTCCGCACAGATTGCGGGTGCGACAGGTCCGGTAACTCTTGCGGGATGCATTTTGCAGCATACTGTGGAACTTCTCGGCGGACTGGTACTCGCGCAGGTTGTGAAACCGGGTCACCCTGTGGTATACGGCGGAGCACCTTGCATTTTTAACATGAAGACCATGTACACGCCTATGGAAGCGATGGAATGCAGCATGGTTACCGCAGGATATGCCCAGATGGGAAGATTCTATGGGCTTCCGGTACATACTTATGCGGCTATGTCCGATTCCAAAATTGTCGATTATCAAGCAGGAAGCGAAACGGCACGAAGCGGGCTTCTGGCAATGCTTGAGGGAGTTTCAAATGTATCCGGTGCGGGCGGCTTGAACGTAATCGCAGAAATGAGCATCGAAAAAATGGTAATCGACAACGATTTTATCGGGACGCTGAAGCATCTTGAAAACGGAATAAACTTCGACGAAACATCACTCGCTGCACAGCTGCTGATTGAGACAGGCTCCGGCGGCAATTTCATGAATAAGAAGCACACACTTAAAAATTACAAAAAAGAACAAAACTACAGTAATATTACCATGAACTATCAGGAGAGAGCTTCGTGGATAAAGGAAGGCAGAGCGGACATTATGGACAAGGCGAGAGCCTATGTTGCTGAAATTGATAAAAAGACAATCTGCCCGCTTTCCGATGAACGAAGAAAAGCTCTTGATGAGGCATTTACAGAAGTATGTAAGGATGCGGGACTTACAGAGGAAACGGCAAAGGAACTTATCAGAATGTATGATGAAGCATAAGGACTGCATAGCAATGGGCTGCCTGCATTAATGGAAAATAACCGTTAATGCAGACAGCCCATTTCCTTTATACAAATACGATCTGTACATTTCTGCAGTTTGTAAGATATACGATGGAAGCGTAGTTGATTCCGAAGGAAAGAACATCGCCAACCTTGATATCTCTTTCTGCGTCCTCGATGTCGAGAATCGTGTGGTCACTGGAAGCACCGATGACTTCAACGCCCTTGTCCTTCGGGAAGATTTCGTCAATACTGCCGTAATCAACTTTACCGATGCCGAGCAGGGCACGTTTTCTCATGCCGCGGTCAACGTAGACCGGTTTATGTCCGAAAGCGTCGATTGTAATGGAACCAACTGGATGAGACGGTTTTGTTTTTACTTCGATTACTTCCGCTTTCATAGTGTATACATCCTGATGCATGTCGCTCATATCATAGCCGAAAAATACATCGAGGTCTCTTGCAAGGAGGATACCTTCACCGACTCTCAAAAGATTCACTCTTTCCGGCATATCGTTGTCAAAAATACGAGGCAGACTTGTTGTTGCACCGCCCGAAATGTATTCCAGCTCTCTTCCGATTTTGGCTTCAATTCTTTCGGCAATATCAACGAGTTCCTGAAGTTTATCAGCAGTAGCCTCAATGGAGCCGTAGCAGCCGAGATTTGTGCCTACGCCTCCGAGAATGAGGTTTGGCATATTGTTTTCCACTTCAACCGCAACGTCAACCATTTCATCCTTGTCCCAGAAACCTTCGCGAAGGTCACCGAGATCCGCCATGATGATAACTTTGTGCTGCTTACCCTGCCTGCCGGCTTCTTCGTTCAGAGCTTTCAGGACTTCGATTTCACTGTTAAGGCTGACATCGGCAATTCGTACAACTTCAGGAATTTCACTCAGCATCGGAACCCTCAAAAGAAGGCAAGGAAGCTTAATTCCAAATTCCTTGGCATCTTCAAGCTGTTCGAGTCTGGAAGAAGCAATTAAAGAAGCACCGCCATCTTCAAAACATTTTGAACATTGAGGGATGCCGGTGGTTCCTTTCATAACTCCGGCAATTTTAATACCTTTTTCGCTGCACTTTTTTACAACAGTGGCTACATTTTCGGTAAGGTATTTAAGATTGATTTCAACTCTTGGATATAATTGTTTTACCATATTCTCCTCCGTTTCCGCGATAGATTGCATACAAATATATTACCATTATAACATACTTTGACCTTGGACAATGATAAATGGTTTATTGTTTTTGGAATTATTTTTGTTTATAAGATCTCTTCCGCATCGTGGCTGTGACTGGAACGATATTGTTTCGGAGTCACACCCTTTGCTTTTCGAAACACCTTGGTGAAATAGCTTTGGTCGTCGAAGCCTGCCGAAAGGGAAATGTCAATTATGCTCATATTTGAGTTTGCAAGCAGTGTGCAGGCATATTCAATCTTGAGCGTATTGAGGTAATCCGTGAAGGTTATGCCCATTTCGTTCTTGAACAATGTTGAAAAGTAGGACGGATTCACGTGAAGGTTTGTTTCGATAGCCTTCAATGATATTTTTTCTTTGAAATTTTTGTTTATATATTGCAGTGCGGCGGATATTATTTGGGAGTTTCCGCTGTAAACCGACCGCATGCTGTTCTGCGAAATCATTTCGATAAGGGACTTTGATACTTCAAGAAGCTGTTCATATGTTTCGGCATCGCAGATTCTGTTCATCACATCAAGGTCCAAATCTATGGAGTCATTGATGCTGCCGCCACTTTCGTTTACCGTTCTTATCACGATGGCAAAAAACCAAATGACTTTGGTTCGGATACCATCCATGTTACCGGTTTCCATAAGCGAAAAGGCATTCAGCAGTTCCGCAAACAACTCTTTTGCACGTGTGTAAACACCGGAGACCATGCATTCGAGAATTTCGTTCTCAAGGGCATAAGGATACTCAATTTCCGAATGCGATTTTTTGTAACGCTGAATGTTTACGTTTATTTGATTCTGCTTTTCGTTTTGCACGCGGAGTGTATTGTAATCGTGGTTTCCGGCAACTGCAATGAGGATGCTGTTGTGCAGAAGGAGCGCAAGTTCCGAAACTTGATTCGGGAGGAAAACATGCATTTTTTCCGCAAACATTTCCGCCATTTTGAGAGAAACATCGCTCAGCGTGTTCATTGCGGAGAATTTTTTTGCGGTGCTGCTTCGAAGTTCTCCCATCACAATCGGACCTGCGATGAAATATCCTGCGAACTCACCGTCGATGATGAGCGGAGTTGCGATGTTGGTAAGGCCGGCTTTACACAAAAAAATGTACGGCTCGCCTAGGCGCGAAGAAAATTGTCCTGCAGATGTAAGATTCTTGCGGCAGCTGCTGTCCGACTGAAGGTAGACCTGAAACATGCTGCAAATTTTATTGTTGGAATTAAACTGTGATATAATCCGGTTGTCAGCCGCAAAAAAAGTTACGGGTACACCCGTGATATCCGAAAATGCCTCCAATGACTGATTCAGATAATTCGACAGGATTTCAGGATTTTTCAAATTTGGCTTGTCAAGACTAGGAATAACAAAATTCTTCATATTTTCACCCACTTTTACCATACGAACGGATAAATATAATTATAAAAGTTATAAATATTTTTCTGCTTCATTATAGCACGCGTGAAAATACAATACAATACGCTACCCTGCTGTTTACACCTAAAATTTTTTCTAAAAAATCTAAAAAAATATATATACGATTTCTTAAGTGAAAGTTTAGAATAATGTTAAGACATTATCTATTTACTGTTGAGGTTTTACGAAACCGAAAATTTATTAGGATGAAAAGAAAAAAACGGAGGTAAACAATGAGTAAGGAAGCAATCATGGAAGCTGCAAAGCAGTCAATCGTTGAAGCAGATGAGGATATGGCCATGGAGGCACTCGCAAACGCAGAAGCTGAAGGAGTTGACCTTGTTGAGTTACTGAGCAAAGGCTACAGTGCAGGAATGAAAGAATTAGGAGATCTCTTCGGAATGGGAGAAATTTTCCTTCCTGAACTTATTTTTGCTACAGAAGTAATGAAGACCGTAAGTGCTGAAATCGAAGGAAAGATGGACACATCCGCAGTACAGAAAAACGGCACACTCATTATCGGTACAGTTGAAGGTGACGTACATGATATCGGTAAAGGTATTGTTGCATCCCTTGTTAAGACAAATGGCATTGAAGTTATCGACCTCGGAAGAGAAGTTCCTGCTAAGAACTTTGCTGACGCTGCAATCGAACACAACGCAGACTTCGTAGGAAGCAGCGCACTTCTTACGACTACAATGACAGTACAGAAAGATGTTGAAGATGCTCTGAAAGAAGCAGGGATCAGAGATAAGGTTAAGACAATGGTAGGCGGCGCGCCTGTAACAAACCGCTGGGCTGAAAAAATCGGTGCGGACGCATACTGCGAAGATGCATCCGATACAGTTAACTTTATTCTTGACTGGGTAGCTAACAAATAAGTTGATATCTAAAAAATTTAAAAACTCAAAGCTTTTTTCAAGAATAAATGAGGTGTTCTAAATGGGAAAAAAATTTAAACACGAAACCGATATTTACGGTTATTGTGTGCTTCGAAACGAAGATTTAGATGCAATCCACGAATCCTCACTGGAACTCATGGAAGACTATGGACTCCAGATTCATGGCAAGGATGCATTGGATATTTATGCAGGAGCAGGCTGCGAGGTTGACTATGAGAACGATCGAGTTAAGTTCCCTAAAAATCTGGTAATCGACTCCATTGAAGCTTGTCCGGAAGAATTTACTTTATGCGGCAGAGATCCGAAGAATGATGTAGTGGTCGGAGGCAAGAAAGTTGCTTATAAGAACTTCGGTACAGGCGTATTCATTATTGACCCGTACACAGGGGAAGTAAGAGAATCTACGAAGAAGGATTTATGTGATGTTGCTCGTTTCTGCGATGCGATGGAAGCATGCGATGTATTCTCCATCGCGGTTACGGCAGGCGATGTAAATCAAAAAGTAAGATCCCTTCATGAAGCAGAAGCGGTTCTGAATAACTTAACCAAAAACTTCGCCCATGACCTTGAAGGCGTAAAAAATACGCAGAGATTCATCGACATGGCGGCGGCAATTCAGGGTGGCTATGATAAGTTAAGAGAAAGACCAATCATCACGATGGGTGCCTGCCCGAACAGCCCACTGGAAATCAATGAAAACGAAACAAGCATTATCAAGCTTTCCGCTGAACATGGTCTTCCGATTGACATTCTGTCAATGGGACTTTGCGGAGGAACTACTCCGGCAACTTTAGCAGGTACATTGGTATGTACGAATGCTGAAATCCTCGGTGGAATCGTGTTGGCACAGCTTGTTAATAAAGGCAATCCGATTTTGTACGGAACATCCACAACAATTATGGACATGAAGACTGCACAGTCCCCGGTAGGAGCTCCGGAACACGCTATGTGCGGAGCCGCAGTCGGTCAGATCGGACACTACTACGGAATTCCGACCAATGTAGGTGGGACATAGGGGGACAGCAAATGTCTTGATGAACAGCTTGGCCATGAAAAAACAATGACAAACCTTCTTCCGGCAATAACAGGAAGCAATGTTATTTACGGTATGGGTATGCTGGAAATGGGTATGACAATGAGCTATGAGCAGCTTCTTATCGACCAGGAAATCGTGAAGATGACGAGGAGAATTCTTCAGGGTATCCCTGTAAATAAAGATACGCTTGCTCTTGATGTAATTAAAGCAGTAGGACCTTGCGGCAATTTCCTGTCTCAGAAGCATACTATGAAATACATGCGTCAGGAACTTTCCACAACAAATCTCATCAACAGAAGAATGAGAGAAAGCTGGGAAAAAGCGGGTTCCAAGCGTATCGATCAGGTTGCAAACGAACAGGCAAGAGACATTCTGGAAAACTACAAAGTCACTCCACTGCCGGATGATGTAAAGAAGAGGATTCATGACATCGTGGTGGAAGGTGAAGAAGAAGCAGAAGAACTTGCAAGATTCAACGCAAAGAAAAATCTCTGATATTCAGAGCAGGTTGTTATCAATGCCGTTGTGTGACGGCAATGGATATATAAATATTGAAAGGAGACAACAATGAGCGAAGAAAAGAAATTCTTTACTCGTATGGGTGATGGTTCCCCTGTCTACATGACAGAAGAGGAAATCAGATCCGATATGAAAGCAGGAATTGATGATGCCGTTCTGAGAGGAAAAATTGATCCACTTTCAGACGAAGACTTTGAAAAGTTATATGACATCATCACGATGCCGGGAACAGTTGTAGGTGTAGAACCTGGTAAACAGATTGTTCTCACAAATGACTCCGGCGGATACAAGATCAATGTAAAGAGTCAGCTTCCTGTACCGAAGGAGGTGCCCACGCCTGATAGTCCCGGGCCAGCTGCGTACCACCGTAGAGGGTGAATCCCGCCGTCAAACCGTAGAACAAAGTGCCCTGCAGAAATTCCGGCGAGCGCACCGATTCCCCCCCGGAGTGGTAGCGGCCGGCGCTGAGACTGAATTTGCCGCGCCCTTCGCGCAGCATATATGGCACCGCGGAATAGGGCTGGGTAAAGGTACGCACCACGCCATTGCTCTCGGTCACCTTCACCTCCAGATCGCCGCTCTGCGAGGTGGGGTAGAGATCGCTGATGGCGAACGCCCCCGGCGACACAAAGGTCTCGTAGATCACATACCCGTGCTGAGAGACGGTCACTTTAGCATTGCTGTGCGCCACGCCACGAATGGTGGGGGCAAAGCCGCGCTGGCTGTCCGGGAGCATTTCATCGTCAGACATCAGCTGGACGCCGCGAAACTGTATGCTGTCAAACACATCGCCGGTGGTATAGGTATCGCCGATCCGCAGCAAGCTCTTCAGCGAGCGGACATCGCGCTGCAGCCAGGTGCTCTGGGTATCCCAGTGCCGGCGCTGCTGGTCATACTGCATTGAGGAGATGTTGCGCAGTCGCCAGGCGCCCAGGTTGAGGCCGCTGCGTAAATTGAGATAGTTTGAGCGGCTGCTCTCCCCTTCGTCGGCGTTCTTTATTTGCGCGCCGGAAAAATAGTAATCGACAAACGCGGCCGGCACGCCATCGTCCCAGCGCGACGGATCGACATAGCCGCGGCTTTGCACGTTCATCGCCGCCTGGGGAATACTCAGCGTCAGGCGCTGGTTAGCGAAGCTGAACCGACTGCTGGCGTCGGGAATAAACTTCTCGATCCGGGTGAAGGTTTCGCCTTCATGCAGCGCTTGAAAGGCGGGAAACGCGCTGACGTTGACGCCATACTCCGCCAGCTGACCGGGCGTCAGCACCGGGCGCAGCTGCCCGCCATCGTCAACAAACGTGATATCAGCCTGACCCAGCTCCTGGTCATTAACCACCACGGTGACAGGATAAGTCCCCGGCTGCTGGCCGCCGGGTTTGGCGAAGTAGTGCAGATCGGAGGTTTGCTGCTGCGGGTCAGCAAACTCCAGCGCCGCCGGGTCAAAATAGTCGTCGGCCATCGCCCGGCTCAACGGACTGAGACAAAACATCATCGTCGGCACCGTCGCCAGCGCCACCGCCCGCCCGGCGGTAACGGGCAACAAGGCATACTCCCGCACCCTGGCTGTTGTTATTCTTTTCATGCTGGCGCCGTCCGGTAAGCTAATCAAAAAGGGGAATTACTGCTGGGCGAAATCGCTGACGCCGCCGTAGTCGTTAATCGCCCGCCATTTGACGGTGCCGTGCCCGCTCACCGG
>ERZ773148.120-NODE-120-length-64525-cov-7.549604_pt1 | contig 64525 bp, 48 predicted proteins | sample MGYA00580846_ERZ773148 | MGnify/ENA primary metagenome ERZ773148 (study PRJEB29015, sample SAMEA2737879) | human gut metagenome | biome: human gut; feature: human-associated habitat; material: faeces | place: China | collected 2012 ... | reverse complement strand
CAGCTAACCATGATATAAAATTACAAAATGTACGTTTTTCATATGATGGAAAAACAGACGTACTTAAAAATTGTAATTTAGACATCAAAGATGGTGAACGTATTGCTCTAGTTGGACGTTCCGGTGCAGGAAAGAGTACAGTCATTGAACTAATATCTCGCTTTTATGATGTAAATGAGGGCGAAGTATTGATTGGCGGCAAAAATGTAAAAGAATTAAACTACGAAACAATACTTAAAAATGTTGCCATTGTATTTCAAAAAACATTCTTAACCCGTGATAGTGTTTTTGAAAATATCCGCATGGGAAGTAATGCAAGTTTAGATGAAGTCCGTGCAGCAGCAAAAGAAGCACAAATTGATGACTTTATTATGTCCTTACCAGATGGCTATGATACGAAAGTAGGTAGCTTTGGCTCACGTTTTTCTGGTGGAGAAAAACAAAGAATTGCAATCGCACGAGCTATTTTAAAAAATTCCCCTATTTTAATTTTGGACGAAGCAACTTCCGCTTCTGATCCAGAGAATCAGATGGAAATTGATAAGGCTATTTTTAACTTATGCAAAGGAAAAACTGTTATCATTGTTGCGCATAGATTAAGTGCATTAAAAATGTGTGACCGTGTCGCTGTTGTTGAAAATCATACGATTACTTGTGTTGGCACTCATGAAGAAGTGAGAAAGAATAATGAATATTATCGTAAAGCATGGACTGATTATGAAGCAGCGAGAAATATTTCCTATCAGTTGGAAGGAGGTAACAAAAATGACAAGTAAAGAAATATTAAAGAAAAATAAAAACTTTTATATCGGTGTTATTGGAACAGTTCTTGAAGGCTTGCTTTCTGGAAGTATATTCATGTTACTTTACTTTGTAATGCAATCTCTTTGGTCTGGTGACTTTAATTTCCATCATTCCTTAATACTTACTGGAACGTTAGCGTGTATCTTTTTATTTCGTGTTTTGATTTATGGCTTTGGATATACAAGGGCACAAATCGGTGGTGCTGAAGTCAGTAAGAATATTCGTTTATTTATGGGTGACAAAATCAAGCGTATTCCTTTGTCACATTTCACACAAGGACAGACTGGTGATTATATAAACACTATAACTACTGACGTAAACAACTATGAAAAAATATTAACTCATAAAATCGGAGATTTAGCAAAGAGTATTTCTCTTTCACTTATGTTGATTGTGTTTGTTATGACTTTTTATGTACCAGCAGGACTGATTTTATTTGTTGCTGACTTACTTTTGATTCCGGCATTATGGCTCTCATTTCGTATGGTTCGTAAATACGGAAAAGAAAAGAATGATATTTGTGCTGAAAATGTAAGCAGCATAGTTGAATATGTTTCGGGTATACAGACTTTTCGTGCTTACGGTATAGGTGGCACAAAAAATAAGACTGTAACTAAAGCAATGAAAGATTTCTGTGATATTAGTTTTATATACGAAGCTAAAGTGTTGCCTATTGGAGCAGTTTTAGGTATTTTAATTTGGCTAACTTGCCCGCTTATTATTTGGACGACTTATACTCCGTGGATTAATGGTAATATTGATACAGTTTCGTACTTATTGATTTGTATGTTGTCTATATTCTGTGCAAAATTAGCAAACTCTATTTTTATAGACTTGACAAGCTATAAAAATTTGATGATTTCAAAGACAAAGATTTTAAATGTTATGGAAGAAAAAGAAGAAACAGGAAGTATGGAACCATTTGTTACAACCTCACACGAAATTACATTTGAAAATGTTGAATTTTCTTATGTTCAAGGGGAACCTGTTTTGAAACAAGCGTCATTCATAGCTCCAGACCAAAAATTAACAGCGATAGTTGGTGATTCTGGTTCGGGAAAATCAACTATTTTGAACTTGATTTCAAAATATTATGAGTCAGATAGTGGAACGATTTGTATTGGTGGAAAACCTATTAATCATGTTGCGGCAGAACGTGTATTAGAACAAATCTCTATGGTAGACCAAGATGTATTTTTATTTGATGATACAATTCGTGAAAATATACGTCATGCTCGTCCTACTGCTACTGATGAAGAAATTGAAACAGCTTGTAAAGAAGCAAATTGTGATGGATTTATACGAAAAATGGAAAAGGGTTATGATACTCCAACTGGAGAAAATGGTAATCTGCTTTCTGGTGGTGAACGTCAACGTATTTCTATAGCACGAGCTATTTTGAAAAATAGTCCTATTCTATTGTTAGATGAAGCTACTGCTTCTCTTGACATTGAAAATGAATTAGCTGTAAAACAGGCAATAGCCAATTTGTTAAAGCAAAAGAAAACTGTTTTGATGATTGCACATACACTTTCTATTGTAAAAAATGCAGACCAGATTTTAGTTGTGGCAAATGGTAAAATCGCTGAATCTGGAACTCATGATGAATTACTAAAAAAAGACGGAAAATATGCAGCTATGTGGTATGCAGAACAAAAAATTTCTGCTTGATACAGATTATTGATATTTCTAGGCTGTTAAAGGAGGGAATAACAATGTGACATTAAAAAAATCATTAGGTAAATCATTAGAAGATTATTTAGAAGTAATACTAATTCTACAACATAAAGGTGGAATGGTTCGCTCTATTGATGTGGCTGATTATATGGGGTTTTCTAAACCTAGTATAAGTCGAGCTGTTAAGGAATTAAAGGCAAAAGGGTTGTTAATAACTGACAGAAATAATTTTTTACACTTAACAGATACAGGCAAACTCATAGCAGAAAAAATTTATGAGCGACATTGCTTCTTTACAAAATATCTTATAAAAATGGGAGTTGACCCAAAACTTGCAGAATCAGACACTTACAAATTAGAACACGTAATCAGTGACGAGAGTTTTCAAAAATTAAAAGAATCAACTCGTATATGGAGTGAAAAAGAGGAAGTTTAATCTTCCTCCACTTCCCTAGATTTAATAATTCCGTCAGCGACACTTTCCATGATAACTAAATCTTTATCAGACAGGTTATCAAGCTGCTTTTCTAACTGTATTCTTCTGGTGCTTTTCGCCAGATCAGAAGCAGGAAGAAAAAAAGCGTCTGCTGATACATTCAATAAATGAACAAGGTCATAAAGCACTTGTAAACTTGGATGCTGCCCCTTATTTTCAATATTTGTCAGATAGCGTGGGTCAATCTCAATCATTGCTCCCACTTGTTCACGGGTTAGACCCTGTTTCATACGAGCTTCTTTGATGGCAAGACCAAAAGCTCTGAAATCGTACTTATCTTCTTTTTTACGCATATGTAATCACCTCAATACATTTTACTGTTCCTGTTGGGTTTCTAACAGGTATAGAAAAACGTGTTATATGGTTCATCAGTTCCTAATGTGTGTAAAAAGAACAAAATTACTGTTATACGGTAAATAAAAAAAACCGTTATCGGCAGTAACCTTTTTGCATATCCAAAAATATTTCTGATTTGATGGCGGTCAAGATAAAGCCGCCGTTTTTCTTTTTCCTCAATTCGGTGGATAAATCACATAAGGTTTTTTGTTTTGCGGCTCTAGGAGGTAGCCGCATTGAAAGAATCTCATAATCGACATTTTATGACATACCCTTTATTGTCAAAAAAACTGAAATCACCATAGCAGGACAATACACCCTTGAATGTGGTTTTTTACATCATATAACAGGTACAAATGATAAAGCACAAGAACGCTATACAGCCTTTTCTCTTGTGCTTTTTTCGTGCGTAAAAATATTTTTCAAGTTCTTTTCTGAAAACGCAACAAATAGCTGCTGCGTGGGTAGCTACTGTGCGGAAAGGGGGATAGAGGGAAAACAACCTCATCTACTCTCACGCAGAAAGGAGGTGAATCAGCATGAAGTCATCTTCTTTCCAACAGGCTATTCAAGCACAGTTTGATTGCCTTACAAAGAAAGTCATTAAAAGAGCAGCGATGAAGTATAATCGTGATATTTCAAGACGCTTGAAACATGAAGTTCCGTTTTCTGAAATTTCAGATTTGGAATTGAACAAAGCAGGCGTTTATGACAAATATTCCAGCGATTATACAGCGTTCAATGTTCTTGGCATGGAAGTACAAGTATCTGACGACCAGTTAAGCAAAGCACTCAAATGTTTACCAGAGAGAAAACGCAATATCATTTTGTTGTCATACTTTATGGATATGTCTGACGCAGAAATCGGAGAGCTTATGAACGTGGTACGCACTACTGTTTACCGTCACAGGACAAGCACTCTGGAAGAATTACGAAAAATGATGGAGGAGGAATAAGCATGGACAAAGACCATAAACATATACCGTTTGCTGTGATTGTGGCGGCTACGAATGGTGATGAAGCTGCAATACAGGAAATCTTGGATTTCTATGACGGGTACATATCAAAGTTGAGCTTACGCAAATTGTATGACGAATACGGTAACGTCTACATGGTAGTGGATTCTGAATTAAAAGGCAGAATACAGGCGGCAGTCATGGATATGATTGCAAACTTTGACATTGTCGTAATCTAATCATTCAGACGGGCGGAGCATTTCCCCTTTCCTCTGCTCCGCTTGTCAATCTATGAAAGTCCATTATCTAGGTAGTGGATTTTCACAGACTGGCAAATACAGTCGGTAGTTCTTTGACAACTGAATAAAGCAGTCAGATACGTTTGATATGCAGCGAGCCAGCGGAAATTGTACGCCATGACCTAAAAAAGCGAGCGATTCATGCAATGATCCGAGAGCGACTTGTGGAATGGTCGTTCTGCCATGACCTGTATATCTGAATAATGATACACTCGCATGGTGCGGTTCTGCTCATAGGAATGAGAATGGTGAAAGTCCAGTGGAGCTTCCAAAGCCATCTGACTGCTTCGGAAACACACAGTAAAGGAGGTGTTACACAATGAATAATACTGATGTGCCTATCTGGGAAAAATACACGCTTACGATTGAAGAAGCGTCAAAATATTTCCGTATCGGAGAAAAGAAATTGCGTAAAATTGCGGAGGAAAACCAAACAGCAAGTTGGGTGATTATGAATGGAAACCGTGTTCAGATAAAGCGAAAACAATTTGAGAAAATCATAGATTCTCTGGACGTAATATGATGAAAATGAGCCTTAAATATGGTATAATATACATATATCGTATCAAGGCTCATTCCAGTATGGAAAGGAGCTTTACATCATGTCAAAAAAAAGACGAGATAATAAAGGTCGCATTTTAAGGACTGGAGAGAGCCAGAGAAAAGATGGAAGATACGCATATAAATATATAGACGCAAACGGAAAACCTCAATTCGTTTACGCTTGGAAGTTGACTGTTACGGATAAGACACCAGCAGGAAAACGTGATGATATTTCGTTAAGGGAAAAGATAAAAGAGATACAAAAAGACCTTGATGATGGTATCGACACAATCGGCAAGAAAATGACTGTCTGCCAGCTTTATGCAAAGCAGATAAGCCACAGGAAGAATGTCAAACGTAACACAGAAAAAGGACGTCAGCACCTTATGAACATTTTGAAGAATGACCCTCTTGGAGCTAGGAGCATTGACAGCGTGAAGCTGTCGGACGCAAAGGAATGGGTTATCAGAATGAGCGAAAAAGGGTTTGCTTATAAGACGATTAACAATTACAAGCGTTCATTGAAAGCAGCGTTTTACACAGCGATTGAGGACGACTGTATCAGAAAGAATCCGTTTAACTTCGCTCTGAATATTGTTCTGGAAGATGATACAGAACAAAAGGTAGCATTGACACAGGAGCAGGAAGAAAAATTACTTTCCTTTGCCAGAAGTGATAAGGTATATCAAAAATACGTTGATGAAATCACTATACTGTTAGGAACTGGACTTCGTATTTCTGAATTTTGTGGATTGACTATCAAGCTGGATTTGGAAAACAGGATAATCAATGTAGACCATCAGCTTTTAAAGGATTCAGAAATCGGGTACTACATTGAAACACCAAAGACAAAGAACGGTGTCCGTCAGATTCCAATGAGCGAAACAGTCTATCAAGCATTTAAACGAGTGCTGAAAAACAGAGGAAAAGCAGAACCAATCATTGTTGATGGTTATAGTAATTTCCTGTTCCTCAATCAGAATGGTTTACCAAAGGTTGCGGCAAGTTATGAAAGTATGTTGAAAGGACTTGTGAAGAAATACAACAAGAATCACAAAGAAGCATTACCAAACATCACGCCGCATACATTAAGACATACATTCTGTACCCGTTTAGCCAACGCCGGAATGAATCCAAAATCATTGCAATATATCATGGGTCATTCCAATATCAGCATGACGCTGAACTATTACGCACACGCTTCATTTGATTCGGCAAAAGAAGAAATGGAAAGACTGATTGCTTAAAGTAGTAAAAGCCAGTTTTACTACACTTTTACTACTTTTGATTAAAAAATCATACCTAGAAATGCCGAAATTTGCGAAGTATCTTCCAAAGCAAAAAACGCCGGAAAAGCCTATAAATACAGGCTAAACCGACATTCACCAACTTATGAAAAGATAATCAGAAAATCAATATAGTTTTTCATAGAAAAATATAGTCATATATATTTGGGGGAGACTATTTAATTATTAGGTAACTACTCGTATTATAGGAGCAGACTTTTCTACAAGTATCATTCAATATACAAGGTAATTTCTTCACTATCATTTTTCTGATGTTATTTAATTCAAGAAATTAGGCTGATAATGGGATACTACTGATAGCTGCTAAAAATTCCTATCACCAAATAATTGTTATTATTTACAGTTCAAATCCTAAAACTCATTACTTTTATCTATCTACCCCCTACATCGCCCCACTCTTCCCAAACACCACCCCCACAGTCCTCATCACAATCTTCATATCCAATCCCAGGCTCCAGTTTGTGATATACTCTTTATCCAACCTCACAACCTCTTCAAAGTCCGTAATATCACTTCTCCCGCTCACCTGCCACATTCCGGTTATTCCGGGCTTTATGGCCAGCCTTACGCGGTGGTGCAGTTCATACTTGTCCCATTCGTCTATGGTCGGCGGCCTCGTACCTACCAGGCTCATATCGCCTTTTAACACATTCCAGAACTGAGGGAACTCATCGATCGAATACTTTCTGATAAATCCTCCAATCCCTTTGTCACCACCAATAATTCTGGGATCGTGGTCCAGCTTGAACATCATTCCATCTTTCACACGATTCTGTGCCATCAGTTCTTTCTTACGTTTCTCCGCGTCCATATACATGCTGCGGAATTTGTAAAGCTTAAATCTCTTACCGTTTTTACCTACCCTGACTTGTGAAAAAAAGATAGGTCCCGGTGATTTTATGTAAATGCATGGTGCCACAATCAAATACAAAATTCCAGTGATGATACATCCGATCAGGCCGCCGACAATATCCATAGCCCGCTTGTAAAATGCCTGTTTCCATGAAGCCATATTAATACTGCTCGTTAAAACGGTATAGCTTCCTAACCGCTCTACCCGCTGCACTTCGCCTTCCAGCTTCGCCATCTCGATCAGTTTCAAGTGAACCGTGATCCCCATCTCGATGAAATGATTAATCAGGTCTCTTGGCAATGGAATCTCTTTCGGCAGATTAAGAAATACCTCATCTACCCATTCTCTGCAGACATACTCTTCAACATTGTCCATGGTTGCTACTACCGGCACATCATTGATCGTCTCACCAACACGGTCTGCATCTAGAAGGCTGATTCCTATAATCTGAAAACCTTCATAATTATTATTACGAATGTTATCAATCACTATATCCATCATTTCTTCTGATGTTATAATTAATAACGATCGATTTCCTTTTCCTACAACACCTTTGGTTTTTAAATATTTTTTCCAAAGAATCCTGGCTATGTAGCTGATGACCATATAAATAATGCCGGTCAGGACCAGCGTAATTCTGGAATATCCTTCACCGGTTTGCGTTGCAAACAAATAAAATACCGCAATTAGAATTATTTGGCATACGTGCTTAAATGTAGCTGTAAACTCCTTATAATATCCCCTCTTCAAAACATTTTTGAAGCTCTCGCCAAAGAAAGTGACGCAGACTTGAATTAAGAAGAGTACAAAGGCCATATTTCGATACAATTTGTTCTCATATGCCAAATGAACCCCATGACGAATAAAATAAGCGCTTATAAATGCCACTTGCAGACAAACTAAATCCAGGATCATAAAATCCCAGTGTTTCAGCCAGCCAAGGTTAGCCTTTTTATACATTTTTCATCCTCACCCTTTTTAGTGCCGTATGATCATTTTTCGACAGCATGTCGATTTTTGGCACTTCATCATCTGTTCGCGTTAGAAACAGGTGCATAATATACGTTTAAAACTTACTATTATTATACCCTCAAAACAGGTGTTGTCAACCTTAATGAACCATATAATAATTTTATGTACGGTAATTTCTGGAAAGTGAGGCTTATGAATTGGCGGGATATAATCGAATTGCAGCAGGGGAACGAATCAGAAACAGACGGATGATTATGGGATTGACGCAGGAGGAGCTTGCGGAAAAAATCGGTCGTGCTTATAAATACTGCCAGGATATTGAACGCGGGACCTGCGGTATGTCCATTGACACAATGCTTAGCATTGCATCCTGTCTCAATATTTCGCTGGATTACTTAATCTACGGAAATAATGAGGATACCAGCGAATTCACAGACTTGGATGTGGAACAGCAGGCAGTCATCGAAATTCTGGGAAATTGCAGCATCAAGAAAAAAAGATATGCATTGGATCTGTTAAAATTATTTATGAAGGCTTGTGATGAACGCTAAAGGAACGAAATCATTGTTCCATGCCATTCGCATAACGATTATTTAAAACTATCAGGCGTTTGCTGCACCATTTTTTTGACACTTATCCAAATATTATTTAACTATAAAGACTCAGTTCTTATAATACCAATTATATAGAAGAAACTAATTAAAAATACAGCCTACTGGTTTCCCCCTTTGCCTCTTATCTGTTTATCAGGCAAGGGTATTCCACCAGTATGCTGTATTTCATAATTTAAGCTCTTAAATTCTATTTTCTAACTTGCTTTTCTCTTATATTCTCTGAAAATTCTACAATATTTTTCTTTCTTTGTTCGATCTTTTAGACCTACTTCAGAATTCATTACGCAAGGTTTTTCTTGCCAAACATAATCTGTCTGTATTTATAAAGAACTCCCATTAAAAGATTTCCCAGAACACCGATCGCCAGAATCTCACCAATACCTACAGTTACCATTGCATACAAAATCATATCTTCCGAGCCATATGCAAAACGTAACACCCATGGGATAACAATTGTGTTTGCCAGGATCGGCGGAAGGCAGACCGCCCACTTGTTTTTGCGGAGCATCCAGGAACCCAAGGCCCCAATGAGCGTAGCCAGACTCCCAAAAATGATATCCAATGCTGCGGCGCCACACAATAAATTGGACAACAGGCATCCGATAAACAGCCCCGGGACTGCGGCCGGTGTAAAAAATGGCAGGATACAGAGCGCTTCCGAAATTCGGAATTGGATAGGACCGAAACTGATCGGTGCAAATACCATTGTAAGTACGGTGTAGATGGCAGCAATCGCCGCCGCATAAACCATAAAATAGGTTCTGCTTGAAGTTTTTTGTAACATATTCATTTCTCCTTTAGTTTTGTTTTAAGTGTGGAAGGTTTCGAACACACCATATATTTGCCGTTTTTACCTGTTTTCAGGGAAAATCAGCGATCCTACTATAGCACAAAAACAGGGTAAAAGCAAGCGGTTCCTCAACAGTATGACAAACCTCTCCCTCCGGATATTTCATATAGTTTTAATGCAGGTTATGACATACTTTTATCATAAAAATGAGGTTGCTGTTTCTTTATACATTAATACTATACTACATATTTTGCTGCCATTGTAAAGGCCATCTTATCACTCAATAGCTACTGCATTAAAAATTCAGTCTTTAATAAGTCCGTTTTGTCAACTAATCGTTTACTTTATACGAACTGTTTACTTTACACGAACTGTTTACTTTACACAAATTGTTTACGTTCCCCCTATCCCTAAACAATTGCTATCTCATTCACCACCGCGTTTTCAGTCGCTCTAGTCGTCCAGCATCCCCCAACAAATTAATCAGGCGATTCCGCTCAACGACTCAACAAACGTGCTGGCTCTCACCAGCCCGCATCACCAGATCTTCACCCTCTTTTCCGGCGCTGCATACATACCGTCGCCCTCTTTTAAATCCGGGTAGACCTTATAAAAAGCCTCTGTGGAACTTAAGACAGCATTTACTCTCACTTTTGCCGGAGAATGAACGTCCGTATTAAGCCTGTGGATCATGCTTTCCTCTGTATATTTCGACGCCCAGATGCGGGCATACTGCGTGAAAAGAGAATTCAGGGCTTCCGTATCATCTCCGGCAATCGAGGTGACACAGGCAAGGGCGCCTAAATCGGCAATATTCTCGTTTAACGTCTGGCGGCCGTTTACATAACGCCCTTTCACAGCCTCCTGGCCGTCATAGTACGCCGCTACCTTAAGAGTCAGATCCTGGAATTTCTTTAAATCGTCCTCTGTCCACCACATATTATAATTTCCATTTTCGTCATAGCGGGCGCCGGAGGAATCAAACGCATGGCTGATCTCATGGGCAATCACCATCCCAATCCCGCCTAAATTTGAAGCATCGTCTGCATTGGGATCATAGAACGGAGGCTGCAGGATCGCGGCAGGAAAGACAATTTCGTTATTCAGAGGATTGTAATATGCGTTGACGGTCTGAGGCGTCATTCCCCATTGGGTCCGGTCAACCGGTTTCTTTATTTCTTCTTTTTCGTAGGATCTGAGCGATCGGTATACATTTACCATATTGTCAACCAGACTGCCCTGCCCTTCCGGAAGAATAACTGCGTTTTCATAGTAATCCGGCCAGTGATCCGGATAACCAATTTTGAGGGTCATATGCTCCAGTTTTCGAATTGCTTTTTCTTTTGTCGCTTCTCCCATCCAATCCAATCCGTTTATACGATCTTCATAGGCGGCCAGAATCTGATGGACCAGCGTTTCGACATTCTTCTTATCCTCTTCCGAAAAATGCTTTTCTACATAAAGCCTGCCGAACTCAAATCCAAATGTATTCTGAACAAGCTCTCCTGCCAGCTTTTTATCCGTTTTCTTTCCCTGAATTCCCTTTTGAGCATTGCTCCATGCTATGGTGCTGTCCCGTATTTCCGGTGTCAGGCAAGGGCTGAAATCTTTAATCAGGCAGAAAACGGAGTAATCCTTCAACAGCGGCAGATGGCCTTCTGTCAGATAGCTGTTCACCTTTTTTGCCTGTCCCGGATCATTTACCACCCAGGAATTAAAACCGGCCGCCCCGGCCGCTTTTAAATATGCTTTTATATCAATATTGGAGTATAGGGCGCTGAGCTCCTTCAGCGATTGGGGATTATACGTTTTTTCAGGGTCATTCTGGTCAGACAGCGGAAGCGTTGCAGCCGCTAAATCAGTCTGAAACTTATAAATGGATGAAGCAGCTCTTTCCGCCTCTTTTTCGCTGATTCCTGTGGATTCCATTATATTTTTTATATATTTCCTGTATGCTTCCAATATAGCCGACTGTGTACCATCTTCCAGCGTCTCTTTTCCCGGCCCTAAATCGGCGCTCCCCAGATAGCATCCATAATTCCGGGAATCTTTCATATCCTCATAATAAGTCGGAGCAATGAGACTGGAGAATCCCAGTTCATTGTTTATAGTCCCGATCGCTTCTATATATTCCTGAATATCAGCCGCATTGCGGATGCTGTCAAGGTAAGGCTGCAGCGCACCAAATCCGGCATTTCTTCTCCCCTCCATATCAATTGCAGTCAGATATAGACTGGCTATTTTTTGTTCCGGCGATCCTTCGGCAAACAGCTCTCTCTGATTGATAATTTCATTAAGCAGATCACTTAAATTATCATAAGATTTCTGTCCCAATTCGTAAAAATAACTCCAGTTTCCAGAATCCGCAGGGATCTGCTTTTCTGCAAGGATTTTTTGATTTACATAATTGTAATAATCGTCTTCCGCCCTTACATTGCCCGCCTCCGCCTTTCCAGCGGTTCTGACCGCGTCTTCTGAATCCAGCGAATCTCCTGTCCCCTGCGAATCTCCTGTACCCTGTGGGGCTCCTGAATCCTGCGCCCCCACTTCCCGGTTCATGGCATTTTCCTCCGCCATAGCCAGGGAGGAGGATTCTCGGTTCTGTAGATCAGCGGCTCCTTGTCTTTGATTTCTGCAGCCGGTTAGTATCACCGAGATTACACATAACATTGTAAGACAACCAAGTATTCTTTTCTTCATTTTCGTTCCTCTTTTTCTGTTTCGCTTTTACTTTTCTTACGCACCTGCTATTACTATGGCTTTTTTTTATCTTTTTCATGCCATATTTCACCAAACTTACGCCGATTCCCCGTTGAATGCCCCTTCCGTATAAGCTATAATAAAACCATCATGATTTTCCTGGCCCAGCCAGCAGGGAATCTATATCGAAAGAGAGGGAAAGCAATTGAACGAAAACAGCGCTTATGTTCTTCCCAAAGATAAAAGAGTCAAAGAAATCTCAGAAAAACCCATTGAGAATGTATCCGATTATATTTCCAAGATAAAAGAATACATGGAATCCCGTAAAGGTGAAAATTACAGTTACGTTTACCGGGGCGAGCCCCAGATTTATACCACCTCCTGCCGCGCCAACATTTTCCGGCGGGGCGTTATGGATGGCAATCCTTTTTTTGAGAAGAGTCTCTTTGACGCCATGAGACAGAACAGACTGACGGGCGAGAAGCGGTATCTGGACAACGCCATCGACGCCCAGCACGGAGAATTTCCCAGCCGCCTTCTGGATGTGTCCTATAACTGCCTGACGGCCCTGTATTTTGCGGTCACGCCGTACTACCGCAAGGACGTTGATTCACTGGATCACGAGGATGGGATGGTGTTCGTATTTTTCATCGATGAGATCTTCAGTCCCAGCGCGGAGAATACCAATGCCAATTACGACGCCATTATTAACCGGGACAGGCAGTGGCACCGGGATAAGATTATTTTTGAGAAGAACCATAAATTTATTGACCACACAAAACTGAATAACCGGATCGTGGCACAGCAGGGCGCCTTCATTCTGTTCCAGGGCAACGATGCTGCGGACTTACCCGCGTGGATGACGTATGGCATCCGGATTCCGAAGGAGGCCAAACCGCTGATCCGAAAAGAATTAAAGGAATTTTTCGGCATTCATACCGGGAGTATCTATCCGGAGATTGTGAATCTGGTAGATGAGATCAGCAATAAGAGCCGGAAACTGAACACGGAGAAGTTCTGCTGCGGCAACGAGCTTAAGTATGCCGTCAGAATGCTGGAGAAGGAGCTGGATTACTATTTTGACTACATCCTGGATAACCGGAAGGATTTGGATACAGACGGGATTCTGGTCTACGTGGAAAATATGATTAACAGCTACCGGATTGGCCTGCTGGACTTTACCCAGAACCTGGAAGAGGCCATACAGAAGGCCTACCTGACAGAAGAAGAACTGAATACTATCGTAAACCGTTACAACCAGTTAATTCTGGAATTTTCCAAAGAGCTAAATCAGCATGGCATTCATAAATTCTCAGGGAGCCAGCTGCTAATCAGTATGGAAAGGACAAAAGACAATGAGCGAAAATCGGATGAGAGCCAGGAGAATCGAAAACTATAAAGAGTACATCAGAAATATTTTGAGCAACCGGGATATCGACTGCGACGAGACCTGGTGGGACAGCGAAGAGGCTCAAAAGGCGCTGAATCTCCTGGTCCGGGCAGAAAAATGGGAAATCTGCAGTTCTGTACAGATGGGCATTGACAGCAGTGAGAATTTTCTGTTTCTGAAATTTACAGAGGACAGCGGCAGCCTGTTGGCGGCTCTGGAGGAGGAAGCCTGCCGCCTGGCAGACATGCCGGAATCGGCGGAAAAGAATATCTATGTCATCTGCATCGTAGACAACATGAAAAGCCGGGTTTTCCTCGAAAGACTTTTTCTTTCGGCGGAAGGTAAGACCATGAAGAAAAATATCCGGAAAGAGATGAAGGCCTGGAAAGGTACTGTAAATTTTCTCTATATTCTCGACAACAGCTACAATGAGCAGGACATCAAGCTGACCAGTGTAAACCGGTTTGAGTTTATCCAGATGCCTCCTATGAAATGCCATATCAACTGGGAAAATAAGGACGAGGCAGAAGGTTCTAACCGGGGATATGTGACTTCTGTCCACCTGCACCAGCTGATTGATATCTATAACAGAATCGGCGACAAGCTGTTTAAGCGCAATGTCCGGTACGGTTTAAATGAACAGCTGGGCGTTGACCGCGCGATCAAAGATACGTTAAGAAATAACCCCGGCGAGTTCTGGTTTAAGAATAACGGTATTACCATTCTGGTAGAACGGCCCGATTTTAGACTGGATCGTGTGGAGGAGGTGCTTCTGGAACACATATCTGAATACGGCGACCTTCATTTCTCCGTCATCAACGGAGCCCAGACCATCACCGCATCCGCCCAGTGCCTTTATGAGATGGAATATGATTTAAAGGAATGCAAAAATAAAGGTGAGACAGAGGAAGCGGCAAAGCTGGTGGAAAAGATCAGGCAGTCGAAGAACGCCAAGGTACTGCTGCGCATCATACATATTCCACACTCCGCGCAGGCTGCTGAGTCCGAAGCGGATTCTACCCGGGAGGTAAACGAGATCAGCGTAGCTCTAAACCGGCAGAAGCCCATTAAGGCGGAGGATATTGCCTTTGCATCGCCATTTGTGGTGAAGCTGGCCGCATTTTTGGAGCGGGAGCAGATGAACGGCAAAAGGTATTTCAGGCTGGTGAAGCGCGGGGAAGGAAATATCGCCAGGCGCACCGTTGACCTCGTCGATTTTGCGAGAGCCCGGAAGGCCTGCGCAGGGTACCCGGGGGACGCCCGCAGCAAGGGCACCAATGTCCTGTTGAGTTCCAGAAATGACACCGGCGGAGAATACAGTTTTCAGGATAAAACGATATTCGTACCCGAATGGCTGGAGGCAGAGGATGAACAGGAAGCGGAGATTTTTGAGAAGTACTACGGCGCGGTGTATTTTGCAGTCAGAGTGGCCGATTTTTATGGAAAAAATGTAAAGAAAATCATCACGGACAATCCGGCAGCGGCAGCTGTACTGCAAAACGGGAAATGGTATTTTACCACATATATGGTCCAGCTCTTTAATGGATACCGCAGCGATTACTCCCAGTTCACAGACTGTTTTGAACTGATTCGGGACAAATTAAAAGACATGATGGAGCTCTTTGCCGAACTGTGCGGCGCTGCGGCACAGCTGTCAGGTAACTATCCGGTTCTGGACTCCAATACGTTTAAAAAGGATGAGCTCTACTTACTGACCAGGAACGTGGCAGACGTTAGCAGGTTTGCACAGATCGTAAACAACGGCCTGGAGGATGACGAGAAAATCGACCTCGTAAGCTACCGTGAGGCTGCTGCCGGAGACCGGCGGCCATCCGCGGAGCCAGATACGCAGGCGCAGAAAGCGCCGGGCGGCGGCAAGGCCAAATTCATCAAATTAAACAATGGGCCGGCCGAACGGGTCAACAGCACCGCCCATGCCATGGTAAAGACGGTTCAGTACGTCCTCGACAACTATCCCGGCCATGAGAAGGAGATCCTGACGAACGGCACAGACTGGTTCACGGATGACCGTGCCAGGGCGGAAGAGGGCTACGGTTATCTGAGAAGGTCAGTTGAAGTGACGGGAAGCGACGGAAAAACCTACTGGGTGGGTACTCACTCGAACAGTGTCGTAAAGTATAATCAGATCGACCTGATTTGCAGCCTTCTTCACGTGAAAAAACACAGTATCAGCTGGATCGCCATTGACGGGAAGACGCCATTGTTTTCATGGTAATGTACATAGGTTAAGGCCACTTAAAAGGATGCCCTGGAAGTCAATTCATATCTTCCGGGCATCCTCTTTGTTTTACTTATTTGTTTTACTTATTTGTTTTACTTATTTGTTTTACCTATTCTTTTTAATATCCTTTATTTCATCATTCCTGTCGAAACTCCGCCGGCACCTGATCCATGGTCTTCCAGGTGGCCAGCGCCTCTTCCGTACTCATTCCTTTGGCAATCGCATCCTTGCGGACCGCGTTGACCGCCTGGATTTCCTTCATGCGCTCTCCGGTCAGTGTGTAGCCCTTCATGGCCCACAGGGTCAGCGCCCAGGCAATCATCGGAATCACGCAGAACAGCACGAGGACGATCCCCTTCATGCCTTCCATGTAAGGCGTATCACCGCCGGGCAGCGTAGACAGTCCAATGGCCGCGATAGCAATTCCCACCACCGTAGAGCTTAAAGATGACACCAGCTTATCCACCAGGGAGAACAGTGTTCCCATTACTCCGGGGATATAGTTGCCTGAGCGGTAGGTCTCATAGTCCGAACAGTCTGCAACCATGGGGATCGGCATATCCGCCGTCGCATAGTAGGCTCCATATCCGATTCCAAACAGCAGGACAAACAGGACCGTATAAATATTTAAGCTGCTGAGAGACAGATTCACTCCCGCCACGCCCGGTTTCCAGAACATGAGCAGTGCAAAGACTCCCACATACATCACCAGCGCAAGCCCCACGTAACGCGTGAGGGACGCCTTCTGCCCGTGCTTCTGGGAGGTGCGCACCGTCAGTATAAAGAACGGCGCGGAGAAAACGTAGCCCGCAATCATCATCGGCAGGTACAGTCCGTTATAATTGCCCATCATGGAACCATAAAGCATACAGAGCACCGTACCATTGGTGGCAATAGCCAGCGCCAGCTTGCAGCCGGCTCCCGCAACCATCAGCCTCCGGAGCGGTTTGTTTTCTTTCATGATAGCCACATACTCAGAGATCCTGATCTTCTGCTTCTCTTCACTTCCCAGTCCAAAATACTTCGGCTGGTCTTTCTCCCAGATGCCGATTACCGCAAGCACCGTCAATAAGGCAGAGATAATAACCGAGATCGGAATCATCATGTCGAAAAATGCGGCCGTGGTATAATCTCCGAATTTCGCCCGGAAAATGGGTGCCAGAAACTGGATCGCTCCCATCCCCAGCATGCTGGCCACCATGTTGAAAATCGTAAACATGGGCCGCTGCTTCGGGTCATTGGTCAGCACCGTCTGTCCGGAACGGGTGCAGGAGGTCTGAAACGTATATCCGATTACATAGAGCGCATAGATCACCACATAGGAGGTATAGCGCAGCCACATCATCGTGTCGGGGATGAGCCTGGTGCCAAAATACAGAAGAAACGCACTCACCGCCATAATTACATTTCCCAGCACCATATAAGGCCTGAATTTGCCGAAGCGTCCGTTGGTCTTATCAATCAGAGCGCCGATGATCGGGTCCGTCACCGCGTCAAACAGACGCATGACCGTTACCATGGTCGTGGCGAACATCAGCGCCAGTCCCAGCACCCCATTGCCGTAATAGGCAATGTAGGTGATGGTCAGAATATAGTAAACATTGGTTGCACCGTTATTAAACGGAAACAGGACGAGCTGGTAAGGCTTTGCCCGGTTCATGCCGGCCGCCGTTGTTGATTCGTTGCTCATAAATGGTACCTCCTGCTTTCTTATTTAACACTCTTTAAGAATGAACCGATAATCAGCAGCACGATGGAGATCACAAAGCAGGCAATGGAAACCACGCTGGCATAGAATACGTTCCAGCCAGGCGTATTGCCGGAGTTCCAGGAAAATAATCCGGATATCAGCAGGACGCGGTTCAAGATGATCCCGCCGATGACGGCTGAAAAAAGAGCAACGGCAGCCACACCGGACAGTGTCCCGACATAATCGTAATTTCCCCACCGATTAGCGGCGTAAACAGCAATCAAGATCAAAAGTATCCCGGCGATTGCCCCCAGTACAAACAGCGGGAAGGAATTGAGCGCATAAGCTTCGTTCATGGTACTGCTGATCACCATGGCGATGAACGCCGCGATGCCAGCTGCCGCGGACAGGATATTGAAATAGAAAGCCGGACCCTGTTTTTTAATAAAAGCTGTCATTTTATGATACCTCTCTTTCTTTGCGTTTGGAGGACACGACATACAGAGCTCCACTGGCCAGCAGCAGAATTCCAAATGCTGCGATAGCCGCCATATAGGCCATACGCCACCATGTCATGGTCTGCTCGATATGTGTCGTGCTGTTATAACGGTTCATCAGACTGCTCTGGCTGAACGCATATAAGATATTGTGGCAGGAATCCTTCACGGCATTCTGCAGCCTCGCATCGCCGGAAAGCAGCTGGGCGCTGACCTTGCTGCCGTCAACCTGAGTGGCAAAGGTGGAACAGTTTTCCAGCGTCGTAGCCCCATAGAAGCCTGAGATACCGCGGGTATCGAAGCAGGTCGTTCCGGAAGCCAGTACCGCTCCGTAAATATCAGTGTCGTCATAAATATCGGTGACGGCATATCCCTTGAAGCCCCACTCCTCTTTCAGAATTTCTGTCATCAGTTCGTAGCTGGCGGTGCATTCCACCGGTCCGATCTTGCTGAAGGAAATCATCAGGCCGCGCATACCGGCGTCCACTTCCTCCGTGTCATACTTGGTCGCCTCGAAAGCGATCTGATAAGCACGCAGCTCGACCTCACGGGCCCTCTGCTCCAGCATGTAAGGCGCCACGCCGCTTCGGTTTGTTTCCTGATCGTTAAATGCAAAATGCTTGGGTGCTGCAATCAGGCCGTAATCCAGTGCGCCGATGGCAAATTCCATAGCCGCGGAACCGGACAGAACCGGGTCTTCCGAATAGTATTCGCCGTTACGGCCGTTATAAGCATGACGGTGAGTATTTAAACCAGGTCCCCACAGAATCGGGATTCCCGTGAACAGCGCTTCCTCTCCGATAAAGGAGCCAACTTCTTTATATAAATCCTGGTTAAAGGAAGCCGCTACGAGCGGTGCGTTGGCAAATACCTCCGGATGCCAGTTTCCGTTGGGATCGCTGGCGGAGATGCTCCAGGGAGCCCCCGTGTCCTTTGAAGCGTTTAAGTTTACAGCCACACCATTTCCTGCGTTCTCGGTCATATACGTCTCCACCGTACCGATGGAGCTGACTCCAGGGATACTCGGACCGCCGAACGTGGCGAGATACTGTGCTTCCTCGAGCGTCATCTTATCAAGCAGCTCCTGCCATTTTGCATCGTCAAAATCAGTGCCGTACATCTCATAGAACATCAGATTGCTGTCCTTCCCCCAGGTGATTCCGGAGGTGTCGTCGTCCGTCTGAATGGTATAATAGTCACCGTTAAGCAGGTTGATCAGTTCCTCATTGACCAGAGTCATATCCGTGTAGCTCTTCGGATATGTGCCGGCCCAGTCGGTACGGCTTAAATAAGTAACCTCTCCCGGCTGGAAATAGTTCCAGTCAGCGTAATCCAGCTGGTTTGAAATCTTCTCTCCGGTTTTCGAAACAGAGAAAGCGGTGCTGGAAATAAAATCTTCTGTAATCTTATGTTCGTAAGCCATAGCGCTGTTGCTCTCGCCTGACAGACTTTCCGGATCCGCTCCCTGGCGGGCCATCATATGATTCAGGGCATCATGTGCGCCGTTACCCATGGCAAAGTAATACGTTCCCGGATCCAGGATATAAGTACCAACGGTGCCGTCACCGTTATCATACGTGTTGTCGTAGCTGGCAATATACTGTAAATCAACCTCGACGGAGACCACCTGTGATTCGCCTGGCTTCAGGGTATCGGTCTTCCCGAAATTAAGCAGCTGAACCGCAGACTTCTCAACGCCTCCCTCTGTATAAGGAGCCTGTCCGTAAATCTGGACAATGGATTTTCCGGCCATGTCACCGGTATTTGTTACCTTTACATGAAATACGGCGGTTGCATCGCAGACGCCTGTTACCGGATCTGTGGAGACGTTAAACTCCGGTTCTCCCTCGAATTCCTGGGTAAAATCGGTATAAGAAAGACCATATCCGAAGCCATAGGCTACCTCTTTGTCATAGTCCCACTCCGCGGAAGACGCTTAAGCGCCGACTGGAGAACCGGCGTTGCCGTTTCCAAATACCGAATCGTAATATCTGGTCTCATAGTAGCGGTAGCCAACATAGATGCCTTCAGCTTCGATCAGGTAGTTGCCTGTAGTGCCGCCGGTCTGTCCAGCGCCGCGGGTGAGCATTTCCGCCCCGTTTTCATACTGGAAATTACCCATGTTCTGCATGGCGGGAGCCGACATATTATAGGTTGCGTAGATATCAGGAAGTGCGCCGGAAGGGCTGGTGCGTCCGCAAAGGATATCTGACACACCCAGCATACCGTAGCAGCCTGGGAATCCAATCCAGAGAATTGAATCTATTTCAGGGTCATTCTTTAAGTCACCGATTTCAACGGCATTGGCGGAGTTGAGCAGCACGATTACATTGTCGCTGCATTTCTTCGCCATCTCGATGGTATCGCGTTCATTGGCTGTCAGCTGCAGCGGTTCCTCCGCTCCCAGACCATCAACCACTCCGCCCGGCAGATAGTCCTTGGACTCCGCGCTTGGACGGCTGATGACTACAATTGCCGCGTCGCCGTATTCGGCAAAGCTGGCCGCATAATCGGAATTGACTGCCTTGATCTCCGCTGCGGACGGCTCGCCCGGGTCATACTCCGCGGAAGGAGTCTCATTTTCAGAGTGAAGATACGTTTCATTCAGTTTATCATATACCGCTGTCATTACCGGATTAACGGTAAAGCCTGCGCCCTCGAACTCAAATTCATCTCCGCTCCAGGAGTCTAGCGTTGCGCCTCTCGTAACCTCGCCGGTGGCAAAGTTATTGTTCAGCGTGTAGGCTATGGTATTCTTAAAATCAGTCTTATTCTGAGTAAGCGCCTGCTCCAGACTGATATAAGGACCCTGTGCCTTGACGCCGAAGCTGGAACCCAACAGCGATACGTGAGAACGGATTCCAAATAACGTCACCTGGGAATTGCCGGCCAGCGGAAGTCCCTGTCCATCTGCGTTGTTGTTCTTAAGCAGTACGGCGCCCTCCGCAGCCTGCTGGCGGTTCAAATCAATGGCTTTCTGAATCAGCGCGTGGGAATTGCCGGTTCCGTCTTCATTGAGAACCTCCGCCGACGGCTGAAACTTATCATATAAAGGGTCATCCTCTGTATTTTCGGAGACGAATTTTTCACTCAAAGTACCGAGAGCGGTATCGATCGTCGCCTTGTAGCTTTCAGCCACAACCCCAATAATAATTGTCAGTGAAAAAATAAATGTAAACAGAGTTGTCAAGCCGCGCCAAAGCGCTCTTTTTTTCATAAACATAACTTTTCCTTCCTTTCAACTGCATATTTTCTTACACCCAATTGGCGCTGGAGGACTTTTTCCTGACCAGCTTATATGCCGGGTTTGGAACCGCGACTTTATGAAAGACAGCGGTATCCCTGCATTCACCGGCTCTCACCTCCAGCGTTACCGTGCCGTTTAAGGGCACACGGAAGTTGAAAACACGGTCTCCTGTCTGTTCCTCCATCAGCTTTCCATCCGCGTACAGCGCGGCCTTTGGCTGATTGGTGTAAACCTTCACAGTAGTGACAGATTCCTCCCGGTCCGCCCTGCGGCGTCCCGCAATGTGCACAAACGGCTCATCACTCCAGTAAGCCTTATAGAGATAGAAGCTGTCCTTTTTGATTTTCCGGTCAAATGTGACCAGCCCCTTGTGGTTCATACCGGCCTCTCCGCCCTGATCTCTGGCATCCGCCGCGAAATCAAACATGTTCCACACATGAGTCGCCCACAGATAGGGGTTGCGTTCAAAGCATTTTAACATGTACTCGTGGTAAACGGTCTGATACTCCTCCGAGTGATCCCCTCTGCGCGGCTTTCCGGAATGCAGGTTCGGCATGGCCTCACATCCGTATTCCGAATACCCCAGACAGCGCTTCGGATACCGGAAATGGAAAAACCGCATCCACCAATCATTCAGGAACAGCCCCGGGACGTACCATCCCAGATACAGATTCCACGATACCAGGTCGGTGATATGCGCAGACCGGTTAAACGGCCCGCACATGGCGTAGCAGGCCAGCGTTGTCAGCCTGGTCGGGTCCATCTCATGACAGAGCTCGTTAAGCTCCCGGTGATTATCCAGCATATCCTTTTTATTCTTTGTGGAGATGGTAATCTCGTTGGAGACTCCCCAGCAGACGATACAGGGATGGTTGTAATTCTGGACAATCAGTTCCTTCATCTGGCTTATGGTGTTCGCTCTTCCATTGGCCATATGTTCGGAAATATAAGGGATTTCCGCCCAGACCACCAGGCCGGACTCGTCGCACAGATCGTAGAAATACTGATCGTGCTGATAATGGGCGAGGCGGACCGTATTGGCCCCAATCTCACGGATGAGCTCCATGTCCTTTTGATGGTGCTCCTTCGTGATGGCATTGCCCAGTCCCTTCCAGTCCTGATGGCGGGATACGCCGCGCAGGGGATAGCTGCGGCCGTTTAAGAAAAATCCTTTTTCCGGGTCCACATGGAAGGTGCGGACACCAAACCGGCAGCGGATCTCATCCACGGTTTTCCCGTGGTACTCCAGGCGCGCGACCGCCGTATAGAGATACGGGTCCTTCAAGCCATCCCATAAGTGCACGGAAGGGATGACCAGTGTGCAGTCCGCTCCGGTTCCGGAGGCGGCTACCGCGCCGTCTGAATCCAGAAGAACGATGCGGATTTCACAATCATCGTCCGGCAGCGCTGCATCGGACTTATTTCCCCCTGCCTCCATCTCGGTAAAGGTCTGGACTCTGACATATCCGTCCAGTTCTTTCACCTGCGGCGTAATACGGATTCCATCCCCGCCGTGATCAGCCAGAGCAAAATGTCTCCGGTTCACCACCATCAGATTCACGTCACGGTATATGCCCCCGTAAAATGTGAAATCCGCTTTCTGCGGGTACACACGGTCGTTGACGCCATTGTCCGCTTCCACAGCCAGCCGGTTTGTCTCCCGCAGCAGATCTGTCACATCCACACGGAATGTGGAATAGCCGCCGTCATGGGTGCACACCAGGGTATCGTTGAAGCATACCCTCGCACTGGCGTTCACTCCCCGGAATTCCAGATAGACCCGTTCCTCACCTTTCAGAAACTCCGGCATGTCCAGCTCCCGTTCATACCTGCATGAACCGCGCCAGTAATTATTACCGCCATCCTGTCCATCCACGCTGTTCCAGGTATGCGGCAGATTCACTGACACGGTCCTTCCATCCGGACCGGTAAACTGCCACCTGTCATTCAAATTCTTCGTTTTTCTCATGCCATTTCTCTTTTCTTTGTGCTAATCCTCCATACTATAACAAGTTTTTTTTCGGAGTGTAAGCATTTTTGTATAAGTGGTCGATTTTAGAACCCAAGTGGTTTTCAGCAAAAAAAATCAGGACTGAGAGGAAATATACTACCTCCTCTCAGTCCTGTCCGCAGCTTTTTTGCCTGCGATCGGAATCAATATCTTCAACGAAAAGATATTTTCCTCCGTGTCAATTTTCATGAAACCATTATATTTTTCTACCGTATAGCGGATACTCTTCAAGCCGAATCCGTGATACCCGTTCCGGGCCTTTGTGCTGACGGGCAGATCGCCGTCAAACTCCAGCCGCCTGCCGAGCGGGTTCATGATATTAATGATCAAAAACTGTTTGCGGACGTACACCAGCACGTCTATCATCCGCATCTCCTGATTCTCCAGCTGCTTTACGCTCTCAATCGCATTGTCAATGGCATTGCCAAACACGGTGTATAGGTCTACCGGGTCAAAGATATCCATCTGGCGGCCATCCGCAATGCAGTTGATCTTGATGCTGCTGGCCGTGCAGAACAGGCTCTTCTCCGTCAGAACCGTATCCAGCACTTCATTGCCGGTCTTCACGATGGAGTCATAGATCTGCACGGAATCTTCCACCTCGCGCAGATATTTGTCCCGTTCCTCCGGACTGGTGATGGCGCGCATGGCGGCAATCTGATGCTTCAAGTCATGGCATTTGCGGTTAATCAGGGTTATGGTCTCCTGGGACAGCTCATACTGCTCCTTCTGCTGATGCCACAGCTGATTTAAGATGTCCAGCTCCTGTTTCATGGCGCTTTTCTTGAACAGCGTGTTCTGAAGGTAGAGAATCAGGACGCAGTAGCACTGGATCAGCAGGATGTTCCATACCCGCACATCAGGATATGGAATGCCGCCCCCTGACCTCAAAAAGCCAAACAGGATTTCAAAAACAATCAGCAAAAACAGCGCCGAGGACAGCTGCCGAGGCCCCACCTGATAGACTCCGTTTTCCGGCATATATCTGACGATTGTGATGCCGGCCATCCCATAGATCACTGCGTAAATCACCACCATGTAGCCGATGGCCGACAGCTGGCCTCCGATCCCCATACTCCTCAGAACAATGAATGCGGACTCATGGGCAATCTGCTGGCTGATGATCGCCCACGCCGCACAGTACACCGCCGCGCCTGGAGGCATGGCCGCGCAGATATAGATAAACAGGCAGCTCAGCAGAAAAACGCCCGACATGGATACCACCGCCGGAACGGTCACTGCCGGAAATGCCGTCCTCCACCAGACTGCAGCCACAGCCACAGCGCAGGTCCCCGCCGTCGCCAGGCCCAGTCTCATCCGGAAATTCGGGCGGTGTTTCAGCGGAATTATATAAAGCACGCATGCCGCCCAGAGCGATACAGCCAGTTCCACATACGTCCATATCGTGATATTTATCTTTGTCATGTCCCCATCCCCATGTAATCCGTCAGCTCAGAAAGAAACGCCGTCTTATTCCTCCTGCTGATCTCCAGTTCATCTCCTGCTACGATGACTATATTTTTGCGTATCTCCGAAACGTACTGCAGATTCACCAGATACCAGTGGTTGCACCGCACAAAATGGCTCTCCTTCAGCGTCTCCTCCGCTCCCTGCAGCGTTCCTCTCACCACGAAAATACCGTCCTCCGTGTGGTAATGCAGCATACGGTTCTGCACCTCCACGTAGTGAATCCGGTCCACCTTGAGCCGTTTGATCCCATCCGGAAGATTTAAGAGAATTTCCTCCGGCTGACGTTTTTTCACCCTTGAGACGGCGCGGTCGAGACGCACGGAGAAGGTGTAATAGTTAATCGGCTTCAGCACGTAATCCAGCGCTCCCACATCGTAACCGTTAATCGCATACTGGGCCATATTGGTAATAAAGACAAGCACCACGTCCTGATCCTTTTTCCGTATCTCCCGTGCCGTCTCCATCCCGTTCAGCTTCCCCATCTCGATATCCAGCAGGATTATGTCAAACCGCGGGCTGTAATTCTCCAGCAGTGCACTTCCGTCGCAGAAGGTCTCTGTCTGAATCTCCCGTTTCTTCTCTGCACTATACTGCCTGATGTATTCCTGAATCTGGTCAATATACACTTTTTCATCGTCCACTACAGCAATTTTCAGCATACCCCGTTACCTCCTGACACATAACCCGCCTCTGTTTTCATCCGTTCATTATAACATGTCCGATTTATTTTGCATAGAAAAAATGGCGGCACAGCCGGAAAGGCCCTGGACATTCCAACGTCCAGGACCTCCGCTGCCTCCGGAAAATCCTTTTATAAAATGACCGGCTGGATCTGTTTTCCTTCCAGCGCTTCTTCCAGGGTTCTGACAATCTGATCCGTCCTGGCAATCATGGAATTGGGCTTTTTAATCGCGTTATCCTGGCCGAATGGCACGAAATAAATGTTTTTAATATTAAAAAGCTGGCCGATATTTTTAAAATTAATTCCCAAAGCGTCGTTGGTGGAAATCGAGATAACCAGGGGCTTGGAGTTTCTCAAATGGGCTTTTGCAGCCATGAGGACAGGGGTGTCGGTTATGCCGTTGGCCAGCTTTGCCAGGGTGTTCCCCGTACACGGTGCAATGAGAAGAATATCCAGGTAGCCCTGCGGACCAATCGGTTCGGCATCCTCCAGCTTCAGAATGGGGGGATTGCCGGTCAGGTCGGAAATGTGGCTGATAAACTCCGTGGTATCTCCAAAACGTGAATCGGTAGTCTGCACATTTGTGGAGATAATGGGATAGATGGAGGCGCCTTCCGCCATCAGAGCGGTGACTGCCTCTTCCATCTTACTAAAGGTACAGAAAGACCCGGTGATTGCCAGGCCGATTTTTTTTCCTTCTAATTTCATATAAACTCCTTTACTATAAGCTTTTCATGACAGCCTTTAACAGAATTTCAGCCGCCGCCTTCGGCGCATAGGCGCCGGGGAGCCCGGGACATAGTCTGGCGTTTATTTCCCGGCTCTTACATGCGGTAAAATCCACGCCGCCAGGGGCAGAGGCAATGTCAATGATGGTGACATCAGGCCTCATAAGGCGGATTTCGGCTTCACGGATGACTGGTGCGGGTATGGTATTGAATATAAAGTGATACTCGCCTATATCCTGTGAGATTTCGGACAGAGGCTTTGTCTTAAGCCCAAGCGCAGTCCCGAAGGCCAGCTGGACCGGATCTCTGTCGGCCACTGTGACATCCGCGGACAATCCCTGTAATTTACAGGCAAGCGTTTTTCCGCAGCGGCCGAAGCCTGTGACGAGACACCGGCTTTGGTGAAGGCAGTCCGGGCTCAAACGGATCGCTTCCGCAATCGCCCCTTCCGCTGTGGCTATGGTATTTTCTAAGGTTATTTCCTCTATCTCCAGAAAGTCAAAGTATGGGATTTTATGCTCTTTGGCGTGGTCTTTTACAAAGTCAGGTATATTTCCGCCGAACAGGGTATTGTCAGGCGTTAAGTGTCTTAAAAGGTCCGTGATCTTTAAGGAATCTTTCTGGTCCGTGGAAAAGATGGTCTTGCCATCCTTTGTAAAGGGTACGGGACACAGAAGGACGCTGCTGGCTTTTATGGCTTCTTCCAGAGAAAGGTTAAGCCTGCCTAAGTCGGCGGATGTAACGGTGGGTAACCCCTGTTGCTTTAACATGCGGCCCAGATAAATCTGTCTTAAATCGCCGCCCAGAATCAAATAATTATTCATGAACTTCACTCTCCATAGTGATTTTATATGAGGAAAAAAACTGGTTTGTGCAAGGAACAGACCGGGAGAGTTTGTCATATTTTACATCAAGGCATTGAATCAAAGGGAAGGTAAGATGATTTTTGAAGGATCTGCAGCAGCAGTTGTGACACCAATGGCCGAAAATGGCGCTATCGATTTTGAAGCAATGGGAAAATTATTGGAATTTCAACTGGAGAATGGAACTGACGCCATTGTAGTAAACGGGACTACCGGCGAATCCTCCACGCTTCAGGATGAAGAGAAATATAAGCTTATTGAATTTACCGTGAAGCGGGTTCATGGAAGGGTGCCTGTGATTGCAGGCGCAGGAAGCAACAATACCGCTCATGCAGTGGAATTATCGAAAAAGGCGCAGGAGCTTGGCGCGGATGGGCTTTTAGAGGTGACGCCTTACTACAACAAGACCTCGCAAAAGGGACTGATCGCCCATTTTACAGCCGTGGCGGACAGCGTTTCCATTCCGGTCATCCTCTATCATGTGCCCAGCCGTACCGGCATGACCATGGAACCGGAGACCTGCAAAGTGCTTTCACAGCATCCGAATATCCAGGCTGTCAAGGAGGCGGGAGGCAATATCTCCCACGTCGCCCGGATCGCCTCTCTGTGCGGGGAAGACCTGGATATTTATTCGGGAAATGACGATCAGACGGTTCCTGTTCTTTCTCTGGGAGGCAAAGGCGTGATCTCTGTCCTGGCCAATATCATGCCGCGGGAAACCCATGAAATGTGCAGACTTTTCTTGAATGGACAGGAAAAGGAGAGCTTAAGACTGCAGTTAGACCTGCTGGATTTGATGAATGCCCTTTTCCTGGACGTCAATCCGGTGCCTGTTAAGGCGGCCTTAAGCCTGATGGGAATGTGTGAGGAAAATTACAGGCTGCCTCTCATCAGAATGAGTGCCGCTGACAAGGCAAAGCTGTCGGAAACCATGAAGAGGCATTCCCTGATTTAGAAAAACGCGAAAGGGGGTCCTGAAAGCCGTAATCGTACGGCCAGGACACCCCTTAATTTTCTTTTTTCCATCAGTATGACGCCGTTCCCTGCACCAATTCTGTCGGCTCCGGCTTCTGTCATGGCCTTCGACTGCTCACACGTACGAATACCACCTTCATAAGACGATGATATTATTTTAATGTATTAGAATAACTCACAATTTTGCCATCCACAGCCCTCTCCGCCAGGTAATCCACGCAAATTCCACTCTCTTCCCGCAGCGAACGTAATACCGCCTCCCCCTTCTCTGCACCCAAAACATACAGTGCTGTCGAAAGCATATCTGCATAAACAGCCCTGTCACAGATTACCGTCACACTGGTAAATTCAGATTCTACCGGTTTGCCGGAGGCCGGATCGATCAGGTGGCCATATACTCTGCCATCGCGTTCCATATAATGTTCATACCAGGAAGACGTTGAAACAGCCTGGTCCTTTACAGAGACAATTGCCATCATTTTTTCCGGATCCTCCGGCCCGCGCACACCGATTCTGTATGTATCCCCCATAACATACAAATTCCCCCCGAAATCCAGGCACGCCTGCTCCACATGATAATCTTTTAAATAGTGTATGATATAGTCGATTGCCAGTCCCTTCCCAACAGCCCCTGGATCTATGGTAATTCCTTCGATATCTATAATTGCGGCTCGTTTATCCGGAAGCAGCCTGATATGATGGTACCCGGTCCTGTTTATAAAGTCGGTAAGCTCCTTTTCTGCTGGAATGCGGACCTCCCCTGAACCGATTCCCCATCTCTTAACCACTGCTCCAACCGTGGGATCGAAGGCTCCATTACTCCGTTTCGCCATGCTTAAACTGGTATCCAGAAAATCATACAGAAGTGCGGTTACCTCATACGGCTGTCCCGGTCTGTAATCCCGGCACATCACCGACAACTCGGATTCTTCGTCATACATATTCAATGTCTGCTCCACTTGAAGTGCAAGATCGCGGCAGCCGGCCAGAAGTGTGTTGACCTCCGGTCGTTCCTCGATCCGAACCATGCAGTATGTCTCATAAGCATAGAAATTTACTTCCCGCATCTTCGCTTTTTCATTTCCGGATCTCCCACTCCGCTCTCCCCTTTTCTCTTTTATTTCTTATCCCTCCGGTCAGCACTTTGACAGTTCTTCCTATATTCATTGGGTGACATACCAGTCTTCTCTTTAAATACCTTAGTGAAATAAGCAAAATTATCGTAGCCTGCCTGCGATGATATAACACTCACCGGCGTTCTGGTCGTAGAGAGCAGATCTTTCGCCAGATCAATCCGTTTTTGTATCAGATAACTGCTGATGGACAGCCCCATCTCCTTTTTAAACAGGCGGGACAAATAATCAGGATTTAAAAAGACCAGACGGCTCAAATCATCCCGTGATAAGTTTTCCTGAAAATGGTGGTCCATATAGTCCCTGATCGTATCTACAATCGTATGGGGGCGCTCTACTACATCTTTATATTCCATTGCCTTGGACAGAAGATACTCCAGATACTGTATCATATTATGGGAGGAGAGTGCTGCTCTTCCGTAGATCTTATTGTTTTCCTCATTGTCAAACAGCATGTGGGCGTATATATTCATAGATCCCAGCCAGGAATACACCATCTGGGTGAGATCCAGTCCCAGCTGCTGCAAATTTCTGGAACTAAGCTTCTGCTGACCGGCCAGAATATCCAGGTAACGTTCCACCGCTTCCTTCAGTTCTCCTGTCTGTCCATATTTCATCATATCCCACCAATTTTTAAGGTCCGGTACCTCATACATCATGCTGACGGGCTCGTACTCCTGAAGGTACAGAACCTTCTTTTTATTTCGCGGCGATTCATACATCATGGTATAGATACAGCTCACATCTTCATAAACAAGGTTTGCAGTACTCCACATACCCACTCCGCAGAGCACATTCAGTTCCGCCTTCCCCATTCCCTCCATAAAGAAATCCATAAAGCGTTCTACATCACGCCTCAATACATCCGGATCTGAGTTCATTCTGGCTCTCAGCATAAGAAAATACGTATGATCTGATATTTTTGTATGGAATTCATATGCCTCCACACCATCTTCTGTATTATCTTCCAGACACTTCGTACACAAAGCATCTACCGCATCCGCCAACCCTGCATATGACTCCGCCACATCACGGACCATCTGTATTACAATTGGAAGAAATACCTTTCCACGTATGTAATCGAGGCCACATTCCTCTATTTTGCAGTTTAACTCTTCCTCATCTGATGAAGCGTCCCTTGCCAGCACACCAGTCCAGAAATACTCCACAACATTCTGACGGTTCTGTTCCCAGTACCGGCTGCTCTCTTTAAACGCCTCATTCTGCCTGCTCTTTAAGGACCGCTCTACCGCCAGGACTACTGCCTTTTCCAGCTGTCCATACTCTACGGGTTTTAGTATATATTCCAGGCTCTCAAGCTTAATCGCCCTCTGTGCATATTCAAATTTGGCATAGCTGGTGAGAAAGATCGCCTGAATCGGAAATCCCTCCTCCCGAATCCATTCCAACAGGTCAAGCCCCGTCTCCTGAGGCATCTCAATGTCACAAATCATGACATCGATCGGATTGGAAGACAGCACCTTCTTAGCCGCAGGAACCCCCAGCGCTTGGAAAGCCTGGTCGATATGCAGCCGCTCCCAGTCTAAATTACGTTCGATCCCCTCAATTACATGAAGATCATCATCCACAATCAGCAGATTCATCCGGCTCATCCCCCTTTTTTAAAGCCGCTTTTACGGTATATGGAATATGAATATCGACAACAGCGCCCTTTACCGGTCCGTTGTAGAAACTGATACTGGCCCTGTCACCATAAGTATAGTACAGACGTTTAATCGTATTCGATATACCGATATGCCCTGTTTCCTCCTCCATATATTTTTTCTGGTCCGTCAGCTGCTCCAGTATCTGCGAAGAAAATCCAGGCCCGGTGTCTGTAATACAAATATTTGTATAGGGAATCCCGTTCATTTCCTCTGAAAATACGGTAACCGTAATTTGTAAAACGGAATCTAAGTCAACAGCATACTTTATACAATTCTCTACAAACGTCTGGATTACCAGCGGCGGTATTCTGGCCTCCCTCGTCTCCTCCTCCTGCTCCAGATAGTAATCAAACGCGTGCTCAAATCTTAGCTTCTGAATCTCTAAGTAATGGCCGATATGCTCCAGTTCTTCCCAGATACACACAAAATCCCGGCCATTATTAAATAAATACCTCATATATTCGGCTGTCATGACCGACATCCTGCTGGCCTGGGTGTATTTGCCCAAATCGATTGTATTGTAGATAAAGTTCAGACAGTTCAAATAAAAATGCGGTTCAATCTGAAGCTTTAAGTACTCCATATACATCAGCTGTTTCTTTATTTCTCCTTCGTACACCTCATCCTGCAGCATGCTGATCTTTTGCAGCAATTGCCGGAATTCTGCATTGGCCTGCTCCAGTTCCGACAACTCACTGCTGCTTATCTCCTCCAGTCCTGTCTTGCCCCGGCTTAACCGCTCCAGATTATTGGAAAACTTTTTGATAGGTTTTAACACTTTATTATACAAAAAATAAATACTGCACAGTGTAATGAAAAGCATGGCCAGTGCCAGAAAGACAAGCCCCATCTGCATCAGAAATGTCTTTTGAAACAGCCCGTAATCATGAACAGTCAAACGCACAGAAAACGGCAGATTGCTGAACCGCCGTTCGATCGTGATCGTATCCGGCTCCATTGTACGCTCCCCTGCAATGCGCCGGTTATTCTGGTCAAAGAGCAGAGCTGTGGTTTTTCCGTCTTTTACCGCATTTTCCAGCGGCGCGATAAGGTCGGCCGGCCGGATCCAACATCCAACATAGACTTCCCGGATGCTGTAAAATTTAATAATATAATTGCAGCCGCCGCTTCCCTCAACAAACTGCCAGTACTGGCTCCCGGAGTTGGGGATCAGCATCTCTCCCTCCAGCCTGTGTGTGATATCATCCCGGTACTGCTCCCAGACATCCTGTCCCAGTTTATCATTCGCATTGGCACCGACATACTGTTTTCCCTCCGGAAAAAAGGCAAAAAACTGATACTCGCTTCCATACTCCATGGAATACATGCGAAAAGCATCCCGCAGTTTTCCAATAAAGTAATTCCGAAAGGCGATGTTATCAGTTGTCTTAATGCTGTTGATATAGGAATCCAGCTCGATCTCCGTCTCGCCTTCTCCCAGAATCAGCATGCTCATACGCCGGTTGATGTTTGTGACTGTATTCTCAATCTTATCAATATAGAAGTCCACAAATGTCTCGGCATAGCTCACAATCTGCTTTTTAAAGTAATAGGTACTGGCCACGCTGATACCGATATAAAGGGCAGAAAGAGGCACGAGAATCATCATCAGCCGCCTTAAACGGCTGGATATTGAATTCCCGGTCCTCTTTTCTGTCCTCATAGAAAGTCCTCCCCCTGATGCAACGCATCATCTGCTAACATCTTAACCTTTGACAGCTCCCATCGCAATACCCTTGGAAAAGTATTTCTGCAAAAATGGAAACAACACCAAAATCGGAATCATGGCCACAAATGCAATTGCCATCCGGACAGAAACCGTTGGTAGTTTAGCCAGAATATCTGAATTAGAGCCAACCTGGCTGGAGTTTAGGTACTGGATATCTGTCACCACTTTATTCAGGAAGTTCTGAATACTATAGAGTTTTTCTCCGTCATAACCAGTCAGGTAGTAAAGGCCGTTGGTCCAGTCATTCCAATAGCTGAGACCCGAAAACAATGCCATGGTTACCGCTATTGGTTTTCCCAGCGGCAGAATAATACTGCCAAATATCTTGAACTGACTCGCCCCGTCAATTTCCGACGCCTCAAACAGTTCCGTGGGAATACTGGTGCTGTAATACGTCCTCATCAAAAGTACATTCATCGTGTGCATCAAAAGATTGGGAACAATCAGGGCAAAAATAGTATTTTTCACGTTAAAAGCTGAGGTATACATCAGATACGTCGGTACCAGTCCGCCGTTAAACAGCAGTGTGAATACCACATAAAAGGTAAAAATCCGTTTTCCCGGCAGATCCTTTAGGGAAAGAGGATATGCCAGCATGGCCGAGATCATCACATTGATACTTGTACCAACCACAGTGACAAACAAGGTAACCGCATACGCCCTGAATATCTTTTTTCCCTTCATAACAATGTATTCATAAGCATACAGACTGAATTTCTCCGGAAAAAAGGAATATCCGTTCAGCACCAATGTATTCTCTTCCGTTACGGAGGAGAGAAACACGAGTACAAAGGGAAGTACCGCCATAACGGTCACGAGAATCATGACGGTATGGGAAATCAGATTAAATATTTTCTGGTCTTTTGATCTCATATCTTCCCCTCCCCCTTAAAATAATGCGCTGTCCCGGTCAATTTTTCTAACGATAAAGTTGCAGATTAAAATCAGCGTAAACCCAACCAGCGACTGGTAGAAGCCCGCGGCTGATGCCATGCCAATATTTCCAAGTTGAAGCAGGCTCCTGTATACATACGTGTCAATTGTATTGGTCACGTCAAACAAGGCACCCGAATTCATCGGAATCTGGTAAAACAGGCCAAAATCAGAGTAAAAAATTCTTCCGATATTCAACAGGACCAGAGTAATTATCGTGGTCTTCATACATGGCAGTGTTATAAATTTTATCTGCTGCCATTTTGTCGCCCCGTCTAACTGTGCGGCTTCGTAATACCCCGGCGAGATTCCGGCCAGTCCTGCAATAAATACCAGGCAGTTATATCCCACTCCCTTCCAGGCGTTTACCAGAATCAGGATAAAAGGCCAGTACTTTGGCTCCATGTACCAGGAAACAGGAGATTTTCCCATTGGTTTTAATATACTGTTGTTAATCATTCCCTTGTCCGGGCTTAACAGTGCATAGACGATATAACCGATAATAACAATGGACATCAGATAAGGAAGCAGCACCGCTGACTGATAGATCTTCTTGCAATACTTATTTTTCATATCGTTAATAAAAATTGCAAACGTCAGGCTCAAGCCGGTATTAATTGCTATGAATGCCACATTGTACAGCAGTGTGTTTCGTGTAATAATAAAGGCATCCGGTGTCTTGAATAAATATGTAAAATTTGAAAGCCCTGCCCATGGGCTGTTCATGATACCCACACGGAAATCCACCTTTTTAAAGGCAATTACCAGCCCGAATATGGGGATATAATTATTGATAAACAGATAGATCAGCCCTGGTGACATCATAACAAATATAGGAATCCATTTTTTCCACCGGAACTTTCTTTTTCTCACTTTTTCATCCATGGTATTTTCCTATTGAGCTGCAAGCCACTCATCAAACTGCTTCTGTTTCTCTTCAATCAGCTTGTTCAGCCCCGCCTGCTTTAAGGCTTCTTCGTACTGAGGAAGATATTCATCTGGATCCACAGCGCCGGTTTCCAGGGAAATGCGGTATTTCTCCTGTACATTTTTCAGTGCCGTAAGCTCTGTCTCTACAGGCTCTGTATTATAGGCAAAGCCAAAGCCCTTCGATTTCTTCCCCTCTTTATTAAACTTTAACATCTGCTCAAATACATCCGGATCATATACGCCTTCCCAACTGCTGGCCATAAACTGATTGGGAAGGGCCCAGGACAGCTGTGCATGATACGTTGCATTATTAGAGTCCACACCTTCCGGCCAGCTGACCACATTCTGTTCTTTGTCGACGTATACCCAGTCTTTCCCTTCTTCACCCCAGTTTAACAGCTGTGCAACCTCTTCACTTCCATATAAGTAATCCAGAAGCTGCATGGCTTTATCCGGGTTCTGAGAATTAGTGGCGATTCCGTAATCCGCATTGCTGGTAGCTCCCGATAATGCTCTGTGCTCCCCTAAAAACGCATAAGCCATATCTACGCCGCCAAACTGTTTGGGAGACATGGGATGCCAGACCATGATTGCGGAAAATGTACTGCCCGCCTTAAATGCAGATTCGAACTGGACCGTAGTAGTTGCCGCATCCTGATTGATGTATCCGGCCTGGTACCATTTATGGAACAGTTCGCACTTCTCCTTATAGGCCTCGCTCTGGGTAACCGGTATAATTGTAGTGGTATCCTGCCCGCTGTTATCCAGAACGGCGATTCCGTCAATCAGAGGATCAATCACGCTGAGCTGGCGTGAAATCGGCAGCTGGTCCGCACAGATGTGAACTGGTGTCATAGTCGGCTCTTTCTCCTTAATCATAGCCAGAACCGGCTCCAGATCCTCAAGCGATTTGATGCTCTCTACATCAATGTCATATTTTTCTACCATGTCTTTTCTCATTCCGATTGCCGGAATATTACCTACTTCATTTAAATTAGGGACGCCAAACACAAAACCACCTATGTTGGCAGACTTCGCCTCATCCTCCCAGTATTTCTTAATATTGGTTCCATATTTATCAATAAGATCACTCAAATCTATAATCTGGCCATTATTCATGAAACCAATTGCCGAGGAGGCATCCAGGTAAACGAGATCCAGGGGTTCCCCGCTGGTCAGCATCAGCTGCCTCTGCTGATTTATACTGCCATACGGCGCTACCAAAAGATTCAGCTTCATATTCAGATCTCTGACCAGAATCTCATTTACCTTCTCCATAATTCTCGGAAGGTCCTCCTGCTGCTCCCCCTGAGTCAGCATGGTAACCACATATGGTTCTTCCTTTTCCTCTCCCTTCGTCTGCGCGGTTGTTGCCTCGCCTGCTGCCGGCTGGCTCTCTGCCTGTTTCCCACCGCCGCATCCGGAAAGCAGGCTCACGATCATCATACTGCTAAGTGTAAAGCTGGCGATTCTCTTCAGGGTTCTTTTTTTCATATTATTTCCCCTTCCTTTCTTTCGTTGTATATTCAGTATAAACAGGTGGAAGGCCACTATTCTATAACTTTTTTGACTTGATTTTCTACTTTTATGACATTATAACATAATATCGCCCTATATGTCAGAATACTTATAATTCAAGTCAGTTCAGTTATAGAATTTCAATCTTTTCTGGATTATGCTCAATACAAATGAGAAATACTCAAGAAAAAAAAGGAGGATTTTTTAATGAAACAACGGGAAAAAACAGTATCTATTTTAGATCGCCTCTCCTGGAGCGTACAACCGCCAAAAGGATTAATCAAGGGCTGCTACTATAGGGAAGAAGCCAGATTCTCTTCCTGCTTTAACGGCGATCTCGGACACTTAGGCGTCCTCGAAGTAGTGGTAGATGACGGACGCATCGTCATGGTAGAATTCAATGAGCAGTGCAGCCCCACTTACTATATGAGACATTTTCAAAATGTGGACAAGCGCCTGTCTGACTACGGTTTCTTCCAGGCTTCCAAAGAGCGTACCGCAGTCACGGGAGTCGTTCTGGTCAATGGAATCACAAGTGTAGAAAAACAGATGGTCGCCGCAAACCGTCTGACCGGAGACTTTGATCTGGTAGCCGGCGCCTCCAACAGCATTAAGCGTTCCATGCTGCCTCTCGCTGAAAAGATAGCTGCCCGCATGACGATTCCCAGTCCGGCCAGATATTACGGTCTGGCGAAAGAACTGGAGCTTGGTGTAACCGGAAGACTTCAGATTGTGGTTGAAGCAGGTAAAATTGTACGTCTCTTTTATGATGAGATATTTGCGGACACGCAGGAAGAGATTGCAGATCCGGAACTAAAGCAGTATTACAGACAGTCAAAATATCATTGTCCCGACTATATTTCTACTAGCGGTGCAGGATTTAATAACTTATCCGATCTTATTACCACGAGCGTTTTAAAGCATCAGAATTTGCTCGGTTTGATTGACCTCCCCTATACAGAGGGAGACAACAGGGCTCCCGAATGGGACCGGTACTTATCCCTGGCCCGTCCGCTTCAGGAGGAAATGGAAAAAGACGGCGTATGGAAGCCTGCCGATTACATACCCGTACTCGATTCCACGGTTTTATCCGTGCAGGTGATGACGGCCGATGACGGCCGCCCGCTTCACCTACTTGAACTGGAATACCCGGATTTTACATATGTGCCTGGGCAGTTTGTGATGATTCAGAATCAGGGAGACGGTTTCCACTGGTCTTATCCATACATGATTTACGAAGGAACTGACCGCGGTCTAAAGGTGATCGTTGCAAAGAACTCTTCACTTTTTCCTCTCGCTACCGGCGCTGAGACCGCCATATGGGGAGCCAACGGAATTGGCTGTGCCCCCGGCACAAACGCCGTGTTTGTGGCAGAACCTGCTACGATTCATTTACTGGCTCCGCTCATCCACGCCTGCACAACACCAACTTTGTTTCTGATTGGTTCCGAAAGCGCGGTTCCCAAAGAACTGCTTCCTTCCATTACCCACTTCGTATCCGACGGGGCCCAGGCGCTGAAATATCTGACGGACGGATCCGATGCCGTATATATGGCTCTCAACGTACCGATGCTCGAATCCATTATGAACTGCGCCGATGATTCCTTAAAGGAGCGTACAATGGTATTTGCCAGTACCCGGATTGGGTGCGGGATCGGCGCCTGTAAGTCATGCTACTTACACAGCCCGGATATCCAGATGGGCATCCCTGTATGCTGCAACGGACCGTATCTGCCATTTAACATGATCGATTTTGAAAAAGACCGGAAATGTTTTCAGACTTTTAAATAGGAGGGACCACAAATTATGAATTTAAATGTAACAATCCCATCTTCCATAGGAGATATCCGCTTAAAAAATCCGCTTATGCCCGCTGCGGCTACGCTGGGAAACTTAATCGAACACGCAAAGTACTTTGATTTGAATGAACTGGGTGCCATGATGCCAAACTCCATGTTCATAGACAGCGGATCACCTACCATGGCAAAAAAAATATGTAAGACCAATAATGGATTTATCAGTGCTCTCTCTAAAAACAACATGAGCATTTTTGAATTCGAAAAAGAGATACTGCCACATCTTCCCTGCGAGACCACACCGCTTATTATTGACATGAAAGCCATTGATAAATATCAGATGGAAGAACTGGCCGCCTCTATCGAACAGATGGACCGGATTATGGGCATTGAAATCAACTTGAATTGTCCCTACGGACCCGGAACTCCCTACTGGAAAAATCCAGTTGAATTAAAAGATCTTGTAGCCCGCGTCCGTGCAGCAGCCCCGCGCAAATGGCTGATCGCCAAGGTGCCAGGCGGCGACATTCCTGTAGAGGAAATATCGGTAGCCTGTCAGGAGGGAGGCGCCGATGCCATAACCAGCTACAGCAGCCTAAACGGTTCCTGTATTGATATCCAGACCGGAACATATCGCTGCGGCGGAGGCGGCTCCGGTGGATTCTCCGGCCCGGCCTTTAAACCGGTGGGAATCCTGATGTGCCGCAGAGCGGCTGCAGCCGTAGATATTCCCGTCATTGGAATCGGCGGTATTTCATGTGCAGAGGATGTGATCGAATACATCATGGCAGGGGCCTATGCGGTACAGGTTGGATCTGCCAATCTTTCCAGGCCAGACTTTATGCATCGCCTGTTGAAGGATTTAGAAGTGCTGGCCGGACAAATGGGAATCTCATCCTTCGAAGAGATTCGTGGTACTGCCAGAATCGAATAATCGTACAGTAAAAGAGGGGGATAAAAAGTCATAAACTGAGTGAGTCAGACTTTTTATTCCCCTCTTATTCCGTTTCCATTCTATCTTCCGGTCTTCGCCTTGTACTTCCACCCAAACACCCCCAACGCCCCAACGCCCATCACCGTTAGCGCCAGCCACACCAAAAACACGCTGTTCCACCCCAGTCCCAGCTGGATAACCAGCCCGGAAAACACGGAGGACAGACCGGCGGCCACATAGGAGCAGAAATCCAGCAGCCCCGATACGAAGCTGGCCCGGTTGGCCCTTGCGAAGCGAAGCGGAAATACTCCCAGCAGAATCGTATTTACACCGTACATCACGGCGCTGACGCCGCCTAATAAAAGTACCCCGGCAGCCAGCGATTTTCCCATAAAGACGCGAAGCCCGGCCAGGATAAATACCGATAGGATCATCATAATCACCACCAGCGTCTCTTCCTTCAGAAGCCGTTTTCTCTGAATCATTCCCACCAGGGTGATGCCCATAAAATTCATCACCGGTATAAACAACAGCAGGAACGAGGCCGTACCGGCGTCCACGCCATAGATATCCTGTATCATGGTCGGTCCCCACAGGCCAATTCCATCCTTGATCACCCCCTGCGCCAGGCAGGCGAGTATAATCCAGATCAGGCCGGAAGCCAGAATAAACTTCCCAAGCCGGTTTCCGATGCCCGAAGAGGAGTCCGTATGTTCCAGAAATGCCGCGGACGGTTTCATCACCCGAACGCTCTGAAAATCCGTAAATCCGGCTTCCACTGCCGTATTTTTTACATACGTCTTCCACAGCAGCGCAAACAGAATCAGGGCGAAGCCAGGTATTAAAAATACCCACTGCCAGGATGCCGCCCGGATAATAAAGCCACAGATCCCCCAGCCGGCCAGCGTTCCTCCCACCATGGAGGTGGACAGCCACACCGCGGCTCCCGCGTGCTGTTCCTCGTAAAACCAGTGGGCAATCAGACTGATCATATTGCACCAGATGGCGCTCTGCGCGAATCCGTTCACCGCCCATAAAAGGATGATGATCCATATGTTGTGGACGAATCCGATAGCCACATTCGCAGCGCCCGACACCATCAGCCCAAAAAATACCTGATGCCTGTTGTCCAGATAATCCCCCGCATAACCGTTGACCAGCTTCCCCACCGCATAGACCCAGAAAAACACGCTCCCGGTCAGGCCGATCACCGCGGCGCCGCTGGCAAATTCCAGCGCCATGGCGTTCATGGCCACGGATAGATTCAGCCGCCCGAAATACGTCAGGAAATAACCGGTCCAGCAGAACAGAAATACTTCCTTCTGCTTTCTCCTTAAACGTTCCCCCATTTCCATGATCAGAATCCCACCGTCATACCATCATATGCCACCACGAATCCGTCCTCGCGGACACAGTCCACGATCTCTTCGTGCATCAGCTTTCCATTGTGAGAGAAATGGTTGATCACAAACACCGTGTTCTCTCCGGCGCATCCCTCACGAATCATGCGTGCTTTTGCATTCCGGTTGTCAGGCAGCCCCATGTGATAATTTCCGTCGGGCGCCTCCACATTGGTACAGTCGAAGCTGACAAGGCTGATCATTTTCCCTCTTAAATAATCCCATGTCTCTTCCGGGTAGCTTCCCGAATCATGGCCATAGAAGAGACATTTTCCGTCCTTTTCCAGCAGGTATACGAGGCAGTTTTCATCCTTTGCATGGTTGGCCGCCAGCGGCGTCACCACGTATCCGGAAGGCAGTGTTACCGGTTCGAGGGGCCTTACCCGCTTAAAATCCAGCTGTGCGTGAAGCGTAGGGCTGTCGTTCATCTCCATGGCCACCCGGTATGCCGCTTCCACCTTATCATTTCCATAGACCGTGAGAACCGGTGCTCCGGGCTGGTGCGCGTATGGCTCGCCGCGCATCAGCAGCTCCATGGGATAAAAATGATCCTGATGAGAATGGGTAATCAACACCGATTCGACCGCGTCAATCGTCATTCCCTCCCGCAGGACATGGAGATACGTATCGGGCGGAAGATCGATGAGAACCGTATTATCCACAATGGCCTGGGAGCGGGTCCTGATATTCTTTCCTCCCAGCGCCCTCGCCCTCTTACACGCCTCACAGGTACAGAACACGGCCGGCCATCCTTCTGCGGCGGCCGTGCCCAGATATTTAATTTCCATATTAATCTCCTTTCGCACTCAGCCTTTGACTGCGCCTGTGGTCAGGCCCTGAATAATGTATTTCTGAGCAAATACATAGACCACCATCACCGGCAGCATGGACAGCAGAAATGATGCGAAGGCCAGATTATAGTCAAAGGAATACGTCGTCTTAAAATTATACTGGAACAGCTGCAGCGTCCAGCTGTCCTTGGATTTGTTTAACAGGAGCAGCGGAAGCATAAAGTCGTTCCAAACGGAAAGCCCGTTCAGAATCATGATCGTGGCGGTCATGGGTTTTACCAGAGGGAATACGATCTGGATATACGTCTGAACCACTCCGGCCCCGTCGATAAACGCACTCTCCTCCAGCTCCCGGGGCACACTGTCCATATACGCCACGAAGAGGAACACGCCGTCGCGCAGCGCAAACACCAGATTTAAGACAATCAGCCCCCAGATATTGGACATATGAAAGGAACTGGCGATCTTCACTAACGGAATCATAACTACCTGGAAGGGCACGAAGAGGCCGATGACCAGATAGATATAAGAGAAACGGTAGAATTTGGACCGTCTCATGTTCCGGGAAAGTGCGTAAGACAGCGAGGGAATGACAAGCGCCATCAGGATCAGGGAACAGACCGTAATAATAACGGTATTTCCTAAATAGCGGAAATAGTTCTGTTTTTCAATAATTTCCCGAAAATTCCCCAGATAAAACTGGCTGGGAAAGGAGAAGAAATTGACCGTCGATTCCTCTCTCGTCTTAAATGCAGTAATAATTGTCACATACAAGGGCGCGGCAATCACCAGACAGCCCAAGATCAAAAACAAATATTTGAGGAAACTGGAGGGCCGCAGCTGCTTTTCCTTTTTTACATTCATGGTCAGTCCTCCTTCCTCGTCGTCCTGAACTGGAAATACGACACGACACACACCAGCACAAAGATTACGACAGACTGGGTGATCGCATAGCTGAATTTCTGGTTCATAAAGGCATTTTCATAGATTAAGAACGCAATGGACTGGGTAGAACCCGCGGGTCCACCGCTGGTCATGACTGTAATATAGTCGAAGACCGTCAGTCCTTCTTTTGTCACCAGGATGATACAGACGCTTAAGACCGGCATCAGAAGCGGAAGCGTGATGCGGAAGAAACGCTGCACTCCATTGGCCCCATCGATGGCGGCCGCTTCGTATAAGTCTCCGGAGATATTCTGCATCCCGGCGATCAGCAGCACCATGGGGATCGACACACTCCTCCAGATATGGACGATCAGGATTCCCCACATGGCAGTAGATGAACTGGACAGAATATTCTTACTCAGGAAATCAATATTTAAACTCTTTCCGATCAGCGGGATCACCCGGTAATAGATTTCATTGAAAACAAGGCCTATGGTAACGAGGCTCAGCGTTGCCGGGAAAAAGAAAGCGGCCCGGAAAAAAGTCTGCTGTTTAATCTTCGAACACAGGATAACCGCCAGAATCAGCGCGATGGTGATGACTCCCACCACAAGAATTGCACTGTATTCTACGGTGAAGACCAGCGCACGTTTGAAGACACGGTCTGAAAACAGCCTTGCATAGTTGTTGACACCGACAAATTTATACTCCTTTGCATATCCGTTCCAGTTCGTAAAACTGTAGTAAATTCCGTAGATTACGGAAAATACGAAAAAGACCGTATATAGAATAATTGCCGGCAGTGTAAATGCCATATAAGCGGCGCGTCCCGCCTTCGGCCGTTTTGGTTTGTTTTTCACGGTCCATCACCCTTTCTGAACGATTCTCTTCTAATTAGAAAGAGGGTGAAATTAGTGCCACCCGGCCAAAATGCGTCCTGGCAAGAATCTCACCCTCTCGTAAAAGCTTAGTTGTTATAGGTATCCATAATTAACTGATTTAAGTTGTCAAGCCACTGGTCTACATCCTTGGTATCAATCAGTTCCTGGCAGATATTTCCGTACTCTCCACCGAATGACGGCGGCCAGCTGTTGGACGGAACGCTCATGGTCTTACCAGTCTGGATATAATCCTTAAACATGGATTCAAACTCGGTCTTATTAAAGTTAACACCCTTGATTGCCGACGGAGTTCCATCGTAATCGGAGAACTGCTGTGCATTTTCAGGGCTGGTGCAGTACTCTACGAAACGTTTTGCCGCTTCCGGATACTTTGTTGCTGCGGAAATACTGAATGCCGTATCGATGTTGACGCCCAGACGGTCAATGCTGCTTCCATTGAAGGATGGGTAACGGAACATGGCAAACTGAAGATCCGGGTTGCTCTTTACGATCTCCGGGTATGCGAAGGTTCCGGAGAAGAACATGGCTGCCTTGCCGTTTGCAAAATCTGCGATGGCCTGCTCCTGGCCGGTTCCCAGGTTATCTTCCTGGCCATACTGGCGAAGCTTCACAATGGTCTCGCCCATCTGGCGGAGCTCCTTGGAGTCGGCAGCTGTAGTCTCTCCTGCTGCAATATCTTCAAACAGTCCTACCGGATCTTCCAGCATGGTTACGCTGGCACGGTCACAGAACTGGCGAACCGTCCATACATCCTTATCCGGGAATGTAAACGGTGTGATATCGGCTGCTTTTAACGTATCGCAGACCTTGTATAAGTCTTCAATGGTTGCCGGAATCTCAACACCTGCTTTATCAAATAAATCTTTGTTGTAATAAACGCCCAGCATATTTAAGGATACCGGGATCGAATACGATTTGCTGTCGATGAGGCTGATATCCAGAATATCATCCGCCACATTATCAAGCATCTTTTCTCCGGTTAAATCCATCATATATCCGGCCTTTACCTGCTCCCGGAAGGAAGCGTCCAGCGGGAAATGGGTAAATACGTCCGGAACCTGGTCGGAAGCCATTCTCGTCATCAGGACGGTCTCCGCATCCGGAACGTTGGTGTACTCGATCTTGATATCCGGGTTCTGAGCCTCGAATTCCTTGATCAGCGCCGTGTAATAATCGGTTCCCTCGTCCTTCATCTGGAAGAACTCAATGGTTGTCACTTCTCCTGTTGATGCGGCCTCCTTCGTCTCGGCTGCCGTCGTCTCCTCCGTCTTCTCCGTGGACGTGGCCGGCGCCGCCGTGGTCTCTGCCGGTTTGTTGGACGAACCGCATCCGGCCATAGACACTACCATTACTGCCGCCATTGCTACACTCAATACTTTTTTCATAGATATCCTCCTTACAATGCGAAAAATATGGGTATAAGTCACTTGTATCTTATACCCATATTATAGCGTTTATTTTTTTCAATCATATTGCAAAACTGACATCAACAGATATCAATTATGTTACTTTTCCGTTATTATGCATTAATTTTACATTTATATTACACGTCTTTTATTGTATTTTTACATCAGCGTGATTCAGGCCTGTTTCTCTGTGTTCCCGGAGTCCGGCCGAAATATTTCTTAAAATTCTGAATGAAATAGGAAGGGCTGGTGTATCCCACCATAAGCGCCACCTCATTGATATTCATATCCCCGCTTTCCAGGAGTTCTTCCGCCTTTTTCATACGCAGGCCAAGCAGGTACTTGGAAAATCCCATTCCGGTCCGCGCCTTGAAGAGACGGCTCAGATAGTTGGGATTCATGAAATACTTCGTCGCTGCCAGCTCATTTAAAGAGATCTCACAGTAATAATTTTCTTCCAGGAATGCCTGGATTTCGTCAATAATGTCTCCTTCATTTATGGACCGGTCCGCCTCTTCGATGCAGCACGCCATGCTGCAGATATAGTCCAGAAGCCCGCCCATGTCCTCAAAATCCCAGAGAGGCCGGTAAATCGTTTCCGTATCCATGGTAAAACAGATACCCAGAAGCGCCTGGTATGCCTGCTCCAGCTGCAGGACCGTCGCCTTTTCCTGCTGTACCAGTTTCTTGAGGCAAAACTCTTTTGCCTCCTTCACCCGCCTGGCATTCAAATGGTTTCGAATTAAATGTAAGTCTTCCTTTGAGAGCAGTTCCTTTCCCCTGTCATGATCGAAAACGTATAATCCCCGTTCCGGATCCTGGAGCCGCAGACAGCAGGCCCTTCTCGCTTGGGAGTATGCTTCCCTTATGGAATCCGGTCCCGTGAGAAGCAGGCTGACTCCGACTGCGGCCTGACGGCCCTCCTTCTTTCCCTGTTCCGCCAGCGTATTTAATGCCCGGAGCTTCTTATCAAACACCGCCATGGCACGTTCTTCCCCGCAGGAGACGATGATTCCCGCTCCGGAATGCAGAATATCCTCGAAAATCAGGTCCCGGCCAAAAGACAGATCCCGCAGCCGTATGGACAGTTCCTCAAATCCCATTCCATTCACCATGATCTGAGCCGCAAAGAAACACCCGTTTTTCAGTCCTGTCATCTCCTCGGGCAGCACGTCCTCGGGACGCTCCTCCCCCGATAAATACCGGAGCAGGAGAAAACTTCCTGCGCGTTTCTGTACGTCACGGAGCAGATCCTCCTGCCGCTTCTCCTCTGTGCGCGCCTTCTTTATAGTATCCAGGGTGTGAAACAGATCCTCTCTCTTGAGCGGTTTCAACAGATAATCCCGCACCCCGTTATGAAGGGCGGCTCTGGCGTAATCAAACGTGGCGTATCCGCTCACCAAAACCACATCCACCGAAGGAAAACGCTGGCGCACCACCTCGGATAAGGCGATTCCGTTCAGTCCTGGCATCCGGATATCCGCCACCAGCACATCCATGTTTTGCTCCTCCAGCACCTTCAAAACCTCATCGCCATTGTCACAGGAGCAGCATATGGTGCTGTCCCTGTCCCATTCCAGTATTAATTTTTCTACAGCCTTTCTGGCCAAAAGAACATCATCCGCAACTGCAAACTTCATGACTTCCCCCGCTTCCTATGACTTTTTCTCACTCTCAGGGATCCTGATGGTGATCTTTGTTCCCCTGCCTTCCTCACTCTCCAGGATCAAACCGTACTCTTCTCCATAATAATTCTTCAGACGGAAATTCACATTCAATAGACCGATGGAATCCGTCTCCTCTTTTTCCAGACACAGCGATCCCTGCTCCCGGCATTTCTCCGTCAGCTGTTTAAGACGAGCTTCCGACATCCCGGCGCCGTTGTCCTCCACGGTCAGCGTTACGACGCCTTCCTCCGAGGAAGCCCTGATCCCGATCCGTCCATCTCTCTTATCCTGAGAAAATCCGTGTTCAAAACAGTTCTCAACCAGTGGCTGAAGCAAAAATTTGAGAATCTTCTTCCCTCTGACCTCCTCGGGAACATCAAATACGGTCTCGATCCGCCCCGCCATGCACAGCTTCTGAATATTGGCATACCGCTCGATCTGCGTGATCTCATCCATCACCGTGACCAGACTTCCTCCGCTGATGTTATAACGGAACATATCTCCCAGCCCGGTCGCCAGCTCCGATATCTCCGGCACGTCCTCCAGGATGGCGATGGAATTGATGACATTTAACGTATTATACAGAAAATGGGGATTGATCTGGCTCTCCAGCATCATGATCTGCGCCTTTTTCTGTAGATTCTTCGATTCATACTCCCTTAAAATGCTCTCCTTCAGCCTGGCCGTCATGTTATTAAACCCAAGAATCAGCCGGCCTAAATCGTCCTGGCGGTTCAGCTCCTGTGTGATGGGAACCAGTTTTCCATTTTCCACCTGATGCATGCCTTCCTCCAGTACGCGGATCGGCCGTGTCAGCTTCACACTCAGCAGGATGCTGACGCCGATGAATACTGCGGTCATAATCACAACAATGATCACATAGGAGGCCATTCCCTGCATCATATGAAGCTTCAGCACCCGCCCCGCAGCCATGCTGACGATGGTTAAGTCCAGCGCTTCATTATAAGTCGCCACCATACGCCAGTCTTCCCCGGAAAAATTCAAATTCATCACCTGATTTTTATTGGCGGCAAAGCTCTCCTTCCTCTCAAGAAGCGCCTGCCTCACATGGGAAGCCATGGCATCCGTCACCCGCTGTCCCTGATAGATTACGTAATCTCCCTGCACCGCCAGGGTATCCATGCTTCCATCCTCGGTAAAGACCATAAAGCTCTGCCCGAACTGCTTTAAATCCAGGTTGATAAAGGCGTACCCCACCTGTTCAAACGTATAGGTATCCACCAGGGAGAACCCGTAGGTAATCGTCCTGACACTCTGCTGGTTGATCACGGTCTCGTAGACCGGTGACAGCATATTTTTAATCTTTTCCGCCTTCATGGTCTCGGCAAAGCCTTCGATCCTGCTCATGTAATTCTCATTATATCCGGCGCCGCTGTAGGCGTTATTTTTGTTGGACAAATAAGTGATGCTGGAGACGTAGGGATTGATTTTCGCCGACATCACATTTTTTCTCAGCTCCCGCAGAGTGGTGATGTATTCCGTCCGGTCCATGTTGAAATCATTTTTCACATACTGGATAATGTCCGGATAGACCAGATACATGGCTGAAGTGGTCTTCAAATGGTTCACAATGGTCTCCAGCCGGTCATCGATCATCTCATTTGCCTGCGTCATGTTCACGATGCTTCTGTCAATCTCCTCCTCCATGCTTCTTCTCAGCACAAGACTGACCAGTATTGTTAATGGAACCAGAATTACGACGAGACAGGCTGCCAGAATCTTTCTTTGAAGCGGAATATGTTTGTACCAGTTCATCCCCCCACCTCTCTATACGGATTCCCGGAGGCATACCTCGCAGGGCACGATCACGGTCGGCTCATACGCTTCATTCCCCAGAATATCTGTCAGCATCCTGGCCGCCAGAAATCCCTTGTATTTCTGGTTCTGGCGGATGGTTGACAGCTTTGGTCTGGCGTATTCGCTGCTCAAGAGTCCATCAAATCCAAATACGGAAATCTGTTTCGGAATCTTTATGTGCTGCCCCCGCAGTGCGTTGATGACTCCCAGGGCCATCAAATCGCTGGCGCAGAAGAATCCGTCGAGCCTCGGCTCCTTCTCCATAAGCCGGATCGCCTGTTCATGAGCCATATCGTAGCGGAAATCGCCCTTCACAATCCATTCCGGCCTGACCGTAAGCCCCGCCTGACTAAGCGCCTGCCTATATCCCTCTTCCCGCTCCTTTTCCACGATGGAATGGCCGCTTCCGGTTATCATGGCAATGCGTTTCCGGCCGCGTTTCACCATGTGTTCCACGGCAAGTCTTGAATAATAGGCATTGTTGACGATGACGCATCCCTTTCTCTCCCCTGTATACGGAATATCGATGAAGACACAGGGGAAATCCCCTTCAGCCAGCTTCTTAACCGCCGGTTCATCGTAATCCGCATTCATCAGGATCATTCCTCCCGCCCCCCGCTGCCTGCAGTACGTCTCGAAGCATTCCGGGCTGTTCTCCATCATATATACCACGGTCTCATAACCGTTCTGATTGGCAAATGAATTCACTCCCTGCATAATACCAAAGAAAAAGGAGGAGTTCTCCGTCTGCTCGCTGACCCCTGTCACGACAACAGCCAGCTGCATCGGCTTCTTAGCAGATAACGTCTGTGCCGTCAGATTTTTCACATATCCCATGGCCGCGGCCGTCTGGCTCACGCGCCGTTTCGTCTCCTCGCTGACGTCCTGTCTGCCGTTAAGCGCCCGGCTCGTCTGTGACACCGACAGGCCGCAGGCCTTTGCTACATCCACCAGTTTTACCATACCGCACCTCCTCATGATCCACTGTGATCTCAAACCTTTCGCCTTTCCAGACGAATGAAAATGAAACACTTCGCCAGGATTCCGGCAGATGGGGTTCCATCGCAAGACGCCCATCCTTTACCGATAATCCGGCGAACCCCAGAACGATACACTGCCAGATTCCGCCCATTGCCGCCGCATGAATTCCCTCTGCGGAGGACAGCCCGCCGTTTAAATCCACTCCGGCGGCCTTCCGGAACAGCCGGAAGCTCTCCTCTGTCATACCGAGGCGGGCCGCCGTCATGCTGTGCACATTAAAGCTTAAGGACGAATCGTGAACACAACGCGCTTCATAATATTGATAATTTTTAAGAATAATATCCTCCGGAAACAGGTCCGGCATCGAGGACAGCAGCATTACCACATCTGCCTGCTTTAAGACCTGATATCCGCAGAGCTGCTCTACATTAAAGCTTTCCAGAATCTTCCTCCCACCCTTTTTAAACGGCGTCAGGTCCAGTTCCGGCAGATTTAAAAACGCCTCATCCTGCGGAATGATTCCCCTGTCATCCGGCTTTGGAAGCACCAGCTTCTCCGCCCGGTCCTTCATCCATACTTCTCTGGAGACAGCGCCCGTCCTCTCCTCCAGTGCTTCCAGAAGATCCGTCTTACCTGCCTGCCGGAGCCTTTCCAGGATGCGGAGCGCCTCATTGATATTCCATGAAGCCATATAATTCGTATAGGCATTGTTGGATACGTGTTCACTGTATTCATCGGGTCCGATCACGCCGTGTATCTCGTACTGTTTCTTCTCTTCGTTCCACTCCGCGCGGGAAGCCCAGTACAGCGCCGTCTCCAGTATCATCTCATAGCCGCATTCTTCCATAAATGCGGTATCGTCCGTGGCTTCAAAATACCGATGGACCGCGTACGCAATATCTGCATTGACATGAATCTCCTGGGTACCGGTATAGATGGGAATCGGCTTTCCCGTCACCACGTCGGGCGCTCCCTCTGACGGTGTGACCTCTCCGTCTGTAATCCAGGCGCTCTCCCATGGGAACAGCGCCCCCTCACATCCGTACTGCGCCGCCTTTTCCTTCGCCTTCGGCAGCGTGAGATAGCGGTAACGCAGCAGCCGTCTGGCCACCTCCGGCTCTGTGTACAGCCAGGCCGAAAAGAGGAACATCTCCGTATCCCAGAACGTATGGCACTTATAGGCCTCCCCGGACAGCCCCTTCGCACCGATATTCATCCGCTCGTCATGCACTGGCGTCATGATTCGCAGGTGGTAAAGGGCAAATCTGGCCGCACAGGAATCAAACACCTCATCGCTGTCAATCCGGATATCATGTAAGTCCCAGTACCTTTGCCACGCCTCGCCGCTCTCTTTAAGCGAATGCTCGAATCCTGCTTTGGCGGCTTCGGCCGCCAGTGCATTGGCATCATCCACGATGGAAAGGCTCTTGTGTTTCCCACACGCTGTCTCTTTGAAAGGTGAATCTGCAAAAGGGCTTTCGCCGTCCCAATACTCTGCATCTCTGGAGGTATAAAAAGCGGCCGCATTTTCAAGCACGATCTCCTCCCCTTTTTCCGCGGAAATATGGTAGAGCGTTCCAATCCTGCGCCGGTCCATGTCAATGGAAGCGCGGTATGATCCTGCAGTCAGCCTCGGAGCGCAGACAGCGGCAAAGCGCACCCCTGAATCCCACGCCTGAAACGACAGTTCCTCCCGCTCTCCCGGAACGCAGTGCCTCGTACCTTCCGTAAAATGCTGAGCCCCGCTGTTACTCACCTGTCCGTTGATTCCGGTCCTGATCTCCAGCTTTGCCGGTTCCTCCAAAATCAGAGACAGTCTCTGCATCAGCAGATGGCGGTTCTTTAACGATACAAACCGCTCCATCTTTACCTTCACCTGTTTCCCCTGTTCCGTTCTGTATGTAAAGTGCCTCTCAGCCAGCCCATTATCCAGATGAAGCACGGCACAGTAATCCTCATGATTTCTTCCGCTCAGCTGGAGCAGCTCCCCGTCAATAGTAATCTCCTTTCCCATCACATCCGGAAGATTCGGAAGCTCAGAGACCTCGCCAAAACAGGAATCATACGTCCCTGCAATAAACGTATCGCGTTTCTGCCCGGGAACCGGCTCATCCACCGCGCCACGTACCCCCAGATACCCGTTTCCCTGGCAGAACAGCGATTCCATCTGGGGCTGCCACGCCCGATCCCACCGGGACACCGACACGCTCCATTCCCCCAATTCTATTTTTTCCATAAAATACCTCACTTTTCCAAAACGTTTGTGGTACAAATATGATTCTATTATTGCAATATTACACGTAAAAGTCAAATATTTTATATAGAATATTTACTTCTTTTTCAAATGTGAATGAAAACGTTTGTGGGATCGGTTATCTCATGCTACAATAGCGTTAAAAGGAGGGGATTTCAATGAAAGAAACTTGGTGGAAAGAGGCGGTTGTCTATCAGATTTATCCGAGAAGCTTTATGGATTCCAATGGAGATGGAATCGGAGACCTGGGAGGAATTATCCGGAAACTGGATTATTTGAAAGAGCTGGGCGTGAACGTGATCTGGCTTTCCCCCATCTACCGTTCTCCCAATGATGATAACGGATATGACATCAGTGACTACTGCGAAATCATGGAAGAATTTGGCACCATGGAGGAATTTGACCGGCTGCTTAAGGCGATGCACGAGAGAGGATTAAAGCTGATGATGGATCTGGTCGTCAACCATACCTCTGACGAGCATCCCTGGTTCCAGGCTGCGTTAAAGGACAAAAACAGCCCCTACCGGGATTATTACTTCTTCCGGGATGGGAAACCGGGCGGTCTGCCGCCTAACAACTGGTGCAGTCATTTCGGATTTTCTGCATGGGAAAGGGAACCGGAGGGTGATCAGTATTTCCTGCATCTGTACACAAAGAAACAGCCTGATCTCAACTGGGATAATCCGTCTGTGCGGGAAGAGGTGTACCGCATCATGCAGTTCTGGACGGATAAAGGAATTGACGGCTTCCGCATGGATGTAATTAACTACATCTCCAAGGCCGCGGAGCTTCCTGATATGCCTGAGGATGGCCCCTATCTGGCCACACCTTACTTTGCCAACGGCCCGCACGTCCACGAATACCTTCAGGAGATGAACCGGCGCATCCTGAGCCAGCGGGATTTCATCACCGTCGGCGAGATGGTCTCGGTCACCACGGACCAGGCGCGCCTCTATACTCACGAAGACCGCCATGAGTTAAACATGGTCTTCACCTTCGAGCACATGTATCTCGATGCGGTCGGTGAAGACAAGTGGCAGATCCGTCAATGGAAGCTGTCCGAACTAAAGGCCGTATTCGGGAAATGGCAGACCAGCCTTGCGGACGGCTGCTGGAACAGTCTGTACTTAAATAACCATGATCAGGCACGAATGGTAAGCCGCTTTGGGGACGACAGAAAATACCGCGTGGAAAGCGCCAAGATGCTGGCTACCTTCCTTCATACGCTCCAGGGAACTCCTTATATCTACCAGGGCGAGGAGCTGGGTATGACCAACATCCGGTTCAGCTCCATCGGCCAGTACAAGGACATCGACACGCTCAACCATTATGCCGAGGCTGTCACGGTATTTCACGAGGATCCGGAACACGTTATGGAAGCGATCTACGCCAAAGGGCGTGACAACGCCCGGACACCAATGCAGTGGGATGCCTCCCCGAATGCCGGATTCACCGACGCGGTCCCATGGATTCCCGTCAATCCAAACTACACAGAGATAAACGCGGAAGCGGCCATCCGTGACAATGAAAGTATCTATCATTACTATCAGGATCTGATCCGTATCCGCAGAAATCATAAAGTTGTTGTCTATGGAGACTACAATCCGGTATGCGAAGAACATCCGTCCATTTATGCCTATACACGGCGCTATCAGGGGCAGATGCTCCTGGTGATTCTTAACTTTTTCTCAGATCCGGCTGTCATTGACCTTCCCAAAGCGTGCCTTCCGGAAAACGGGGTCCGGCTGATTGGAAATTATGAAGACGCTCCGGCCTGCGAGGTGCATATGAAGCTTCGGGCGTTTGAGGCTGTGGTATTCCTGGGAGGGGATGGGGGTGTTTCAATCCACGCTCGATAATTTCACAGAGTGCGACTGCATCTTATAGATGCGAGGCTTGACTTCATGTCAGTGGGGGAATTCTCGCTTATTTTGTTAAAATGTGTAATTTATTTTTTTAGGGTACTTGAAAAATACAAGTACCCCGTGTATAATGTAACTAGAAGTAATCAAGGGCTAACAAGAAACCGATGATTGCCGATCAAGCAGACAGTAATTTTAAGTTACCGGGCTATCCTCTCTGCCAAGAGGATAGCTCATTTTCTATTCTGGTGATTATCCAGATATGTAAGTACCGTAAATATCACTATAATTAACGATAATATTTTCATTTATAAATCAATTCCGATTTACAACCATATGAAGTAAAACAAAATCATAATCCATCCTCTTCCCCACTCTCAACTCTTATTCCTACCTCAGCCCAGCCTGCCTGCGGATTGATCTGTACCCGAAGCGCCTGCAGCCCGGGTATAAGATTAAAGATACGCTCTGTACTGTACGGTAAACGCATCTCCCGGTTTGACTCCATCAGCACCTGCCCGTTCTTCTTACATATTATTACCCGTTTTCCATTCTCCTCCACTGACACCGCTTCATCGGCGCCGCTCACTAATGGACAGATCAGCGTTCCGTCATCAAACTCCGCCCGAATGCGCAGTTCTTCCCCTGAAACCTGGTAAGTAAAACAATAGCTCTGTTCTCTGCCAGACAACGTTCTGCGTTTTTCGTCTCTCAGCTTTCCGCTGGCAGTAACCAGTCCGCCTTCTACCGATACCCGGACATCGTCATCATAGAGACTGCTGTACACAATACCGTCCTTTTCGGCTTCAATTCTCACTGCCAGACACTCCTGTCTGACCCGGCAGGGAACCTGCATATTGTTTGGTTCCTTTAAAGTATACCGGCTCATCCCGGCACACAGCAGAGTTCCCAGTCTCTCATGGTGAAGAAGAGACAGTGTTCCGCCCCCGACATGGCCTCCGGGTAAATACTCCCAGTCACAGGCTGTCACCGTGGCTGTCATGGATCCCTTTGTTGCAGTCCAGCTTTCCGTCTCCGGGTAATACCGGATTCCCTCGGTCCGCTGTCTTGGCAGGCGCCGCTCTGTCCGGTCGTCTGCTCCCTTCCGCACTAAATTTCTGTCCAGAATTCCAGCCAATACCTTTGCATGGGTAAATGTATGATGAACGCACGGCGCCTGACCGGCCAGCCTATAATGCGGACCTCCCGCCAGCAATCCATCCACGGTACATTCCTTCAGCAGATTTAGATTTCTTACAGCCGCCAATACAAAATCCGGGTTGTCATCTGCCAGAAGCAGGTATCCCAGCGCACAGCCATCTGAAGTGCGGCTCCCCCAGTAGCTCCATTTATAATTTCTTGTCCCAAAACTGTTGTCCCAGGCACCATTTTCTAGTAAAAACGGCAGATGCGCAGCCAGTCCCCTTTCTGCAGCCTCCAGAGCTCTCCGGTCTCCGCTCAGATGGCCGTACAGAGCAAGAGACGGCAGCGTCTCCTCAACATTGTACCCGATATCGATGGGGCGGCAGCCTCTTGGACTCCTCTTTTCACGAGGCACCCCCTCTCCATACAGCAGATCATGTTCGGTAAATGGAAGCCCGGACGGCTCAGCCAGTTCTTCCGCTTTTCGTTTATAGCGTTCCTCGTGCAGCACCAGCCAGCACTCATATAAGGCCAACGCATTGGATATGGGATAATTGATATTATTATCCTTTAATTCATCAAACCGGTACAGGAATTCTGCCGCCAGCTTCAGGCGCTGTCTCCAGGCGGCTCTCGTTTCGTCTGACAGCAGCGCTTCATGAAACAACAGGCAGTCCGCCAGCTGGATCACATTAAAAACCGTCGTGCCCTTCCAACCGGAGTCAATATCATTTAAAAAGGAGCCCTCCTCCTGTGACACCGTATTTTCCGCCCAAATAAAAAGCCTCTCAGCGGCTTTCACCCATTTTTCATCTCTCTCAAGCGCAGCCATACATAAAAAGGGATACATCGCCTCAAAGCAGCGCCCGTGAATCTTCCCGCACGCGGGGCAGAGAAGGCCGCCGTCAAGCCTTGGGTTATTCGTATTCCTGATCTGAAGGCGATGCATGGCTTCGCACCATTCCTTCAGGAGATCTCTGCATACTTCTGCCATATCATTTCCCCCATTACCAGTATGGATTCCAGTCATATTTTAATCTCACCAGACCTTCCAGATAATAATAATCCCCCCAGAGATTGCACTCGTCGATCCCATGGTCAATACAGTCGTTGTAAGGCGTCTTTCTCCCATATACTCCGTGCAGAAGAAGTCCATCCGACTCTGAATCAGATTTCGCCGCGCAGGTGTCATAAAGCGCTTTCATCAACCGGCTGGCAATTCCAGTATAGTACGAGGCCTTCTCCTCCGGCAGATATTTCGCCATCTCCAGCATACCGCAGGCCGCGACCGCCGCCGCAGAGGAATCCCGGGGTTCCATACTGCCATCCTGGAAGATAAAATCCCAGTATGGAACGAGACTGTGGGGAAGATGATCCAGGAAATACCCGGTTACCTCCTCAAACAGCCTGAGATACTCCGGATTTCCCGTATAGCGATAGCTCAATGCGATGCCGTACACGCCCCAGGCCTGTCCTCTGGCCCATGCGGAGTCGGCGGAATACCCCTGATGTGTGACTCCCTTCAGCGGTTCCCCTGTCTCCGGGTCAAAATAATAGGTATGGTAAGCGGAACTGTCAGGACGGATCAGCACGCTCAGTGCCGTATGTACATGGGCCTCCGCTTTTTCCCTGTAAATTCTGTCTCCGGTTACCTCGCCGGCCCAATAAAGCAGCGGCAGATTCAAAAGACAGTCGATAATCAGCCGGTAATTTCCAGGCTCATCTGTCCTTCCCCATGCCTGCAGGAACTGCCCCTTCTCATGAAAACGCTCCAGAAGCCTGCGGGCCGCCTTAATTGCGGTTTCCTTCGCCTCCTCGCTGCCGGTCAGCTTCCAGGCCGCCACACAGGATGGCGTATACAGAAATCCAAGATCATGGGTATCCGTCTCAATCTGATGATCGATGCGGTACCGAAAGGATTGGGTCTGCGCAAGCGCCGTCCGTTTCATCTCGGGATCGCCGGAACACTCATATGCCAGCCACAGCTGTCCCGTCCAGAAGCCGTTGGTCCACTGGTTATTTGGCGCTTCCGTGTAAAAGTGATTGGTACTGAAAATATGTTTGAACCCGGTCCCGAATCTGGACATGGAAAAACGGGTCTGGGACACGGCTGTTTCGAGGGCCTCCTCCAGTTCCGCCGCAGCCAGCTTCGGATAGTTCTGTAACTCTTCTTTTTTCATTCTCTTCTCCTGTTCTTCCTGTTTTTATTATAACACAGGAAAAGCCTCATATTTACGCCGGAATCCGGCCGCATCAAAGGGAGCCATTGTGAGTAAATCCCCTGTTTCCCGGCTGTGCGCGGCTAAGCGGTTCGCCATCTCTTCCGCTATCTCATCGTGTTTTCCGTCAAACATCAGATTGGAAGTTTCCTGCACATCCTCCTCCAGATCGTACAGCTCATAGAATGTTTCATCCTTAAATAAATCCACGATCAGCTTCCATCTCCCCCATATCATACAGCGCTGAAAATTAGACCGGGAGCCATTTCCGTCATACTGGATATAAGCAGAATTTCTGCCCTCCGCCCTGCTCTCTCCACGAAGCAGCGGCATCAGCGATGTGCCGTCCATTTCATTTCCGCTATCCATCTGAAGGTAATCACACAGTGTAGGCAGTACGTCGATGTGGCTCACTACCTGGCCATACGATTTATCAGAAGGTGTGAACCCCTTCGGGAACTTCATAAACAGCGGCACGCGGGCCGATTCCTCGTACATACACATCTTCTGAAACAGGCCGTGGGAGCCCAGCATCTCTCCGTGGTCACTGGTAAAGAGAATCAGGCTGTCATCATAGATTCCCTGCCGCTTCAGCTCCTCCAGAACCCGCCCCACGCAGTGATCCAGCATTCGCACCAGCCCCAAATAGACTCTCCATGCCTCCTTCCAGTGCTCCCGCCCGTAGCGGGTCCCCACGATTCCCGTCAGATTATACATCTGAAGCGGGGACTGCCTGGGATAGTACACGCCGATATTATCCGGAAGCGCAAAGTCCTCCGCGCCCACCGCCCTGTACCATGGATCCGGTATCTGAAGCGGTGGATGAGGTGCTAAAAACATGGCGTTTAACAGAAGAGGCTTCGTGGTATCCCGCCGCCGCAGGCCTTCCAGCGCCATTTCCGTAAAATAAGAATCAAAATAATACTGCTCTCCCGGTTCATACCTCCCGGTCTCCGCGTTGGAATAGCTGCTCACCCTCGTAGCCTTTCCGTCCACCATTTCCGGTACCTTTGTGCGGAATTTCCCGCCTCCCGGCATGGCAACGCCGTGTTCCTTCAAAAATTCTTTATAACTCTTCTCCGTGGAAAACCAGCGCGTACCGGAATCCACACGGTCTTCCAATTTTCCTCCGGTTGTAAACAAATGCTGCTTCCCACTGTGGATACTGTCCCAATCCCGCTCCATCATTGTGTATAAGTTGCCAATTTCCGGCCTGACATCTCCATAAACGGCGTCGGCCGGCTCCCACGGGTTGATCAGAGAACCGTTTCTGTTGGGATAAGTTCCGGTAAAAAACGAACCTCTGGCAGGCACGCAGAGAGGGCAGGCACAGTATGCCCGGCCAAACGCAGTCCCATCCGCTGCAATTGAGTCAATATTAGGGGTAAATCCCTTTCCCAGCACATCATACCGCAGCTGGTCCGCCATAATTATAATAACGTGTGGCTTCAATTTCCGTCTCCTTTCCTTTTTACAAAGAGCCGCACCAGAGCATATTTGGCAACAGCTCTGATATACGGCTCTCCTGATTCATTATTTCCGCGTAACAGTTCAGGACGGCGGGAAAAATAGTGCGAAAGCAGGCGTTAAGCTCGCTTATAAGACTGTTTTTGCACTATTTTTCACATCGGATGGACATACGATGCTTCTTGACCGGTTTTTTCGGTCAAGAAGATAAGCCGTCCTGAACAGTTACATTTCCGCAAAATATGGGGTAACAGGCGCTCCTTATTCTGCGCTGTAGCGGGCATAAGCGTCCTTATAAATCTGGATATAGCGTTCCACATTCATATCCTGAAGCTTCTTCTGGAACGAATCCCACTCGTCCTCCACGCCGCCTTCCACGATCCAGCCTGCATACTTCTGGGCTACGTAAGAGTCAATATCTGTCTGCAGCACGCCGATTTCTTCAATCTCGTCCCCAGTGAAGAACACATTGGGATACATCTCGTCGGCCGGTACATTGTACGGAGCATAGAAAGCATCCAGTTCCTTACGCTCTGTTAAGTTAGCGTTTAAGTCCAGCTTGTCAATGATCGGCTGCATCACTGCGAAGGTTCCGTCATTTCCCGGGCTGTAATCATGAATTGCCGTATCGAGAGTGACGCCTTCCGGCAGCTGCATCTGGTGGTAACGGCCTTCTCCGGTCTTCTCCAGAACGTGGCCCAGCAGGCCCTGGCAGATCTCCAGAGAACTTTCCGGATCGTAGGACTGATCGATCCAGCGCATCAGAACTTCCGGATGCTCCGCTTTGCTGGTAATTGCGAAGGAACCCTTGGAGATGATCTTTGCATCCACGGTTCTCCAGATGCGCTCGCCGTTGGTATTGATAAGCGGCGCCATGGCTACGTAGTCATCCTTGTTGGCCGCCGCTGTGGCATTGCCGCTCCAGCCTAAAAACATGCCGACAATCTTGTTGGGATCCTGAATTTTGGCCACATAGACGTTAAAGTCATGTGTGAATGCTTCCTTGTCCACCAGCCCCTTTTCGTACAGGGAATGGAACCAGGAAATGGCCTCTTTATACGGTTCTGTCATCGGCGTATATACAACATCTCCGTCGTTGATCACGAAATGATAGATATCATCCAGCTGTCCGAAGGTTCCGAATAAAGACTGGATTCCCTGCTGCCTGTTGTAAGGGTCGCTGGAGCTCATACGGAACGAAAATGGGATTTCATCGTTTGTATTGCCGTTTCCATTGGGATCTCCGTCCTTGAAGGCCTGAAGAACGGTTTCCAGCTCTTCCCTGGTCTCCGGCACCTTAAGTCCCAGATTATCGAGCCAGGTCTTGTTGATGAACAGCTTGTCATGCGTGGTCGGATTTAACTCATTGATGGTTGGCAGCGAGTAGATATTGCCATCCGGCGCCGTAATCTGCTTCCTGTACTGCGGGTTCGCGTCAAGAATCGCCTTTAAGTTGGGCGCATACTCGTCTATCATATCATTTAACGGGATCAGCATTCCCTGGGACGCATACTTGATGATATCCACATCTTTTAAGATATCCTGTCCGTAAAATGCATCCGGCAGCGTATTACTTGCAAACAGCAGGCTCTTTTTCTCATTCCATCCGTCATCAGAGGACATATTCCAGTTGACGATTACATTCGTATCCGTCTCCAGCTTCTGAAAGAATTCCAGCTCCTTAAAATTTTTATTTTTCTGTGTGCTGGCCGCGATCTCATACGTAATCGGCTGGTTGACGATGGGCAGACCTTCCTTATTTACTTCAAACGCAGCCTGCGTCTCTCCGGCTTCCGCGGCTTTGGTGGCTGCCGGCGCTGCCGTCTCGTTGACAGCCTTTGGCACACAGGCCGTCAGGGCCGATGCCATAACCGTAACTGTAAGCAGTGTACTCATCAATCTCTTTTTCATTGTTTCCCTCCTGAAAAAATATAGTTTTATGTAATTTTCCTTCCAGGTCAGCCCTTGACGGAGCCAACCATAACACCCTTTGCGAAATGCTTCTGCAGGAACGGATAGATCACCAGAACCGGCAGAGTCGATACGATAATGACGCCGTACTTGATCAGCTCGGCAGCCTTCTGCTGTTCAATGATGCTGTCCACATCGCCCAGGCCGGAAGCCTGATTCTGAAGCAGAATATTTCTCAGTGTCAGCTGCAGCGGATACAGCCCCTCATCCCTTAAATAGATCAGGCCGTTCATGAATTCATTCCAGTGCGCGACGCCGTAATAGAGGACGAGCACCACCACAATCGTCTTCGACAGCGGAAGCACAATGCTGAAAAAGTACCGGATATGACTGCAGCCATCGATGGAAGCCGCCTCGTACAGTTCCTCCGGTATGCTGTTGCTGATATAATTAATGGCGATAATCAGGTTAAACACGTTGATAGCCGGAAGCAGAACCATAACCCACGGCGTATTGTACAGATGAAGGTCGTTCATCCATAAGTAAGTAGGAATCAGTCCCCCCTGAAAGTACATGGTAAACATGACGAACAGCGTGAGCGGCTTCCTGGCAAAAAAGTTCTTTCTGCTTAACGGATACGCCAGCATCATGGTAAGAATCACGTTGATGGTGGTTCCCACCACGGTATAAAAAATGGTATTGCTGTAGGATCGCCAGATCTTCGTATTTTCAAATATTTTCTCATAGCCGGTCGTGTTAAACCCGACGGGCCAAAATGCCACCTGGCCATTGTTGATCGCCACCGGATCGGAAACCGACGCGATTACGATAAAATATAGTGGATACAGTACACAGACTGCCACCAGGCCGAGTACGAGATAATTAAAGATATCAAACAGGCGGTCGGCCGGCGCCTGCGTCCCAAAGCTTCTGTGCAGCTTCGTTTTTTTCTGTGCCATTTTGTCCTCCTTGTTATGAGCACTTGGCGGCTCGTTACCACAAACTGTTGTCAGTCGTCTTCTTCGCAATGTGATTGACAGTGACCAGAAGTATGATATTGACCAGATTGTTAAACAGGTTGATGGCCGCTGAATAGCTGTACTGTGCATCTATCATACCAACTTTATAGATATAGGTCGATATAATTTCACTGGCTGCCAGATTCTGGGCATTCTGCATTAAATATGCCTTCTGGAATCCCAGATTCATCACCTTTCCCACCTCCAGAATCAGCATCATCACAACCGTAGGCAGGATACCCGGAATATCGATGTGCCAGATCCTCTGCCACTTATTGGCTCCATCCACCTGTGCCGCTTCATATAAGTCGGGGCTGATTCCCGCCAGCGCCGCGATATAGATGATTGCGCTCCACCCCGCGTTCTGCCAGATACCCGAGAGTACAAATGTCAGCTTAAAATACTTCGCATCTCCCAGAAAGAAGATGGGCTCACCTCCGAACAGCTGAATCACCTGGTTGATCAGACCATTTCTCGGTGATAAGAATATGTACAGCATACCGGTCAGGACGACGATCGATATAAAGTGCGGGCAGTACACGATCGACTGCACAAATTTCCGGAACCTCTGGTGCTTCACCTGATTCAGCATAATTGCCAGAAGAACCGGAATCGGGAACCCCAGCAGAATCTGTAGAAAGCTGAGTCCCAGCGTGTTCTTAATTAATGGCCAAAACTGGGAAGATGAAAAAAAGCGATCAAAATGTTTGAAGCCGCACCACTGACTCCCCCAGATTCCGTCCACCGCCCGAAAATCCTTAAAGGCGATCTGCACTCCATACATGGGTACATAATGGAACAGAATAAAATACAAAATAGGAACTGCACATAATAACAGAAGCTGCCAGTCGCGCCTCAGCGCCCTTTTCACTCTGTAAATCCCCGGCTTTCCGGGTGCAGGCCCGACCGCGTGTTTCGTGTCAGTACTCCCCCTCATTCCCTGAAACCTCCTCCATATTTTTTTGTCTGACACCAGTATAGCGGCAGTACCCGCCTCGTTTCAATTCACATTTTTTGCAGGCCTTCCAGCCATTTTTCCAGCGGTTATAACCGCATACTGTTTTTGCTTTCTACATTTGCCATTTTTTGCTTCTTTGCAGAATTTGCACTAGATTCCATGGGGCTTTCGGCCATTTTTTATTTATCTTTTCCTTGTCCTTATTTTCTTTCGCGGTACTTTGCTTGAAAGTGTTGTGCATTTACCATATAATAAATATTGTTAAATATCAGAAACGGGGGCGGTGAGATCTTATGCTGAAAACAGGGAAAAAGCGAAAATTCGGGAGGCACTATATCCGCTATCTGATCTCCTATATGACCGTGCTCTTAATCCCTCTCGTCATCCTGACCTTCTTCTATTCCTCCCGATTTATGAAGAAATTTTATGATGAGATCTACGAAACCGTAGACTTAGAGCTGCTGCAGATCAGCACTCAGCTCGACAATGAGCTGGAGTCCATGTTAAACATCGTAGGGCAGCTGACGCTGACCGGAACGATACACGATGCCTCCGAGGCGGAAAATCCACTGGCCCTGAGCCCGACCATCACCTATCTGTCGGCCTTAACCTCTGCGAACCCTTTTATCCAGGATATCGTTCTGATTCTGGATGGGAAAGAATACGTGGCCACCAGTTCCACGACCTGCCGGAAGGATTATTACTTCAGCCGCATTTTCCGCGTTCCCGGCATGAGCTCCAGGGAATTCCAGGATCTGCTTCTGAACAGCAAGGCCTCCTTCTGTCTTCCCAGGCAGAAGCTTCTCAACCTGGACTTAGGCCCTGCCGAGGCAAACGTCGTGCTTTTTTCCTACCCGGTCTTTACCGATTATCAGAAACACGAGGGCACAGCTCTCTTTTATGTAAACAACAGCTCCATCGAGGCACTTTTAAGCCAAAAGCTTCAGAGCTATCAGGCGCAGACCTATATCCTGGACCAGAACGGGGCCGTCGTAACCACCTCAGGGGAACACGATCGGATGCGCGGCATTTTAAGCACTTATCTGGGAGATTCCATAGAACTGTCGTCCACGACCAGTATAGATGGGGAAGAATACGTCGTCCGCACGCACCGGTCCGAGAAAAATGGGTGGACGTATCTGGCTTTTATTCCGGACAGGCAGACCACATTTTCCCAGGTTTCTTCTATTATGAAGGAATTCCTGCTGGCTATCGTGATTATTCTGCTTATCGCCAGCTTCACCATCTTCTTTTTGCAGAAGGTGAATTACGCGCCCGTCCGCCGTCTGCGGGACAGGGCAAAGCTGATCTCCCCGGACGCTGCTTCCTACAACGAACTGGAAACCATTGCCGGAGCGCTGGATTACTTATCTACTCAGAACAGTTCACTGTCCACTCAGCTGGCCAACAGCCTCACAGCCGTTAAAAATGAACGCTTATACCGCCTCTTAAACGGCGCCTACGCTTCCAGAGAAGACTTCAATCTGGATTGTTCGGAGCTGGACCTCTCCCTGCCAAATGAACACTTCACCGTCAGTATCGTGATGCTGCATAAGCAGTTTGACAGTTTGGACGGGCTGGCGCAGGAGATTAAGAAGCAGTTTTCCGTTCCTTATATTTACTATTACCTGCATAATTTCCATCCCAACCAGATCGTGCTGCTCATGAACCAGCCGGATCATATGCCGGTCTCGGCAAGATTTTTCGGGGATGTGCAGAAATATTTAACCAGGCAGTACGGGCTGATGACCACCGTCGGAATCGGCACCTGCGTGAACAGTACGGAGCGCATCGCCCAGTCCTATATGGAGGCAGTCAGCGCCCTGGACTACCGTTTCGTAAAGGGCAACGGCACCGTCATTGAGTTTCGGGAGGTCCTGGGGCCGGCGCACGCAACGGTTGTTTACCCTCACAAGGAATTTGAGAGTCTTAGAAATGCACTTTTTTCCCAAAATGAGCAGAACATCAGGGATGCCATTCAGAATATCATTCATTTTATGGAGCAGAGCCAGCTTCCTCTCTATCTGGCCAGAAGTATCTGTTTTGACTTAATCCATCTCGTAAATGAACACTGCCGCGGTCAGAAAAATGCGGCCTCCAACTCTCCGATCGAACTGTCGGGTATGGAGACCGCGCAGGAGATTATACAGATGCTCCGGGCCTGGAGTGAGCATTTGAGTGGGCTCACCGCCTCCGCGGCCAAACGGGTCGTTCTGGATGAGGTTATGAAATACTTAGAGGCCAACTGCCTCCGCTGCGATTTTTCCGCTTATGAGGCAGCCGGCCACTTCGAGATGACGCTTCCGGCCTTCAGTAAATACTTTAAAGAGCAGACCGGTCAGAATGTTATGGATTACACCATTCACCTGCGGATGGAACGGGCAAAAGAACTTTTACGTACCACCGCGCTTCCGCTGAAAGAGATTTCCGAAGCCGTAGGCTACTACAATATCTCCAGCTTTACAAGGCGTTTTAAATTAAACCAGGGGATTACCCCCAGTGAATACCGAAAGGTGTTTGTAAAAGACAAGTCGGAAAGACCACCATGCTAAAATGCCCCCCCTCCATCTGGCACCAAAAACAGAGGTGGCACCCGAATATAATCTGGGATGCCGCCTCTGTTATTTTTAATTAAACTGTCAGTTATTCCGTTTTCTCCAGCATTCCCATTCCCGCAGCAATCTTCTTTCCAAAGATCAGGACGATCAGTCCTGCCGCGCAGGTAATCAGGCCAATCACCAGGAAGAACGGAACCTCAGAACCCTCCTTATAGAAATTCACTGCCAGGGTGTTAAGCGCCGCACCCGTGGACTGTGACTCGTGTTTGAAAATTAATCACAGGCCAGCTTTACAGCTTCAGCTCTCCAATAATTTTCTTCAGCTCCTCGGCCGAATACACCAGTTTTCCCATCTCCATTAAGTCCAGGGGGATATCCAGCACCTTTTCCGCGCCTTCCTGGCCGACTACCGTCGGGATGCTTAAGCAGATATCGTGAAGTCCATAGAGCCCGTCTAAGTAAACCGATATCGGCATGATGGAATGTTCATTCCGGATCACAG
>ERZ773148.119-NODE-119-length-65205-cov-6.315549_pt1 | contig 65205 bp, 66 predicted proteins | sample MGYA00580846_ERZ773148 | MGnify/ENA primary metagenome ERZ773148 (study PRJEB29015, sample SAMEA2737879) | human gut metagenome | biome: human gut; feature: human-associated habitat; material: faeces | place: China | collected 2012 ... | reverse complement strand
ATAGAAGAAGCCACGAACATCTTATGACATTCATGGCTTTTGTCTACAGTCTGAGGAGGCGGTGACTAACCGCCTCCTCTCACACTACCGTGCATACCGTTCGGTACACATCGGTTTCTGCGGTAGCCCTGTTCGTCAATATATTCAGGGTGCCCTTTCAGATACAATGAATTCCCGGGATCGCCTGTCGCCGCTTCGTTTTCCCACATATCAAAGATTGCCAGCGGACTAAAATACCAAAGCCGCAAGTTCCGTATCAAAATTTTGCATAAGTGACGGTCTGGTATTCTCTCTCATATTTCTTTGCCTCCGAGATATTTTAAACATTGCAGACCTTTTTGTGTCAAGAAAGCATATTGATTGGCTAATTTTTGCGGCTTCAATAGAATCGTTTTGTTGCCGATAATACAGCGTTTACAGTGCTGTCCCCTTTTTCGGCACGAAAAACGCGCTCATATTGATGCCCTCCAGTGTGAGCAGTTTAATCTTGCGGTCAATGCCTCCGGCATATCCGGTTAAGCTGCCGTTTGTGCCGACTACACGATGGCATGGAACGATAATGCTCAGCGGGTTATGCCCGACAGCACCGCCGACAGCTTGCGCTGACATCCGCGCGATACCTCTCTCTGCCGCGATTTGTGCCGCGATCTGTCCGTAGGTCATGGTCTTGCCGTAAGGGATCATGCATAGAATGCTCCAGACTCTTTTCTGAAAATCGGTTCCCGTCGGATTGAGCGGCAAGTCGAAGTCCGGCTCTTTCCCCGCAAAGTATATGTCCAGCCAGCGCTTCACATCAGCCAGCAGCGGTGCATATTCTTCCTCGCAGGGCACATTGCAAATCGCTGCGCCCGCTTCAGGCTCCAAATCCGCCTGTCCCTGCGCGTAATATTTCTGCCCGTCAAACCAAACCCCTGTCAGACCTTTGTCATCCGCCGACAGCAGCATGCCGCCCAACGGAGAGTTATAATGCGTTTTGTATATCATTAAGCTGCCTCCTGTCTCGTTCTATTTCCTACCAAATCCCCATTACGTGCTGCATCACGAGGCTGACCGCCGTAATGCCAATCCAGCAGCATCCGCACAAACTAAAATTCCTGTATAATTTTTTCGCATAAATTCCATGTACATTACCTCATTTTTTAGTCTTTCTATTTCAGCTGAGATATTTCCTTAAATATTCCCTGACACATTCCTGCACATTTTGGGCTATGCGTATCGCCTGTTTTTTGTCCATACCGATCTGCGACGCGACGCCAAGCAGGTCCTCTGCTGCCGGATTTTTGCCGTTTCCATGGACACTGGTGGCGTGTTCTTCGCCGATTGAATGACTGTAGGTCAAATCGTATGCCGGCGATAATTTCCATCTTTTCTCTGGTTCATCATAAAGAAAGCTGAAATTCTTTGCATGGTCGTCCCGATTGTGCGCGAACACATTGAAGCACATCAGGCGGTACAGCTTCTCTATCTCTTGAAAGTCTCCTGTCAGCTTCAGGCAGGCTTTCATCAAAATATCGTAGTCCAATGTCAAATCACGATGCGAGGTCTCCAAAAGTCCGGCGGCCGAGATCACATGAATTCTCCGCTCCTTTCCGTCCTCTTTAAGGGCTCGATCGAATCGCCTTGTTCCGAAATAGCCGCTGCATATTCTGGACGGGAACAATCTGGTTTCTGCCATTTCGATCCCGCAGGCTTTGGCGCAGAGCGCATACTCGTACTCCTGCAAACCAAACGCATCATCATCTTCTTTCGACGGAAACTTGATCAGCCATGGCTGTCCGTTAACCTCTGTCAAAATTTTAGGTCTGGCACCACCGGAAGAACCTCCAAGCCGGAACAACTCATCTAAGCTGTCCGTTTGGTTTGTCGCAAGCAAGCGGCTGCATTCGCGTGCAATATCATCAAAATCGCCTATCTGCGTTTCCTCCGCAAGGTCGAATTCCGGCACATATTGCAGTGCGCCCATGCCCAAGCTTCCGACAATCGCAAGCCGATCCAGATTTTCCGTTTCGGTGGGATTGATATTGTGCTTCAGCAACAGTCGATCTACCAGGAGTCTGCCCCATCCGTCCGGCAGGCTGTCCTCAAAAACGCCAAAAATGCCGTCGAAAGGCAAAATCTGTGGCACGAAAACTTTCTTTCCCAAAGGCAGCGAAAACGGACTGATAGAAAATCCGTCTGCGATCCATTCTTCACTATACTGAAAAGCAGCGAGATGTTTCCGGTATAATGCCATTGTTCCGACGGTTCGTCCCTCATAATGAACCTGTAACTGTTTAATCTTGTCCATGTATGATCTCCTCTATGGATAAAAACGGAGCATCCTCAAAAAGATGGATCAGCGCATCGTCCATGTCGAGCGCGATCGCGAGCTTGATCAAGGCGTGCAGGGAAATCTCGCCGCTGGTTTCAAAACGTTTCACGGAACCCAAACTGACGCCTGACTTTTCGCTCAAGGCTTTTTGTGAAATCTTTCTGCGCTTGCGGACGGCACGCACGTTTTGTGCGATCTGCATTTGTATTTCTTTTGGTGTTTGTCTGTCTAATACTATCATAGCTAATATTTTATCCTATTTTGCGTAAAATATCAAGTTTTAGCCCATATTTTATCTCAGAATATCTCCTACTTCTTCTTTTGCTTCATGAGCATAATAGATGCCATCACGATCGCAATTTCCATATAATGCAGGAGACTCAGCTTTTCTCCGAGCACCGCCATGCCGAAGCAGCGTTATAACCATTAAAATTACGAATGCAAATGCCACGCGCAGGAAACTGATCATTTCAGCAGAGACGCCCGCATCCGACATAAAGCGGATGAACAAACCGATACTGCCCCATAAGCATCCCGCAAGGAGTTCGTGTTCTGAAACTGACGCCGGGAGCCAAGCGAGTGCTCGGTGTGGCGCTGCCAAACTCGCCGTCTAAGGAAGCCTCGCGGTTTGCCCGCTTTTTATGCGAAAAATTTCCTTATCGGGACGTTTCTCACTGTGACTCGTGATTGAACAAAAGCACGCCCGCAAGGGTGATGCCGCCGCCGCACAAGGTTGCCGGGTTTAAAGCCTCGCCAAGTATCAGGATTCCAAGAATGCTTGTAAAGAACAGCACCAGCACCATAAAATTGCTTACCTGCGAGGTGCGCTCCGCCTTTGCAAATGCCACCGACCACGACACATAAGCGATCGCGCTCGAGAAAATTCCCAAAAAAGCAACATAGGCATACTGGATCGGCGGCGCAGCAGCAAGCTCGCGCATCGCCGTAGGCGCAAAGATCGCTAGCAGCAAAGTGCCAAAGAAAATACTGAAGGTCGATGCCTGCAATGCGGTGTAAGTTTGGGTGAGTTTTCGCTGCAGGATATTATAGGTACTTAAAGACAAGGCCGCGCCAAACATCCAAAGTAGTCCTTTTCCCGCGGATAAACCGCCGCTCATGACCGTCAGAACAGCAACCCCTACTAGCTCTATCAATATTGCAATCCACTGCACTTTTCTGATTTTTTCTTTGTATACAACCTCCGCAATTAACGCGGTAACGGCGGGCACCGTCGCATTAACGACGCTGGCGGTCGCAGCGGGAACCGAAACAAGACCCTGATTAAACGTGATCATGTAGAGAAAGAAACCGATCGCCCCGCTCAAAAGAAACAGCGGGCAGTCTTTTAACTGCGGCGGTTTCATTTTCGTAACAAGCACAATCACAATCAATGCCGCGGACGCAATCAAATAACGCAAGAATCCCAGCGACGACGCCGAAAAATACGGAAGCGTCATGCGCGTAAAGATAAACGCCATCGACCAGAAAAATATTGTAATTAACGCATAGATTTGGTAGTTTTGCTTCTTCATTGGTTTTTCCTCCGCAGTTACTTAAACTTTCTTAATATGCTTTTATTTAATCATTTATTTTGCTATAATTAAAGTTGCAAAATTTGATTATTTTTACTGGGTCAATTTAATCCGGCATAAAAGAAAGGAGGGATTTTGCATGTTGAATATTACATTGGACAAATCAAAGAAACGGACGTATACAAGACAAATTTATCAGGCGATCCGCAATAAAATTCTCGCGGGAGAAGTAAAATCCGGGGATGCCTTGCCGCCGTACCGGGAGTTAAGCCAAACGCTTGCGGTTTCTAAAAATACCATTTTGGCAGCCTATGATATGTTGGTTTCCGACGGTATGCTGCGAAGCGTCGGCGGTTCGGGCTTTTATGTTGCCGAGGGCATGAAAAGAGTCTCCGCTCCCGTTTTATACAAGCAGCCGGAGTCTGCCGCCCTCTCCGCCTTCGTTCTGCCGGATGGTACCATAAATTTTGATAACGGTCAGCCGGCTTTGGAGCTTTTTCCGCGAGCAAAATGGAACAAATCGGTTTCAGCCGCCATGGCATGTGCTTCCTCTGCCGCGCTCGGGTATGATCTCCCGCAAGGACGCCCGGAGCTTCGCTTTGCGTTATGTGATTATTTGAGAAAGGTTCAAGGGATAAGCTGTGATCCGGAGCAAATAATCGTTACGAGTGGTTCCAAACAGGCGATTGCTTTAGCCGCAGAGCATCTTCTGCACGGAAATCGGGAAGTATGGATTGAAGATCCCGTTCCGACGCTTCTCAGTCAGCTGCTTTCTCACCATACGAATCGAATTTCGGCTCTTCCGGTCGATGAATACGGTCTTAATCCCGCAGAATTTCCCGTGTGCGGAAACCCTGCACTGATCATTGCCTCTCCCGGCAGACAGTTTCCTATCGGCGGTGTTATGCCTATGCCGCAGCGCATTGCACTGATTGACTATGTGCAAAAAAAAAATGCCTTCCTTTTAGAAGACATTTTTGAAAGTGAATTTTCTTATGATATCCCGCAGCAAACCTCTGTTTGGGAACTTGATCCCGAGCGTGTCATCAGCGTCGTAACATTCAGCAAGGTGCTTTTTCCGTCTGTCCGTTTGGGGTGCATGGTCGTACCGCACACCCTTGTTTCCGAGCTCTGCGATTGTAAGCGGCTGTCGGATCATCACACCAATTCGATTTACCAGCTTGCTCTTGCGGATTTTATCAAAAGCGGCGAGTTATATAAACATATCCGCCGCATGCAAAAGGTCTATCGCAAGCGCCGGGATTTTTTGATCGATTGCCTGAACCGGCAGTTCGGTGATCGCGCGCATGTCCGCGGCAGCGCCTCCGGTATGAATCTGATCGTTTCTTTCTCTGACATTGATTTTACAGAGAACGTCTGCCAAAGACTATTGGAAAAAGGCGTATATGCTCTTCCCGTTAAGCCGCCTGTCTGCTCCGGCAAAAACAGCCGCAGTGCGCTCATTCTGCGGTATACAGGCCTTACGGAAGATGAAATACGCCTCGGCGTGACGCGCCTGTTTGTCGCACTCAGCTGATGGAATCTGCTTGCGGCACATACCCCTATTTGAAGCGTGCCTTAATCTCTTTCATTCTTGCCATCCGGCCGATGGAGAACGGACAGGGGCGGCTGTGGCGACTGCACTGCACGCAGTCGTCCGCGTTCTCTGTATTGTAGCACGTTTCCGCCTTCTTTTCTGTGAGTTATAAATTGCAAACCGCATAAAGCGGCAGATTGATCATCCAGTCCTGTTCCTTATATTTTAAGGCAGATAAACGTACCGCCATGTTCGGATGAAACTTTTCACAGTACGCCTTTAAGCTCTGTGACCGGAGGTTTCCTTCTGCTTTCACCTCAATCGGAACAATATTTCTTTCTTTTTGAATCAGGAAATCTTGCTCGAAAGTTCCTTTGTCCGTTCCGTAATAATACGGTGTATACGGCGTATCGGAAATCATCTGCTGCAATACATACTGCTCCGTCAAAGCACCTTTGAACTCAACAAAAATATCGTTTCCCTCCAGAATTGCCTCTGCAGGCAGTTCGCTCAATGCCCCCAAAAGCCCTACATCCATCATAAACAGCTTATACGCATTCATGCTTTGATAGGCTTTCAGCGGCATATGCGGCTCGTTGACACGATTTACTTTGTAAATCAGTCCGCAGTCTAAAAGCCACTGAATCGCAACCTCAAACTCACTGCTGCGCGCGCCTTTTTTTATTTGCCCGAAAAAGAACTTTTTATTTTCCTTTGCAAGCTGCATCGGAATTGCATTCCACACCATGCGAATCCTCGGCAGGTTTCTTGCATCGACATGTTTCCCAAAATCACCTTCGTATTGCCGCAAAATATCGCTTTGGAGCATGCGGACTTCTTGATAGTCTTTATGCAGGCGAAAAGCATCAACGACAGCAGGCAGTCCGCCTGTATAATAATAATTTTTCAGCCAAAATATATACTTATCCGCAAAATTATCAATCAAATCATAGTCTTTTGTCAGCAGCGCATCCGACAAGCCCGTTTCGCCCATCGCGCATAGAAACTCTCTGAAGTTCAACGGATAAAGATCCAGTAAATCCACTTTTCCAACCGGGTAGGAAACGCCCTCATGAATGGCAACCCCAAGCAGGGAGCCGGCGCAAATGACATGATATTGCGGAGCCTCTTCACAAAAATACTTCAGCGACTCCAAGACTTTCGGTGCATTCTGAATTTCATCCAAAATAATCAACGTGTCCTCCGGTGTAATTGTCACCCCGGATTCAATGTTCAGGTTCATCAAAATTCGCTCAATATCAAAATCCGTTTGAAAGACTTCATTCATTCGCTGATTATTATAGAAAGAAATGTATGCTGTTTTTTCATAGTACTTTTTTCCAAATTCCTTCATCAGCCATGTTTTTCCCACCTGTCTGGCACCCATAATGATCAACGGCTTTCGGGTCTCTTTTTCTTTCCACATCAAAAGTTTTTCTATCGCGAATCGGAACATTCCATTACCGTCCTTTTTCTTCTTCAATTTCGCTTTTTCTGTCGCATCTATAGTATACCACATTTTTTCCGGTCTATTCAAGGTCGGTTTTTACATTTTTTCGGGTCTGATTTTAAACAAACATTACATTTTTTCTGGTCTAAAGTCACTCCGCGCATCTTCCCTGTGCCAGTTTCAAAAACTTCTTGTCGGACTGGATTGCGTGTGTCACAAATTTTCCATCCCAAAATAACGCATAGGTCGTCACCGGAGCAGGAAGATTCTGCGCCGTCTCTCTGTCTGTAATATGAATCGTTTTCAGCGGAATGCCATGCTCGGCTGCGACTTCTGCCACGCGCGACACCCAGTAATAAGTAAACGGGCACTGATCCGTATAATAGATCACAAAACCGGTCTCACTTGTCTGCGGACGCTTCGCGCAGTCCTTAAATTTCGGCGGCTGCGTGTCCGGTGCAAACGGCAGATACAAAAGCGTAATCCCGCATTCCGATGTGTCTGCTGTCAAAAAACCTTCATGAGCAAGATACTTCGGGTCGGACAGAAACTCCCGCTTTTTCCCTTCCGCAGAAAGAATGCAAAGGCCTTTTTTACCCTGTGCTTTTGCATCACGCATACATTCGTCGAGCAAGTCGTTGGAATACCCGTGCCCTTTCATGCTGCCCGCAATCCACAGGCAGTTTATGTAAAGGTAGCCTGCCGCCTCTATCGACACCCACGCATATTCTGCCGGAATATATTCGATAAAGCACTTGCCTCTTTCTTCGCTTCGATAAAAAACAAGCCCCTCTTCAAACCGCTGCTTGAGCCATTCTTTTTTCGCAGCACTCTGCTTGTTTGACATCGCGCAGCAGATATGCTCTTTGTCGATATTGTCCTTTGTGATTCTAATGTAATTCATGAAAAATCTCCTTCCTTACATCCTCTGAATTACTGCGCCCAGCCAGCGCTGCATCGCATCGCTTGCCTGATTTGCGATTTCAAGCACACGGGTGTGGCTGTGCTTTACCGTCTGAATTCCGGTCGCCATATTGGTTATGCAGCTGACGGCCAACACTTCCATTCCCATGTAATTGCAGACAATCGTCTCCGGCACTGTACTCATGCCGACCGCATCGGCACCCATGCCGGCAAAGGCACGAATCTCAGCCGCCGTTTCAAAGCAAGGTCCCATGAAACTCATGTACACGCCTTCTTTATATGAAATCCCCATTTCATCGGCGGTTTGCTTTGCAAGATCCCGCAGCCTGATACTATACGGCTCGGTCATATCCGGAAAGCGAGGCCCGAAGCGTTCGTCGTTTGATCCAATCAGTGGATTCGTCCCCATCATATTGATAAAATCCGTAAGGAGCATCAAAGTCCCCGGCTCGAAGCTACGGTCGATGCCGCCGCAGGCGTTCGTCAGCACGACCTGCTCCACTCCCAGCAGTTTGAGGACATAGAACGGATAGCAGACTTCCTTCATGGAATAGCCTTCATAGAAATGAAAGCGTCCCTCCAGCGCAAAAACTTCCTTTTCTCCCAGTTTTCCCGCAAGCAAAGCACCCTTGTGTCCCTCTACCGTTGACACCGGAAAGTTTGGAATGTCACGATACGGTAATTCTTCCGTCTCTGTAAAATCCGCCGTCAGATTTCCAAGCCCGGAGCCAAGTACCACAGTGATTTTCGGTCTTTTTGTGATATGCTCCTGAATATATTCTGCGCTCCGCTGCGCTTTTTCATAAAGATTTTCCATGCTGTAAACTCCTCCTAAACATCTCCTGTCGCAACATCCATCAGGATTTTATCAAATATTTTATGCCTCTTCCGTTTCCAATCTTCGTAACATATCCTTTTTCTTCTAGTGCCACTAACAGCTTTAGGGTTTTGTTCTTTCCGAATCCGACAGTCTTTGCGATTTGAGAACTTGATTTACCAAGACGATTCATGCTATTGTATATAATCGCTTCGTCTTCTGATAATTCTTCTCCCCCTGAGACAACCGGCAAAACTACCTTAATTGCGTGCGTGGAAAACTCATGTCTAGGCTTTGCTCTGCTTTCGGCATATGCCATATTCATTCTCTGAACTCCTGTTCCAAAGCTTTCGATAATATTTAATCGGAAGAAAACCGAAGCAACAATCGGATTCCGCAGCACGGAAATCTGACCATTCAGATATTCTTCTTGCGTAATTCCTTTTGGTAATCCTCCCGGGGAAAAAACTTCAAGACGATCCTTGAACATCGCTATACGGATATGTGAATTTACGTCCCAAGTTCTGTGTACAAGTGCATTTGCAATCGCTTCTCTAAACGCTTTTTCCGGAATGAGTTCTACGGTTTTTCGAAGAGCTCCCTCGATTCCATCATATTGATAATATTTACGGTACAGTGCCACGGCCTCATCATACTGCTTTAAAATGGATTTGTGTTCGAAAATTTCTCGATCCAAAATGATATCTATGCTGTCCCCAAAACGAGCACAGTCAATTCCGTAAAAACTATTTTCATCTGCCAATAATGCTCCCGCATTCTTGTATTTTCCATCGACCCCAAGCAAACCCAGTGTCCTAAGAATGTCCGAATTGATTGCACTGACACCGAGCTGTTCTTTCAGCTTTTGTTCAAGAATTGAAAAATGAAATTCATTGCCTTTAGCGGTTAATTCGTCATAAGAACGATTTTCACCTTCTAAAAATTCTAAAGATTGATTTTCCTTCATGCTGCAGGCCTCCCGTATCATTTCGATCTGTATATATTATACCAAAACAAACGCAAAAGCAAACGCATTTTTTTGCGTTTGCTTTTGCGTTTGTGTAGTCTCGGTCGTGAATAATATTGTAAATACTTTCCTCATTTTTAAGACTCCGTAAACTCAAGATGGACAATCGTTTCCCTCCTTTCATTCACCAATTCCGCTAATTCTGACTGCTTCATGCCGGCACTTTCACGGTATTCCTTTATTTTCGTTACGAGCACGGCCTTAAACCACCTTTGCATCCATCCGGCAGAAAAAGATTGTTCTGATAATGGACATCAGCACAAGCACGCCCATCAGCATATATCTAATCACTTCTGCAGAGATTGCATTTGCCATTATTCCAGCGTTTCACGGACAAAATGTGCCTGTATCCGGCTTTCGGTAACCAAAACAGACTCCTGGCGGAAGAACGCACACAGGTCTTTTGCAATATCATTTACAAAGTCTTTTTCAAAGAGCTGTGTATTCGTATTTACATCATTCAACCCGATATAGATTTTTGATTCGATCATGCTTGCTGCTCTTGATTTCCGTGCATCTGCACATTTTTATATTCGTACTTCAAGGATAGAATTGATTATCTGTCGGAAACCATAGTCGAGGAACTCCTCTTCAGTCATGCCGTTTTGCATGCAGATGAATTCCCCTTTTGTCTCGGCAAGCGCAAGAAGCGAATCAAGGCTCGCTGAAAGTACATAGACAGTCAGCAAAGGATTGATGTCTTTCCGCACCTCACCGCTTTTCTGCCCGCGCAAAATAAGTGCTTCAAGAATCTCGTTTATCTCCGTCCCAAGACAAAGTATATTTTTCACGGTATCTGAAGCTGCAGTTTGCTCAATCTTCACTGCGCCGGAACGCTTTGAGGTCTCAAGTGAGTACGGATATTCCTTTCGGTAACGCTTCTTCGCCGTGCACACCGCACGATAGGCGCAGGCAAATTCAATATTATCATTTGCAGCACTTTCTATATCTGTCTTTAGTGACCTCAGCCCCTTTTCAATGATGTGATGCAGAATATCTTCCTTGCTCTCATAATATGCATAGAGCGTGCGCCGACTATATTCGGACGCTTTTGAAATATCCTCTATCGTCGTCTGTGCGTATCCTTTTTCTGAAAAGAGCTTTTCTGCAGCCGTCAGAATCCGCGCTCTATGCAGCGCAGCGACAGCCTCTTTTCTTGTCATTTGTCCCATGGCAAACCCCTATTCTAAAAAGTATATCGTGAGTATACCATTCAATTTTACCCTTGTCAATAAAAGAACGATAATCGATGCTTGATGTGGCCGTAACATTTGCATTCGCCATATTATTTAATCCTGAAATTGCAATTATGCCGTCTGGTGTAACTTCCATATTTATAATATGTTGCTTAGTATCCACGCTTAATACTTCATCATAATACTCTTCATATTCGTTGAAAAGTTCGCCAAAGAATAGTGTTTGTCCCCTTTTTCTTCGGATTTTGCATGCAGATTTCTTTCACTTCCATGTTGTTTTCAAAGACGGCCTTGCCGTCACGACCAACGGTTGCCAGATACTGTACCGGATTTGCAAAGTAACCGTTAGGTAATTCCAACGGTTACAGGTTTAAACTTTCTTAATAATTCTCCGGCTTCACCTGAAAATATGCCTGCATATGTCCGCAGACCGGACAGATTTGCGGCGCATTCGTGCCCTCGTATTCGTGTCCGCAGTTGCGGCACTGCCATTTGACCTCCTCCGGCTTTTGGAAGACTTCCTGATTCTGAATGTTGTTCAGAAGCGCTTTGTAGCGTTCTTCATGCGTCTTTTCGATTGCGCCTACCATTCGGAACTTTGCAGCAATTTCCGTAAAGCCTTCATCTTCGGCTTCCTTTGCGAAATCGTCATACATGATGCTCCACTCATAGTTTTCCCCGGCAATACCCGCCAAAAGATTCGCTTTCGTATCTCCGATACCGCCCAAAAGTTTAAACCAGATTTCGGCGTGCTCTTTCTCGTTATCGGCGGTTTCCGTAAACAATGCGGAAATCTGCTCATAGCCCTCGCTTTTTGCAGCAGCCGCATAATAGGTATATTTGCTGCGCGCCTGAGTCTCCCCGGCAAACGCTGCCATCAGATTTGTCTCCGTTTTTGAACCCTTTAGTTCCATAACCTGCACCTCTTTTCATACAAACTCTCTTTGTAGTTTTTTCATTTGCATGAAAATTATGCATCGGAAAGAAGCACAAAGTTTTAATCATAATCTTGCAAACCCCCCGCATTACTGATATACTTTGATAACAAAGAAAACTAAGGGGGATTTTATCTTGAGAAAATCAATTCGTTTTTTAGACTCAAATATGCTTAGGGCACTTGCCTGCCTTCTGATGCTTTGCGACCACATGTGGGCGACCATCGTGCCCGGCAACGAGTGGATGACATGGGTAGGCAGACTTGCTTTCCCAATCTTCGCGTTTCAAATTGCCGAAGGCTTCTTACATACTTCGAATTTCCGCAAATATGCAGTAAGGCTTCTGATTTTCGGTCTGGTTTCGGAAGTTCCGTTTGACCTTGTATACGGCAGCACGATGCTTTACCCGTTCCACCAAAATGTAATGTTTACACTTCTGCTCGGACTTCTGGCTGTCAAGGCACTGGATAACGCCAAAGAAAAACACACCGTCAAGGCATGGCTTGTCGGAGTGCTTCTTGCTGCGCTGTGCTGCCTCGGAGCTGCGGTAACCTTCACGGATTACGGCGCGCTTGGCGTTGCAACGGTTATCATGTTTTATCTGTGCCGCGAGTTTCGCTTTGCGTGGGCGGCTCAGCTCGGTTTTATGATTCTTTTTAACTTTATACTGTTCACCGGAGAGTACATTCCGCTCACCGTCCTCGGTCACACCTTTGAGCTTCAGACGCAGGGCTTTGCTGTGTTTGCGCTGATTCCAATTTGGCTTTACAACGGCAGGAAGGGTGTTTCGAGCAAGGCACTTCAGTACGGATTTTACGCATTCTATCCGGTGCATCTGCTTGTGCTTTATCTGCTGTTTACTTATGCTCACTAAGCAAAATGCTTAAAATGGTATCTTCATTGGCAATTGCATATTGGCTGAGCTTATAGGAACGAATCCTTTCTTTGACAATATTTGGAGTCACGAATCCGTTAGCGGCAAGCTTTACAGAGCGGTTAATAACAGTTTTGTTCGTGATTCCGTTTACTTTGCTCACCTCAATCGGCGTGTACTCATACAAATGCCTTTGCAATAAGAACAGAAGCATTTCTTTTTCTTTCGAGTTTAAATGCGAAAGGCTTTCATATAAGCTGCCCTCTGCCGATTCTTTGGAAATCTCGCGTACCTTTGTCGAATACAGTTCCACCATACGCAAAAAATAATTCACCCAGATCTCCGGATGTGGCGGGTTTTCCCGACCGGAATAATAAAGCGGCGGCAATCCCATTTGCAGGGAATTATAGTATTCCTCCGGATCATATGCGAAATACTCCTCAAGCGATCCGATGCCGTTGAATCCATATCCGTTTAAGTCCAGAATATATCCGGACAAAAGCCTTGCACATCTGCCGTTTCCGTCAAAGGATTTCCTTCAATCCTGTTTGATGCATATGAGCTTTTTTTCTTGGAATTTTTTCGCAGTCTGTTTGCAGTTGCTTGCGGCAGTTTCGCTTCGTTAATTGAAAAGCGATTTTCGTCAATTGCTGAAATCCTGTTTAGTATTTCATTTGAAAGTGAAACTTTAATCATTTTGCCTCCACCTCTTCTTATCCTATATTTAAATTTTACAAAACAAATTTAAAAAATTCCACTATTTTTTCACTATTATTTCACTATTTTGCTTAATAATCTCGATATTCGAGAAATGCGATAACATTACTGAGGGAGGTGTAGGAAAATGCCGCGCGAAAAATTTAAAACGCTTACGGAGCAGATGTTCTACGTTCTCCTGTGTCTTTGTGAGGAGTGCTGCGGAATTGAAATTTTGGAAGCCGTTCGGATGATGACAAACGACCGGGTAAAAGTCGGCTCCGGTTTTCACTTGTTTATTCTGTTTATATGCTGGTCAGGATAATCCTCCAGTGCATCAATGGTCCTCTTGCGTGGCAATATGTACTTATGGTTTTCTGGATTTTTGTAGCAGCTACATGTGCCTTGTCAATTGCAGCCGATGTCCGCTGGCATGAAAAAGCGCTCCAGGCGGCGGAGCAGGGACTCCTTTTACCGCTGAAGCGCTCAGGAATTCGGTTTATAATTTTGGCTATTCTACTGGTTTTGCTCGTGCTGTCCCTCTTCCTGCAGGGCAGCGCGATTTTCTTTTTTCTCGCGAATTGCTGTAACGATGCTGTAGAGAAGCACTCCTGTCCAGATAAAGCCAAATAGGATATATTCGTTTTTCCCCATCGTCTCACCCATAAGATAACTGCAGACGATACCGAGAGTCGGCGATAAATACTGTAAAAATCCCATGATCGTCATCGGCAGTCGCTTTACACAGCTTGCGTAAATCAAAATCGGAAGAACCGTCACGATTCCGGCGCCAATCAGGAAAAATTGAATTCCAAGGTCGACAGATGCCATTCCGTTTTCACCCATGCGAAAAATTGCAATGTAAATAATCGCAGCAGGTGCTGCAAGAATCATCATTACGCTGGTGCAAAGAGGAGAATCCTCCTTAACGCCTTTCATGAATGCCGCATATGCCGCAAAACAAAACATAAGAATAATTGTAATCAGCGGTGAATTTCCGAATCCATCACCTGCAAAGAGTACGCCCGCAACGATTATTGCCGTCGCCACTCCCATCTGCCATGTCATTTTTTCCTTAAAAAATATAACGCCGAAATAGCAAACCGCAAGCGGTGCTATGTAATACGCCATGCTGGTAGCGAGGATATGTCCGTTCATTACCGCCCACATATATACTCCCCAGTCGAGGAAGTTAAAGATTGCTCCCGGCACAATGTGCTTCAGCATCAAATCTTTTTTCTTGAATGTTGCAATAATTTCTTTCCCTCGTCCTTGCACAAGAACAATGCTCGTTACGAAAACTCCGGCCCAAAGAATTCGGGACATCAGAAGAAACATCGCATCGGTGTCTGGCTTGATTGCGTAATAGAGCGGCTGAAATCCCCATACAACATAACATATTATCGTAAGTAAGTAGTCTTTCTGTTTTGTGTCCATTGTGTCCATTGTGTTCATCTTATTCATCCCGTTACTTTCATTCTGTCGTCATGCAGTGTTTATTATTTCCAAAGCTTGTCAGGGTATTCCCCCTTGTCCTTCATAGACTGCAGGGCGGAAACTACGCTCTCTTTATCTTCCTTATATGTTACTCCATACCAGCGGTCTCTTGACTTCAGTACTTTTACCTCCGCTTTTCCCTCGCGCAGTAGTCTGTCAACCACACCTGGGAGGAAGTACTCGCCTTTGAGCGGATTTTCCGCAAGGATTTTGTCGAGAGCCGCAGGGAATCCCGCCTCCATTTCCTTCATCATCGAAGGCGTGAAGCCCCAGAAGTTCATGGATACCGTCGTGCCTTTCGGCAGGTTCTTCCATGTCTTTCCGTCATCTTCTGTATAAACAATCTCTCCGTCTTTCCACTGAATCTTGGTGCGCTCGGTTATTTCCGTGAGAAAGCCTTGCTCGGAAGTTTTACACACGCCTCTTGAAACAAAGCCGTTCTCTGTTAAAGTATTTTCAATATCGTATCCTACCATGCAGTAAGAGTATTTTTCTCCGTCGCATGCGCCTTCAAGAAAATCGTAAATCGTCTGAAATGCACCGGGACCATAGTAATCGTCCGCGTTGATAACCGCAATCGGGCCGTCTGCCAGATGTCTTGCGGCCATAACGGCATGTGCGGTGCCCCACGGTTTCTCACGGCCTTCGGGAACGCTGTATCCATCCGGCAGGTCATTAAGCTGCTGAAATGCATAATCAACTTCCATGTATTTTGCCGCACCGTTGTCAATCAGCTTTCGAAAGTCTTCTTCGTTTTCGCGTTTAATCACAAAAATGGCCTTCTTGAATCCCGCCATAAATGCATCATAAAGAGAAAAATCCAGGATTATCTCCCCTTTATCGCTTATCGGTTCTATTTGCTTCAGCCCTCCAAAGCGGCTGCCCATACCGGCTGCCATTATAACCAAAATCGGTTCTTTTTTCATATGCTCCCTCCTGCTTTAGATCCAGCTTATATCGTCTAAATCTATATCCAATCCGTCCATCTTGCACAGTGTGTTTACAACTGCAAAGATAATTACCGCACCCAGGTTTGCCGTCGTGTTATCCTGGTCGAAACGAGGCGAAATTTCGCAGATGTCGAATCCTCTTATTTTGCGCGTCCTGATGATATGTTTGATTACAGGGAGTACGATTTCCGGGTCAAGTCCGAGCGATTGCGTTGCGCTTACGCCCGGTGCGAATGCGGATGAAAAAACATCGGTGCATATCGTCATATATGCGTTTTCGCAGTCTCCCATAAACATATCCACTTTTTCAAGGATCCCTGCAAACCCCGCCGTTTGAAATTCTTTTGCTAATATATATTCCACGCCGAGTGCTTTTGCTGCCTTGAAGAGCTGCACCGTATTGCTGTGCTGCTGGATTCCGAGCGGCAGATAGTGATATTCTTCACCGTCCTCCTTGCAGATATCAGCAATCTGGCGAAACATCGAACCCGATGAGCTTCCGTTTTTATACGGCCTCAAATCAAAATGTGCATCAAAGTTTACAATTCCCATATTGGCCTTGCGTTCGGGCTGCGTGATACTGCCGCCGCGAAGGTTCTGGTACTCACCCAGAAAATGGCCAAAGGTGGTTTCATGCCCTCCTCCGAGCACAATCGGAAAGAGCTTTAACTTAAGAAGCTTTTCGACGGCATGCCCGAGTGCACGCTGTCCGTCTTCCATTGATATATCGTCGCAGAGAATATTGCCCGCATCAAAAAGTTTTACCTCCTGCGAAAACGAGCAAGGCAGATTTGACATCTGTCCCCTTATAAAATCAGGGGCAAGTGCCGTGCCTACCCTTCCTTTATTTCTCTTTACACCCTGCTCACTGCAAAATCCGATAAACGCAAAGCCAAGCTTTCCGTCAAATGGTTTCAGTTCTTCTTCGTTTTCACTTAAATCCAAAGGGCGTACCCACTGATGCCAGCGGAATGCGTCATAGTCTGTGTCGCTGTCCTCTCTGCCTTTCCAGCATTCCATGGCGCTTATATAATACTTTTTATTATTTTCTTCCATATTGCTTTTCCTTTCCTTTCTTCTTATGATACAATAATACTGTCATAAAATCAAGGAAGGAGCATACAGAACTATGTTAAAGACCATGCACGATGCGGAAAAAGATGCAATTTGTGCCGTTGCCGATTTGATGGCCGCCGCAGCAAAAACGGCTCCGAAAGGAAGTGGCAAAGATACGATTATTACTGCAATCGTATCCGGAGAGGAAAAGGACAAACTCAGAGACAAACTTGCGGAACTCGGCAAAGAGTATAACGAGGCATTCATGATGCGTGATGCAGGAAATATTGATAACAGCACATGTGTCGTTCTTATTGGATGTTACAATACATATTTTGGGTTAAACAACTGCAGTATGTGCGGATTTAAAAACTGCGGGGAAAACAAGAAGCACGGCTGCCCTTGTATTTTCAACGTAACAGACCTGGGAATCGCGGTCGGTTCGGCGGTTTCCGTTGCCGCAGATCATCGTATTGATAACCGCGTGATGTACTCTGCGGGAAGAGCTGCCGTAAAACTCGGTCTGCTCGGTGATAACGTTAATTTATGCTATGCGATTCCGCTCAGCACGACAAACAAAAGCATTTACTTCGACCGCGGGCCGGGAGCGGTGCTGCGATAAAAAAGAACTTCAGCTCTAGGGCTGAAGTTCTTTTTTTACATATATCTTTTCTAAAATCAAAATCGCAATAATAAGGATTCCTCCTCCGAGGCACCAGCCCGCAAGTACATCCGTCGGCCAATGCACACCGACATAAATACGGCTCGGTCCGATGACAACCGCAAGGATTCCGCAGATCCAGCTCAAAACTGTTTTGAGTTTTTCATTCTTGCAATGCTTTTGAATCAAATAAAGCATCAGCCCGTAAAAGACGATGGATGTTACCGAATGTCCGCTTGGGAAGGAGTACCCGCCCTGTGTCACAAGGTGCAGGGAAGCATCCGGCCTTGCCCGCAGAACAAAGTGTTTCAGTGGTTTGTAAATCGCAACGCCGCCCAGGCAAGCCAACGAAACCGGAAGCCCATAAGTCTTTCGATTCGGCAGTATCAGAAGCACGATACAAAAGGCTATAATCGTCACCGTATCGGACAGGTGGGTAATCGAACTGATAATCACATCCTGCACAGGTCCGCGCAGGTTGAAGAAAAAGTTCTGAACCGCCTTGTCGAGCGGAAGCGGAAGCGTCTCATAAACCGCCGCGACTTCATATGTAATGTATCCTGCAGCGGCAAGCAAAATCACCGCTGCGGCAATCATAATCGTTTTTGCGTTTTTCTTCTTTTCCATCCGTATTACTCCTCAAACATTTTCGTGGACAAATATCTCTCGCCCGTATCCGGAAGCAGTGCAACGACATTCCTGCCATGATTTTCGGGTCTTTTTCCCACCTTTACGGCTGCACATACCGCTGCACCGGCACTGATCCCGACAAGGACGCCTTCTTCTCTTGCCATCTTCCGTCCCATTTCATATGCCTCTTCGTTCTCCACGGTCACGATTTCGTCAAATACATTTCTATCCAAATTTTCCGGGATGAAGTTTGCACCGATTCCCTGAAGATCATGCGGGCCCGCATGTCCCTGACTGATCAGCGGAGAGTCTGTCGGTTCAACGCCTATGATTCTTATATCCGGGTTCTGCTCTTTCAGATATCTGCCGACTCCGCTCAGCGTTCCTCCCGTTCCGATTCCTGCAACGAAAACATCAACCTTACCGTCGAGTGCATTGTAAATTTCAGGCCCCGTGGTCTCATAGTGTATTTTCGGGTTTGCCGGGTTGTAAAACTGTCCGGCAATTATGCTCCCCGGTATTTCCTTATGCAGTTCCTCCGCCTTTTCGACAGCCCCCTGCATACCTTTTGCGCCCTCTGTCAAAACTAACTCTGCACCGTATGCTTTCAGGAGATTTCTTCTTTCCACACTCATGGTTTCGGGCATCGTCAAAATCACCTTGTATCCCAGAGCATCCGCGGCCATTGCCAGACCAATTCCCGTATTTCCGCTGGTCGGCTCGATAATCGCTGCCCCCGGCATCAAGAGGCCCTTTTGCTCTGCATCGCGAATCATTGCCAAACCGACTCTGTCCTTTGCGCTCCCCGCCGGATTCATCATCTCCATTTTACCGAAGAGATGAAACGACAGGTTTTCTTTCGCAATGATTCTGTTTAATTTCAATATGGGAGTATTTCCCACTATTTCCGTAACACTGTTGTAAACCTTCATGCTTGGTCTCCTTTTCTTATTTCGTCTTACATATTGAATATTATACACTTTTTATGTAGAAAAAAACAACAGGAATGTGCTATAATATCTTGTAAGTTTACAAAACGGAGGTGTTCTTTTGAAACTATTTAACAATATATATGGAATTCTTACCGTTATAGGCGGAATGAACAAACTAAAAGAAAACCGCATTGCGATTGAAAATGCGAAAGCATCGGGCGATGTAAAAAAAGAGCAGGAAGAAATTCTTAAGGCCTGCCAGATTTGGTCTTCTCATATTGTCGATGAATTCAAGGTTGACTTTACCGTCATTCATCCGGAAAATCTTCCACAATCAGGACCTGTGGTCTTTATTTCAAACCATCAATCCTATGCGGACATACTGAGTTTTTTATATAATGTAAAGAATCATCAGGTTGCATTCATCGCAAAAGATGGCTTGTCTAAAATCCCAATTTTTGGGAAATGGGTTTCCCGAATCCGCGGGATTTATATTCATCGGGGTGATGCCAGGGCCTCTCTCAAGACAATCAACGAGGGTGTTGAATATTTGAAACAGGGATTTTCCCTTGTAATCTTTCCTGAAGGAACAAGAAGCCGTTCCTCTGCCATGGCAGAATTCAAGCACGGCAGTTTTAAACTTGCAACCAAGGCTAGAGTTCCGATTGTTCCTGTTACTTTAAACGGCGGATACCACACTTACGAAGAGACGGGCAAGGTAACAAAAGGATGCCATATCGACTTCATGGTTCACAAACCGATTGAAACCAAAGACATGTCTCGTTCTGAGCTTGCAGAGCTTCCGGCTGTTGTTGAACAAATTGTCCGAGACGGGTTGGCTGTTCTAATTGATGAGGACGAAAAAAAAGGCGATTCGTAACGAACCGCCTTTTGCTTGTGCTTTTATTGATTGTTTCACATGAAACAATCCTTTTATCTCAGTGATTTCAACATGTCTATGAGTCGTTCGAGCTCTTCTTTGCTGAAAAATTCTATTTCGATTTTTCCTTTAGAACCTTTCTGGTTAATATTGATTTTCGTGCCTAAAACCTCTTTTAGTTCCTCTTCGACCCTGCTTACATTTGGATTCTTTATGCGTTTTGCAGGTTTCCTTTTCGGTTTTCCGATTTCGTCAACAAGCCGCTCCGTTTCTCTTACGGATAGACCTTCTTTCACAATCTGCTCGCAGATTCTCTTTCTGACCTCATCATCTTCAACGGTAATAACTGTTCTTCCGTGGGCTGCAGAAATTTTTCCTTCTGAAATAAGTTCCAGAACATATTCGGGAAGTTTCAAAAGTCTTAACGAGTTCGTGATATACGGTCTGCTCTTTCCTACACTTTTAGATACTTGTTCCTGGGTCATTCCGTAAGTAACGATCATCTGGTTCAGACCTTCCGCTTCTTCAATCGGGTTCAGGTCTTCGCGCTGCATGTTTTCTATAATTGCAAGCAGCATATTCTGCTCATCGTCAAGTTCTCTGATCAAACACGGAACTTCGGACAGCCCTGCTTTAATCGCAGCCCTCCAACGCCTTTCTCCGGCAACAATCTCGTATCCCTTGTCTTTCTTTCTCAAAACGATGGGTTGTATCACACCATGTTCCAGGATGGAGTTCGCCAGATCCTGAATCTTTTCTTCATCAAAAGTTTTTCTTGGCTGGTTCGCATTCGGCATGATGTCAAACGTTTTTATATATCTGACTCTGTCAGTGGAATCTTCATGCTCTCCGCTTTGTTCTTTTGCTGCTCCGACATTCTCAATCGGTGCAGCATCTGCTATGAGTGCTTCCAGTCCTCTCCCGAGTCCTCCTTTTTTCGCTGCCGCCATTAGTCTTCCTCCAGCTCTAAAAATTCATCCGCAAAGTCTCCGTATGCTTCCGCTCCCTTTGACTTCGGATCATACTCGGTTATCGGCATCCCGTAGCTCGGTGCTTCTGCCAGTCTTACATTTCTCGGAATAACTGTGGAATAAACCTTGTTCCCGAAATATCTTTTAACTTCCTGCACTACCTGGAGCGACAGATTCGTTCTGCCGTCAAACATGCTTAAGATTACTCCCTGAATTTCAAGCTTTGGATTCAGGCTCTTCTTCACAAGTTCAATTGTGCTTACAAGCTGGCTGACACCCTCAAGTGCATAAAATTCGCATTGAATCGGAACGAGCACGCTGTCAACTGCAGCAAGTGAATTAATCGTAAGAAGACCCAGTGACGGTGGACAGTCAATAAAAATATAGTCATAGCCACCTTTTATTTTATCCAGCCCCTCTTTTAAGGCATTTTCACGACCATCGACGCTCACAAGTTCGACTTCTGCCCCGGCAAGATCTACACTGGCAGGTATCAAATCCAAATTGTTAACACTTGTCTTTATGATTGCTTTTCTGGGATCATAATCTTTATCAACAAGAATATTGTAAATGGTATCTTTGAGATTTCTCTTCCTCACACCGATTCCGCTGGTTGTATTTCCCTGTGGGTCTATATCAAGAATCAAAACTTTTTTTCCCCTGATTGCCAAGCAAGCGGCAAGGTTAATATTTGTTGTTGTTTTTCCTACGCCACCTTTTTGATTAAATATTGCTATTGCTTTTCCCAAAATAATTCCTCCTTGCGTTGTCAAAGTTTCTCACACTAATCCTAACGGTATTATACACTACTATACAAATTTTTACCACATCAAATAATAAAAAAATTGGATGTTTCACGTGAAACATCCGTTATTTTTAGGAATAAGAATCTTTACTTCCATGAATTCACCTTGGTCGTTCTCAATAAACCTCGCATTTTTTTCAACATTTTTAACTTGGTTAAATGCCTTTCTGATGGTGTTTAAGTATATTTTGTAACTTATGTAATTAATTTTGTTTTTCTTTCTGTATGACTTCTCTTTGCCTTCGAGAAAATCTTCGATAAGTTTTTCGGTTTGTTTTACATTCAAATTGTTGTCTACGACTCTTTTCAATATCTTTCTTCTATCATCCTCATCACCGAGCTTCAGAAGGGCTCTTGCATGCCTCTCCGTAAGTTTGTTTGTCATAAGCATTTGCTGCAGTTCTTCCGGAAGTGCCAATATACGTATTTTGTTGGAAATGGTTGATTGCTGTTTGCTCACCCTCTTTGCTATCTCACCTTGCGTAAGATTGAAATCCTCCATAAGTTTCTTGTATGCCCTGGCTTCCTCAAGAAAATTCAAGTCTTCTCTTTGCACGTTTTCAACAAGTGCAATGAGGGCTGCCTCCGGCTCCTCAAGGTCTTTTATAATAACCGGCACACGGTGAAGGCCCGCAAGTTTTGAGGCCCGCAGCCTCCGCTCACCTGCAATCAGTATGAATTTTTTTCCTTCTGTCCTTTTCACAAGTAGTGGTTGAAGGACACCATATTCTCGAATAGAATTGGTCAATTCTTCCAGTTCATTGTCGGTAAACACCTTTCGCGGCTGCTCAGGATTGGGAACGATGAATTCCACAGGAATCTGTACAACTTTCATTTTTTTCCTCCTTTGTATTTAACACACTTTCTATAGGGAAATAATAACATTTCCGATGCCTTTCGTGTAAACATTTTATAAACAAAAAACCCTTATCATCTTCACAATAAGGGTTCTTTCGTCGGAGTTCCCGCTTTTCTCGGAAATTTCGACGCCGTATTTTTCACTTTTTTAATTACTATGATTTTGTGCGAAATATCATATGCGTTTAGGTTTGCATCTCGAATTTCAAGAATTTCGCCACCCAGAGTTTTGACTGCACGTGCCGCAGCCGCAGCTTCTTCTGCCGCTTCCGGGCCTTTATATGCCATCAGAAATCCTCCGACTTTAATAAACGGCAGACAGTATTCGGCCAAAACTGCCATATTGGCAACCGCCCTGGAAACGCAGAGGTCATATTTTTCTCTGTGCTGCTTGTTGCGAGCAAGTTCCTCTGCCCTCGCATGTACAGTAGCAACATTGGAGATTTCAGCGTTTTCACATAGTTCGTCAATAATTTTAAGCCTTTTCTTCAAGGAATCCATCAGCACAAAATCTTTTTCCGGCGATAAAATTGCAAGCGGAATGCCCGGAAATCCGGCCCCGGTTCCCACATCTATAATCTTCCTCGCATTCGCATATTCAGCATACCCGCAGCAGACAAGCGAGTCAATAAAATGCTTTACGATAAATTCATCTCTGTCGGTGATCCGGGTTAGATTCACTTTCTCATTCCAGTCCAGTATGCCCGACATGTAATCTTCGAATTGCTTTATTTGCTTTTCGCTGCAGGAAAAACCTAAATCTGAAATTGCTTCTTTTAATCTAATCACTGCTTGCTTCTCCTCTTTTTTTCAAGGTAGACCATAATAACATTAATATCCGCAGGCGATACCCCCGATATTCTGGAAGCCTGTCCGAGCGACGCCGGACGAATCTGACTGAGCTTCTGCATTGCCTCAATTCGAAGACCCTCAATACCCGCATAGTCTAAATTTTCATCAAGCCTGCGGCTTTCGAGCTTCTTATATCTTTCCACCTGCTGAAGCTGCTTCTGAATATAGCCTTCATATTTGAGCTGCACTTCAAGCTGCGTCATTTCGTGGTAAGAGAGCTGCGGTCTGTCCGCTCCGTCAATCTCCGTAAGATTTTCGTAAGTAATCTGCGGGCGTTTCAGAAGTTCAGCTAAGGAAACCCGTCCCGAAATCGGAGCACTTTCGTGCTTTTCCAGAAAATCATTAATTTCTTCCGGTGAAACTGTCTTTTCACGCAGGCGATTCATTTCCTGTTGTACAATTTCTTTCGTCTTTAAAAATCTGTCATATCTTTCCTTAGTAGCCAGTCCAATACTGTATGATTTTTCCGTAAGGCGCAGATCTGCATTGTCTTGCCTCAGAAGCAGCCTATATTCCGCTCTGCTGGTCATAATTCTGTAAGGCTCATTGGTGCCTTTGGTCACTAAATCGTCGATGAGAACGCCAATATAAGCCTCGTCTCTTCCGAGGACAAACGGATTTTTTCCGGAAATTTTGAGTGCAGCATTGATTCCGGCCATCAAACCCTGTGCTGCGGCTTCCTCATATCCGGAGCTGCCGTTAAACTGTCCTGCACAAAAAAGGTTTTCAATCCCTCTGTATTCCAAATTTAATTTTAAATCCTGCGGGTCGATGCAGTCGTATTCGATTGCATAAGCAGGTCTGACGATTCGGATATTCTCAAGCCCCGGTATCGTCTTATAAAAAGCGTACTGCACATCTTCCGGAAGGCTCGAGGACATCCCCTGAATATACATTTCGTCCGTATCAAGTCCTTCAGGTTCGATGAAAGTCTGATGTCTTTCCTTATCCGCAAAGCGATTAACCTTATCCTCAATCGACGGGCAGTATCTTGGACCAATTCCTTCAATCTGTCCGCCAAAAAGCGCCGAACGATGAAAATTCTCCCGAATCACGCGGTGCGTTTCTTCATTTGTATAGGTCAGCCAACACAGTGCTTTATTCTCACCGATTTCATCGTTCATAAAGGAAAACGGGACAATCTTCTCATCGCCATACTGCGGTATCATTTTTTCATAGTTCAAACTGCTTCCCAGACATCTTGCAGGGGTTCCTGTTTTGAATCTGCGAAGCTTCATGCCATGTTTCTTGAGATTGTCTGCAAGTTCGTTTGCCGGAGCAAGTCCGTTCGGTCCGCTCGAAAATGCGCTGTCACCGATAAATATTTTTCCTCTGAGGAAAGTACCTGTCGCAAGAACGACAGCCTTCGCCGTATAGTAAGTATGCGTCTTGGTTTCAACTCCGCATACCTTTCCTTCTTCAACGATTAAGTCGGTAACTTCCCCTTGCTTCATATCAAGGTTCGGCTCTTTCTCAATTGTTTTTTTCATCTCAAGATGGTATTTATTTTTATCCGCCTGTGCACGCAGTGAATGAACTGCGGGTCCTTTTGCGGTGTTCAGCATTTTACTTTGGATGAAAGTTTTGTCAATATTGATTCCCATTTCACCGCCGAGTGCATCAATTTCTCTTACCAGGTGTCCTTTGCCGGTTCCTCCGATGGAAGGATTGCACGGCATCATTGCCACTGCTTCGAGGTTGATGGAAAACATCAGCGTTTTCATTCCCATTCTCGCCGAAGCAAGCGCGGCTTCACACCCGGCATGTCCTGCACCGACAACGATAACATCGTATTCACCCATTAAATTTCTTTCCATAATCTATCGTCTTTCTTTTATTTTCCTAAACAAAATCTTGCAAAAACTTCATTTATAATATCTTCTTCCACTGCTTCACCGATGATTGCGCCGAGGCACTCATATGCCCTGCTTGCATCGATCTCAAGAAGTTCCAGCGGCTGACAGGCTTTTGCCATTTCAATCGCATCGGCAAGAGAGCTATCCGCTTCTTCAAGCAGATTTTTATGCCGTACATTGGTAACCATCATGCTGTCAGATTGTTTGACCTCGCCTCCGTATACCAGATTCTCCACGACATTCTCGAGTTCCTCAATACCTTCTCCGTTTGCAACAGAGGCTTCAATAATGTAGGCCTTTGGCAAAAGTTTCTCTATTTCTGTCTCGTCAAAGGCTTTCGGCAAATCGGTTTTATTTAAAATAACAATTGCTTTTTTCTCCCCTATATGACTTAAAATCGAAAAGTCTTCTTCGTCAAGCACCCTGCTTCGATCCGCCATAAAGATAATCAAATCCGCATTGTTAAAAGCTTCTTTACTCTTTTCAATTCCTATTTTTTCTATTATGTCTTCCGTATGCCTGATTCCGGCAGTATCCGTCAGTTTTACCGGAATACCGCGAATCGTGAGCATTTCTTCGATCGTATCTCTGGTCGTTCCCGGAACGGAAGTTACGATTGCTCTCGTTTCCTTAAGCAAAGCGTTCATCAATGACGATTTTCCGACATTGGGCTTTCCTATAATTGAAATCTTTAAACCCTCGCTCATAATTCGTCCGGTATTCGATGTTTGCAGCATTTTCTCAACTTTCACACGAACGGAAGTTAAATCCGAAACCAGATTTTCAAAAGTCAGCTGCTCAATATCCTCATCAGGATAATCAATATTTACGGTTATATTGACAAGGCTATTCATAAGTTCCGCACGGATCTTACGAATTTCTTTTGAGAAATTTCCCTCAAGCTGGTTCAACGCAACATCAAAAGATTTGTCCGACTTGGCACGAATTAAATCAATCACGGCTTCCGCCTGTGACAAGTCAAGCCTTCCATTTAAAAAAGCGCGTTTTGTGAATTCTCCCGATTCTGCAATGCGAGCACCGTTTTTTAAAACAAGTGATAAAATTTTGCGAAGGGAAACCATGCTGCCGTGGCACTGAATTTCCACAACATCTTCCGCTGTATAAGAATAGGGCGCTTTAAAATAAACCGCCATCACTTCATCTATGAGCTCTCCGCTGAAATTATTGCGTACAAAACCATAGTGCATCATCCGAGGCACTAAATCTTTTTCACTGTTTTTTTTCAAAAAAATCTTTTCGAGAATTTCTTTTGATTTTTCTCCGCTGATTCGAACGACTCCGATTCCTCCCTCGCCGGGTGCGGTCGCAATCGCAGCAATTGTATCTTCCATATTCTTTTGCTTTCCGCCGGCACCTTTTTCTATTGCCTGCCTTTTAAACTAAAAAGTAAGCCCGTTTAAAAAACGGGCTACAAAACTACTTCAATTCAATTATAACCCTTCTGTATGGATCTTGACCTTCACTTCTGGTTGTAACCCGAGGATGGTTTTGAAGAGTTGCATGAATAACCTTTCTTTCGTAAGGATTCATAGGCTCAAGTCTGACACTCTTTTTGGTTCTTGTAACCTTGTTTGCCAGTCTGACTGCAAGCAATTCAAGAGTTTTCTCTCTCTTTGCTCTGTAATTTTCCACATCTACAACGACTCTTGTATATGCATTCTGTTCTTTATTAACGACAAGGCTTGTCAGATACTGAATCGCATCCAAAGTCTGTCCCCTCTTACCGATGATCGTTCCGGAATCTTTTCCCTGAATATCAACATAGAGAACATCTTTACCTTCCTTCGCCGTTATATCAAGTTCCAGTCCCATTTCCTTGGTAACTTCTTCAAGGAATCTAAGTGCTGCATGGTCTTCACACGGAGTGAGATTTTCCTCAGGTTCCTTGGAAATCACAGGTTTAACACTTTCGATATCGAACTTAGGGGCTGTTCTTTCTTTTTTATTTCTTGATGCTTCCTTTTTCGGAGCTTTTTCTCTTTCCGGTTTTGCCTTTTCGGCTCTTGCTTCCTGCTTCACAGGTGCAGCCGGTTTTTCCTGCTTCTTTTCTTCTTTTGCAGGAGCCTTTTTCTTTTCGACTCTCACTTTTGCGAGTTTTGAGCCGATACCGAAAAATCCACGAGAAGATTCTTCCAAAACAGTAACATCAACTTCATCTCTGGTAAGATTCAGATCCAAAAGCGCCAGTCTAACGGCCTCTTCTACATCTGTTCCATACTTTTCAGAAAAATCCATATTTATTTTTTCCTCCAATGTTTTATGCTTTTGCTCTTCTCTTTCTGTTTTTCGCTTCTCTGGCTTCTCTTTCTTCTCTCTGTTTCTTTCTCCACGAATTAAATCTCATATTATAGAAGATTTGGATTACCTGGCTGCCGAACCAGTAAACAGCAAGACCTGCAGGATAGCTTCTTGCCATCCAAAGAATCATGATAGGGAAAAAGTACTTCATGATTTTGGTCATAAATGCTGTCTGCTGAGCAGCACCGCCTGTATTCATTGTGGACTGAGACATTGAGAAAGAAATAAATGTAGCAACAGCTGCAGCGATCGGAAGAATCCACTTATCCGGCTGTGCTAAGTCCTTAATCCATAAAAAGCTTTCGTGTGTAGCGAAAATCATGTCACTTGATGTTATGTATTGCATCGGGTTTCTCAATAAAGCGAAAAGACCCATGATAACAACCATCTGTACGATCATAGGAAGGCATCCGCCGTACATGCTTGCACCTTCACTCTTGTAAAGCTCATTGAGTTTTTCGTTCATAAGAGCTTTATCTTTCGCATACTTTTGCTGAATTTCCTGTATTTTCGGCTGGAATTCAGACATTCTCATAGTAGATTTCGTCTGCTTGGCATATACAGGATAGAGACACAGCTTTACTACGACAGTTAAAATTACAATCGCAATTCCGTAATCGCCTATCACATCATACAGCCATGTAAGCAAAAAACTTAATGGTTTTGCTATTAGTCCCATCAATTTCCTCCATTATTTTAAAGGGTCATATCCTCCCTCATGCCAAGGGTGACACTTTAAAATTCTCTTAATACCTAAATAACTACCCTTAAATACTCCGTATTTTTCAAGTGCCTGTATGAAATATGTGGAGCAGGTAGGATAAAACCGGCATGTAGACGGAAATAAAGGTGAAATAAATCTCTGATAAAATCTGATCATCAGAATCATTATCTTTTTAAAAAAATTACCTATAAATTTCATTTATCTTTCAGTACTCCGGTTTTCTTAAAAGCGGACTTGAGAGATTTTTCAACATCCGCACATTTTCTGCCTGAAATAGTGTTCCTTGCTATAATTATGAAATCATATCCTTGAGGAAGTTCTCCGTAAAATGTCCGATACGCTTCCTTCATCAGGCGTCTGGCACGATTTCTTTTCACACTGTTTCCGACTTTCTTGCTTGCTAAAAACCCTGTTCGATTGTAAGGCAAATGATTCGGTCTGAAGAACAGAACCACATACCGTTCACCTACTGATTTTCCTCTGTTATATATGGAGGAAAAATCACTTTTTTTTCTTAAAACATTTTTTTTCAGCATTTTACTAAACCATTCGGCTTTTTTGAGATTATGCAGTTAATTTCTTTCTGCCTCTAGCTCTTCTTCTTTTTAAAACGTTTCTGCCGTTCTTTGTTGACATTCTCTTTCTGAAACCATGTTCTTTCATTCTTTGTCTTTTCTTTGGTTGATATGTCTGTTTCATTACTAGACTCCTTTCTGAATTTTATTTCGTGCGAATCTAAATTCCAATACGCACATATGCCTAAATATTATACTTTATTCATATTGCAATGTCAATCAAATGTTAAATTTATATTTTTAATCTCATTCAAAATTATCCACAAAAGTTATTCATAAAATTATCCACACTATATGGATAACTTTTCGACAAATTATTTTTTTTATTTACCAATTCGGTCTTGCCTATGCATAACTTTTTATATAAAATAGAATGGAGTAAGAACGGACAATAAATTAAGAAGGTGTAAAAGTGGAAAATTACGAAAAAATTTGGTCAGAGGTTCTGGAAATTATCAAAGAAAACACCACCCCTATCAGTTTTGACACATGGTTTAAGGAACCTTTGAGTATCAATAAAATAGATAATGAGCTGAATATCGTATATCTTCAGGTTAACTCTCAGAGAGGCAACGATTTCATCATCAGCATATTAAAAAACAGATATATTTCCTATCTTCAGTTTGCATTTAAAAGCGTACTGAGGGATGAATATCGGGTTGTCCTAAAATCCTCAGATGAATATGATAAACCTGTGGATAATTCTGTAAGCACACAAAAAACAAAAGTTAATAAAAAAATTTTGGATAAGCAAAAACTCTTCAATCCGAAGTTTAATTTTGATAATTTTGTGGTTGGAAGCAGTAATAAGCTGGCACATGCAGCGGCACTTGCGGTTGCGGAATCTCCTTCCGAAACTTATAACCCTCTTTTTATATATGGGGGCTCCGGACTGGGAAAAACACATCTGATGCACGCGATCGGAATATACCTTCTCGAGCATAATCCATCACTTAATGTCCTTTATGTTTCTTCCGAAATGTTCACCAATGAGCTTATAAAAGCCATTGCCGAACAAAAAATGAACGAATTTAAAATGAAATACAGAAAAGTAGATGTACTTTTAGTTGACGATATTCAGTTCTTAGAGGGAAAGGAAAATACACAGGAAGAATTTTTCCATACATTCAACACTTTGTACGATCTCAATAAACAGATTATTATTTCAGGTGATCGTGCACCGAATAAACTCATAAATTTAGACGAACGACTTCGTTCAAGGTTTCAATGGAATTTGCTTGCGGATATTCAGCCGCCCGATTATGAAACCAGAGTTGCCATTCTCATGAAAAAAGCTGAAAATCTCGGGATTGAAGTCGACGATGACCTTTATGAAGTCGTGTGTCTCATTGCAGAAAAAATTAAGGATAATATCAGAGAGCTTGAAGGCGCATTTACAAGAAGTGTTTCTTTTTCACACCTTTTAAAAGAAAAACTCGACAAAAATTTTGTAAAAAGAACACTAAAGGATATTATGAACACCGGTGAAATCACGATAACACCCGAAAAGATAAAAAAATTCGTTTGTAAGCAGTATGGAATAAAACTTAATGAAATAGAATCTTCCAAAAAAACAAACAATATTGCTTTTCCGAGACAGGTTGCAATGTACCTCATGCGTGACATGACCGATATGTCGCTCCCAAAAATCGGTGAATATTTCGGGGGAAGGCATTATACAACCGTAATGTATGCCTGTGAAAAGATAGAAGATGAAATTAAACGAGACCCATCATTCGACAATCTTATCCGGGAATTAAAAGAAAAAATAAAAGACTGACAGCTTGTGAATAAAAGAGGATAATTTTTAAAACTTATCCATAGTTTTCAGACAATAAATTTCGGTGAATTTTTAACGGTTGCAGGGGTTATCCACATATTTCACAGCCCCTACTACTACTATTACTACAAATAATATAAATTAATAAATAATATTTCGGAGGTATTTATGAAATTTTCTTGCAGTCAACAAAATCTAGCAAAAGCATTAAATATTGTCTCTAAGGCAGTAACAGCCAGAACAACGATTCCAATCTTAAAAGGGATTCTTCTTAAAGTAAATGAAAACGGTGAACTTACGATGGCTGCATCCGATCTTGATTTGAGCATCGAAAAAAAGCTTGAAGTAGAGAATTTCGAAGCCGGTGAAACTGTTGTGCAGGCAAAGCTTTTTGCGGATATAATAAGAAAACTCCCAAACAGCCTTGTTTCCGTAGAATTAAACCAAGGAAACATTATTATAAAATGCGCAAGTTCTGAATTTAATATCATAGGTCTTCCATCGGATGAATTCCCTAATATCAATATTGAGATAGAGCCAAAGGAAAGAATCGCATTCGACAGAGAAACTTTAAAAGATATGATAAGAAAAACTTCTTTTGCCGCAAGTATTGATGAATCAAGAGGTGTAATCACAGGTGTTCTTATCGAAATGAAGGAAAAAAAGCTTAATATGGTTGCGCTTGACGGATTCCGTATGGCTGTGGCAAGGGAAAACATAATAAATGCAAAAGAACAGAATATTATTGTTCCTGCTAAGATTCTCAATGAAATAAGCAAAATTATAACCGAAAACGAAGGAGATATGCAGGATATTGATTTGTATATCAATGAAAAGAGAGCAGTTTTTATCATTGAGGATACGAAAGTTGTTCTCAGACTGCTTGAAGGTGAATTTGTGGATTATGCGAATATTCTTCCGAAAGACAGCAAATGCAGAGTTGTCGTAAACAGAGGAGATTTGCTCGAAAGCATCGAAAGGGCATCTTTACTTGCAAAAGTAGGAAAGAACAATCTCATAAAGCTTGACATAAAGAGCAGCAGCATGGAAGTTACATCGAAATCCGAAGAAGGAAATGTCAAGGAAGAAGTTATCATATCAAAAGAAGGCGATGATTTAACGATAGGATTTAATTCAAAGTATATGATAGATGCATTGAAAGCAATTGAAGATGAAAATATCACCATGAATTTCAATACAAGCATCAGCCCTTGTGTTTTAAAACCTATCACAGGGGAATCTTATGAATATCTGGTTCTCCCGGTAAGAATCACGAATAATTAAAAAAATGTATATAAAAAATATAGAACTGAAAGACTTTCGTAATTACGAAAGTCTTAATCTTCAATTTAACAAAAATGTAAATTTAATTCTCGGCAAGAACGCACAAGGAAAGACCAATCTGCTTGAGGCAATTTATGTTACTTCCATAGGAAAATCTTTCAGAACAAACAAAGATTCCGACCTTATAAGATTCGGGAGTGAATTTGCGAAGGTATATATAGAGGCCGTGAAAGATGACATGGATTCCAATGTTGAAATTATATATGCAAAAGAGCAGAAAAAGTATGCGAAAATCGACGGAGTGAAAGTAAAAAGGACATCGGAACTTTTAAAAAATGTATTTATCGTTATTTTTTCACCCGAGGATTTAAAAATCGTCAAAGATGAGCCCGAAAAGAGAAGAAAATTTACAGACAGGGAACTTTGCCAGATAAAACCTGCATATTATGACAGTCTGTCAAATTACAAGAAAATTCTGATTCAAAGAAATTCTTATTTAAAAGAATTTGAAATAGACAGATCTATGCTTGATGTATGGGATGCACAACTTGCAAGGTACGGTGCCGTCGTTATGAATTTGAGAAATGAATTCATAAATAATTTATCCTGCACGTCTGCGGAAATTCATAAAAAAATAACAAACGGGAAAGAAAATTTAGAAATAAAATATAAACCGAATATCGATTTTTACAATGAAAGGAAAAAACAAGAAGAGGCTTTTTACGAAATATTAAAAAAATCTTATGATGCGGACATAAGACAAAGAACCACAAACAAAGGACCGCATAAAGATGACTTTGAGCTTTATATAGATGGAATAAATGTGAGAAATTTCGGCTCACAGGGTCAACAGAGAACCGCAGCGCTTTCTTTGAAACTCGCAGAAATCGAAATAATAAAAAATGAGACAGGGTATGCACCGGTACTTCTTCTTGACGATGTTATGAGTGAGCTGGATTTGGAGAGACAAGAATATCTTGTAAAAACACTCTCGGATGTGCAGCTTTTTATAACGACAACCGAAATTCCGAAATCACTTACGAAAAAATTCCCGGATTTCACAGCGTATAATATTGAAAAAGGAAAAATAAGTATATTTTAATAATATATATCAATATAAAAATATAAAAAATAAAACAAATAATAAAGGATTTAAGCTATGTTTCGCGATGATTTAATGATAAATCTCCATATTATGTTTAAATCCTCTTTTTTAGTTGAAGTATTTTCATTTTAGTGGTATAATGATATATCTATGAGTATAAGTAAAAGTAAAGAAAAAAGGGAGATAATATGAGTTTAGAAGAGAAAACAAATGGGCAGTATGATGCCGCCCAGATACAGGTTCTTGAGGGTCTTGAAGCAGTAAGAAAAAGACCCGGCATGTATATCGGAAGTACAGGCCCAAAGGGACTTCATCATCTCGTATATGAAATAGTTGATAATAGTATAGATGAAGCTCTTGCAGGTTACTGCAAGACGATTCATGTTACCATTCAGAGTGATAATTCCATTATGGTGGAAGACGACGGAAGAGGTATGCCGGTTGATAAACATCCGAAGATGGGAATTCCGGCGGTGGAAGTTATTCATACCGTTCTCCATGCCGGAGGTAAATTCGGCGGAGGAGGATATAAAGTATCCGGAGGACTTCACGGTGTAGGTGCTTCTGTTGTAAATGCACTTTCCACACATATGGAAGTTGAGATAAAGAGAAACGGAAAAATTTATAAGCAGAGTTACGAAAAAGGAAAAACGGTATCTAAGCTTGAAATTATAGGCGAATCAAGAAAAACAGGCTCAAAAACAACCTTTTGGCCGGATCCGGAAATCTTTGAGACAACTGTGTTTGATTTTGATGTGCTTGAACACAGACTCAGGGAAATGGCTTTTCTTAACAAAGGCATTAAAATTGTATTTAAGGATGAGCGCGAAGGAAAAAAGAGAAGCGAAACCTACCACTATGAAGGCGGTATTAAGGAATTTGTAACATTCCTTAACAAAAACAAAGATCCGCTTCACCAGGATGTAATTTATTTTGAAATAATTAAGGAAAATTGCGAAGTCGAAGTAGCGATGCAGTATACGGACAGCTACAGCGAGCTGATTTTAGGTTACGCAAATAATATCAATACGACTGATGGCGGTACGCATATCGTCGGATTTAAGAGTGCTCTCACAAGGGTTTTTAATGATTACGGAAAGAAATCAAAAGTGTTAAAAGATAACGACACATTAAGCGGAGAAGATGTAAGAGAAGGTTTAACGGCGATTGTATCGGTTAAACTTTCCGAACCGCAGTTTGAAGGTCAGACAAAGGCAAAACTCGGAAACTCCGAAATCCGTGGATTTGTTGAAACTTCAACGAACGAAAACCTTACAGCTTTCCTTGAAGAAAATCCGGCTCAAGCAAAGATCATTATCGAAAAGTGTATTAAAGCAGCAAGGGCAAGAGAAGCGGCAAGAAAAGCAAGAGATTTAACCAGAAGAAAAGGAGCGCTCGAAAGCTTTTCTCTTCCGGGCAAGCTCGCAGACTGTTCAGAAAAAGACCCGGCTCTTTCAGAAATCTTCCTCGTCGAGGGTGATTCCGCAGGCGGCTCCGCCAAGGACGGTAGAGACAGAAAGCGTCAGGCAATCCTGCCGCTTCGAGGTAAGATTTTAAATGTTGAAAAAGCAAGACTTGACAGAATTTTAAGCTCGGAAGAAATAAAGAACATGATTACCGCATTCGGCTGCGGAATCGGTGAAGATTTCAACCTTGAAAAACTGAGATACCATAAAATTATCATTATGACCGATGCCGATGTTGACGGCGCGCATATCAGAACGCTGCTTTTGACATTCTTCTACAGATACATGAAGCCTTTGATTGAAGAAGGTTATGTTTATGCTGCTCAGCCGCCGCTTTATCAGGTAAAGAAAGGCAAAGAAGTTCACTACACATACAGTGAAGAAGAGCAGGCAAAGCTCATGGCAGAAATCGCGGATAAGCCGGGCAAGGCAGACATACAGAGATACAAAGGTCTTGGTGAAATGGACGCGGAACAGTTATGGGAAACAACGATGGACTTCAACCACAGAACTTTGGTACAGATAACACTCGAAGACAGTGCTGCGGCAGATGAAATATTCACAACTCTTATGGGCGACAAAGTTCCGCCTAGAAAGAAATTCATCGAAGACAACGCGCAGTATGCGACAATCGACGCATAAGGAAGGGGAAAATAAATGACGACTTTATTGGAAGATCAAAAAATGCTTCAGCATGAAATTCATGACGAAATGAAGCAATCTTATATCGACTATGCGATGAGCGTAATCGTAAGCCGTGCCCTTCCGGATGTAAGAGACGGATTGAAGCCGGTACACAGAAGAATTTTATACGGAATGAGCGAGCTTGGCGTTACACCGGATAAACCACATAAAAAATCCGCGCGTATCGTCGGTGAAGTAATGGGTAAATATCACCCGCATGGTGACTCCTCTATTTACGACGCAATGGTAAGGCTTGCTCAGCCTTGGAATATCAGACACCAGCTTGTTGACGGACACGGAAACTTCGGTTCGGTCGACGGTGACGGTGCTGCGGCAATGCGTTATACGGAAGCCAGAATGACACCGCTTGCGCTTCAGATGCTCAGAGACATTGACAAAGAAACGGTTGATTTCATCCCGAACTTTGACGGCGAAGAAAAAGAACCGGTTGTTCTGCCATCCAGATTTCCAAATCTGCTCGTAAACGGTTCCAACGGTATCGCAGTCGGAATGGCAACCTCAATTCCACCGCATAACCTTGGCGAAACCATCGATGCAGCGGTTAAAATCATCGACGAACCGGAGTGTTCGATAGATGATTTATGCAAAATCGTAAAAGGCCCGGATTTCCCGACAGGCGCGATTATCATGGGCAAAAACTCCGCAAAACAGGCGTACAAGACAGGACAAGGAAAAGTCGTTGTCCGCGCCGTAACGGAGATTGAAGAAACAAACAAAGGCAGACAGCAGATTATCGTAACCGAAATTCCTTATCAAGTAAACAAGGCAAGACTCATCGAAAAGATGGCAGACCTTGTAAAAGAAAAAAGAATCGAAGGAATTTCCGAAATCAGAGACGAATCCAACCGTAAGGGTATGCGAATCGTTATTGAGCTGAAAAAAGATGCGAACGCGCAGATTATCTTAAACAGATTGTACAAGCATACGCAGATGCAGGAAAGCATCTCGATGATTATGCTTGCGATTGTGGACGGAAGACCGCGCATCCTTACGCTTCGCGAAATTCTGGACGAATATCTGAAGCATCAGAAAGAAGTCGTAACCAGAAGAACGATTTACGATAAGAAAAAAGCGGAAGCAAGAGCACATATCTTAGAGGGTTACAGAATCGCGCTTGATAATATAGACGAAATTATAAAAATTATCAGAAGCAGCTACAACGATGCAAAGGAAAGATTGATAGAGCGCTTCGGACTTTCTGAAATCCAGGCGCAGGCAATCCTTGACATGCAGCTGCGCAGACTGCAGGGGCTGGAAAAAGAGAAGATTGAAAACGAATACCAAGAACTCTTAAAAAAGATTGCATACTATACGCAGCTTTTGGAAGATGAACACATGCTGATGGGAGTTGTCAAGACAGAACTTCTTGAAATCAAGAATAAATGGGGCGATAAGAGAAGAACCAAGATCAAAGCAGACGAAACGGAAATCGATGAAGAGGATTTGATTGAAGAGGAAAATGTCTGCATTACGCTCACACATCTCGGATATATCAAGAGAGTTCCGGTAGATACCTACAAGTCACAGAGAAGAGGCGGAAAAGGCGTGACCGGAATCACGACGAGGGAAAACGATTTCGTAAAGAATCTGATTATGACTTCGACGCACGATTATCTCATGTTCTTTACCAACACGGGAAAAGCGCATAAGATTAAGGCATATGAAATTCCGGAAGCAACAAGAACTGCGAAGGGAACACCTGCCGTAAACTTCCTGAACTTGATGCAGAGAGAGAGAATCACCGCAGTTATTCCAATTAAGGAATTCGCAGAGGATAAGTTCCTCATTGCGGTAACAAAACAGGGAACTATCAAGAAAACAGCACTTTCAAACTTCGATACAAACAGAAAGACCGGTCTTATAGCCATGAATCTGAAGGATGGAGACGAACTCATCGGAATCAAGCAGACCAGCGGCACGAACAATGTTATCATCGTGACGAAGAACGGCAAATGCATTTGTTTTTCTGAGGATGATGTCAGACCGATGGGAAGAATCGCAGGCGGCGTAAGAGCCATCAAGCTTGAAAAAGACGATGAAGTCGTAGCAATGGAACTGGTTGAACCGGGTCAGGAACTTCTGGTTGTAACCAAGAAGGGATTCGGAAAGAGAACAAAAGTAGAAGATTACAAGATTCAGGTTCGCGGCGGCAAGGGACTGCTTACCTATGATAAGGCGAAATTCAAGAAGACAGGCGAACTTGTGGGTGCTATGGCAGTTGATAACGACGATGAAATACTTTTGATTAATTCCGACGGAATTATCATACGCATGGCAGCGAAGGAAATTTCAAAGCTCGGAAGGGCAACGCAAGGCGTGAAGATTATGAATGTCGGAGAAGAAGCAAACATAATTGCTCTTGCAAAAGTTATCAAAGAGGAAGACCTTGAAGGAGCAGAGAATGCTGCCGATACCAAGAAAGCCGCAGACAATGCAGACACACAGGAAGAAATGAAATTCTAAATCATCTAGAGAAACAGGAAGGAGGTTTTGATAGGCATGGCAGACAAAGTAAAGTTTACCATTCCGGGTAAACCTGAATATCTGACAATGGTAAGACTGGCAATCGGTTCGATTGCCGATACATCCGGGTTTAATGTTGAAGAAATCGAAGACATTAAAACAGCCGTAGGACAGGCGTGCAAGAATATTTCCTGTCACGGAAAAGAAGGTGTTACCACAGAATACACTCTCGAATGTGTCAGCGATGAGAATCTTTTGGAGATTTATGTGACGGATACAGGTTCGACGGATGCATCCAAGGAATTTTCCATGAAATGCATGGACTGCCCGAATGAAGGGGATATCGGAGTTTTTTTGATAAAGACTCTTATGAACGAAGTTGAATTGCTGGACAATTCGAGCGGCAAGAAAACAATTAAAATGGTGAAGAGGAAATAATGCAGCAGAAGCAGACGACATCGGAATTATTAAAAGAATACGCAGAAAATCCGACGATTGAACTCAGAAACAGAATTGTCGAAGAAAATCTGTACATTGTAGACATTTTAATAAGAAAATATCTGGGCAAAGGTGTGGATTATGATGATTTATATCAAGTAGGCGCCATGGCTCTTGTTTCTGCTGTCGAAAGATTCGACCCAACGAAAGGATATGAATTCCAAAGCTTTGCCACACCTACAATTTTAGGTGAAATTAAGAAATACTTCCGGGATAAGGAATGGAGCCTCAAGGTTCCTCGCAGAATGAAAGAAAATGCGGGAAAAGTACAAGAGGCGAAGGAAAAGCTTACCGGAAAACTGGGAAGAGTGCCTACGGTTGAAGAAATATCGGAAATTACGGGACTCACGCACGAACAGATTATCCAGGCGATGGAGAGTGCGAAAGCTTACGGAACATACTCGCTTGACAGTCCGGCCACAACCTCCGACGAGGAGGCCGATGCCGCAGCTCTCGAAAAATATATAGGATTCGAGGATAATGGATTTGAAAGAGTCGAACTCGGCGAAATCATAAACAATGTGCTGAAAAATTTCAGCGACACTTACAAGTATATATTCAAACAAAGATTTATTCTCAATAAATCACAAAGCGAGATTGCTTCCAAGCTAGGTGTATCGCAGATGACGGTTTCACGCGCCGAAAAGGCAATCATTGAAAGTTTTAAAAAGGAGTTAAAGAAATGAAAAGAGTTTTTTCGGGCGTACAGCCGACAGGAAACATACATCTTGGAAATTACCTCGGCGCACTGAAGCAATTCGTCGAACTACAGGAAGACAATGAGTGTATTTATTGTATTGTGGACGAACATGCAATCACAGTTCCGCAAGACCCCAAGGAATTGAAGAAGCATATTTTGGATGTGGCGGCACTTTATTTGGCCGTTGGTCTTGACCCGAAAAAGTCCATCATTTTCGTACAGTCACAAGTAAGCGGACATGCCGAACTTGGCTGGATACTTACATGCTGTGCAAATACAGGTGAACTTTTCCGAATGACACAGTTCAAGGCAAAGAGCCAGGGAAAGGAATCCGTGGGAGCGGGACTTCTGACATATCCAACGCTGATGGCAGCGGACATTCTGCTTTACGATACAGATGTTGTTCCGGTAGGAAACGACCAAAAGCAGCATATTGAGCTCACGCGCGACCTTGCAATCAGAGTAAACCACCATTACGGAAAAACATTCGTGGTTCCTGACGGCAGATTTATGAAGGAAGGAGCAAGAATCATGGCTCTCGACGATCCGACATCTAAGATGTCCAAGTCGGCAGAAAATATTCACAGCCGGATTTCCCTTTTGGACGAACCTTCGAAAATCAAGAAATCCATTATGAAGGCAACTACGGACTCGGATGGAATCGTAAAATTCGATGCGGAAAATAAGCCGGGAATCAGCAACCTTCTGAATATTTACAGTGCACTTTCCGGAAAAACGGTTGCAGAACTTGAAGCCATGTACGAAGGAAAAGGGTATGGAGACTTCAAAAAAGATTTAGTTGAAGTTACCATAGATGCACTTGCTCCGATTAAGCAGAGGTATCAAGAAATCAGAGAATCCAAGGAACTGATTGAGATTTTAAACGACGGTGCGCAGAAAGCGGATGCCATCGCACAGGAAACAATGAAAAGAGTAAGGAAAAACTTCGGACTGGGAATCGAGTAGTCAGGATATTTTATTGTTTTTGCAAAGAGGTTTTAATATGGTAAAAGGAAAGACAGACAATTCCATATTGGAATATATCCCCCTTCCGGCATGTTTTATAAATGCTCAGGGAAAGGTTACCGGAGCAAGTGCCAGAATAAACGAAGTGTTTGTCTACGACGAAATACTCGAAGGCGATATCTTTGCACTTACCGGAATAAAGCTGAGTGAACTTTATGAGTCAGCCGCAGGTGGTACACATCCTTTAATAAAGAGAAACGACAAAACCTTCCGAATTTCTGCGAAGAAACTTACGGAAGATGATGAGGACGGGCTTGCTGTGTTTTTCAGCGATGTAACGAATCTTGAAGATTTGAAGGACAGGTACAATAATGAAAAACCATGTGTTGCCAAGATACAGCTGGACAACTATGACGAACTCATAGACAGCACAGGTCCTGTTCCAAGACTTGCGCTTTCGAGCCAGATTGACGGAATTATACGAAAATGGGCAGCAAAGATGGATGCTTCGGTAATACGAGTAAAAAGCAGTTTGTATGTCGTATGGTTCGAGCAGCAGCATCTTGAGAAGATTATTGCGGCGAAGTTTGACCTTTTGGATGAGGTGAGGAACCTCGAAACAGGTGCAGATTTTCCTGCGAGTCTCAGCATAGGCGTAGGGGTTGGCGGCAGAAATATGGCGCAATCGGAATCCTATGCGGATACCGCACTTGACCTTGCTCTCGGAAGAGGCGGAGATCAAGCGGTAATAAAGAGAAACATCAAAATAGAATATTACGGCGGCAAGCTTCAGACGGTTGAGAAAAGCAACAAGGGCAAATCGAGAATTGTAGGACATGCGCTGAAACAGCTCATTGAACAGTCAAAGAAAATATTTATCATGGGCCATGATAATCCGGATATGGACAGCTTCGGTGCAGCTTTGGGAATATCAAGACTGTGCGCTCTTTCTGAGAAGGAGCCGTATATCGTAATTGACGAATACAACGAATCACTTCATGCCATTTTCAAACAGGCAAAGGAAAGCGATGAATATAGATTCCTTTCATCCGAAAAAGCACTTACGCTGGCGGAGCCTGACAGCCTGCTGATCGTTGTGGACACACATAGACCGAGCCTTGTCCAGTGCCCGAAGCTCTTAGATATCTGCGAGAAGGTTGTGGTTATCGACCATCACAGAAAAGTTGAAGAATTTATAGAAAATCCGGTGCTTGCTTATATGGAATCGTATGCATCCTCCGCGTCCGAACTGGTTGCGGAAATCCTGCAGTACATGAGCAAAAAGAAAAGCCTTGCGAAACTTGAGGCTGAAGCACTTCTTGCAGGAATGACGGTGGATACCAATGGGTTTGCGGTGAAAACGGGAGTGAGAACGTTCGAGGCGGCGGCATGGCTCAGAAGGCAGGGCGCCGATCCTACGGAAGTAAAGCGTTTCTTCCAGGAAGATATTTCAAACATAAGAATCCGTGCCCGTGCAGTTGCAGAGACGCAGGTATTTGACGGCGGGGTGGCAATCACCACGTGTCCGCAGGTCAAGACGGACGCACAGCTCATATGTGCACAGGTTGCAGACCAGCTTTTGACAATAAGAGATGTGAAAGCATCCTTTGTTGTAGGACGAAATATTGACGAGAAGACAGTAATCAGTGCAAGGTCACTTGGCGATGTGAATGTACAGCTCATAATGGAAAAATTCGGTGGGGGCGGACATCTTACAACGGCCGCTGCGCAAGTAGAGGGTTCCATACAGGAAACTGTACAGAAAATTATGGAGATAATGGAGGTAAAGAAAGATGATAGTAATCTTGAATAGAGATATAAAGGGGACCGGCAAGGCCGGCGATGTTGTTAACGTAAGCGACGGATACGCAAGAAACATGCTCCTTCCGAAAGGCTATGCAACGGAAGCAACGGAAGGCAACATAAGAAGTCTTAAAAAACAGAAAGCAATCGCTGCCGAAAAGAAAGCCGAGGAGAAGGCTGCAGCACAGCAGACAGCGGAAAAAATCGGGAAAGTCAGCGTTGAAATCAAAACAAAAGCCGGAGAAGGCGGCAGGATTTTCGGCTCCATCACATCAAAGGATATTGCAGATGCTCTTAAAGCACAGCACAACATTACCGTTGACAAGAAAAAAATTCTGCTCGACAGTCCGATTAAGCAGACCGGCGAGATGACGGTTGAAATAAAACTTTACACAGATGTAAACGCAAAACTCAAAGTTGTAGTAAACGCTCAATAGTTAGGAGAAGAGGCATGATTGACAGAATCCCGCCGCATAACGCCGAAGCGGAAAGATCCGCTTTGGGTGCAGCCATGCTGGACAAAAACATTCTTTCGGATATTCTTGAAGAAGTGAAAGAAGAAGATTTTTATAATGAGAATCACAGAGAGATTTTTCGTGCAATTTGGGACTTATACAGAGAAAATTCACCGGTCGATGTCCTCACGGTATGTGAAGAACTGAAGAGAAGAAAAGCATTGGATATGGTCGGCGGACGGGCATACATAGCCACGCTCACGGCAGATGTTCCTTCAACGGCAAACGGTGCGGAGTACGCGAAGATTGTTGCAGAGAAAGCAACTCTTCGCCAGATGATAAGAACGACCGAAGACATCACGAATAAAGGCTACGAAGCGAAGATGGATGCAAGTGAGATTCTGGACTATGCAGAGAGTGGAATTTTCAGTATCGCTCAGAAGAGGCAGAAGAACGATTACGCCAAAATTCAAGAAGTTTTACTTGAAAACCTCAAAATCATCGATGAAGCTTCAAAAAACAAGAATAAAATAGTGGGTATACCTACGGGATTCAAAGAGCTCGACGAAAAAACAAGCGGCCTTCAACGGTCGGATTTGGTTATTATCGCAGCAAGACCGGCTATGGGTAAGACCGCCCTCGCTCTCAACATCGCACAGCAAAGTGCTGTCAAGGCAGGCTCATCGGTTATTATTTTCAGTTTGGAAATGGCAAAAGAACAGCTCGGTCAAAGACTTCTTGCAATGCAGGCGAGAGTTGAAATGCAGAAGCTGAAACAGGGAGATTTGGAAAGAGTTGACTGGGACAGAATTTCCATGGCGGCAAACGATCTCAACGGCACCAAAATCGTCATTGACGACACGCCGGGAATATCGCTGATGGAAATGAGAAACAAATGCAGAAGACTCAAAGCCGAACAAGGCCTTGACCTTGTGGTTGTGGACTATCTTCAGCTCATGAAATTTGACGGAAAGGCAGACAGCCGGCAGCAGGAAATCAGTGCAATTTCAAGAAACCTCAAACTTTTGGCAAGAGAAATGGACTGCCCGGTAATTGTGCTTTCACAGCTTTCCCGAGCACCGGAACAGAGACCGGACAAGCGTCCTATTTTGTCTGACCTCAGGGAATCCGGTTCCATAGAACAGGATGCGGACATTGTAATTTTCCTGTACAGAGACGATTATTATAACCCGGATACGGAGACACCGGGAGTTTGCGAAATCAATATAGCAAAACACAGGAGCGGCCCGACAGGGAAGATTGAGCTGACGTGGGTATCAAGATACACCAAGTTCAGCGACAAGGCACTCTAAACGGAGCATGCACGTTTTGCATGATGAAACGAGGGAAATATGAACTTTAAAACCGAAAGGAGTAAAGATTTCTATCTTTTGGCGACGGAAGTGGAAAACATTTTTATAAATGAATATCTGCCTCAAGCCCCCGGAGATTATGTTAAGGTCTATCTGTATGCGCTGCTTTATGCGAAACAGCAGGCGGAAATAACCCATCACGGACTTGCGGTGCAGCTTGGACTTAAGGACAGTGATGTTGACCTTGCATGGCAGTACTGGGAAAGAATGGGCGTTGTAAAAAGAGAAATGAAAAGTGATGTCGAGCTTGATTACGGCATTACATTCGTAAATCTGCGTGAACTCATGTACGCAGGCTCCCTTGAAACGCCGCAGAAAGCTTCAAAGTCTTCAGACGCCCTTTGTGAGGATGCGTTGAGAGAAATCTTTGATTTTGTGGAAAATTTAAAGGGTCAACCGGTATCACCAAAGGAAATGCAGGAAATTGCCTCATGGCATAGCGAGATGCCGGCAGGACCGGGACTGATTCAAAAAGCATTTGAATATTGCTATGAGAAAAAAAAGACACAGCTGAAATATATCGGTGCCGTTATACGCGAATGGGCGAAAAAAGGCATTACGACGGCGGAGCAGGCCGACGAATATATAGAGGAGACAAGCCGCAGATACGGTGATTACAAGCGGATTCTGAACTCCCTGGGTGTTGTGGGAAGAATGGCAACCGACGGGGAAAAGAAAATTATAGATAAATGGTTTGACGAAATGGGATTTTCTCTTGAGAGAATTCTCGATGCATGTCAGAAAACCGTTGGGATACAGAATCCCAATGTGAATTATGTAAACAAGATTTTGGAAAACTGGCAGAAGGAGGCAGATTCCTTCGGAAGAGATGTTAACAGGAAAACAACCGTCAGCCAGACGGATTTAAACAGTTACTACGATTTTTTGCGGCATGACGCCGAGAGAAAGGCACAAGAAGCCAAAAGAGAGGTTTACGAAAAACTTCCGAGAATCGAAGAAATCGACGAGTCGCTTAAAGATTTGGGGAGCAGGCTTTCCAGAGCCGTGTTGAGCGGAAGCGAAGACCTCGAAGAGATAAAAAAACTTACAACACTCCTCGAACAGGAGAGAGCGGTTCTGTTGACGGAAAACAATTTCCCGTTGGATTTTACAGATGTGAAATACCTTTGCAACGAATGTCATGATACGGGAGTAAATGATGCCGGCAGAAGATGCACATGCGTGAGGGATAGAATAGGAGATGCTGAGTTATGGCTAAACGCAAAAGCAAAAAAATCAAAAAAATAAAGAGCGATTTTACAATATGGGATTTCTGTGCAAGCATAATAACAGGCACAGATGAAGTTCTTGATGAAGTAGAGGAAATCCTCGAGGACGGAAAAGAGGCAATCTGGAACATTGCGGGGTCAGCTGTCATCGGATATGACAAATTCGCCGATATTGTGGCGTGGTTCTTCTGGAAAACCTTTATTTTGTTTGCAAGGAGAATGCACGACGGCAGAGTGAATATGCTTAAATATCGAAAAGAGATTCTTAAGCATGCCGGCATCGTATTTATTGTCCTTCTCGGACTGGTAGGGGTTTTCGCTTCGACAATCGACTACGAATATTCCTATAACGGAAGAACGCTCGGTATTGTAAAAGAGCAGAGAGATGTATTGGAAATACTGGACTTAATAAGTGCGGAACTCTCGCACGAATACGGTTCAAATATATCCATTGATGCAGAAACGGATATAACATTTAAACCTGTTATTTCCATCGGAAAAGAAATTGATGATGCGGATACCGTACTCAGACGTTTCACCTACATGGGTGATATTCAGGCCCAGGCGTTTGCAATTGTTGTAGACGGCAGGCGCATTGCGGTTGTAGAGAGCCAGGCGATCGCCGAAGAGGTTCTTCAGTCGGTCAAGGATCTTTATGTGAGCAAGAAATCGAGCAGAAAATACGAAGAGATCGCTTTCAAAGAAGACGTTAAAATAGAGCAGACAAGCACCACGCTTGCGAAGATCAGCAGTAAATATTCCGCACTGAAGAAGATAAAGAGCGGAAAGCAGCAGGAATCCACATACAAAGTGAAAGCAGGAGATACCCTGTACGGAATATGTGACAAACTTGGTGTAACATTTAAGGAACTGAAGAAGATGAATCCAAAGATAACGGAAAACTCAGTGATTCACATCGGAGATAAGTTCGTCACTCAGCAGGCGGTCCCTCTTCTGACGGTAAGAACCGTTGAAGTATCGACATTCGCAGAAAAGGTCAAATACAAGACCGTCTACAAAAAGTCGAGCAGCTATTATCAGGGCGAGCAGGTTGTTCAAAGATCCGGAACCAACGGAAAAGCGAAGATAACCGCACGTCTGGTAAAAGAAAACGGCAAGACGGTATCGAGAAAAGATTTAAACAAAGAAATAATCAAAGAGCCGATAAGCAAGATTGTTCTGAAAGGTACGAAGAAGGTTCCTCCAAAGAAAGGAACGGGACAGCTTCAAAGACCGGTTGCCGTAGGCGTATACAGAGGCTACGGACCTAGATGGGGAAGATGGCATTACGGTCTTGACTATGCGGCACCGACGGGAACCGCAATAAGAGCAGCCGACGGAGGAACCGTAATATCGGCCGGCTGGTCGGGAGCTTACGGTCTCAGAATTATGATTGACCACGGCGGCAACATTAAAACATTGTATGCACACTGCAGCGCAATCTATGTAAGTGCAGGCCAGCAGGTATACAAAGGTCAGACGATTGCCGCGGTAGGAAGCACCGGACGAAGCACCGGCCCTCACTGCCACTTCGAGGTATTCAAGAACGGTTCGAATGTAAATCCGGCGAACTATGTATAACGAATCAAAACGGGCGGCTTTGCTGTCCGTTTTCTTCTGTAGTACAGCCGACATTATCATATTTTTATGGATACAATGCATATAATGAAACAATCAGTACTTCCCGCAGGCTGCGGGAAAAGAAAGGAAAGACCGTATGGAGAATCATTATATAAGCATTGACAATCGCGAAAAAATCACTGTAAGCCAGGTGGCAGATGTTGACGCATTTGATGAGGATACGCTTTGGGCAAACTTAAAGGAAGGCGGCCTTGAGATAACAGGGCGCAACCTCAATATAGAAAAGCTGGATCTGGCGGAGGGCGTACTTGTGGTTACGGGAAATATATGCTCGGTGACATATACAGATAAGACAGCCAAAAAACCGGGAAGAGGATTGCGTAATTTCGGAAAGCGAAAAGAATAATGACAGAACTTATACATTCACAAATTGTCATTATCGCCGTCATGATGTGTTGCGGAATCGGCGGCGGGCTGATACACAGCACATTTAAGAGCTTTGAGAACAGAAAGAAAATGAAAACGGTGGGGAAAGTTCTTTTGGAGGGACTGTATTTTCTGTCGCTCGGATTCCTTTACAGTGAATTTTCTTTTTTCTGTGAAAACGGTAAACTGTCCTTCCTCGGCTTATTTTCTTTCCTAATTGGTCTTTGGTTGTGGAAGAAGTTATTTTGTGGTATACTCTTCATGGGTGAGGACAATGAGAAAAAAGAAGAGCAACCTCCGGGAGTATGAGAAGAACAATCGGGTTATCAACATCCCGCAGGCGAGAAACGACAGACGCGAGCGGCTCGAAATTCAGAAGAGCAAGGCGCAAAAGAAAGACAATTACATAAAAATTGCCGTATGTGCTGTGGTGGCAATCCTCATAGTGTATTTTGGCGTGTCCGCAATTAAAATAATCAAGCTGAACAACGAAATGGATGAGGTTACGGCATATAATCGGGAACTTTTGAAAGATAAAGAAAGCCTTCAGCTTGAGCTGGAAAACATAAACTCGGCTGACTACATAGAGTCACAGGCCAGAAGGGATCTTAAGTTGATTAAGCCGAACGAGCTTCTTTTCATTTTCCCGGAAAAGGATTACAGCAAAACAGAGAACGAAAACACGCAACAGGGAGACAAGCAGGAATAGCACATGGACAAGATTAACATCAAAGAAACGATCGTTGTGGAAGGAAGAGACGATACGGCCGCAGTAAAACAAGCCGTGGATGGTTTTATTATCGAGACCCATGGATTTGGAATTAAACGGCAGACGTGGGAACTTATTGAAAGAGCCTACAACAACGGGGGAATTATTATTTTTACGGATCCTGATTTTTCAGGTGAAGAGATCAGAAGAAAACTCACGGAAAAATTCCCGAGTGCAAAGCAGGCTTTTCTTGATAGGAAACTGGCAACCAAGAAAGGCGACATCGGAATCGAGAATGCGCGGCCGGAAGACATAGCCGAAGCCTTGACGAAGGCGCACTGCACGGTTCAAACCGAGGGCGAAGAGAGCTTTTCTCAGGAGGACTTGTTCCATGCCGGACTTGCCGGAGGCAAAACATCGGGCCGGCGGCGGGAACAGGTCGGAAAAATCCTCGGCATCGGATACGGAAACGCAAAGGCATTCCTGGGGAAACTAAACAAGTTTGATATAAGCAAAGAGGAATTTTATGAAGCTTTACGCACCATCGACAATTAAGGGAATCAAAGAAAAATACGGTTTCAGACTTACCAAAAGTCTTGGACAGAATTTTCTTACGGACAAGAACATAATAGATCGAATCATCGAAGGCTCGGGGATAACCGAAGAAGACCTTGTGATTGAAATCGGGCCGGGAATCGGCGTTATCACTTATGAGGCATCGCTTGCGGCAAGACGCGTTATTGCCGTGGAAATAGACCGAAATCTTATTCCGATTTTAGAGGAAACTTTGGCGGAAAGAGAGAATATACAGGTTATCAACAGTGACATTTTAAAAACAGATGTAAACCGGATTATAGAAGATGCGAGAAAGAAAGATCCGAAAATCAAGGGGGTCAAAATTATCGGGAATCTTCCGTATTACATTACAACGCCGATTATTATGAAACTGCTTGAGGAAGGTGTCAAGGCCGACGGAATCACCGCAATGATGCAGAAAGAAGTTGCGGACAGAATCAAGGCGGCACCGGGAACCAAAGCATACGGAGCTTTATCCGTGGCGGTACAGTATTATTGCGAAATCGAAAGCGTGGTCAATGTACCGAAAGAGGTATTTGTACCGCAGCCAAAAGTTGACTCGGCGGTTTTGAACTTAAAAATACGAAAGACCTGTCCGGTCGAAACACGTGACAGAGAACTGTTTTTTGCGGTTGTCAAGGCGGGATTCGGTCAAAGAAGGAAAACACTCAGCAATTCACTCATGGGGGTAAAGGATATTACCAAGGAAATTGTTTTTGAATCACTTAACGCGGCGGGCATCGAGCCGTCGCGAAGGGCGGAAACATTATCCTTGGAAGAATTTGCACAATTGTCAAATCAGGTAGCTTTGAGATTATAAACAGAAAGGGAATTGTATGGACGAAAATAAGAAAGAGAACAAACTCGAAAAATTCGAGCATTTTAACCAATTTGAAAAACTTGACAGAAAAGTAGAAGAAACAATACGCGAAGTCGAAACCATGGACAAGCGTAAATTCTATAAGAACAGTTTTGTATTTGCGGGAGGTTTGGCACTTCTGCTGAACCTCGTTATCGAAACACTTGGACGCTTTACGACAGCAGGAGTTTTTGGGGGCCTGAAATTCATGGTGTCGGATCCACTCGTATTCCTGTACAATGCTTTGATAATATTCGCAACCCTCTGCGTGGCATCGGTTTTTAAAAGAAGGGCATTTATCTTTACGGTTGTATCCATATTTTGGCTCGGAATCGGCATTGTCAACGGCGTAATACTGACACAGAGAATGACTCCATTCACGGTAAAGGATCTGAGTAATTTAAGCGACGGTCTTACGATTGTAACCAACTACCTTAAAATATGGCAGATTATTTTGGTGGCGGCTGCTATCGTAATTGCGATAGCGGCTCTTGTGCTACTTTTCATAAAAGGACCGCAGAAAAAGGACAAGCTCCACCGAAAGAGAAACCTTGTGGCGGTTTGTTTGGTCTTTGTCGCTACATTTATATCTTCCTCCGTGGCAATAAGCACGGGAATCGTTGAAACATTTTTCGGAAATTTGGCATATGCATATAGAGACTATGGCGTTGTGTATTGCTTTACGAATACATGGCTGAACACAGGAATCCAAAGACCTTCCGGATACAGCGAAGAGAGAATAAAGGATATTTTCACAAACAAAGAGCTGGGGGATGATGATGCAATGCTCCTTGAGCAGAAGGATGTCGATGAGCAGTATCCAAATCTTTTGTTCCTGCAGTTGGAGTCCTTTATTGACCCTATGACCATAAAGTGTATAGAACTGTCAGAGGATCCGTGTCCGAATTTCAGAAAACTCATGAGTGAGTATCCATCGGGAGAACTTATGGTTCCGGCATGCGGAGCGGGAACGGCGAATGTGGAATTTGAAGTTCTGACCGGTTTGAGTGTAAAGTTTTTCGGACCGGGAGAATATCCGTACAAATCCGTGCTGAAGGAAAAGCCGGCGGAATCACTGGCATTCGACCTTGACAGCCTCGGCTATAAATCACATGCGATACACAACCACAGAGCGGTATTCTATAACAGAAACGAAGTTTTCGCAAACATTGGATTTAACACTTTCACAAGTATCGAATACATGAAGAATGTTGCAAAGACGCCGAAAAACTGGGCGAAGGACAAAGTCCTGATAGAGTGCATTGAGGACGCACTTGATTCCACCCCGGGAAGAGATATGATTTATACCATATCGGTTCAGGGACACGGAAAGTATCCAAGCGAACAGGTAATAACAAATCCTAAAATCAAGGTGCTTTCAGCTCCGACCGGAGAACTAAAGTGGAAATACGAATATTATGTAAATCAGATTTACGAAATGGATCAGTTTATAGGAGAACTTGTGGACAAGCTTTCAAAGCGGGATGAGCCGATTATGCTCGCAATGTACGGTGACCATATTCCCGCGATCGATATAACCGAGGATGACCTCGAAAGCGGTAATCTGTATGCGACGCAGTATCTGATTTGGAACAATATCGGAATCAAAAAAGATGACGAAAATCTCCACACCTACCAGCTTGCGGCATATATGACGGATATGGTCGATTTACAGGTCGGAACGATATTTACGTATCAGCAGAACCATAAAAACAGCGAAACGTATCTTGAGGATTTGAAGGCACTGGGTTATGATATGCTTTACGGCAAAGGATATATCTACGGAGGCGGGAATCCTTTCGAGGCGACCAAGCTGAAGATGGGCGTCAATGATATCAAGATTGACAAGGTGGTAAAGATCGGAGATAAATATTACATCAAGGGTCAGAATTTTACGCAGCACAGCAAGGTAACCCTCAACGGAAAAGAGCTGCAGACGATATATTTGGGAGAGGGCGTGCTGGGTCTGCTTGAAGATGTGGATCCTGAAGACGCACCGAACATGAAAGTAAGCCAAATTGAAAACAAGAATAAAGAAATATTAAGTACGACGGAGTAAGAAAGGCAGCAGACAGACACAATGCAACCGGGACATTTTATTGGAATCGCCATGGCTTTGGCAGCATTTATCATTGTAGAAATGAAATCTTCCGCGAAGGTAAAGAGCGCGGCGGACTTTGACAAAGGAGGCGGAAAGGGAGGCGTATTTCTGGTATGCGGAACGCTGCTGGGAACGATTATCGCAGGACAGTCGACAATCGGAACGGCGCAGTTTGCGTTTACCTATGGGCTGGCAGGAATCTGGTACACGCTGGGCTCGGCGCTCGGCTGCTTGATGTTCTATTTCGGCTATATTATACCGCTGCGAATCTCGCATGACAGCACACTGACAGAGGTTATCGGCGACGAGTTTGGGCCTCAGGCTTCCTATTTCGGCTCAGTGCTCTGCACGCTCGGAATGCTTATCAGTGTGGTCTCCAACATGATTGCATCGTCCGCGCTTGTAACGGCACTGACAGGGTGGAAGCTTTGGGAGGGCTGCCTGCTGGCAATGGTACTGATGTTTGCCTATGTAGCGCTTGGCGGCATAATCGGAGCAGGAATGGGCGGCGTTGTTAAAACGATACTGCTTTATATCCTGACGATTACCTGCATTTTCGTGACGATTCGGCTGACCGGTGAAATCGGACCGGGCACAAAACTGGATGTAGACATTCACGATCTATTCGCCAGAGGTGTGGCGAAGGAGCTTTTCAATGGTCTTGCACTTATTTTAGGGATAATCTCTACGCAGTCCTATGCGCAGGCATTTTGGGTTGCGAAGAACTATCATGTTGCCAGAAAAGGTGCTTTAATCGGGGCACTGCTGTGCCTTCCGGTTGGGTTTGGAAGCGTGCTGGTCGGAATTTTTATGAAGAACCACAATCTGGCGAATGCGGCGGAAGCCTTTCCGACTTTCCTGCTTCATTATATGAATCCGCTTATCGGAGGGTTGGGGCTTGGAGCACTGATTATCACGGTTGTGACAGGCGCAGGCGGACTGGTGCTTGGGGCTTCGACGATTTTAGTCAGAGATATTTTAGGCAGACGAAATAAAAAATACCTTGAAGGAAAGCGCCATCTGATTGCAATGCGGACGACGATTGTAACCATTCTGCTTTGCGCAGCGATTATTGCTGTGAGCCTTCCGGGAACACTGATGAACGACCTCGGATTCCTTTCCATGGGACTTCGCGGAACGGTCATTTTCGTGCCGCTGAGTCTGGCATTGTTCTTTAAAGGGAGATTCGATTCGAAATGGGTATGCGCGTCCATGATTGCAGGACCGATTTTGCTTATCATCGGAAATATTGTTAATATAGGACCGCCGCCGCTGATTTGGGGCGTTGCGGCAAATCTCATCATTTGTATGATGGGTTACAGAAAAACACAGGAGGTGCTTTCAAAATGAAAACAATCGAAACCGAAAGACTGCTTTTGACGCCGTGGACGACGGACGAAGCGGATGTAGAGGGACTGTATGCGTATGCAAAAAATCCGAATGTCGGACCGAACGCAGGCTGGAGTCCTCATGCAAGCCTGGAAGAATCAAAGGAGATTATCGAGACTTTATTTCTTCCGAATGAGGTTTGGGCAATCCGTGAAAAGGAAAGTGGGAAAATCATGGGAAGCATAGGACTGGAACCCGACCGCAGGAGAGAGAATGTAAAAAGTCTTGAAATGGGATATTCTTTGGGTGAAGAGTATTGGGGACACGGCTACATGACAGAAGCCGCACACGCAGTCATGGATTACGCATTTAACGAGCTTGGTATCGTTGTAATGGCAATCTGCACCGGCCCTGAAAACAAGCGCTCGCAGAGGGTTATCGAAAAATGCGGATTTAAATTTGAAGGAATTCAAAGAAAAGGATACCACATCTATGACGGATCGGACAGAGATAATATGGTGTATTCCATACTGAGAGAAGAATATTACGGAAAATAACAATTAAACGGAGAAAAAATGAGAAAAATAAAGAATTTCTTCCTTAAATTGCTTGTGTTTATTATCTTTGTTGCCATGGTGGGTGCAATGGTGATCATGCTCGTCAACAGCAGAGTGAAGGCAAGCACACAGGACGACATCATTTTTGTTGTCCAGGGAAGCGAGATTGAACTGAATTCGATGACAAAGGGAAGGCTTGAGGATTTTGATGCGGAGTGTGCAATCGTACTCGGATGCGGGATCGATGACAGCGAAACCCCAAGCCCGATGCTTAAGGACAGGCTGGATGTAGGTATCGCGTTGTACAAGCAGGGATTTGTGCCCAAAATACTGCTAAGCGGAGATAACGGACAGGAAGGTCATAACGAGATTCATGTAATGCTAAAATATACGAAGGCGGCGGGCGTGCCGGACAGCGATATCTTTTGCGACCATGCAGGGTTCTCGACTTATGACTCGATGTACCGAGCTGCTGATATTTTCAAGGTGGACAGGGCGGTTGTCGTAACGCAGAAATACCATGAATACCGTGCACTTTACATAGCAAAGAAGCTTGGAATACAGGTATGCGGCGTTGCCTCCGATCAGGAAAGCTACTTCGGGCAGACATACCGGGAGGCAAGGGAGATTCTGGCCAGAGACAAAGACTTTGTTAAGGCAAACCTGAGGTCAAAGGCGACTTACGGAGGCGATGCAATTCCGATAAACGGCAGCGGAATAACAAGCCACGGGGAATAAACTTCATTCACACAAAACAACATGCAAAAGCATAGTATGTAGAGGACAGAAATGTCCTCTATTTTTATGATGTGAGGAAGGACTTATGATATATTTAGATAATGGAGCAACATCCTATCCAAAACCCAGGGGTATGGTGGCAGCAATGGAGGAATGTATAATAAAATATTGCGGAAATCCGGGCAGGTCAGGACATTTTATGTCTATGAAAACGGGCGAAGAGGTCTACCATGCACGGCGGAATGTTGCAAAAATTTTCGGTATCGAGCAGGCAGACAGAATCGTTTTTACGAAGAATACAACGGAGGCATTGAATCTTGGTTTAATGGGGGTTTTAAGGGAAGGTGATCATGTGATCACAACATCCATGGAGCACAACTCTGTGCTCAGGCCGTTAAAAACCCTTGAAAGAAACGGAATTTCGCATTCCATCTTGAGGGCTGACAGGGAAGGCAGAATCAAGGCATCCGACATTGAAAAAACAATAAGACCAAATACCCGAATGATTGTGGTTACGGCAGCATCCAATGTTACGGGAACCGTGATGCCGCTTGCCGAAATAGGCAGTCTTGCCAGAAAGCGCGGAATCCTTTTCATGGTGGACGGCGCACAAGCGGCAGGTTCACATGTTCTTAATATAAGCGAAATGAACATAGGAATGCTGGCCGTTCCGGGACATAAAGGACTTCTTGGCCCTTTGGGAACGGGCGTGCTATATGTAAATCCGGATATCCCTTTGCAGCCGCTTCTTGCCGGCGGTACGGGAACCGAGTCAAAGAGCAGAATACAGCCGGTGGAGTTTCCGGAGGGCTTCGAGGCAGGAACAATCAATGCTCCCGGGATAATCGGACTCGGATTTTCGGCGGCCTTCGTGGACAAAATAGGGGTGGATGTGATAGAAGAATATGAACGGGAACTTATCGGATATCTTGACGAATGCCTTGATAACATGGGATTTGTGAAGCGTTACGGGCCATCTGCAGAAGAAAAGACAGGAATTACTTTGATGAATATAGACGGTATCGGAGCAGAGGAGGTCACGACCATGTTAAGCACAAACTACGGGATTGCGGTCCGGGGAGGCTACCACTGCGCGGGTCTGGCTCACAAAACCATCGGAACATGGGAAAGCGGTGCGGTAAGAATCAGTGTGAGCCCGTTCAGCACAAAACGCGATATTGATAAATTAATCGATGCCGTGTACCAAATTGGAAAAAGATAAAAGCCCATAAACGGGAAAAGTATGTTATAATGAAAGACACAAAACTACGAAACGGGGGAAAACATGAAAAAGAAACTGATAGCACTTCTTCTGTCGGTTCTGCTTGTTTTTACATTTGCAGCTTGTTCGGATGAAAACGATGAGCCGACCACAGAAAACGGAATGACAAATGAAGCAGATGGAGCAGAGGAGACACCGGAGGTTACAATACCGGATGCCGGCATAAATACAGACGAAGAGGCGGTAGATCTTGGCATTGAGGTAAAGAAATCCTTTAAGATGTCGGGAACCCTTAAGAAAATAAGCTACAAGGATATTTCTGAATCGGGAGAGAAACTTGAAAGCATGCTTAATGCTACACTTAAGAAAGCACAGCTTGGGAATTTTGTGCTCGCATTCAATGACTACGAAGACGATGATGCGGACGGAATCGATAAAATTGCATATGTTGCGGCAATCGAGGATGACGATATGGATAAAGCAACGATTGAGATGGGAGTTTACCATAGCACGGAGGATGATAAATATTATCAGTATAACGGGTATACCTCGGAGACACTTACCGGCGCATCGGCATCGGTAAAAACAATTTTATCGAAAATTGAAAGTGCATACGGAATAAAGATGTCACAGAAAAAAGTAGAAACGGTGCTCAAGCGGGCATGGGAAAAATCTGCAAAAAGAGAGGATTTCTATGGCACATATCAGACTGCAGAATATAAGGGTGATGGTTATACCGACAAGATAACGGTGCGCGTTGATGTCGGATATGACGAAGGCGATAATATGGGTGCCTACATCTATGCAGAGAGAGAAAGATTATACACATAAACGGAGGTACATATGGTTATAAACTTCGACGGCGGAAAAAACGGAACAAAGCTTATCAGAGAATATAAACATTTTCTTGAAAGTGTAATTAGAGACAACGGCATATGGATTTTGTTCGAAGACGGCAGGGTTGCGATAGTCGAAACGGAAGAAGGAACCTGCGTGCCGCTTTGGTCAACACCGGAAGGGGCAGAAGCCAACCGTGAGGGCGATTGGGTCAAGTTTGAAGTGCAGAAAATGACCCCAGCCGAATTTGTAACATTATGCATTCCTGATCTTGAAGAGGGCAATATTGATGCGATTGTTGAAATGAAGGACGGTACGGGGATACATAAGAAGCTTCTTGTCCTGGAAGAAGATTTGTATGAAGAGGCAGATAATCAGTCCGTTGACCTTGATGAGATGTGCATGGAATTCGAGGACTTCCTGGATGCGAACGAAATGTATGAAGACTTCATTGAGGATGCCCTCGAAGAAGGACTTTTGTGGATCTTGACAGATGAAAACGGAGAGACTGTGTTTGCAGATGTAGAGGAGGAGACGGCGATTCCGGTATGGACCTTGTATGAAGAGGCATCCTTAATGTGTGAGGATGAATGGCAGGACTGCGAGCCGGAAGAAATCCCGCTCACGGATTTCCTTGAGTACTGGGTGCCGATGCTCGAAAGAGAAGGAATAAACGTGATGTTCTCCGTCGACGACTTGGGCGGAATGGGAACGTCCGCTCGAATCATAGCGGAAGACCTCCGTCTCGGAATGGAGACTTCAGGCCATAAGTTTGATAATGTGATACAGTTTCCGGTGAAATAGGAAGTTAACGCACAGGGTTTGAAAATCTTGTGCGTTTTTGATTGGCACGTAAATTGCAAAGTATATTTACACACATCAGAGAGGTTGAGATGCCATGTTTAGAAAAATACTTGAATCCAAAATTATACTTGTGATATTATTCATTGCTTTAGCCCTGCTATGGGGGCTGTCATTTGTGTTTATTAAAAAAAGTCTCGTCTACCTAGAGCCGATAGAACTGCTTTCAATAAGGTGGGCTATTGCCGTTGCGTTTTTTCTGCTGCTTCGGCTAATGAATCTGATTAAGCTTAATTATAAGAATAAACCTATAAAGAAATTACTCCCTCTTGTCTTATGTCAGCCGATTGTTTACTCCTTTCTAGAAGCGCTGGGCGTAAGTTATTCAACGGCATCGGAATCAGCTGTAATCATTGCGGCACTTCCGTTTATGGTTTTACTTCTTGGCATAATCATTCTTGGAAGAAGGCCAAACGCAGGAGCGGTTACAGGCATGGTAATCGGTTTCGGTGGCGTAGTCCTTACGATTGTACTTGGGCCGATGTTTTCTGTTGAAGGAAACTATAAGGGCTATGTTTTTCTGCTTCTGGCAATTACGGTGGGAGCAATCTATTCTCTGCTTGCAAGTGAGCTGACAAGCATTTTTTCGCCAATTGAAATTACATTTGCCATGGCGGTTTCGGCCGGCGTGACATACAATGCGGTGAATTTATTCGGTGGCAATTTGGTTCATACATATGTGACATTTATCAATACACCTGTATTGATATGGGCAGGCTTGTTTCTTGGTGTGGGCTGTGCATGCCTGGGCTTTCTGATTTGCAACTATACCTTGTCTCGCATGGACGCATCAATTGCAACTGCAATTCAATGCAACGCAATCAATATTGTCGGTGTGGTGTCCGGTATTGTGATAAACGATGACCCTTGGGGATGGTATACAATTTTGGGTGTACTCTTGATGACAATAGGAATCGTATATGTTTCTGCTAATAAAGAAAAGTAAAAAACGGAGGGAAAAATGAACAAAATAAGGAGAGAATTAATTGCGGAAATGATTGAATTCAGAAGATGGATGCATCAAAATCCGGAACTTAGCGAGGAAGAAAAGCAAACCTCGGACCATATATGCGAGGTGCTTAAAAAACATAAGATTGAATATCGAGCAAATATAGGCGGATACGGAATTGAGGCGATAGTGCGAGGAAAAAGACCGGGCAAAACGGTTGCAGCAAAGGCAGATATGGATGCTCTGCCAATACAGGAAAAGAGTGAGCTTGCATACAAATCTGCAGTCGACGGTGTCATGCATGCATGCGGACACGACGCAAATACGGTAATTTTGCTCGGAACTGCAATACACTTGAAGGAAAAAGAAGAGGAACTGCAAGGAAATGTAAAATTCTTTTTTGAACCCGCAGAAGAGACCATCGGAGGGGGCGAACTGATGGTCAAAGAAGGATGCATGGACAACCCAAAGGTTGACAACATAATCGGTCTGCATGTGATGCCATACTTAAATGTAGGACAAATTGAGATAAAAAAAGGGTGTTTGAATGCGAGCACAAACGAAGTTGAAATAACAATTCGGGGTAAAGGCGGGCATGCCGCAGAACCTTCGGAATGTGTGGATCCAATCGTTGTAATGGCATATATGATTACCGCACTTCAGACATTTGTAAGCAGAAACACAGCACCAACCAATTCAGCGGTTCTGACATTCGGAATTGCAAAAGCGGGAAGCAAGGGAAACATTATACCGGACACGGCATATATAAGGGGAACATTGAGAACACTGCTTTCGGAGCAGCGCGAGAATGCAAAGAGACGCGTAAAGGAAATTGCTGAACATACTGCTGAAGCATTTGGAGCGAGTGCAGAAGTCAACATTATCGACAGTTACGATGCAGTAATAAACGACAATGAGATTACAGATTTAATAATCGATAGCAGCAAGAGACTTTTCGGTGAAGAGTCGGTTGTGATGAAAGAAGAACCGAGCATGGGAGCAGAAGATTTTTCGTATTTTACAACGAAAGCCAAAGGCGCATACTTTCATATTGGATGTAAAAATCCAGAAGAAGAGGAAATATGTAATCTTCATACCGAGCGCTTCCACCTTGACGAAGACTGCATTGCCTATGGTATAATGATACAGTCGGAAATACTACTGAAGTTATTGGATTAAGGAATGAACAATGGGGAAAAGTGTAAGACGAATTAAAATAAACGGAACGCCGAACAGAATGGGACTGATATTTCTGGTGCTTAGGGCCATTGCCGATTACGGCATAAACATCATAACCATGGAATCCGATCCGTACATTTGCTGCAAGATCGAATGGAATGATGAAAATTCGGAGGAAGATTTCCTTCGCTTTATGCAGGAACGGGTTCCGGAGATTGAAAGTATTTCGTATATCGACCTCATGGAGTACGAAAGAATCGAAGTGGAGCTTTCTACGCTTCTGAACAGTATTGATGATGCAATCATCAAAGCGGACGCACTGGGGAATATCGAAAGTTATAATGAATCCGGTGAGCAGCTCCTGAAAACGAGCAGCAAGATAAATCACACACTGCAGGAACTTTTCGGCGGAAAGAGGACATCCGTTGCGTCTATCACCGCACAGTCGACCATTGAATTCTCACGAAAAGAAAAAGGAAAAGAACAGCGGTATTATGCGCTTATTAATCCAATAAAGAATGAGCAGAATAAAGTCACCAGCATCTTTGTGATTGTAAAGAAGTATGAGAACATTAAAAATCTCATCAATACCATCATGCGTCCGTCAATGGTAACCTTCGACAACATAACGGGAGAAAGCCCGGCATTGATTGAAGCAGTTAATTTGGCAAGGCAGGTTGCAAAATCAAACGCTTCCGTCATGCTCAGAGGCGAAAGCGGTACCGGAAAAGAACTGTTTGCCAGGGCAATCCACATGGAAAGTGACAGAGCAAAAGGACCATTCATTGCGGTCAATTGTGCATCCATACCCGAAACGCTCATAGAAAGTGAGTTTTTTGGATATGAAAAAGGTTCATTTACGGGAGCAAATGCAGCCGGAAAACAAGGGTTTTTCGAACAGGCGGCCGGGGGAACCCTCTTCCTGGATGAAATAGGAGAACTGGCACCGCACCTTCAATCTAAACTGCTCAGAGCTTTGCAGGAAAAGAAGATAAGAAGAATCGGCGGCAGACAGGAAATGGATATTGATGTCAGAATCATATCCGCAACCAACAGAAACCTTGAGGATATGATTGCAGACAACTCGTTCAGAGAAGATTTGTACTACCGATTAAATATTATACCGATTCACATTCCGCCGCTCAGAGCCAGGGAGGGCGACATCGAGAAACTCACCCGTTACTTTGTAGAAGACATTTGCAGAAACAACGAACGCGAAGTCCTGCCGATATCCGAAACCGCAATGAAAAAACTCAAGAATTACAATTGGCCGGGAAATATAAGGGAACTTAAGAACGTTTTGGAGCGCGCGGTTTTTATGACGGAACAGGTCATTACGGATCAGGATATCATATTGGACAATAATAAACCGGTAAGACCGCAAAAAGAAAATAATGCGAAAGCCGGACATGAATATCCGGTGGACTTGCCGGCAAAACTCAGAGATATTGAATTGGAATACATCGTCGACGCAGTGGAAAAATTCGGATCGTATAGAAAGGCCGCGCATAATCTTAACATTTCGCACACCTCGCTTACGATGAAGTACAAGGAAAGAAATCTGTAAATATTTTTTACATCATGTAAAAAATATTTACAGAGCCGTAAAATAATTTTACATCAGAGAGCGCAGCACTTTGACGGACTGCGTTCTTTTATTTAAGTGGGGAAAAAATGATTTTTTTCATTGGCATACAATTTGCAAAATTATATAGTGTCGACAAATAAATTGAAAGGAGGACATTATGAAAATACTGTTTATCAGACCTATTATTACAGAACGGCCGGATATTCTTGAAGAAGACATTCTGAGAGAGTTTGCACTTCCGGGTGTTGAAATAACAGCACGGCACTTGGAGTTCGGTCCTGAATCGATAGAAAATGAGTATGATTTAATCTATAGTGCTCCGTTTGTTCTTGAAGAAGCAATCAAAGGGGAGAAGGACGGCTTTGATGGAATTATCAGTTATTGCTTTGCAAACCCTGCTGTTGATGCATGCAGAGAAGCTGTGGACATCCCGGTGCTGGGGTCAGGGGAGGCTTCCATGACTCTCGCATCGGCGGTTGGCAGAAAAATCGGAATTGTGACAATTCTTCCGAATATTGTCCCTCTTATCCGTAAGCAAAACATGGAATATATCAATTCTTCAAAGCTTGTTTCCATCAGAAATGCGAACATACCGGTAGTCGGCATTAATGATGGAAGCGACGAAATATTCAATAAACTCTATAAAGAGGCAAAGGCTTGTATAGAGGAGGACGGAGCCGACACCATTGTGCTTGGATGCACAGGATTTGCCGGGTTTGCGGAAAAAATCTCCGGGGAGCTCGAAAAAGATGGATACCGGATACCCGTAATCGATCCGGCAGCGGCATCGCTTAAGATGATAGAAGCACTTGTTACATGCAATGTAAAAAACAGCAATGTTTCCTATCTTAAGCCAATCGAGAAGAAATACATTCTTCCGCGTAAAGACAGATGAGAAAGAGGTTAAAAATGAAGGGCAAAATTTCAAACATTGATGAAGCAAAAATATTTGTTCAAGGAGCGACCTTTTTAGGAACGGGTGGCGGCGGTTTCCCGGCAGAAGGATTAAGAGTGCTCGGAGAAGCACTTGATGCAAAAGGAAAAATCGAATGGAGCGATGTGGATGATATCGCAGATGACGAAATCGCTATTTGCACATTCCTGATGGGATCAACGGCACCGATGACTCCCGAAAAGGAAGAACAAATGAAAAAACTCGGATTAACCGACAAGAAATTTAAGACAAACATGATGAATGCAATCTCCGAGTGGGAAGAATACACAGGCAGACATGTTGATATCGTGGTTCCGCTGGAGGTTGGAGGCTCCAACTTACCGGCCCCGATGGCTGTTGCCACAATGATGGGCAAAAAAATCGTGGATGGGGACTATGCCGGAAGAGCGATCCCGGAAATTTTCCAAATAAGTCTGCAGAAAGAAGATGTAAATCTTTGTCCTGCGGTAAGCTTTGATAAATACGGTAATATCAGCATAATCAAGAGTGCAATTTCCTTGACGATAGGTGAAAGAATGGGCAAGTACCTCAGCGAAGTTGCTTTCGGTTCTACGGCGATAGCGGGATTTCCTATCACGGGAAAGCAGTTAAAGCGATTGATTGTAAAAGGCTCCGTAAGTCAGGCCTATCGCGCAGGAGAATTGATTGAAGAGGCAAAGGACGATCCGAAGAAACTGCCGGAACTTGTCAGTGAATTGGGGATGACAAAGATCTTTGAAGGCGTCACCGTAAGAAAAGACTGGGTTGACGAAAACGGATACTACATGGGTTACCATTATTTGAAAGGGGAAAACGAGTACGCAGGGCATGAACTGAAAATGTATTTCAAAAATGAAACACACATTGTATGGATTGATGGCGAATACAAAGTTTCAAGCCCTGACCTGATATGCACAATCGAGCCGGATACGGTTGTTCCGCTCAGAAACGATGACATCGTTGAGGGAACCAGAATTGCTGTATACCAGAAGGCGTGCCTGCCTATTTTGAGAGATGAAAAAATCAAAAAATATATTGACCCGCAATATTTTGGATTTGATATTGAGTACAAGGAAATTTAGAAGACAGGAGAACAAAAATGAAAGAGGACTTTAAAAAGACTGAAGTAGATCAGCCGGTAGGCGGAGGAAAAATTCCGTCGTTCGGATATTCGTTAGCGGCGTGCCTGGCATTCCTTATTATAGTATGTTTGGGTCTGATCGTTTTTAAGGTTGATACTGTAATTACAGCATTAACGGGGTTGGTTGTTGTCGTACTGATGTCCAAGAAACTCGGGTATAAATTTATTGAGCTTGAAAAATTTATGCTTTATAATATTTGGAGAACAATGCCTGCGATGCTCATACTGATTTCCGTGGGCGCAGTTGTAGGTTCCTGGATTGCAGCAGGAACAATACCGGCGCTTGTTTACTACGGATTGAAATGTATAACACCGGTGCTTTTCCTGCCGGTTGGACTTATTCTTTGTTCTGTTATGTCCATGGCAGTCGGAACCTCATGGGGTACGGCAAGCACCCTCGGAATCGTATTCATGGGCATCGGTGCATCCCTTGGAATCAATCCTGCCGCAACCGCGGGCATGATTGTATGTGGTGCTCTCTTCGGAGATAAAATGTCACCGATTTCGGACAGTACAAACCTGGCGCCTATCGGATCGGGAACCGACCTGTGGTCACACATACATTCAATGACCAAAACAACAGCACCGACCTATCTTATCACATTGGCATTCTTCATTTTTATGGGAATCCGCGTAAAAGAAACGGCAGCTGATTTGGAAACAATTGACCTGATTATGAAGGATTTGGATGCAAACTTTAATTTATCTATTTGGACGATGATTCCGATTATCATTACGGTAGTGCTGTCAGTAAGAAAATGGCATCCGCTCGTTGCAATGTACAGCGGGATATTTGCAGGTGCACTGGTTGCGATATTTGTACAGGGCGAAAGCATTTCGAGCATATTTACATACCTCAACTACGGATTCTCCATTGACGGTGTAAATGAAATGATCGCACCAATCTTGAACCGCGGCGGCCTTCAGAGCATGATGTGGACATTCTCATTGGCAATCATTGTAATTTCACTTGCGGGAATCCTGCAAGGCGTAGGTTACCTGAATGCAATCGTTATCGCAATCACAAAGAAGATACACAAGCCGGCACCGATGATCGTTGCTGCGATTATCACAGCGATGTTCATTACAATGGTAACCGGAGATTCCTACTCGGCAATCTTGCTTACAGGAACACTGTTTGGGGAGGCATTTGACAGAGTCGGCCTTGACAGAAGCATTCTTTCCAGATGCTGTGAAGAAGGAGGAACCCTTTTCGTTGCAATCGTACCATGGGCTACATCAGGTGCGTACTTTACCGGTCTGTTTGGAGTTGCAACGCTGGCATATCTGCCGTATGCAATACTCTGTTGGCTGAATCCGCTTGTATCCATTGCTTTCGCATTCTGCGGCAAGGCATTGATCTTCAGAGACAAGGATGGCAACAAGGTTGAAAAGACTTTCTTCGGAAAAGAGAAAATTTCAAAACCAATCGAGATGTAAGAAAAATCGGAGGAAAAAATGATTTGTGATAACTTGACTGTATCAAAAGATGGAACACATTTGCAATTTGCAGGAGTTGATACGGTGAAGCTGGCTGAAAAATACGACACGCCGCTTTACCTGATGGATGAAATGAAAATTCGGCAAAAATGCAGGATTTACCAAACGGCACTCAAGGAAAACTTCGGTGCCAGGGCCGAGGCTTTGTTTGCATCAAAAGCATGTGCGTTTAAAAGGCTTTATCAAATCATTGACGAAGAAGGCTTGGGCATTGACGTTGTGTCATGCGGCGAAATTTACACAGCGTCAATTGCTGGATTTGATTTAAAAAAAGCATATTTTCATTCAAATAACAAGACGAACGCAGATATAAAATACGCAATCGAAAAAGGCATTGGCTATTTTGTTGCAGATAACATTGAGGAGGTTAACGCAATCGAAAGAGAAGCGGCAAGACGGAATATCACGCAGGACATTCTCCTCAGACTGACGCCGGGAATCGATACGCATACTTATGAAGCGGTTGCGACCGGAAAAGTCGATTCAAAATTCGGCTCCGCGATCGAAACCGGACAAGCGGACGAAATCACAAGGCAGACACTCCCAAAAGAGCATATTAATTTGGTCGGTTTCCATTGCCACTTAGGCTCCCAAATTTTTGACGAGGATGTGTTTGAACGGGGAGCGGAGGTCATGCTTCGATTCATCGCATCGGTAAGAGATAAATACGGATACACGGCAGCGCAGCTTGACCTCGGAGGAGGTTACGGCGTACGCTATACGGAAGATGACCCCGAACTTGACATTGCGACTAAGATAAGAGAAGTCGCTGACCGGGTTAAAAAAATCTGTGCAGAGCTTTCTCTCGAAGTGCCGGAAATCCGTATGGAGCCGGGCCGCTCGCTTGTCGGAGACGCCGGAATGACTCTGTATACGGTTGGGACGATAAAAAGCATCCCGGGATATAAAAACTACGTCTCCATCGACGGTGGCATGCAGGATAATCCGAGGTTTGCACTGTACAAGTCAGCTTACACCTGTTTGACTGCAAATAAAATGGACGAGCCGTGCAGCTTCAAAGCCTCTCTTGTAGGCCGGTGCTGCGAATCCGGCGACATTATCCAGGAAAATGTCATGTTCCCGGAAAGCATTATGCGAAATGATATCGTTGCGGTTTTGACCACGGGAGCATACAACTACTCGATGGCATCCAATTATAACAAAGTGGCAAGACCACCGGTTGTGATGCTTGCAGACGGAAAAGACTATTTGGCGGTTCGCCGCGAAACCTTTGAAGATATGGCAGAAAGAGACATATAAAGCTAAAATCGAGGCAAAAAACATAAACCCTTGGAACTGTTGAAATTCCAAGGGTTTTGCTTTGGTATCCCCGGGCGGAATCGAACCGCCAACTATGCTTTAGGAGATGGACCCAGTGCATATATTCCCTATCAACAGGGATAAAGAAAATGCAGTTATATCAAGG
>ERZ773148.118-NODE-118-length-65775-cov-6.392285_pt1 | contig 65775 bp, 65 predicted proteins | sample MGYA00580846_ERZ773148 | MGnify/ENA primary metagenome ERZ773148 (study PRJEB29015, sample SAMEA2737879) | human gut metagenome | biome: human gut; feature: human-associated habitat; material: faeces | place: China | collected 2012 ... | reverse complement strand
GTAGAAAAAGCCACGAACATCTTATGAAATTCATGGCTTTTGTCTACAGTCTGAGGAGGCGGTTAGTCACCGCCTCCTGCTTGATTTGCTTATTGCTGCTTCATATCTTGCTTCAGTGCCTTGTCTATCTGCTTTTTCAGTGCTTCGCTTTGAGATTTTTCCGTAATCGCACCGACAATCGGATCACCTACGATGTTACCGTTTCTGTCCACCACATAAGTGGTCGGAAATGCATAGACGGTTTCAATGAGTTTTCCCGCTTCACTGTCTGTATTGAAATAGACGTTTCGGTAGCTTGCTCCTTTCTTGTCGAGAACCGCTTTCGCCTCGTCGATTGCTGTCTTGTCTCCGTCCAGTGTAAAGGAATTGATACCGATGACTTCGCCGCCCTGCTTCGAAAGATCCTGATTCAGCGCGTCAAGATCGGAAAGTTCACCCACACAAGGATTGCAGGTCGTAAACCAGAAGTTTACAACGGTAACCGCATTCTTCGAAAACAGTTCGCTGCTTTTTACCTTATTCCCGTTTAGGTCGCTGCCCTCAAAGGAAGGAAATTGTTTCATGGCCTCTGCATCCGTGCTCATGTCCGTGCCACCGTCTAAAGCCTTCTGTGCCGTCTCCGGATATTTTTCTTCGATTGCGGTAAGCTTCTTTTCGATTTCACTGATCCGCGTTGCCTTCTCACGCAGCAAAGTAAGCTCATCCTCTGTAAATTCGTCGCTTATAGACTCTATGGTATCAAGAAGAAACTCGCCGTAATTCTTTCCGTCTTCCACCATCGCCATGCCCTTGTCCGCCTCCATATAGACCTTTTGCCAAAGTTCGGTGTTTTCTGCGAGAATCTCCTGTTCCTCACCCATCAGTGTCTTATACATTTCGATTGCTTCTTTTTCGCTTGCAGGCTCCGCACTCATGTTGTCCGGATCGCCTCCGTTTTTGGCACATGCCGCCAAAGAAAGTACGAGCAGTGTGATAAGCAACATTGATAATAATTTTTTTTCTTTCATTTTAGTTCTCCTTTGTTTCATATTTTTTTTCGGAAGTCTTCTCAGATTTTCCGAAACCGTATCGAAAAGCAATCGCCTCGCAAGGGCAGGCTTTGACGCACATGCCGCAGCGAATGCATTCCGCGTGATCCGGCGTTTGGGTCACGTCCACATCCATCTTACACGCTTTCGCGCATTTGCCGCATGAGACACACTTTGTCTTATCGACTTCCATGCCGAGCAGCGATACTTTGTTCATCAGCGCGTAAATCGCACCGAGTGGGCAGAGCCACTTGCAAAACGGGCGATAAAGCAGTATGCTGAGTACGATGACAGTCGTCAATATGCCAAGCTTCCATGTAAAAAGCTTCCCGAGCGCAGCTCGTATTCCCATGTCGACTATGGACAGCGGAATCGCGCCCTCGAGCACCCCCTGTGGGCAGAGATACTTACAGAAAAGCGGATCGCCCATTCCGACATCGTTTACCCAAATTGCCGGAAGCAGCACAACCATGACAGCAAGCACCGCATATTTGACATAAGTCAGTGCTTTCAACCTTTCTGTTGAAAATTTTCTCGTCGGTATCTTGTGCAAAAGTTCCTGAAGCCAGCCGAACGGGCATAAAAATCCGCATACAAACCGTCCAAGCATCACCCCTGTCAAAATCAGAAATCCGGCTATATAATAGGAAAAACTGAATTTTGACGAGCCTGCGACCGCCTGAAAAGCTCCTATCGGACATGCAGCTGACGCGGCGGGACAAGAATAGCAGTTCAGTCCCGGCACACAAACGGCTTTTCCCACTCCCCTGTAAATACCACCGCTCCCAAAATTCGCAAGGTGCAGATTGGAAAGCAAAGTCGCCGATGCCTGAAAAACTCCTCTGAAATGTGCCAAAATCCGAGAGGTTGACTTTGATTTACGCTTTTTCTTCTTATCCAATTCCCACACACTCCAAACACAGTCTGACTGCCTTGGACAGCACGATATCAATTTCTCCGCGCCAAATCCCAAGGCACAGCATTGCAACGCCGCAGCCGAGTAATATTACCTGCATTGCAATCTTTTTTTTAATTTTGCTTTTAGATTGATTCATTTTCTCACTCCTTTGTCTCACATTTTAGCATGGCGGATATAAAATTACTGTTAAGAACGAAAATTTAACCAAAAATTTATGTCGACATGGTATACTGTAACTATCTGAACGAATGATTCGAAGCAAATGAAACGTAACGGATGATTCGAAACACAAGGAGGACTTTATGCATATTCTGATCGTTGAAGACGAGCGCACGCTTTGCGAAACGATTGTGCGCAGCCTTAGGAGACTCGCATACAGCGTGGATTTTTGCTATGACGGAAATGAGGCTTTGAATCTCTTAGCTGTGGAAAAATACGATCTTGTACTGCTTGATTTGAATTTACCCGGCGCGGACGGGATGACCGTTCTCCGACAGCTCAGGCAGACGGATAAGGATACCCGGGTGCTGATTCTCTCGGCGCGAAGCGAGGTTTCGGACAAGGTCGCCGGGCTCGATGCCGGAGCAAGCGATTATCTCTCCAAACCTTTTCATCTGGAGGAACTCGAGGCACGCATACGCAGTCTTACGCTGCGTAAGTTTACGCAAAATGATGTCGTGCTTTCCTGTGGGGATCTTTCCTTTGACACGAAATCCCGCACGGCCTCTGTTCGGGGACAGGAACTTACCCTCACAAGAAAGGAAATCGGTATTTTGGAATATCTGCTGCTGCACCAGGGACGCCCTGTCAGTCAGGAAGAGTTGATTGAGCATGTCTGGGACAACAGCGTGGATTCTTTCAGCAATTCGATACGCGTACATATTTCCTCTCTCCGAAAAAAACTGCGTGCGTCGCTGGGATGCGATCCTATATATAACCGCATCGGAGAAGGCTATGTTATGGAGGAAAAAGAATCATGAAAAAACTCTCGCTCAAGTGGCGTATAGCCTTGACAACCTCACTTTTGATAGGGGTAATCTGTGTGTCCATCAATCTTCTTCTCAGTTATTCCGGAAGCCGATATATGGACTCCATAGGGTCCTATGTATCCGAATGCGAAATCACCGTGGGCAGCGATCCGGAAGCTTTTAATCCGGAAACCGGCAAAACCGACAACAATCTTACTATTATAATCGACGGTATGCAAAAAGATTATTACTTTACAAACTGGTGCATCACATTCGCCGTAACGCTGCTCGGCGGAGTACTTGCGTATTTTTTGAGCGGACATGCATTGAAGCCTTTACGGAATTTTGCGTCGCGTGTGGAGAATGTGCAGACTACAAACCTAACAGAGATGAAAATCACGGAAGATGTCATTCCGGAGTTCCAGCATTTTAAAACTTCCTTTAACTGTATGATGGACCGCCTTGATGAAGGATTTAACGCTCAGCGTCAGTTTCCGGGAAATGCCGCGCATGAACTCCGCACACCTCTTACGCTTATGCAGGCGCAGATCGAACTGTTTGCTGCCGAGCACCCCGACATTCTGCCGGAGACTGCGGATTTTCTGAAGCTGCTGGAAGAGCAGACCGAGCGCATGGCGCAGATGACAAGAACTCTGCTTGAAATGAGTGAACTTCACACAATCCCGTGCAATGACAGAATCCAATTGTTTCCGATGATAGAAGAAATTTTTACGGATCTTGCTCCTCTCGCAGAAAAGAAGAGCGTCAGCCTTACGCATACCGGTGATGCCTTCATGACGGGAAGCGACACGCTGATCTATCGTCTGCTGTTTAATTTGATTGAAAATGCCATCCGCTATAATCGGGATAACGGAGCGGTAACCGTTTCGGTAGCAGAGGATGATTCAGATCTTCTTATCAAAGTTTCCGATACCGGATTTGGAATTCCGAAAGAGTATCGCGATAGTATCTTTCAGCCCTTCTTCCGGGTTGACAAATCACGCAGCAGAGAATACGGAGGCGTGGGACTCGGTCTTTCACTCGTTTGGAATATAACTGCTCTTCACGGCGGCGAAATAAGGGCTGAAGAAAACCCAGAGTGTGGAACTTCCATGACAGTCAGATTCCCGGCTTCTGACGAAAACTAAGCTTTCTTTTTTAAAACGGACTGCAAGTCGGAGCTTTTGGACAGCAAAGGCACGAGAATGGCTATCGGTATGTGGAATTGTAATTTTAATCAGACCAAAACGCTCAGGACGGTTTTGCAAAAAAATGCTTGCATTTCACAGATTTTGTAGTATAATTATTGGGTACGGTTGTGCCCGTACAATTCTCTGCGACGATACGCGAATTTCGGCAGTGCGGCCGGAAGCGCGGAAAACGTCGCCATATAAGTCCATAGGGAGGTGACAAGATGACAAATTATGAAGTTATGTTCATTATCGACGCTGCTTTGGAAGATGAAAAGAAAGATGCGACAGTAGAGACAGTTCAGTCCATTATTGCTGCTGATGGTGAAGTTGAAAAAGTAGACGTTTGGGGAATGAGAAAGCTTGCTTATCCTATCAACAAGAAGGAAGAAGGATACTATGTAGTAGTTGACTTCAAGGGCAACCCGACATTACCTAAGGAACTTGACAGAAGACTCAAGATTTCCGATAACGTAATCAGACACATCATTTTAAGCAAGGATGAGAAATAGGAGCGAGGTGTAATATGAACAGCGTTGTATTAATCGGAAGATTAACCAGAGACCCGGAAGTGAGATATACAGCCGGCACACAGATGGCGGTATGTACGTTTACCGTTGCGATTGACAGACCTGTGAGAGCAGGCGGCGAGAAGCAGACGGACTTTCCGAGAGTTACCGTTTTCGGCAAACAGGCTGAGAACTGCGAAAGATTCCTTGCAAAGGGAAGACTGGTAGGCGTTCAGGGTAGAATCCAGACCGGAAGCTACACCAATAAGGACGGTGCAACTGTTTACACCACGGATGTCGTAGCTGACAGAGTAGAATTTTTAGAATGGGGAGACAGACCTTCGGGACAGGGGAGTTCATCCGGACAGCAGTACCGAGCACAAGCGGTAGACGAAGCACCGGAAGGATTCGCTGCAATTGACGAAGATATTCCGTTCTAACAGAAAGGAGATATGAAACCATGATGGATAAAAGACGCGGTGGCGGCATGAGAAGAAAGAAAGTATGTCAGTTCTGTGCCGATAAGAGCGAAAAGATCGATTACAAAGATGTAGAAAAATTAAGAAGATACATCACTGAAAGAGGTAAGATTTTACCTAAGAGAATCACAGGTACTTGCGCTATGCATCAGAGAGAAGTAACAACTGCTATCAAGAGAGCAAGAATCGTTGCACTTCTTCCATATGTTGCAGACTAATTCCGAAAAAATGCATAAAAATTGTATATTTTAAAATACAAGATGCCCAAATCGGAGAAATAATGAAAAAACAGAGAACGCAGACGGTAAAACAATAACTTTACGGATGCGTTCTTTTTTTCGTGCGAGAACAAATGCTTAAATTTCAACGCATACAGGTGAAAAAAATCGGTGAACGCTGTTAAAAAAGAAACGGTTTTATAAATATACACGGTAAAGCGGTAATGCATTAAAGTGCAAACTGAGAAAATCATTTTGGGTTTTTTCGAAGAAAAACCATTCAAAAATGCTTAAAAAAGGCTAAATCTAGCAGAATTAAGGCAAAAAAGTATGGAATATCGGCGACAAAAATATTATAATATTAAGTAACGAATTACAGAATGCTAATGCGGATAAATATTCGTGAAAGTGAATAATTATAAGAAATGGAGAGAAAAAATGGCAGTAATTATTAATGGACGCGATCTTACGATCGAACAGGTAATCAGCGTATGCAGACATCACGAAAAGGTTGAGCTTGCTCCTGAAGCTATCGAAGCTGTTAACAAAGCAAGAGCATATGTTGAAAAAAAGGTTGCTGAAAAGGCAGTTGTTTACGGACTTACAACCGGTTTCGGTAAGTTTGCAAGCGTTGCAATCGACACTGACCAGACAGCAGAACTTCAGAGAAACTTAATTATCAGCCACACTTGCTCGATGGGAAAGCCTTACGACCAGAAGTATGTAAGAGCGGCTATGCTCCTCAGAGCAAACTCATTATCAAGAGGAAACTCCGGAATCAGACTTGAAACTTTGCAGACTTTAATCGACATGCTTAATGCCGGAATTCATCCTATCGTTCCTGAAAAAGGTTCCGTAGGAGCCTCCGGAGACCTTGCACCGCTTTCCTGCATCGCACTCGGACTTATAGGACTCGGAAAAGTTGAATACAAGGGCGAAGTTATCGAAGCAAAGGAAGCTTTCGAAAAGACTGGTCTTAAGCCGGTTGTACTTGCTTCCAAAGAAGGCCTTGCACTTAACAACGGAACCCAGATGCTTACAGCAGTAGGACTTAACACATTATACGATGCAATGCATCTTATGAAAATTGCTGATATAGCAGCAGCCCTTACAGGTGAAGCACTTCACGCAATCGCAAAAGCATACGACCCGAAGACTCACCTCCTCAGAGGACATCAGGGACAGATGGATGTTGCAGAAAACATGAGAAACCTTCTTGCAGGCTCCGGAAACGCACTTCCGCTTCACCCTACAAAGGTTCAGGATCCGTATTCACAGAGATGCATGCCGCAGATTCACGGTGCTTCCAGAGATGCGATTATGTATGTATATGAAGCAGTATCCAGAGAAATAAATGCGGTAACAGACAACCCAATCGTATTCCCGGATGACGATGAAGTAATTTCCGGCGGCAACTTCCACGGCCAGCCGATGGCACTTGCTTTCGACTTCCTGAAGATTGCGATTTCCGAACTTGCAAATGTTGCAGAAAGAAGAACGGAAAGACTTGTAAACCCTGCATTATCCGAAGGACTTCCTGCATTCCTTGTTAAGGACGGCGGTCTTAACAACGGTTTCATGATTGCACAGTATGCATCTGCATCCATGGTTTCCGAAAACAAGGTTTACGATCACCCTGCATGTGTTGACTCCATCCCAACATCCGCAAACCAGGAAGACCATGTATCTATGGGCGCAACTTCCGCAAGAACTGCAGCGATGGTACTGGACAATGCTCAGAAAGTAATCGGAATTGAACTTGCTGCAGCAGCTCAGGGAATTTGGCTTCGTCAGGAACTGGGTGAAAAGGGAATTGAGAACCTCGCGCCTGCAACAAAAGCAGCTTATGAACATATCCGTTCAATCGCAGAGCCGGTTGAAAAGGACATCATCATGATTGATTACCTTGCAAAATTCGACGAAATGGTAAAAGACAACTCCATTTTGGAAGCAGTAGAAAAGGTTGTAACACTTAAATAAAATATACAAGAAACGCAATATTTTACCGACCGGTCCTGCAAGGCTGGGCCTGTCGGTATTTTGTATAAGGAGGAAGAAATATGTTAGATAACAAAACACTCGAAGGTGCAATGAAGATTCGCTTAGATAACGAGTATCCGGACTATCCTGAATTCCAAGAGGGAATCAGACGTGCGCCGGACAGAGGATTCAGACTTACAAAGGCGCAGACAAAGGTTGCTTTGAAGAACGCATTGAGATACGTTCCGGAAGAACTTCACGAAAAGCTCGCTCCTGAGTTTATGGAAGAACTCACAACACGTGGCAGAATCTATGCTTACAGATACAGACCGGAAGGCAGAATCTACGGAAAACCGATTAACGAATACAAGGGTAAATGCCTTGCAGGTAAGGCTTTCCAGGTTATGATTGATAACAACCTTGACTTTGAAGTTGCTTTATATCCGTATGAACTCGTAACTTACGGTGAAACAGGTTCCGTTTGTCAGAACTGGCTTCAGTACAGATTGATCAAGAAATACCTTGAAGAATTAACAGAAGATCAGACTTTGGTAGTGGAATCCGGACATCCTCTCGGATTATTCCCATCCAAGCCGACAGCACCGAGAGTCATCATCACAAACGCTCTGATGGTTGGTATGTATGACAACCTCGACGATTGGGAAATTGCAGAAGAAATGGGCGTTGCTAACTACGGACAGATGACAGCAGGCGGATGGATGTACATCGGACCTCAAGGCATCGTTCACGGAACATTCAACACAATTCTGAATGCAGGTCGTAAAGAACTTGGCATTCCGCAGGACGGAGACCTTGCAGGACATACTTTCGTATCTTCGGGACTTGGCGGCATGAGCGGCGCTCAGCCTAAGGCTGCAAACATCGCAAATGCAGTAGGTATCTTTGCGGAAGTTGACCTTTCCAGAATCGAGACAAGACACGACCAGGGCTGGGTTGATGTTATCATGGATGACATCGATGAAATCTTCAAACTCGCAAATGAGAAGATTGCAGCTAAGGAATCCATTTCCATCGCATACCACGGCAATATCGTTGATCTTCTGGAAGCGGCTGTTGAAAAGAACTTCCACATCGACCTTCTTTCCGACCAGACATCCTGCCACAATGTATACAACGGCGGATACTGCCCGGTAGGAATGACATTTGAAGAAAGAACAAGAGAACTTCACGAAAACAGAGACAACTTCATCAAGGAAGTTGACAAGACTTTACATAGACACTATCACGCAATCAAAACTCTTACAGAGAGAGGAACTTATTTCTTCGATTACGGCAATTCCTTCATGAAGGCTATGTATGACGCAGGCATTAAGGAAATTTCCAAGAACGGATACGATGACAAAGATGGATTCATTTGGCCTTCCTACGTTGAAGACATCATGGGACCAATCCTCTTTGACTATGGGTATGGCCCATTTAGATGGGTATGCCTGTCCGGAAAGCCGGAAGACCTTGATGCAACAGACAAGGCTGCTATGGAAGTTATCGACCCGAACAGACGCGGTCAGGACAGAGACAACTGGATCTGGATCAGAGATGCGAAGAAGAACAAACTCGTAGTAGGTACACAGGCTCGTATTCTTTATCAGGATGCGGAAGGCAGACGCGATATCGGTCTTGCATTCAACAAGCTTGTAAGAGAAGGAAAGATTGGCCCGGTAATGATGGGTCGTGACCACCACGATGTATCCGGAACAGATTCTCCATTCAGAGAAACTTCCAACATCAAAGACGGATCCAATGTTATGGCAGATATGGCTGTTCAGTGCTTCGCGGGAAATGCTGCAAGAGGAATGTCCTTATGCGCACTTCACAACGGCGGCGGCGTAGGCATCGGTAAGGCAATCAACGGCGGTTTCGGTCTGCTTCTTGACGGTTCCGAAAGAGTTGATGAAATTTTGAAGTCCGCAATGATGTGGGACGTAATGGGTGGTGTTGCCCGCAGAAACTGGGCAAGAAACGAACATGCTGTTGAAACATCCGTAGCTTACAACGAAAACTACGCAGGCAAGGGTCACATCACAATCCCTTACATTGCAGACGAAGATTTAGTTGAAAAAACAGTAGATAAATTCGTAAAATAAAAAACCGATAAACGAAAAGGAGAGACTATGTCTACTTTACTCGTAAAAAATATAGGTATTCTGCAGACCCCGGCGGGAAGTTTCCCGCACAAGGGGGCTCAGCAGGGTGAAAATATGAAATTAAAAGATGCGGCGGTTCTCGCAGAAGATGGCATTATTAAGGCAATCACATCGGACGGAAAGCTTCCCTGCGCGGAAGAAGAGGTCGATGTGGTGCTTGACGCAGAGGGAAACCTCGTAACACCGGGACTTGTTGAAGGACATACCCATTTGGTGTTCGGCGGATACCGGCAGAACGAGATTCCGCTGAAACTCAAAGGCGCGGGCTATCTTGACATCCTGAGAGCGGGCGGCGGCATAAATGATACCGTAAAGAAAACAAGAGAAGCAAGCTTCGAGGAGCTGTATGATAAGACGGAAGGGTTCCTTGACGAAATGATGACCCTTGGAGTTACCACCTGCGAAGCCAAGAGTGGCTACGGAATTGACCTCAAGACAGAAGTGAAACTTCTTGAAGTGCTCAAGAAACTCAATGAAGATCATCCGATGGATATTGTTTCCACCTTTATGCCGGCACATGTTGTGCTTGCGGACTGGAAGGGCAGAGAAGATGAATTTATTCAGCTTTGTATCGACGAAATGATGCCGTATGTGAAAGAGCATAATCTGGCAGAGTTTGTCGACATCTTCACGGAAGACTCCGTTTTCGATGTGGAACAGAGCAGAAAGTATCTGCAGGCCGCAAAGGATATGGGATTCGGTCTCAAGATTCACGCGGACGAAATCGAAGCAATCGGAGGCAGTGTTCTCGCAGGGGAGATGCACGCGACATCGGCAGAACATTTAATCGTAATCGATGACGCGGGAATGGCGTCCATGGCAAAAGGCGGAACAATCGCAATGTGTCTTCCGGCTACATCCTTCTATCTGGGCGCAACCTTTGCACCGGTAAGAAGAATGATAGATGAGTTTGAAGTACCGGTTGCGATCGCATCGGATTTCAACCCGGGTTCCTGTCCGTCACTGAACCTGCAGTTCGTAATGAACCTCGGTTATTTGAAGTACAGAATGACGCCGGAAGAGGTTCTCACGGCAGTTACGATCAATCCGGCATGCGGAATCAACAGAGGAGACAGAGTCGGTACACTTGAAGTCGGAAAAGACGCGGACATGGTGATCTGGAACGCACCGAACATGGAAATGCTTTGTTACCGTTTTGGATCCAATCTTGCGCTGCAGACAATTAAGAAAGGAAATTTGGTTTAATGAAATTAGTTGAATTAACGGTAAAAGACTATTTGGATTTGTTGAAATCCGATGCACCGGCACCGGGCGGCGGCAGCGTAAGTGCACTTTCCGCAGCACAGGGAATCGGCCTTGTTGCAATGGTTTCGGATCTCACAATCGGAAGGGAAAGATATGCTGACTTTGAAGAAGGCTGCAAGAAAGCAAAGGCAGAAGCAATAGAACTTTATGCAAAACTTGTGGAAGCCATTGATAAAGACACAGAGGCGTTCAATCTTGTATCCGCTGCATTTAAAATGCCGAAGGATACCGATGAAAATAAAGCTGCAAGAAGCAAGGCAATCGCAGATGCAACTCTCGCGGCAACGGAAGTTCCGTTCGAGACACTTACGCTTTGCATGAATGCTCTCAAGGTAACGGAAACAATCGTAGGAAAATCCAATCCTAACGCAGCTTCCGACCTCGGCGTTGCGGCACTTAACCTGCTTGCAGGAATCAAGGGTGCATGGCTGAATGTAATGATTAACCTTCCGGGCGTTAAGGATGAAGCTGCGAAGGCAAAATTTGCAGAAGGTGCAAAGATGGTAGAAGAAGCGGAAGCAATTGCGGACGCAATTTATAAGAAAGTTTTGGAATCACTGTAGAATACAATGCCGCAAGGCAAGAAGGAGATAGAAATGGCTCAGATTATTGAAAGCATCCCTAATATTTCAGAGGGAAGAAATCAAGAAGTTATCGAAGCATGTGTGGACCAGATCAGAACAACTGCAGGCTGCACACTGTTAAACTATTCATCAGACCCTAACCATAACAGAACCGTTATCACCTATATCGGCGATGCAAAGGGTGTGGAAGAAGCAAGTGTGAAACTTGCAAAGAAGGCAGTAGAACTCATTGACCTTAACAAGCACACAGGTGAGCATCCGAGAATGGGCTGCGTTGACGTTATGCCATTCGTTCCGATTAAGGACGCAACAAATGAAGAATGTATCGAACTGTCCAAGGTTGTCGGCAAGAGAATTGCAGAAGAGGCAGACCTTCCGGTATTCCTTTATGAAATGTCAGCAACAAGACCGGAAAGAAAGAACCTTGCAACAATCAGAAAAGGCCAGTTCGAAGGCATGGCAGAAAAGGTTCAGCAGGAAGAATGGGAACCGGATTTCGGCGGCAGAAGAATCAACCCTACAGGCGGAGTTGTTGCAGTAGGCGCAAGACCTCCTCTGGTAGCATACAACCTCAACCTCAACACCTCCAATGTCCAGATTGCAAAGAACATTGCAAACATCATCAGAGAAAAGGATGGCGGCCTTCGCTGCGTAAAGGCTATGGGCTTCATGCTTGAAGACAGAGGAATCGCACAGGTTTCCATCAATATGACAGACTACAGAGTAACACCTTTATACAGAGTTACGGAACTCGTAAAGGCAGAAGCAAAGAGATACGGCGTACAGGTAATCGGTACGGAAGTTATCGGACTCTGCCCGATGAAAGCATTGGTCGATACCGCAGAGTATTATCTTCAGATCGAAGATTTCGATTTTGACGGACAGGTACTCGAAAACTACATTCTGTAAGGTATTACAGAATCGAAAACCTTAATTCGTTTAGGAGCAAGAATAATGACAGACAATCGGGAGTTTTCCCCTTCATCATCCCTTACGGAGGAAATCGCAGATGTGGTCCGCGAAAGAATCTTAAGAGGCGAGTATGAAATCGGAGAAAAAATCAAAGAAAATCAAATAGCAACAGAGCTGAGGGTGAGCAGAACTCCTATTAGGGAGGCATTTAAGCTCTTGGAAAACGAAGGTTTGATTGACTATGTTCCCAACCGTGGCTGCTTTGCGAAAGGCTTCACGAAGCAGGATGTTGAGGATATTTATGCAGTAAGAGAATCGTTGGAAGAACTGGCTGTTGTATGGGCAGTAGAACGGATATCACCGGAAGAAATTGTAGCTCTTGAAGAGCAGTGTGAGATGATGGAGTTCTATACAAAGAAGATGGACCGAAAAAAGGTTTTGGAGCTCAACGCAGGCTTTCACGATGTCATATATGCCTCGGCAAGAAGCAGGTTTCTTGCACAGGTTTTGAGATCCTACAAAGCATACATAGATAAGACCAGAAAATCAATTTTTTACGAGCAGTCGTATTTGGAATCAATCTTAAAGGAGCATAGAGCTATTTTGGCGGCAATAAAGCTTCGTGACAAAGAAAGAGCAATCTTTGCCATGAAGCAGCATCTGATTGCTTCCCAACAGCGGGCGGAGCGGATTTGGAATGTAAAATAGCCGAGTTAAAAAAATGAAAGATAAGAAGCACGGAAGAAAAGCAATTATAAATCGGATTTTGACGGTAGTCTTTCTTTTCGTGTTTCTTTTTTCGTTGTATAAGATTGTAAACATTTTTCTGGAGTACCGCAATATCGATAAGCTGTATGATGATACAGTCACGCAGTATACCTCTGACGAGCATAAGACAGATACGGACCCGATTGAAGTTGACCTTAAGCAGCTGCAGGCGGTGAATGATGATGTGATAGGATGGATTTATATTCCGGAGACAAATATCAATTTTCCTGTTTTGCAGGGAAAGAATAACAAACAATATCTTTTTCAATCATACGAAAAAGAATATTTAACTGCAGGGAGCATTTTCATAGATTATCGCTGTGCCGAAGATTTTACAGACAAAAATACCGTTATCTACGGGCATAACATGCATAACGGAAGTATGTTCGGAAAACTCAAGAGGTATAAAGAGGAAGAATATAAGAAAACACATCCGTATATATACATTCTTAACAGCGACAAAGAGTGGAATCAATATGAAATAATTGCATGTTTTCAGGCAGATGTCGAAGGTGCGGTTTATGATCTGCCGATTGATGAAAAGTGCAGTGAGGAAAAATTCAAACAGCTAAGGACGACGATCAAAGCAGAGAATATTTACTCCGGTGATGTAAAAATAACAAAAGAAGACCACCTTATTACGCTTTCGACCTGTACACAGGACAGTCGGAACGATGTAAGAGTTGTAGTAATCGCAAAGTTAATATAACAGGAAAGAGCCTCTCTGATGAGAGGCTCTTTCCCTGAAAGTGTGTGTGTATTCAATAAAAGAAGGAAAGTTTGCTAATATAACTATTCGCAAAGTATCTTTTACTTTTATATATTTTAGCACTTTGTAGGCACAAAGTCAATAAACTGTTAAGAAATTTATTGACTTTTTTCTTAAAAAAATTCAAAAGATGAATATTTATTCGCTCATTTAGTATTGTTGGGACATCATAAGGGTGAACATCTCCATATCATTTTCGTTCTCTGCATCATAAACGATATTACCGCTGAGCACCGTCATGCACGCATGGAGTCTCGGAATAAGCTTAATTTCACAATCAAGCGGGTTTTCGTCGAAAATAGCAAAGTCGGCGAGCATGCCGGATTTGATGCTCCCGAGCGAGTCTTGCACGCCGATTATGCGAGCGGCGTTAATCGTGAGTTCATTTATAACATCTTCCGCCGAAGCTGCGTGCGAATATATGCTTCTGTCGGACAGAAGATTTGTACCGCATGTGGCGATTACTTCGCTTGATGAAGAGCGTATAGAGGCCTCTTCGGCTGTCAGCGTATAATCGGAGGCAATCACAAAGTTGTTTTTGTATCCTTTTGCACGGATGAATTCGAAGGCATCATAGGCCATCAGCATATCTTCACGATCGACTGCCTCAACGAAAATATCGAAGTTTTTGTCAGATACTTCCGCAAGTATCGTATTCAGAGCGTCCTGCGAAAAAGGAACGGGACAGTTTGCATTGTCGAGATACAGGTTCAGCATGTTTGCGTTCAGAACTCCGTTGAGTTCCAGACAGGTTGTTTTTCTGTTCATAAGCCGCTTTATGAGTGGCTTAGGTACTAGCGGACGATTCATGTAATAAGAACCGAAGAATCTTTGACGGATCTCCCCTTCGTTATACAAACCGATGATGGAGTCCTGATACAGGCTCTCAAAATAGTCAGGTGTACCGAGGTTAAGAACACTTGTAAATCCGTGGTCTGCCAGATCCTCGATTTCCTGTTTGACATCTTCCTCAATCTGCTCAAAATCAAAAGGGATCAGCAGGTTCAGCACATAAGCGACAGTTATGGTCTGAACATATTCCTCTTCAGCAGTGGAAGCGATAATTTCGTCCGCAGCACGGTTTGTCCAGCAGTCAACCCCGCTTGCACACAAAAGGAGAACAGGTCTTTCGACGCATGCTTCGCTCAAAAACTCTGCAGAAGCAAAGGGATTATCCTCTGTGTCTTCCGGCTTTAAATTCTCAGAGCATCCGTAGCCAAAGATAATTTCATCTTCCGGATTGTCCTCGGCCCATTCGGCTACCGCATCCAAAATATCTTCAGGTGAAAAACATTCACTTAAATCAATGAATCTGCCATCAAAGACCTTGAGCACCGGACTGCGATGTGCATCGATAAATCCCGGGAATAGAAATTTTCCGTCAAGATCGACAAGCTGAGTGTGCTCATCGATGATTTCATCCATGCCATCCAGACTGCCGACACCCAGTATTTTGTCACCTATGCAAGCAACGGCGTCGGCCCACGGTAGGGCATGATCCTGCGTATAGATATGTCCATTATGAAAAATCAAGTCTGCGGTTTCCGCTTTCTTAAAAAAACCAAAAGCCATTTTTATCTCCGTTTCCACGCACGCAATGCCGTGCGTATATTGATATTTAAAGTAATTCAAGCATTTTACAAAATAATTGTACCACAAATATGAAAGGTGTGATATACTTAATTGTGCGATTTTTCGCAAAATAAAATATAGTTCGAAGGCCGAAAAGGTTAATCTTCATAGGAACGGATCCGGCAGGATTTTTATGCAAAGGAGAGTTATTATGACGAGAAGAATAGGTACAGTATCTCGCGGAATTCGCGGACCTATCGTAAAAGAGGGCGACGACCTCAGAAAAATCGTGGTGGACACATTTATGGCATGTGTAGAGGGCGGAGATTTTGAAATCGGAAACAAGGATGTTCTTGCCGTAACAGAATCTATACTTGCACGTTCACAGAAGAATTATGCTACAACGGAGCAGCTCGCAAAAGATGTAGCAAATAAACTCGGCGGCGAAACGGTCGGAGTTGTATTCCCGATTCTCAGCAGAAACAGATTTGCAATCTGCTTAAGAGGCATTGCAAAGGGATGCAAAAAGGTTGTTTTGATGCTCAGCTATCCGAGTGACGAAGTTGGAAACCACATCCTGGATCTCGATTTAATGGATGAAAAGGGTGTTGATCCGTACAGAGATGTGCTTACTCAGGAAAGATTCGAAGAACTTTTCGGCAAATCCCGCCATCCTTTCACAGATGTGGACTATGTAAACTACTATAAAGGTCTCATTGAAGAAGAAGGGGCAGAAGCAGAGATTATCTTTGCAAACAACCCAAGAAAGATTCTTGATTATACGGACAGAGTAATCTGTGCCGACATTCATACAAGAGCAAGAACCAAGAGACTGATTAAAGAAGCAGGCGGCAAAGTGGTGCTCGGAATGGATGACCTTCTTAATGCACCGGTTGACGGTTCGGGATACAATCCGGAATACGGAATCCTTGGTTCAAACAAGGCAACAGAAGGGACAATCAAGCTCTTCCCTGTAAACTGTCAGGAATTCGTTGAAGGCGTTCAAGCAGACATCAAAGCGAAAACAGGCAAAACCGTCGAAGTAATGGTATACGGTGATGGAGCATTTAAGGATCCTGTGGGTAAGATTTGGGAACTTGCCGACCCTGTTGTTTCACCGGGATTTACAAGCGGACTTATCGGTCAGCCAAACGAACTTAAGCTTAAGTATCTTGCTGACAACGACTTCGGAGATTTAAGAGGCGATGAACTTAAGGCTGCGATCGAAACTGCAATTAAAGAAAAGGATGCGAACCTTGTCGGACAGATGGCAACGGAAGGAACAACCCCGAGACATCTTACAGACCTGCTCGGCTCCCTTTGCGACCTGACATCGGGCTCCGGAGACAAGGGAACTCCGTTCATCTATATCCAGGGATACTTCGATAATTATACAGACTAAAGCACAGAGCAATGAAAGACGGCAAGAGAGAAGAAAATCTTTTGCCGTTTTTTGGAAAGGTGGAGAAAATGAAAAAACTTGCTTTATTTATGCTGACAATGCTTATGGTATTTACACTTGCAGCATGCGGAGACAATGTATCTATCACAAAAACAGAAGCAGCGGCGGTAGAGACCGAAGTTTACGAATGTTCTGATTTCAGCATGACAATCCCGAAAGGCTGGGTTGTAACAAGCGGCGGCACAAACATTTATCACAGTATTCGTGTATACGATCCAAGTGAACCTATTAACCAGATGTTTGTTCTCCTTAAGGCTGATTGTCTGCTTCACAGCAAAGCGGGCAAAGAAGCATGGCAGAGCAATTATGAGATGGGGAATGCGCAAGCGGAGATGATGGCGAAAGCTCCGGTTCTTTCGAATCCGTCAACAGAAGGCTTCTTTAAGATATTTGGAAAATACACGGATTTTGTTTCCGATGTGGAGCCGAGCTATGCGGGATATGAATTTCCGCGATTTGATAATTTCAAAGTAACGGAAAAATTTGACTCGACGAGCAACTTGAAATCCTATGCACTTGGGGACAAAATTTTGAGGGCAGCCTTTACTGACGGTGATAAGAATGGAGAGGGAATGTTTGCTGCATCTGTAGTGGACTTTGGAAGCTTTACCATTTCAAACGGAAAAGTTGTGGGTTATCAGCTGCAGACCGCAGACGGCGGATATTATATGGCATACAACATAATGGCTGTTACGGCAGTAAAGGACAGCTTCATAGAATGGGAGGATGTACTGACGAACTGCATGAAAACTTTGGAATATTCCGACAGCTTTGTAAGCACAACGAACCAGGCAAGCAACGAAAAAGTCGCACTTGCAAACCAAATAAGCCAGAATTTCAACCAAGCAATGGATGGAATTATGTCATCATGGGAAAACAGAAGCAAGAGTCAGGACATTATGAGCCAAAAGCAGAGTGATGCAACGCTGGGATACGAAAGAGTCTATGACACGGAAACAAATGAAATCTATAAAGCGACAAACGGCTTCACGGATGTATACGACGGTGAGCGTTACAAGCCTGTAACGGATGACAATATGTACGCAGAGCCGATAAGCGGCTACATAGAAAAACAATAAAGGGGAAAAAGCAACATGGAAAACTACTTAAACAAATACGAGCTTGAAAGATTCAACGATGAGATTTCGGTAGAAGAATATTTAGAGAAATATGTAAATGTTGATGAATTTCTGGAATGCTGCAAGGCATGCCCTTGTTACGGAACGGTATGGTCTTGTCCGCCGTATGATTTTGACCCGGTGGAGGATTACTGGAAAAAACACAAAACTCTCGAGGTTCACGGGTACAAGATTAACTTTAAACCGGATGTGACCGTGGATGAAAGTCAAAAGATTATGCAAAGAGTTAAGGCATTAATGTCAAAGGAGATGTTTGCGAAAGAAGCTGAAATTCCGGGCTCGGTCTCTTTGTCCGCCGGAAACTGCACGGTGTGCGGCAGCGGAAACTGCAGCAGGCGTGAAGGAAAGCCTTGCAGATTCGCAAGGGATATGCGCTATTCCATTGAATCGATCGGCGGCAATGTGGGTAAGACGGTCCATGATTTCCTGGGATGCGACCTTGAATGGGTGGAGGAAGGCAAAGTTCCATCCTATTATATTCTTGTGGGAGGCCTGCTTAAAGGATGAAGCATCTTTTATCGCAAATAAACGATATTGTTGAAAAATGCAAGATTTCCGGGAAACGCGCTGTCCTTGCGGTTGATGGAATGAGTGCTTCCGGAAAGACCACACTTGCTGAAGAACTTGCTGAGCAATTCAGCGGCTCAGTTATCCACACGGACGATTTTCATCTGCCATTTGAGCTGAGAACGGAGGAACGCAGAGCTCAGCCGGGTGGGAATCTTGACTATGAAAGATTTGCAAGAGAAGTTCTGCCTTATTTGAATCAAAAGATAGAAATCACTTACGGACGATTTTCGTGCAGGGAGGGTAAAATCGTTGAAACAGTAAAGATTGGTGCGGACTGTCCCCTCGTTATCGTGGAGGGAGCATACTCTATGCGCCCGGAATTCCGTAAGGCATACGATCTTTCCATCTGCATGCTGATTTCAGAAGAACTCCAGCGTGAGAGGCTTATCGCTCGTGAAGGCAGAGAAAGATATGCGAATTTTGAGAAACTGTGGGTACCGTTGGAAAACCGATACCTGGCATACTATAAAGTGCCTGAAATCTGTGATAAAATAATAAAATGCGAATAGAGGAAGGATTAGAAAAGCCCGGGGAATTATCCTCGGGCTTTTAAAGTAAACTTGAAATTTATTTTAGGTGGCGGAGTGACCGCCACCGTTTTTGTTGTTTAGGAATCTGTCCTATTTCTTTGAAAGGTATTCGTCAATGCTTGCAGCAGCAGTTTTGCCTGCGCCCATAGCCTTGATTACGGTTGCAGCACCTGTTACAGCATCTCCGCCTGCGAAGATACCTTCACGGTTCGTTGCAGCTGCAGCATCCGTTCCGATTCCACCCTTCTGGTTTGCTTCGAGCTTTTCAGTAGTATCAAGAATCAGAGTGTTGAGCTTCGTTCCGATAGACATGATAACCATGTCTACAGGAATTTCGAAGTTGGAACCTTCTTTTGCGATAGGTTTTCTTCTTCCGGAAGCATCCGGTTCGCCGAGTTCCATTTCAACACATTCGATGGCTCTTACATTGCCGTTTTCGTCGCCGAGAATCTGAACCGGGTTGTTCAGAAGCTTGAAGATGATACCTTCTTCCATAGCATGGTGTACTTCTTCTGCTCTTGCAGGAAGTTCGTCCATACTACGACGATAGATGATATATACTTCGCTTGCGCCCATTCTCTTTGCACAACGAGCAGCGTCCATAGCTACGTTACCGCCGCCTACGATAGCAATCTTGTCTGCGTGCATGATTGGAGTATCATATTCAGGAAGGTAAGCCTTCATCAGGTTGATACGAGTTAAGTATTCGTTTGCGGAGCAAACGCCGATGAGGTTTTCGCCCGGAATATGCATGAAGGAAGGAAGACCTGCGCCTGTTCCGATGAATACGGATTCATAGCCTTCTTCTTTCATAAGTTCGTCAACTGTGATTGCGCGTCCTACAACTGCGTCTGTAACGAACTTAACGCCCTTCGCTTCGAGCTTAGCCACTTCAGCAGCTACGATTTCCTTCGGGAGACGGAACTGCGGGATACCGTAAACGAGTACGCCGCCCGTCTTATGAAGAGCTTCGTAAACTGTTACTTCATAACCCTTGTTGATTAAGTCGCCCGCGCATGCAAGGCCTGCAGGGCCTGCACCGATGATAGCAACTTTGTGACCGTTTCCTTCTACAGGAGCGATTTCTTCGTCGCCAAAGTTTGCTGCGTGCCAGTCTGCTACAAATCTTTCAAGACGGCCGATTGCAACGGATTCGCCTTTACCACACTGTACGCACTGACCCTGGCACTGGTTTTCCTGAGGACATACACGACCGCAGATTGCAGGAAGGGAGCTGTCCTGGGAAATGATTTCATAAGCTGCTTCGAAGTCACCTTCCGCAACCTTTGCAATGAAATCAGGAATCTTGATGTTTACCGGACATCCGGAAACACAAGGTTTCTTGCGGCATCTCAGGCAGCGCATTGCTTCTCTGATTGCCATATCTTCTGTATAACCTGTACATACTTCCAAGAAGTTTTTGTTTCTTACGTCAGGAGCCTGTTCAGGCATAGCATTCTGCTTGTTTACTAAATTAATCATGGTAACGAACACCTCCTGTTAATCTGCAAACGTGAGCTCTGTCTTCTGCTTCCTGATCTTTGTAGTAGTTTGATCTCTTGAGGAGGTCATCCCAGTCTACTAAAGAACCGTCGAATTCAGGTCCGTCTACGCATACGAATTTGTCTTCGCCGCCGATCATGCATCTGCAGCCGCCGCACATTCCTGTACCGTCGATCATGTAAGCGGTAAGGGAAGCAACGGAAGGGATGTTGTACTTCGCAGCGATTTCACAAACGAGTTTCATCATGATTGGAGGTCCAACCGCAACGATTTCGTCGAATTTTTCGCCCTTCTGGATGAGCTCTTCGAGCTTCTGTGTCGTGAAAGCTTTTTCGCCGTAGGAACCGTCGTCGGTTACAACGTAAAGTTCATCAACATTTTCTCTGAATTCGTCTTCCAGAATAACTAAGTCTTTATTCTTGAAACCTTCGATCATTGTTGTTCTTACGCCATGGTCATGCATGCCGGAAGCGAGAGGATAAGCAAGTGCGTTACCGGTACCGCCGCCTACAACGCATACGCTCTTCAGTCCGTCCATGTGGGTCGGCTTGCCGAGAGGGCCAACGATGTCAGCGAAGCAGTCGCCCACTTCGAGCTGGTCCATAAGCATGGTTGTTCTGCCTACTGCAGCGTAGATTAAATCGATAGTTCCGTCTTTTTCATTGTGTCCTGCCATGGTGAGAGGAATTCTTTCACCAAATTCATCAGTACGAAGAATGATGAACTGACCAGGTCTTGCTTTACGAGCAACAAGCGGAGCATAAATCTTAAGCCATACCATGTTGTCATTCAGTCTTCTTTTGTAAGTTACTTCAAACCTTTTCATGTAAATCATCCTCCTTTCTATTTCTCAAAGCTGTCCTGACGGTGCTTGAGTGTCTTGTATCTGTCAAGAGCTATTTCTTCACCCTTTTCGAAGAGTTCTTCAGCTCTTTCAGGGAATTTAAGCTCAAGTGAGTTGTAACGAACTTCGCCCATGATGAAGTCTTTGTAGCTTTCGGTTGGAGCTGCACTGTCGATGGAAAGCGGATTCTTGCCTTCTGCTGCAAGCGCAGGATTGTATCTTAACAGATCCCAGTAACCGGAGCGTACTGCCTTCTTCATTTCGAGCATTGACTTGTTCATGCCGGCTTTGATACCGTGGTTGATACATGGAGCGTATGCAATGATGAGGGACGGTCCGTCATAAGCCTCTGCTTCGCGTAATGCTTTCAGAGTCTGTTCCGGATTTGCACCCATAGCAATCTGAGCCACATATACATAACCGTAAGCCATAGCGATCTGAGCAAGATCTTTCTTCTTTACGGATTTACCGGAAGCTGCGAATTTCGCAACAGCACCGATAGGAGTTGACTTGGAGGACTGTCCGCCTGTGTTGGAGTAAACTTCCGTATCGAATACCATGATGTTTACGTTTTCGCCGGATGCCAGTACGTGGTCAACGCCGCCGTAACCGATATCGTATGCCCAGCCGTCACCGCCGAAGATCCACATGGATGGCTTAATCAGCATGTCTTTATTGTCAACTACATATTTAGCGTCTGCATTCTTGTCTGCAATCTTTTCTGCTTCTGCAAGGAGGATGTTTCCTGTTACTTCTGCCTGTTTTGCATCGTTCATGGAAGCAACCCATGCTTTTGCAGGAACGCCGATTACGTCATAAAGTCTTTCTGCTGCGGACTTCAGTTCGTTTCTTCTTGCGTTCATGGATGTTGCCATACCGAAACCGAATTCAGCATTGTCTTCGAATAAGGAGTTAGCCCAAGCAGGTCCTTTACCTTCCTTATTTACTGTGTAAGGAGTGGAAGGAGCTGATGCACCCCAAATGGAGGAACAGCCTGTTGCGTTTGCGATGAACATTCTGTCACCGAACAACTGAGTGATTAACTTAGCGTAAGGAGATTCGCCGCATCCCGGGCAAGCGCCTGAGAATTCCATAAGAGGAGTCTTGAACTGGGAACCCTTAACTGTGTTATCCTTGAACGGAACTTCTTTTTCATCGATGTCTTTGTATAAGTGATCGAATTTAGCCTGCTGAGCATGCATGAATTCGTCTTCTGCAGGAGCCATGGTGATAGCTTTGTTTCTTGCAGGACATACTTCTGCGCAGGAGCCGCATCCGGTACAATCCATGAGGGAGAATCCAAGAGTGAACTTGTATTCTTTAGCGCCCTTCATTGTAGTTGTATCTGCAACGCCTTCCGCTTCTGCATCTGTAAGGACAAATGGTCTTACTACGCCGTGCGGACATACATAAGAACACCAGTTACACTGCATACAGTTCTTCATATTCCAGTGCGGAAGATCTGCAGCGATACCACGCTTTTCGTAAGCAGCGGTACCCGCAGGCATCATGCCGTTTGCTGTGGATAAGAACTTGGATACAGGAACGTTGTCTGCTGTGAGGTTTCCTGTCGGAACGAGGATGTCGTTCAGGAATTCAGTGTGGAGCTGATCGCGGCCTATAAGTGCAGGAGCCGGTGCATCGTCTTCAACTGTCTTCCAGCTTTCAGGAACTTCAACCTTATGAATATGAGTGATGCCTGCATCAACTGCAGCACAGTTCATATCTACGATGTTCTGACCCTTCCTGCCGTATGTCTTCTTGATTGCGTCCTTCATATAACCAACCGCTTCATCAATCGGAATGATGTCAGCAAGTTTGAAGAATGCAGCCTGAAGGATAGAGTTGGTTCTTCTTGCACCAAGACCGATTTCCTTAGCAAGAGAAACAGCGTCGCAAGTGTAGAACTGAACATTGTTCTGTGCGATATATCTCTTAACCTGTCCCGGCAATTTTTCTTCAAGTTCATCATCTGACCATGTGCAGTTGAGCAGGAAGAATCCGCCCGGTTTTACATCCTGAACCATTTCATACTTATACAGATATGCTTCATTGTGACATGCAACGAAGTCAGCCTGTTTTACATAATAAGTCGAACGAATCGGTTCATGTCCGAATCTAAGGTGAGAAATCGTCACACCGCCGGATTTCTTGGAGTCATACTGGAAGTATGCCTGTGCCTTCATGTCAGTATGGTCACCGATGATTTTAACAGAGTTCTTGTTTGCACCAACCGTACCGTCAGCACCAAGACCCCAGAATTTACAAGCCTTTGTTCCCTTAGGAGCAACATCCGGATTTTCGGAACCGTGGATGGAAAGGTTTGTAACGTCGTCGAAGATGGAGAGTGTGAATTCTTTCTTAGGTTCATCCGACCATAAGTTTTCATATACTGCAAGTACATCGCCAGGCTGTACGTCCTTGGAACCAAGACCGTATCGGCCTCCGCAGATGAAGCAGTTTTCAAATTCAGTTCCTCTGATTGCAGCAACCATGTCGAGGAATAAAGGTTCACCGAGTCCGCCAGGCTCTTTCGTTCTGTCAAGTACAGCAATCTTCTTAACTGTCTTAGGCATAACGTTGAAGAGGTACTTGTTGGACCAAGGTCTGTAAAGATGAACTTCGATGATGCCGACTTTCTTGCCCTTTGCATTGAGGTAATCAATAACTTCTTCTGCACATTCACAAACAGAACCCATCGCTACGATAACTTCTGTTGCATCCGGAGCACCATAGTAGTTGAACGGCTTATAGTCTGTACCGATCTTAGCGTTAACTTTTTCCATATATTCATTAACGAGATCCGGAGTTTCGCTGTATACAACGTTACATGCTTCTCTGTGCTGGAAGAAAGTTTCCGGTTGTTCTGCGGAACCCATTGTGTGTGGGTGGTTTGGATGAAGAGCGTTGTCCTTGAATGCCTTGAGTGCATCCCAGTCAACCATTTCCTTCAAATCTTCATAGTCCCATGTTTCGATCTTCTGCTGTTCGTGAGAAGTTCTGAAACCGTCGAAGAAGTGGAGCATAGGAAGATGTCCGCCGATTGCTGAAAGGTGAGCAACTGCGGCAAGGTCCATAGCCTGCTGTACAGAGTTTGATGCAAGCATTGCAAAACCTGTCTGACGACAGCCCATAACGTCGGAGTGGTCGCCGAAGATATTTAATGCATGTGTAGCAACACAGCGAGCAGCTACGTGAAATACGGTAGGAGTCTGTTCGCCGGCTAATTTATACATATTAGGAATCATAAGAAGCAAGCCCTGGGAAGCTGTGAATGTAGATGTCAGAGCACCGGCAGCGATAGCGCCGTGAACCGCACCTGCAGCACCTGCTTCGGACTGCATTTCTACGATTTTAACTTTTTCACCAAAGATATTGGTTCTGTCCTGGGAAACCCATTCGTCCATGTTTTCTGCCATAGGTGAGGATGGTGTAATCGGGTAAATTGCAGCAACCTCAGAGAACGCATAAGCAACATGAGCAGCAGCGGCGTTTCCGTCCATAGTTTTTAATTTTCTCATGTTTATTCTCCTTCCTTGATGCCCAAAGCTTCACGCTGCATGAAAATGTATTCCGGGACTTCCATTTCCTTAATGACATTTCTAGGGCATACATATTGACATACATGGCAGTCTTCACAGATTTCAGGATCGATAATTGTGTGAGTGCCGTCTGCATAAATTGCGAGGTTCGGGCAGTTGGACTTGCAGTCTTCGCAGAATAAGCATCCTGTGCTGCAGACTTTTGCCTTTGTTTCACAGTCATCTTCCGACGAGCAAGCAACCATCTTTTGACCCTTGTATGGAACAATGGTGATTAAGTGCTGCGGGCATGCAAAAGTACAATCCTTACAGCCTACGCACTTGTCAGGGTCAACATAAGCAACGCCGTCAACAACCTTAACAGCCTCATAGCGGCAAACCGCTGTGCAGGCACCCTGTCCGAGACATCCCGTAGCGCAAAGGCCGAGAGCCTTAAGGTCTTGTTTTGCAGCTTCCTGACAGGTCTGAATACCCATTTCTTTAAGTTTTGCGGAAGTTCTGCCGTCGCCTGAACATTTCACGAAAGCAACATTCGCTTTTAAAGCTGTTAAATCGTGAAGTGTGTCAACGATGATTTTCTTTTTGCATTTAACCATGCAAGCAACGCAGCCTACACATTTGTCATAGTCGATAACTGCATGATTGTCTACGATATGTACTGCGCCTTCCGGACACGCTCTTTCGCATTCGCCGCAAGCGATACATCCGAAACCGCAGGTTTTTCTAACAAGATCGTCGTCTTCTTCCGTGGAGGAACAAGGGATAAAGTTGGTAGCATCCTTAGGAATCATGTGAATTAAATGCTGTGGGCAGACACCCTCAGCTGCACAGTCGCCGCAGCCGTCGCATTTCTCGGCGTCGATTACGATTTTGCCGTTTTCAAGCTTCATAGCATCCTGCTTACAAACCTTGATACAATCGCCGATACCACAGCAGCCGCTCTTACATTCACCGCGCTTGAAACCTGCTTCAACCAAAGCAGCGCAGGATTCAAACTCTGCAGCTCTTGCTTTTCCGGCAGCAGCGCCGGCGCAAGCCACGTAAGCGACCAAGTTGTTGTCCCCTTTAGCAGGGGAGACATTGGTTTTCATAACTTTTTTGCCTCCTTTTTCAAGTTTACTATTACATCTTGTGTCTGTAAAAGACATAGCCCGAAAATCGTTGAAAAATTAACGAACTACACATATAATATACTACTCTTCCGTGTATACAAAGTCAATATTTTTGTCGAATGTTCTTACAAAAAAAACGAGGGAAAATGTTTGAAACTGAACGATATGTGGTAAGCACAGGCTAACTCGGAAAGCAGGAATGAAATTTTATACGGTTTTTTAAGGGTGGAAATGAATGCAAATAGGTGATGGATAACAGCAAAATATATTTACAATACTAAATTATATAAAATAGTAATTAAAAATATTAAATACTATATTGACAAGTTAGAATAAAAATTATACAATAAACAAAAATAGGAGATGACGAATAATGAAAACTTTAGATAATGGTATTTGTCCGGTTTGCAACAGCAGATTAAGAATTAGAAAACTTGCCTGTCCGGAATGTTTGGCTGAATTTCCATGTGACAGGGCACTTTCTCCGTATGACTATTTGGATGACGAACAAAAGGCTTTTTTAAAAACCTTTCTTTCGTGTAGGGGGAATTTGAAAGAACTGCAAGAACAAATGGATATTTCGTACCCCTTTGCAAAGAAAAAATTGGAGGCTGTGCTTCTTGCGTTAGGACTCGAAAAGGAAGAAAAAAAGGGATCAGGTAAAGAGGATGTAGATATGTTTAATTTTAATTTTGACAGAAAAAGTAAAAAGGCTTCGGAAATCGTTAAAACAATGATTGCAGACAATGGCGGAAGAATTAAAGTTTCCTCTGTGAATGGTAAAGTGTACGAGATAAGAGCGACATCTAATCCAAAATGCTTTGGATGTGAACAACTGCCGGGAACATTCAACTATGAGGTCTTTGACATAATTGTCGGACTTCTGAAACGAAAAGGAGGTAAAGCAGAAAAAGGTAACGGCAGGAACTATAAAATTGGCGAAAAGCACTGCGACGCTGATACTGTTGTCGGAACAATAGGGATTGAATACTATGGCAAAAAAAACGGAGAATCGGTTTTTGACCCAGTATTCGTTTTGGCAGCAGTGCTGGACCATGCAGGGATTATTTATAATCGCAGAGGAAGTATAGAATTGACTGAAGCATATAGAAAAATAGCACTGTAAATCGTCTTCGCTTTAAGAATAACACAACTAAAAACCCTCGGCAGATGAATTACCGAGGGTTTAATATTGATAATTTTTATTTCACATAAACCTTCGGAAGTCTCTGGCCGAAAGCACAAGTGATTTCATAATTGATGGTTCCGGTTGCTCTTGCAATATCGTCGGCAAGGATGGTGTTGGTTCCGTCCGAACCCATTACGATAACTTCGTCGCCGAGTTTTACATCAGGGACATCGGTAACATCAATCATGCACTGATCCATGCAGATGTTGCCTGCAATCGGTGCGATTACGCCGTTTACGATAACCTTTGCGTTCGGGGAGTATGGACGAGGGTAACCGTCCGCGTATCCGAGTGCGATGGTTGCGATTTTGCTCGGCTTCTTGGATATGTATTTACGTCCGTAGCCAACCGAGAAATCCGCAGGTACATCTTTCAGGTGAACGATGTTTGCTTTAACCGACATAACCGGTTTGATGGAAAGCTCGTTTACATCAACCTCATCCGACGGATAGCATCCGTAGAGGATGATTCCCGGACGGCATGCATCAAAGTGAACGGTCGGAAGTTCCATGATGGAAGCACTGTTTGCAAGAGTTCTGAACGGAATTTCGATTCCTGCTGCGGTAAGTGCTTCGTAGAATTTGTTGAACTTCGCTTCTTGCTGATGGGAGTATGTTTTGTCGTAAGCATCTGCTGTGGACATATGTGAGAACATACCTTTAATTTTGAAATTCTCGAGAGCAGCGATTTTCTTTACATCGGCAACCGCATAGTCGATGTCATCAGCAAGATAGCCGATTCTTCCCATTCCGGTGTCCACTGCGATGAGGGCGTGCACGGTCTTTCCGTGCTTCTTTGCTTCTGCGGCGAAAGCTGCTGCGTTTTCGCTGCTGCAGACAACCGGAGTGATGTCATATTTCACAATTGTGTCGGCATACATATCCGGAGTCAGACCGAGCATGATGATTTCTTCCTTGGCACCTGCTTCACGGAGTGTTACAGCTTCCTGAAGAGTTGCGATTGCGAAAGTTTTGCAGCCATTTTCTCTGAGAACTTCTGCAACTTTTACACTGCCGTGACCGTATGCGTCGGCTTTGATAACGCCGATCATTTCTCTGCCTGCGATTTTATTCTTAATTTGCTTGATGTTGTAATCCAGGTTTGACAAGTTGATTTCTGCCCAAACCGGTCTTAACGCTTCTTTGTACATGATTAATACATCTCCTTTTCACTATGAATCGTGTCATTTGAATAAGGTAATTATAGACTTCTTTCCAAAGAAATTCAAGCCTTTCATGCATTCAATTTTTTAGTGCGGTAATCGGCACCACATACACACCGTCGGGGCGCTTGTATGCTAACCCGAAAGATTTAGCAAGCATAATCGGAGAGATTTTGGGATTTCAACCCGAAAGATTTTTGAAATTTAATCGGAGAGATTTTGCATTTTAAACCCGAAAAATTTTAAAATTGAATCTTCAGTAAAGATATGGTATTATTAACAAGCAAAAAAAAATACAAGCGCGGAATGAGCGCAAAAGAAGGAGAACAGAAATAACATGGAAAGAGACCGCTTCAGAAGCCGGACGGGCTTTATCATTGCCTGCATCGGCTCGGCAGTTGGAATGGGAAACATTTGGCGTTTTCCGATCATGGTATCGAAATACGGAGGAATGACATTCTTTGTCGTGTATATCTTATTTGTAATACTTATCGCTTCGTCGGGCATGATTGAAGAGTTTGCGCTCGGACGCTGGGCAGAAGCCGGCCCGGTGGGAGCTTTCGGAAAATGCACCAAGGAGCGGTTCGGAAAGCAGCGCATCGGCGAGGCAGTCGGCGCACTGCCGGTTATCGGCGCGATGGGGCTTGCAATCGGATACACGGTCGTAATGGGATGGATCTTCAGATACTGCTTTATGGGGATATCCGGAAAGCTTTACGCTATGGGAACCGACATGGCTGTGATAGGAGGAACCTTTGACAGTGCGGCACCGGGAGCGAAAACTTTGGGCGAAGCAGTTAAAATGATGATAGACGGCGGCATATTCAATGTCGGAAACGGTACATGGCAGATCGTCGGTCTTGTGGCTGCTCTTGCCATTATGGCGATGGGTATCGGCGGTGGAATTGAAAAAGCAAACAAGATTATGATGCCGCTGCTCTTTGGCTTATTCCTGATTTTGGGAGTTTACATCGCATTTCTTCCGGGTGCGGGAGAAGGATATAGATACATATTCACGCTGAATCCGAAGGGATTACTGAATCCGGAGGTATGGATTTTTGCTTTCGGACAGGCGTTCTTCTCACTTTCGGTTGCGGGAAACGGCTCGGTAATATACGGATCTTATTTGGATAAGGGCGAAGATCTTCCGGGTGCAGCACGCAATGTTGCGGTTTTCGATACGCTTGCGGCGACTCTTGCGGCTTTGGTTATACTGCCCGCGATGGGCGTCGGCGGCGTTACGCCGGACACGGCAGGCCCGGGACTCATGTTTGTTTATTTGGTAAATGTGCTTAATGGCATGGCAGGCGGCCGCGTTGTGGGAATGATTTTCTTCATATGCGTTCTGTTTGCGGGAGCAACCTCAATTGTGAACCTTTACGAGGTTCCGGTTGCTTTTCTTCAGGAAAAACTGAGATTTAGGAGAGTGCCTGCGGTGCTGACAATCGGTATAATCGGTGCAGTTATTTCGATAATGATTCAGCCGTGGACTTCGCAGTGGATGGATGTGGTTTCGATTTATATCTGCCCGCTCGGAGCACTTCTTGCAGGAATCATGTTCTTCTGGGTTCTCAAGAAGGAGACCGCGCTCGAAGCTGTAAGCGAAGGCAGCAAGAAGCAGATAGGAAGCTGGTTCCATCCGCTTGGGAAGTATCTTTACTGCGTATGTGCGCTGATTGCTCTGATTGCAGGAGCAATGCTGGGAGGAATAGGTTAAAGGAATATGGATTTCAATACAGTTATTAGCAAATATAAGGTATCAGAATACAAGGAACTTAGCCAAAAACCGGATAGCGGAGTATACTTAATGAGCCGAGGCGAGGAAGACTGTTTCGTGCTACGCATATACAGCCATGAAATGCCGGTGTATGAAATGTTAAAAAAACAAGGATACAAGGGATTCCCACAGGTTTACGACTGCCGGTGGGAGGATGAATTCTTTGTGGTTGAGGAACAGTTTGTTGACGGTGTTTCTCTTCAGGAAATGATCGACGGTGGCGAGAAAATGGATGAAAAGCGAGCGATGAATATTACCGCCAAAACCTGTAACGCACTAGATTTACTCCATCGAAGCGGTTTCATTCACCGGGATGTCAAACCGGAACATGTAATGATGAACCAGCAGGGCGAAATCTTCTTGATTGACCTTGATGCAGCCATGAGAATAGAACCCGGCAAACGGAACGACACGCGAGTTTTGGGAACGGCGGGATATGCGGCACCGGAGCAATTCGGGCTGACCCGTTCGGATATCCGTACTGACATATATGCGGTGGGAATCCTTTTGAACACATTGCTTACGGGGCAGCACCCGGCAGTTTTGCGGTATCGCAACGGCGGAGCAGAGAAAATAATTCAGAAGTGTACAGAAATGAATCCTATGGACAGGTACCAGGACATGACGGAACTCTGCTATGCAATTTCCCGGGAGGAACTCAAAGATACCTCAGAAGAAGCCGGCACAACAGTGAAACGAAAAAAGTGGATTTTGTTATGCGTCATAGCACTTGTGGTTGGCGTTGCGGTCATTATAGGAATAGGCTTAGACGGCAATCGGAATGATTCACATAGCGAAATGAACAGAGCCGAAAACGGCGAACTGCAGCTCCACCTTGCCGGTGCACAAGGGGAAACCCTGCTGTACAACTCACGAGCAGGCAGCCAGTGCCTTCCTATGTACACAGAAGATGGCGTGAGCGTTGACGATACATGGACGGTCTATGCGGATGAATCAATCGGAAGAATCACCGGCTACGAAAAGGAATGGCTGGGATGGAGACTTGATTCATCGCAAATGGAAACCGGTGTGGACGGGTTCGTACATGCAGAGAAGAACGGAGAGAAATATGCGGTTCGCGTCATGGTGACTGCGGATCCGGTGAGTGCATACAGCGCGCAGCCCGATTTTAACAAGATGGCAGAGAACTGGCTTAAACCGACTTGGGATGCATCCGATGAAGTTACGGCTGTACGGATAGACTATAAGGCTGCAGACAAGGTAACCCTTTATCTTGCCTCTACGATTTACTTTGAGGGCTCAGATCCTATCTGTGACGACGACAGGGTTACCATAGAGCCATGTGAAAAGGAAAACAGTTGGCCAAACAATGAAATCTACAAGATGACATTCTACAACCCGGACGGTGGGGATGCACTGATTCAGGTGGGTCATAACTATGGCAGACTGACATTCAAGTTCAGCGAAAAATAAAAATTTCTATAAAAAACTTATCACTTAGCATGGTGCATAAGTTTTTTAATTCCATTCATGTTAAAATGTTAGAAGTGACACATCTTTAACTAACATGGCGATGGTTTCATTGCCTGAAAGGAGTAGGAAGAATATGAAGAAAAAAGTTTTTGCGCTTATGCTGACGCTTTGCATGGTACTGACCATGATGCCGAGCATGGCGTGGGCAGAAGATACCCCTACGGGATTATCCGTTAAATATAACGGGAATTATGTAACCGAGGGGGTCATTGAGATTGAAGAGGGCGGCCTTTGCGAAATGCCAATATATTTCGACGGCAAACAAGTAGAATCTACGGAGGGCATAGCGGACCCGATGGCAGAACCTCCGGCAAATGGAATTTGCCTTCCCGGAGTAAGCCCTGACGGAAAAGTTATGGAAATCAGAATGGGCGGAACAGCAAATGAGGGAGAAACTTGTGAAGTGCCGTTGACTTATCGCGGTAAGACAATCACCTTGACAGTAAGGGTTGTTGCCGGTATTCGATTGAAATTTGAAGACAATACCGTTATGAAAACCGGAAGAAACATAACCGGAAGAAAAACGGCAACTGCTCAAATTATGTTTGGCGAAAAGGAAATCACAGAAAATTACACTGTTTCCGCGAAAAGCAGTGCGGTTTTAAAGGTTGAAAATAAGGGACAGGGCAAGCTGGAATTTACTACAACGGGAAACGGAAAGAGTGATATAGTTATCAGTTACCAAAAAGATGAAAAAAATTGCGAGTCTACCTTTATCTGGAATGGTACCGATATTTCCAATGATGATGCAGGTGCGCATAATGTTGCTTTGCAAATTAATGGAATAGAAAAGAAAACCGGAGAAGTAATTGTTTTGGCTCCAAACAAGAGTGTTACCGGCAAGGTCTTGCATAACGGCAATGAATTAAACAAGTATGATGTGGAAGTCGTATATAACGATTGGGAAGAAGAAAGAGAATGCTCAGCGAATAAAAGCGATAACGAAGGGTTCACAATTGAATCTGGCAAGGAGGAATCATATTATACCTTAAAATTTACAGATGATAAGGACAGCCCTAAGTGGGAAGCATACTTCACCATTCAGGTTAGAAATGAACCTGAAGAATATGTCCTCCAGTTTTGCGATATGGAGAAACAAAGTGATGAAAATTGGGAAGCATTAGGATATGGTACTATAAGTATTTTTAAGAATACAAGAGAAAAGAAGTATGTTAAGTATGTCATCACAGACGGTGAAATGAAACGCATTGATGAGGACTACTTCGTTAAAGTAAATCCGGAAACTGATATTGAAGTTCAAGTTTGTGTCGGCGGAGATAAGTATGAAAAGGTGAAGGCTAATGAAAATCCGTTTTCCTTTAGTATGGTGAATGATGGCTCAGACGTAATGGAAATTTCATACGACAGGGGGAAAGACAGAAAAGGACTTGCATACAGGCTTTACTATACCGGCAGAGATCCGTATTTGAGCGACGCTTCAGGAAAGACTGTTCACAAAAGTATTTTCCTTTGGACGAGATCGGTTGCAGATTTTTTGAAATGGGATAGCAAAAAATTTGAGAACAGGGACAATCACTGGAAGTATGATGCCAGAAAAACATCCTACGAAGGATTTGAAGCAAGTAATGATAAGTGCGATATAAAGAATGCATCGATATTTATCTCAAATGACATATTCGGACAAGATAAAATTAATATTGTACAAGATAAAACCACAATGGAGGTTCAAACAAATTTAGCTACTGTAACATTTGATGACAAGGTTCTGACGAAGATAAATGAGAAGGAGCAGACGGTAACCTTAAACATCGAAAACATTGAAGCAGAAGATGTAACAAATGCAAATGTAGCAAAAAACCTTGAAGGTGCAACGAAAATTGTGGATTTGACATTAAAAACCGAGGCTGATAATGGACCGATTTCTAATTTCGAGGATGGTGTTGCGACCATAAACTTAGGTTACCAACTTCAAGATGCAAGCAAGAAGCCACAGGTATACTATGTAGATGCAGTAGGAAATAAAACTGCTGTAGATTGTAATTACAATACTGAAACCGGCGAACTCACATTTGATACTAATCATTTCTCAATGTACTCGGTCGAAGAAGTTAACAAGACTTCAGGCGGCGGCACATCCGGTGGTTCCTCCTCCGGCGGCGGTGGATTCGTAACTCCTGCCGAAACTCCGCTTGACAAGGCGAAAACTGAGGCTAACACTGCTATCTCCGCAGCAGCATCCGCTAACAAGTACGATGATGCTGAACAGGCAGAAGTAAAGGCAATCCTCGACAAGGCAGCAGCTGACATCAGGAACGCTAAGACGGAAGACGAAGTAAAGGCAATCCGGGAAGCAGCTCAGGCAGAAATCGACAAGGTTCTCACCACTGAAGAAAAAGCTCAGATCAAGGCGGTTGCTTCTGTAGATAAGGAAATCTTCAAGGCGAAATCCAGATACTTCAAGCTGAAAGGCAAGAGAGCCATCAAGATTACTTGGAATGTTCCAAACGGAATGAAGTTCGACGGATTTGAAATCTACAGATCCACGAAGAAGTTCTCCGGATACGGCAAGACTCCTTACTTCACAACAACCAAGACAAGCTATATCAACAGCAAGGACTTGGTTAAAGGTAAGACTTATTACTACAGGGTAAGAGCTTTCGTTATCATCAACGGCGAAAAGTTCTATACAGACTACTCAACTAAGGCTTTCAGAACGATGAAGTAAGTACAAAGATACACAAAGGGCGGTCCGATTGGACCGCCCTTTTCAGTTGCAATGATGCTCTGATGTTGAAAAAAATATATTTCTCTTGCAAAATGTAGTAGCTCAATCAATGAAAGCCTGTATCCATGATAGGTTTCCTGCTAAAAGACTTATAACAGCTATTCCAGCAACACCTCCCCATGTTCATACAGCCTGCAATTAAGCTGCATGAGGGTTTCCCCATGGGAAATCGAAAAAAGGATAATGCTATCCCGCTGATTCCGCACATAAAGAGGCGCAAATCCGCCATGAATGAGCAGCTCACGTGTTTCATCAAGGGTAGCACGCATCGCAAAGCATAGGCACAAAAGCTTGTCTCTGGAAGGTCTGCGGGCGCCTGAAATAATCTGATAAGCATAAACCTCATTCAGATTGCAGGCTTTGACGACATCGGCTCTGGTGAGCCCTTTGCTTTCAATGAAAGCCTGAATCTGCTGTGCGAGAGAGGTTGTAGCGAGTTCCATTTTGTTCACATTCAAAAAATCTTCCAGCGTTTCACATCGCTTCAACTCGTTTTCAAGATTTGTGGTAGTTTTCTTTGGCATTGCGTACTCCTCGTAATGAATAGCGTATAATAGACAGTTTAGCACAAAGCTAAATAAAAGTGTTATGCACAATGCTAAATAAGTGGAAAAACTCTCAAACTATAATCTTTCGAAGCCGCCGGACACATCGTGTTTCACGCGGTCAGCTTCTTCGGCAGCCTTCGCATCGTTCCAGTGATCCATCGTGCCTACCAGATAGCCGGTAATCCTGCGAATTCTTTCGAACGGAACCTTTTCGAACTCGTAATTTAAATCCGCATAATCGCCGTCGATGTTCACCGCGAGCTTTTTCAGCTTGCGGTTATATTTCTTTTCAAGGTAATCGACATAAGCCTTGCCTTCCTCCAATGATACATTCCCTGTTACAACAGCACTCATATTCCTACCTCCTAATAATCTTTCATAAATCTATATTTAGAATATTATTACCATGTTTATATATTATACACCTATATATGGTAGTGTCAAACATTTTTATGCAATAAAATCCCGAAGGAGAATCAAAAGGAGGTTGTTGTTGTAAATATCTTTTGCGAAAAGGGAATTTTCAAACCAGCCCGGCAGGGATTCCGTCAAAGACGGAAGAAACAAACCTGCCAAAGGCAGCAAAAGTGCAAGAAAGAGAAGAACATTAAAAACACCCACAACGATTCCGAGAATAAGACCCAAAAGTTTGTCCGAAAATCCAACAAAGCCGTCTTTGTTTGTATGCGAGAACCCCTTTTCAAGTATGGATGCAGCCAAGCGTATGGCAATCAAGATGAGCAGAAAGCTCGCAATTGTCAGAAACAGCCATGCAAGCTTAGTCGCACCTTCGGTGATGAGTGTGTCGGCAAAATCACCGTTGTTTGAGGTGAAAAGCTTCGGCAAAGCTTCGTAAACCGCGGAATTTTCCCAGCGCACGGAAAGATTTTCGGAGATTTTACCCACCGCAAAATCGTGTACGGACGGAATTTTCAGAAGAACTACGGCAAGATCATCGCAAAAAATCCACGCGGCGGCAACCGCGGCAATCCCTTTGATGAGTCCTGCTACCGCAAGTGCCAAGCCCTCTCGCATAGACCAAAATATTGAAATCGCAAAAACAATCAAAACCAATGCATCCATTATCATAAGACGAACCCCTAACCACATATTATTTTAGTATATTTTACTAGAAAAGAGGGATTTCGGCAATGGGAAATCAATACGGCTCGTATGTTATGTATTTTTTGAGCAATCTTTTGCAGAAGCAGAACCGGAAGGAAAGGTACAAGGAGTTTGGACTGTTTGAAAACGATGAAACCGGAAGTGAGTGGCATAGGCAGGAAACCCTTGAGCTTTTGAAAAAATTCTGCCCGGAAGGTTATGAAAATGCTTGCAAATACAGACATTTCATCATAGGAACAAGTGGCGGAAAGAATTACATCGGCATCCCGGGAAGGTTTATGCTCAGCGAGCAGCCCGCACAAGGCAGCACCGGATTTACTCTTTGGCAGCCTTTGAGGGGAGGAGAATGGTTTTACGACGATTTGGAAAGCATGTGCGACGAGGCTGCAGAATACATTTACGGATATTGGATAGCCTGCTTGAACGCAGAAACGCTTGCAATCTCCGAGGTTTTATGATATTATCAAAAGATGTATGGAAAAGTTTATGTTAGAGGCCCTGAAAGAGGCGGAAAAGGCCAGAGAAAAAGGTGAAATTCCAATCGGAGCGGTTATTGTCAAGGACGGTGAAATCATCGGACGCGGACATAATTTGACGGAAACCGAGAAAGACCCGACGGCGCATGCCGAAATTGTTGCAATAAGACAAGCCGGCAGAAAATTGGGAGAGACCTTAGGGTGGCGCAGACTGACCGGATGCAGCATGTATGTGACGGTGGAACCGTGCAGCATGTGTGCCGGAGCGATTGTTTGGGCACGGATAGAAAAACTCTATATCGGAACGATGGACCCCAAGGCGGGAGGCTGCGGCTCGGTATTCAATATCGTGCAGGAGCAGAAACTGAACCATCAAGTTGAAGTATTTGAAATAGAAGAAGGTTCGACCAAAACTCGTTGTCAGGAAATAGTGAGAGACTTTTTCAGAGAACTGAGGGATCTTAAGAAAAATACAAAAGAACAGAAATCGGAGGACACACAGAAATGAAAAGAATAGGCAGAATTCTCAGCCTTACTGTAATTTTGACAGTATTAGCAACAATGTTTTGCTTTGCAGCACCGGCCGGTGACGGGACCTTGGTGCTCAATGACACTTATCCAAAGGACGGGGCGACCGGAACCGCAGTGGAGAATATGGGCGTGAAGCTGTACTTTGATGCAACATTTACGCAGGAGAAACTCAAGAACGCGAATGAAAATGCGGTAACGCTTTTGGACGAGCAGGGCAAGAAACTGCCGACGCAGGTTCTTTATTCTGTACAGGAACCGGGCGTTGTTTTGGTGCTGTTTGACAATATGAAGCAGACCGACGACATCAAGATAAACCAAAACGAAGAATATACTTTTAAAATTTCCAAAGATTTCAGAGATGATAACGGAAATACACTGGGAAAAGAGGAAACCATTTCTTTCAAAACTTTGAATCAGAGTGCGAATATGGCAATCAATACAGCCATGATGTTTGGCGTGTTCGGAGTTATGATGATTATGACTGCAAGAAACGCTAAGAAGAAGGGTGAGCAGCAGAATCAGAAAGAAGAGAAAGTAAATCCATATAAAGAAGCAAAGAAGACAGGCAAATCCGTAGAAGAAATCGTTGAGAAAGATCAGAAAGAGAAGGCTAAGAGAGCTGCAAAGGCAGCGAAAAAAGCAGCCGCGGAAGAAGATGATGACGATTATTACGATGACGGAAATTACCATGTAAAAGGTCCTCGCCCAATCGCAGCGGCAGGCGGCAGATACATAACAGGGCGCAAGGCAATTGCAGAGGCAAAGAAGGCGGAAGAGGAAAGAAGAAAAGCGCAGAAGGCCAAAGCAAAGGGAAAAGGCAAGAAGAAATAGGAGTTTGAGATGCCGGGCCCGAAGATGCGAGAGATAAAAATCAAATCATATGCCAAGATAAATCTTGCTCTGGATGTAATCGGTTTGAGAGACGATGGATATCACATGCTTGAGACAGTGATGCAGAAAATCGGGCTTTCGGACGAAATCAGCATTAAGTGGCAAGAGAGCACTGAGGACGATTTTGGGATTGTCCTTCGTGCAGGGAAACCGTATCTGCCTACGGATGAGAGAAATCTTGCATACCGGGCAGCACAGCTTATGGCCCAAAAGGCAAATGTCCGCGGCAGGCTCGAAATACGGATTATAAAGAGAATTCCCGTTGCAGCGGGCCTCGGAGGAGGCAGTTCAAACGCAGCGGCGGTGATGACGGCATTGAACAGGCTTTGGAAGATGGACCTCAACACATGGCAGCTATGTAAGATGGGAGAGCAGCTTGGTGCTGACATACCTTTTCTCGTTCTTGTACATAACACGCGATACAGATGTGCTTTGTGCGAGGAAACCGGTGAGAAAATGACGGCACTGCGGCATGGCATGAGGAAGCATATTGTCCTTGCCAAACCGGTGTTTGGAGTCTCCACCGGAGAGGTTTTTAAGGGCATTGACTCGTGCGAACTCAAAGAGCGGCCGGATATAGAAGCTTTAATCGAGGGATTGAAAGACGGCACCGATGAAAAAATACTGTGCGGCATGGTCAATGTACTGGAAGAGTACACCCTGAATCGCTATGCCGAGGTACGAAAACTTAAGGAACTGATGCAAAAGACCGAAGGGGTGCAGAAGGTTTTAATGAGCGGCAGCGGGCCTACGGTTTTCGCTGTTTACGGAACATACAAAGAAGCAAAGCGAGCATGTCTGCTGCTTAGGAAGCAAGGATATGAAGCTTATTGGACGCAAACGATACGGGATATGGAAATCGGAGGAAAGAAAGATGCTGAATTTTGATTTACAGAATCACAGACCGTTAAGGGAAATCGTATACGAAGAACTGAAAAGACAAATCATGATAGGTGAGATTCCTCCGGGAACCCGCATGATGGAAGTTGAGCTTGCCGATGACATGGGTGTGAGCCGCACACCGATAAGAGAAGCCATACGAAAGCTCGAGAAAGAAGGGCTGGTAAGTATCGAACCGAGAAGAGGTGCATACGCATCGGACGTGTCCATTAAAGATATGGTGGATGTGCTTGAGGTCAGAGAGTTTTTGGAAGGCATGGCAGCAGGTCTTGCAGCCAAGAAGATTACCGAGGAAGAAGTGGAGAGGATTAGGACTGCCACTGCCGCATACAAAAAAGCGGTTGAATCCGGAAACACTGAGGAGATTATTAAGGAAGACGAGATTTTCCATAAGCTTATCGTTGATTGCAGCGGCAACAAAACGCTGATTCAAATGATTAACCAAATCCAAGAACTGGCGCTTAGATTCCGATATATTTACTACGAAGATTTTTCCAGATATAAGAACATGCCTTACGAACATCAGGAAATCATGGATGCAATCGTAAGCGGCGATGCCGAAAAGGCAAGAGAGAAAGCCGATTCGCATGTCCTCAGACTGAAAGAATTCGTCGTAGAGCAAGGTGACAAAATCGTAAAAGGTCAAAACGCATAATGAAATGAGAAACCAAAAGGAAAGTTTAGGCTTTCCTTTTTTTGTGCCGGTTTTACGGCGAAATGAAGTGAATAAATCAGTACCTTTCGGAATAAATTGTAGCAAGACCAAGTTTGGAAAGGGGAAAAGCTATGACATACGAAAAGGAAATACCGGATTATGCGATGCTGCCTGCGAAAGAAATGGAAGAGACGCTGATAATTCCTGTGACCAAGGGAGCCGTTTACGCACCGATGCAGGTGACGAATATAACCGAAAAACCAAAGACGACGATTACCGTTGAGGAAGATATTCTTGTCCCGGACACCAAGCCGGATCTGGCGGAAATACTGATGGCTGACGGCAAAGCAACACTTTCTTCAAGGGAAATAAACCAAATCAATAAGGCAGACGACTACATAAATCTTTCCGGGGACATTGAGCTTGAGATGCTTTACCTGCCGGAAAAGCCCGAATCCTGCGGCGAAATCATATCCGTACAGACCAGAATTCCGTTTAAAGACCAATGGCACACATCGCTCGCACAAGGTGCGTGCATGGTAATGGAGTGTGAAATTGAGAAAATAGAGTACATGGTCATAAACGAACGAAAATACAGAGTCAAAGTTTCGCTCGCCATATACGCCAAAGAATATGCGGATAATAAAATAGAACTTTTTGAGGGAATCACCGATGAAGAAATTCAGACGCTGAAAGAAAAAATAGAAATCAGCAATGTTGCTCTTCGCAAGAAAGACACACTTGCCATTCATGAGAACATTGCAATAAAGGATGAGTGCAGAATTGAAAATATTTTGAAGCAGGATATCTGCGTCATCGAAAACTACAAGCAGGTGACCGGTGAGAAGGTTGTTATAAACGGCTTTATCTCAGTGAACCTATTATATGCGGCGGTCTGCGAAGATGAAAATTCGGACCCCTGTGCACTCAGGCAGGTTTCGGACAAAGTGGAGTTTACGCAGTTCATACCGATTTCGCAGATTAACGATGAGAGCGGCAGCTGCGTCAGCTTCGATTCAAGCGATTTGAAAGTTAAATTGGTTCAGGATGAAGAAGATGGTGAGATTTTGCGCCTTGAAGGAGATCTGGTTACCTACATTGAGATATACCGGAATGTGCAGCGGGAAATTATTGTGGACGGATACCATCGGGAGAAAGACTTTATATGTGACTTTAAAGAGGAACACAGCAGAGCCATGGTTGGAACGACAGCGGGAGAATCGTCGGTGCGTGAGATTATTTCCCCGGAAAACACGAATGGTGATATCGAGAAGATTATATATACAAAGGCAGAAATAAGCGAATGTAAGAGTACGCCCGAACAAGGAAAAATCATGACGGAAGGCACGATACGAGTAAAAATGATATGCAGAACGCATGTACCGGAGCCGAGCAGCACGGGCCGCGTATTCTCACTGAAAGAGAACATTCCATTTAGAATCGTGACGGCAATGCCGCAGATCACAGGAGGCGAGATCATCTGTGACCGCGTGTGTATCAAGGACTTTTGGGCCGAAAAGATTAACGGTAAGCAGATTGAGTTCAATGCCACGGTTGTAATAAACACCCAGGTAATGCGCGATGTACCGTTTAAGATTCCGATTAACCCGGCGTTTGAAGAAAAACCGACGAGGGAAGAAAAATCGAGAATGGTTATATATATAACCGGGGAGAACGACAGCATGTGGAGCATCGCAAAAAAATTCAAAACAACGATGGCGGCAATACAAGAAATAAACGAACTTGACAACGAATTAATAGCGCAGGGACAAAAATTATTAATCTTAAAATAATAAAAATTTAAGGGAATCCGGCAGGCAGGATGCAATCTGTCACTTGCCGGCTTTTCTTTTATCATTTTTCATCTCAAAATTGAGGAAAATTCCTGAACACATAAAACAATTATATAATTCACTTGTTTTAAGCATGGAAATTTTGTGAAAAATGTTTAGACTAAGAAAGCGTAAGGGGATTTAATCGGATTTGTCAGAGAAAGTGAAACAATGAAAGAACGAAATCAGGTGGTGAACAAATGGAAACAAAAACCTTTACGCTGCAAATGCAAAAAAATGCCGAGTATATTTTTGAAAGGTACAAGGGACTCATCTACAAGATTGCGAGAGATATTCTCGATGACTCTTTGCTGGCAGAGGACTGTCTGCAAGAGGTTGTTCTGAAGCTCGCGCTGCTGCCGGGAAAACTAAACACGGACGAATATGAGTATCCCGATGCATTTGCGGCTATCGTCGCAAGAAACCAAGCCTTGGATATGCTGAAAAAGCAAAAGCGGGAACTGCCGACGGAAGAGAATATTGTATCAGAATTAACACTGCAGAGAAAAGGATGCCAAATGGACATATACTTTGTGGAGGCCAACGGATATTCTAAGGAAGTAAATGATTGTCTGAGACAGCTTGAAGGGAAAGATATTGACATAATAATACTTCGTCAGAAATACGAATTGCCATACAAAGCTATTGCGAAAATAACCAACGAAAACGAAAGCACGATTGCACAGCGATTCCATAGAGCAAAGAAGAAGTTGAAAAAAATCTTGCTAGAGTCGGAAAGAGAGGATTTTTAAAATATGAGGGAAAAGGAAGCGGCGATGAAAGCCGATGAAATATTAAATAAATTCGCAGGCGATATGGCGAAGAATTATGATGAAGAGGCAAAAGAGCTAATGCGGCAAGCGGAGGCGGAGGGCATGCCGGACATCAAACTGCGCACCCAAAAGCCGGTCAATATAAGAAAGCGCGTGCTTCGCATTGCTGCGATGTTTCTTGTCATCGTGTTCGTTGGCAGCATAGTAATTCCGGTGCCGAAAGCAGATGCATGGCGCGTTTGGTGGCTCGAACTCTTGATGGGGGAAAACACGCAGGATATTGACGTCAATAACAATGACGATTTCAAGTACTATGTCTCCGAACTGCCGGAAGGGTTTAAGCTTGATGAAGAGTACAAAAATGTAAATCAATATTCGATACGATACATTAATGCTCAGGGTGAATTTATTCTTTTTACTCAACTAAAGACTTCGTCCTCTGAAAAAAATATTGACAATGAACAGGCGATGCATTCGCGAGAATTGATTGGGGATTTTGAGGTATTGGTGGTGAGGGATGTACATAGCATAGCGTTTGAATTTAATGCCAGGAACGAAATTATTTCGGTAAGTACCAACGCAACATACGAAATAGGAAAAAAGTTTATTGAAAAAATAAAAGAATTGGAGTAAACGTGTCAAATTTCTTCCACATTAAACGTTTAATATAAAGAAGTATGAATAATGAAAGGAATGTGCTTTATGAAGAAGAAATTATTATCTATTTTAGTTGCTATCATTGTGCTTACATGTGGAATGCAAAACGGAGCATATGCATCAGAAACTTCAGAAATGTACACAGGCATAAGCAGCATCACTTCAACAATGGGGATAAAGGATTCTGTTCTCGATTTCTCGGTCGATGTGCTTACAAGGGGTAGTGAATTTGCAGATGCTGTACACATTGATGCAGAGCTGAGAACGATGGATGGAAGGTTTATTAAGGGTTGGAGTGAGGATTTGCAAGAATCATATACCTTGTTTAGATTCTCCAAGCGCAGAGCGGTAAGTGAGAGTGGGACATATTTTTTACATTTTACCGTTTACTGCTATAAGGATGGTGTACTGCTTGATGAAGTAACGAAGGACTCTAAAACAGCAACTTATGTCAGATGATTCATATGAACACCTTAATAAAGTAGTGTGAAAGTGTGTGTTTCACGAAAAGGAGCCTCACATTAACGAGAAAGACCCGTTAATGCGAGGTCTCTTTATAATTGCATGCATAAAGACGATGTGACATACGGCATGCCAGGCCCATGTATATTTTTCGGTATAGCGGTCCACAATCTTACTGACGGAGGTAAGATATGGACAAGAAGGGGAAATTTGAGAGAACTGTAATTATTCTCATGGTTATCGCACTTTGGATGCTTGCAGCTTTGAACAGCTACATACCGGAGAAAGCGGAGCCGGCAGACGAGCATGAGGGAATTCTGCGATTCCATGTCATTGCAAACAGTGACAATGCGAGGGATCAGGAACTGAAGCTGGGGGTAAGGGATTATGTACTCCCGAAAATAGAAAAGGAGATCACAAGCCGGATGACAGGAGCAGATGCGGATTGTGACATCGCAGAAGAATATGCCGAGCACAATCTTGAGCGCATCAAGAAGTGGGCACTGCGGTATGTCAGGGACAAGGGCTTTGACTATGATGTTACGACAGAAGTCGGGGTGAAAGCAATCCCTGCGAAGCAGTACGATGATTTGTACTTTCCGGCGGGCAATTACAAGGCTTTGACGATAACAATCGGAGAAGGGAAAGGGCAAAACTGGTGGTGTGTCGTTTTTCCTCCGCTATGTCTGATCGATTGTGAAAATTCGGAATACAAGGAGAAATTCGGCACGAATGCCAAAGACAGAATTGTGCTGAAATCCAAGATAAAGCAGATAATTGACAAGCACGAAAGCCAAGAGCCCAAAAACAAAAAACCAAAAGCGGCAAAATCCAAGTGATTCGCCGCTTTTGCCTTATCTTATATAGAAAGAAGAAAAAGAAAATTAAAACTTCTTGTACGCTAATTTCTTATGTTCTGTGAATTTCTTTTGTCTTGCGAGGCTGTCGCATTTCCCTTTGACGCCTCGAGAGTAACATCATACTTGAGGATATCGCCGTCACGCACGATTGTGAAAGTAACGGTATCTCCGACTTCATGCTTTTGGATTTCCTTAAGAAGCACAGCGGAACTTGTAACTTTTACATCATTGATAAAGTATACAAGGTCGCCCGATTTGAGGCCGGCTTTTTTTGCACTTTTGCCGGTAACATCCTCGATATATACACCGGTTAAGTCAACCCCGTATTGCATTGCGTCGTTGGCATCGGTAAGATCCACAATCGTAATGCCGGCAACCGGTCTGTCAGCAACATAGCCGTGCTCGATCAGTGACTTTGCAACCTTTGAAACTGTGTCAGCAGGAATTGCGAAACCGAGGCCTTCAACATCAGAGCCCGAAGATTTGGCAACGACCATACCGATAAGATGACCGTATTGGTCGAAAAGTCCGCCGCCGGAATTACCCGGGTTGATGGATGCACTTGTCTGAATAAGAGACATGCTCTTGCCATCTATCGTTATTTCACGCTCCAAAGCACTTATGATGCCTTCTGTTGCGGTCCCCGAAAGAGTTCCGAGCGGATTACCTATGGCAACTGCAAGGTCACCTACGGAAAGCGAAGTCATATCACCGAAGGATACCGGTGTAAGACCTGTTTCATCGACTTTGATTACGGCAACATCCGTCTGTGGGTCGGTTGCCACGAGCGATGCTTTGAGCTCTGTTCCGTTGTGGAGCGTTACCTTGATGCTGGATGCACCGGAAATAACGTGATTGTTGGTGATGATATAACCATCTTCGCTGTAAACGATACCGCTGCCTGCACCCTGGGTTACATACTGACCGAGCCAGCTGTCCGTAGACACCGATTCCGTCTCAATCGCAACTACGGAGTTTTCGTTTCGTGCAATGATTTCCTGGATGGAAAGCTCGCTTCCGGTTGCTTTTGCGAGATTGACATTTGTTGCGTTAATGCTCTTGGTCACACCCGAAACCCCGAAAACATTCGAAGCCAATGCGTAACCGCCGGCTCCCAGAGAAGCCGAAACGATGATGGCAAGAATCAGTACGATGACGAAGCTTTTCGTCGTCACATATCTTGGTTCCTTCTTTGGTTTATTATAGGCAGAGGCTCTGGGAGGCTCCGAATTATCCACATATTCGTTATAATCTTTTTTTTCGAAATCGTTCCAGTTTTCCATAAAATGACCTCCTTATCTGCTCTTTTCGATTTACAAGCAAATTATAATAATCTTTTGTGTTTTTTGTGTGTAAAAATAATGTGAAATATGATAAAATAAAATATTATTGCAGAGATGAAAATGTGGATATATATATTATGGAAAAAGCATACAAAGAATATACCCGTTGGTGCAGACAACGCTTGCCGGAAGACCTTGCGGCAGAGCTTTGTGCAATACGCGGAGATGAAAATGAAATATATAACAGGTTCTGTAAGGACATTTCGTTCGGCACATCCGGACTTAGAGCGAAGATGGGGGCAGGGAGCAATCGAATCAACTCGGTCACGCTTCGCAAGGCAAGCATAGGAATCAGCCGGTATCTGAACGAAAAGGGCACAAAGCCGGAACTTGTCATAGGATTTGACACAAGGAACAACTCAAAAGAATACGCAGAAATCGTGGCGCATGAATTTGCCGATAACGGTGTGGATGTTTATCTCTTCGGAGAGCCGACGCCCGTCCCCGTGGTTTCGTTTGCGGTCAGAGCCATGGGCGTTTCCGGCGGAATTATGATTACCGCCAGCCACAACACGCGGGAATATAACGGATACAAAGTTTACGACCACTTCGGAAATCAAATCGACGATAAGAAAGCACAGATTGTGGAAAAGTATATGCAGACCGCAGATCCTTTTGATACGCAGAGGCCGGAGGCAAAAGGCACGATTCGCAGAACGCCGGACAGTATAAAGGAAAAATACATGCAGGCATTGGAAGAAAATATGCCGCATTTCGATGAGTCGGGAAAAACCGCAGAGGCACTTGCCAAGCTGACAGTTTGCTATACGCCGCTCAACGGAACCGGAATGAAGTATGTTCCGGATAGGCTGATGCGAATGGGGATGCTCGAAAAAAATATCATTACGGTCAAAAGCCAGTGTGCGCCTGACGGAAATTTTCTCACATGTCCCGCGCCGAATCCGGAATATGAAGAAACCTTCGCGGAAGCACTCAAAGTGTGCCGCATGCAGGAGAAAAAACCCGAGCTGATTCTTGCGACGGACCCGGATAGTGACAGGCTGGGGGTAATGGTTCTCCGAGATGATGCGAAAGGTGAATATATAAAACTTTCCGGCAATCAGGTCGGGGAACTTCTCCTCGACTATGTCTGCAGCCATGCAGAGCCAAAGGAAAACCTGGTCGCATTCAAGAGTTTTGTGAGTTCCCCGCTTGCTGAGGACATTGCAAGGGAATACGGCGTACGGCTAAAGAATGTCTTCACGGGATTTAAGAATATTGCTTTTGAAATGCAGAGACTTAAGGAAAATCCAAGTGAGGGAACCTTTCTTTTCGGTTTTGAGGAAAGCCTCGGATACCTTTACGGAGATTATACGCGGGACAAAGACGGCATTATGGCATCGCAGCTTATCTGCCTTGCTGCCGCGGAACTTGCATCGCAGGGAAAACGCTTGACGGATCGGCTGGAAGAGCTTTATCAGAGACATGGGTATCTATCGGCGCAAACCTTTGCTGCAGAGTATGAAAACGAGGCAGACAGAGAAAAAGCACTGCGAATCATGCAGAAACTGTTCAGCGGCGCACTTAAGACCGATGAAACACAAAGAGAATATTGTTACAGAGAGAAAAACATGTACTGCGCCGACCTTAAAGGCGGACACAAACTTATCATAAGACCGTCCGGCACAGAAATGAAATTGAAAGTTTATATTTTTGCAAGGGATGCACAAAAGGAGAATGCGAAGCGTAAGGGAGAAGAAATCCGCGAGACGGTTTATGCGTATCTCAAGGAGTGCGGCTGTTTGTAAACAAAGGAGAAAAGATGAGCAAAGTAATTACAGGAATAGACCGCAGCGGTTCTTTTCGAGTTTATCTGACAATTTCAACCGATATGGTGGAAGAGGCGAGAAAAATACATGACACGACCCCGCTTGCATCAGCGGGTCTTGGAAGGGTTCTTACCGGAGCAGGTCTCATGGGACTGATGCTGAAAAACGAAGGAGAGAAACTTACGGTGCTGTTTAAAGGTGACGGACCTGCCAGGCAGATTCTTGCCACCGCGACACAGGCAGGAGACGTAAAAGGGTATATTGCCAACCCCGATGTTGAGCTTCCGCTGACCCCGCAGGGGAAACTGGATGTCGGCGGGTCACTTGGAATCGGCGAACTCACGGTCATCAAAGACCTCGGGCTGCGTGAACCGTATGTGGGAACAATCGCACTGGTGGACGGTGAAATAGCGGATGACCTTACGGCATATTATTTCATATCCGAGCAGCAGAATACCGCAATTTCACTCGGCGTTAAGATTGACGTGGACTGCACCGTAAAGGCCGCAGGCGGCATGATAATACAGATGCTGCCGGGTGCGAGAGAAGAATCCATAGATGCACTTGAAAAAATGATTTCGGATCTGCCTCCGATTACGACGCTGGTCGAAGAGACTGTATCGTTAAACAACGAGAAGTCGGACGAGGGAGTTCTGCAGGCGATGATGGATCGCATCTTCGGGCAGCTGCCGGAAGACTTTAAGGTTGAGACCATGGAATTTAAAGAAATGGGATGGCACTGTGACTGTTCGGAAGAAAGACTGGAACAGGTACTGATGACAATCGGCAGAGATGACCTCACGGAAATAATCGAAGAAGACGGAGAAGCGGAAATGGTGTGCCAGTTCTGCTGCAAGAAATACCATTTTGACAAGGAACATCTTGAAAGAATTTTGGAGGCTGTTAAATGAGTGAAAGAAATAAAATAAGACTTGGAATCATATTCGGAGGGAAATCCGGCGAGCATGAGGTTTCTCTGATGTCGGCGGCGTCCGTAATCCGCGCCGTTAACAAGGAAAAATACGACCTGGTATACCTTGGAATAACCAAAGCCGGAGAGTGGAAAATTTTCAAAGGAAGCGAAGATGCAATTGAGGACGGAAGCTGGATAAACGATGCACAGCCGTTTAATCCGGGAGACCTGAAGAGTGTCATTGACTTTGCACTGCCGATTATGCACGGACCGTACTGTGAAGACGGCAGAATACAGGGATTTTTTGAAATGATGGATATTCCTTACGGTGGCTGCGGAGTTCTCGCTTCAGCCGTCGCAATGGATAAATTGCTCGCAAGAGATGTTTTTATAAGAAACGGATTGCCGGTCTGCAGACATGTCGGTGTTTCGAGAAGTAACTACGACGATGATTCAGAAGCGGTTGCAAAGCAGATAGAAGAAACACTCGGATATCCGGCTTTTGTGAAACCGGCAAACATGGGCTCCAGCGTGGGAATAAGCAAGGCACATGACAGGGCATCTTTGCTGGAAGCACTTGCTCTTGCATTCAAATTTGACAAGAGAATCATAGTGGAGGAATACATAAACTGTCGTGAACTTGAAACCGGGATTTTGGGAAATGAGAGACCGGAGGCTGCTGTGGTCGGTGAAATTCTGCCTTCGGCCGAGTTTTACGATTATACCGCAAAGTATTTGGACGGAGGAGCCTCCAAGCTTTGCATTCCGGCACAGATTCCGGAAGAAACAAGCCGCCTGATAAAAGAATACGCATGCAAGGCTTATGCGGCGATTGACGGAGAAGGCTTTGCGAGAGTGGATTTTTTCATCGACAAAGATACAGGGAAGGTATACTTAAACGAGATAAACACAATTCCGGGTTTTACGAAATTCAGCATGTTTCCGCTTTTGTGGGAGGAAGCCGGCATGAAATACCCAGATACAATCGAAAGGATTATTGAATTGGGCTATGAAAGACATAACGCTAAAAATAATAGGTAGGCAATTATTTAAGGACAGAGAAGAGGAACAGATGGAGTTTGTGACGGACGGAAGACTGTATTTTCGCAATGGGGCTGCGTATGTGGTTTACGAAGAAAGCGGTGTTTCCGGAATGCCAAGCGGCAAGACCGTGCTCAAAGTGAAGGATGACACCGTAAGGATGAGAAGAGCCGGCGGTGAAGTTAACGCGGAGCTGTATTTTGAAAGAGGTAAGCGCTTCAGTAGCACCTACGATACGCCTTATGGTTCAATGGGTGTGGAAGTTCTTACCAATTTGGTTGAAAACGGGCTTGACACGGAAACAGGCAGCGGCAAAATCAGCATAAACTACGATGTGAGCCTCGAAGGGCTGGCTGAAGGCAAAAACCAATTAACAATAGATATTTTATAGACGAAGAAAGAAGAGGTGATAGAAATGAACAAAGTGGGCTTTGATGCGGAAAAATATATAGAGGAGCAATCCAAGTATATTTTGGAGAGAATAAATGCAGGCAACAGTGAGAGACTGTACCTGGAGTTCGGAGGAAAACTCGTCCATGACAAGCATGCAATGCGCGTGCTTCCGGGATTTGATGAGAATGCTAAGATTAAGCTTCTGGAAAAAATGCAGGATCAGGCGGAAATCATTATCTGCATTTACTCCGGCGACATCATCAACAGCAAAACCAGACAAGACTTCGGAATTACATATGATTTGGAAGTTTTGAGACTGATCGACATATTCAGAAAGCATAATCTTAAGATTAACAGTGTTGTCGTAACAAGATACGAGGACGCACCGGCTGTCAATATGTTTATCAATAAGTTAGAAAGAAGAGACATCAAAACCTATAAACATTTCTTTACAAAAGGATACCCGACCGATGTGGAAACAATCGTAAGCGAAGAGGGTTACGGAGCAAATCCGTATATCGAAGTCACCAAACCTCTCGTAGTTGTAACAGGGCCGGGAGGCGGAAGCGGCAAGCTGGCAACCTGCCTTTCACAGCTTTACCACGAATACAAACGCGGCACGAAGGTTCGCTATGCGAAGTTTGAAACATTCCCGATCTGGAATATTCCGCTCAAGCATCCGGTAAACATTGCGTACGAGGCAGCAACGGCGGACCTCAAGGATGTCAACATGATCGACTCCTATCACCTCGAGGCATACGGAGAAATGGCGGTAAACTATAACCGTGACCTCGAAGTATTCCCGGTTGTAAAAAGAATCATAGAGAAGATTACAGGGGAGTCAGAGTATCAGTCGCCTACGGATATGGGGGTAAACCGCGTCGGATTTTGCATTACGGATGACGATGTGGTAAAAGAGGCATCCGTCCAGGAAATAATAAGAAGATTTATGATCGCAAAGTGCGATTATAAGAAAGGTAAAATTACGGAGGATGCGCTCGAACGTTCGGAACTTCTGATGAAAGAAGTCGGAGCTTCTGAAGAGGACAGAAAGGTTGTAATCCCGGCAAGGGAATACGCCGAGGCAAAACGAAATCTTGACAAGAAGTACCTTAATGTGGTTGTTATGGCAATCGAAATGCCGGACGGAAGCATTGTTACGGGAAGAAGCAGCCGCAGAATGGTGGCTGCGGGGGCGGCCCTACTGAACGCAGTTAAAAAAATTGCCGGAATCCCGGATGACTTGTATGTAATTGCACCGAATGTATTTAACAGTATTCAGCAGCTCAAGGGTGAAATTCTTCATCACGACAGGACAAGCCTCAATGTCGAAGAAATTCTTACGGCATTGTCCATTTCAGCGGAAACAAACTCCTGCGCAGATAAAGCGGTTAAGATGCTCGAAAAGCTCAACGGATGCAGGGCACACTGCACGGCAATCCTCAGCGAAAGAGACGAACAGACTCTCAGGAATATGGGTGTTGATGTGACTTGCGACCCGGAATATCTGACGACAAATTTATATTTTGCTTAAGAATGCACAACGCCGCCAAACGGGGAATTATTTTATTTGGCGGCGTTTCTCAAGTTCTTTTTGGTTTTGCTCTTTAATCTTGTCCCATTCGAGAAGTTTCTGAGAGTATTCAACAAGTCTGCCCTTGTTGAAAGGGGACAGCTGCCTGAAATTATCAATCAGCAGCTGACTGTTGTCTCCGTCGATTTGGGAATAGGTCATCTCACTCAAAAATTTGCTTAAATCAGGCTCGAAAAGCAAATCAATGCTAATCTTGTAAAATTTAGCGATAGCATACAGAGTATGTGCGTCGGGGGTGCGATTTCCCAGCTCATATTGTGCGTAAGATGAACGTGTAAGACCGATGTATTCGGCCACTTCGTTTTGGTTTACATCCTTGCTTGCCCTGAGAATTTTTAAGTTTTGCCCGAGGCGCTGCTGAGTAGAGAGTCCCATTTCAAAGTTCCTCCTTTTATCGAATACAATCTTTTCTAAACACACTTCATTTTCGTTCTCTACTAGTATAACTTCCTGACAATCTTAATTCTGACACAAAAACGAAAAAAGAACAGTCCTAAAGCAATTTTTATGCAAATTTTTAGCGTCCGTGTAAAGCACGAACAAAAAAACATAATAATTATCCGAAAAGGGTTTTCTTTTTGTTTTTTTGTGGTATAATTATGACATGGTTAAAGTTAATTTTTTAACAAAACATAAAATGAATTCAGATTCAAATATCACAAGGAGGCATTTTTAAATGAAAAAGATTGGTGTATTAGGTACAGGTACTATGGGTGCGGGAATCATTCAGGTTTTGGCACAGAACGGTTATGAAGTAGTAATGAGGGCAAGAAGAGAAACTTCCATAGAGAAGGGTCTTGCAACCGTTAAGAAGAACTTAGACAAGATGGTTGCTAAGGAAAGAATGACTGCTGACGAAGCTGCAGAAGTTTTCGGAAGAATCCACGGCTCTACAGATATCAACATCATCGCTGATGCTGACCTCGTAATCGAAGCGGCAACAGAAGATATGGAAGCAAAGAAAGCTCTGTTCGCAGAACTCGACAAGCTTTGCAAGCCTGAAACAATCATCGCTACAAATACATCTTCCCTGTCCATTACTGAAATCGCAGCAGCAACAGGAAGACCTGACAAGGTTATCGGAATGCACTTCTTTAACCCGGTTCCTGCAATGAAGCTCGTTGAAATTATCAAGGGACTGACTACATCCGAAGAAACGAAAGCAACAATCCTTGCTTTAACAGAAAAATTAGGAAAGACTCCTGTAGAAGTTGCAGAAGCTCCGGGATTCGTTGTAAACAGAATCTTAATTCCTATGATCAACGAAGGCGTTGGAATCCTTGCTGACGGCGTTGCAGATGCTAAGGGCATCGATACAGCTATGAAGCTTGGTGCTAACCACCCGATGGGACCTCTGGAATTAGGTGACCTTATCGGACTTGATGTATGCCTTGCTATCATGGATGTACTTTATCACGAATACGGTGATCCGAAGTACAGAGCACATGTTTTACTTAGAAAGATGGTAAGAGCAGGCAAGCTCGGAAGAAAGACCGGCGTAGGCTTCTACGACTACAGCAAATAAAAATTGATTTTTTCAGAGGACTTCGGTCCTCTGTTTTTATGAAAAAAGCTCCCGCCGCCGGGAGCTTTTTCGGTAAATAAAGATTAAAATCTCAATGATAAGCAGGTAAGGCTTCCGTCAATCAAACGGAATTCGTTGGTATCCATGAGGATTACAGGGTAGCCGAGGTCTTCGATGATTTTCTGTGTTTTCGGATAGCCTGCAGGTACGAGAACCGTGCCGTTGATATTCAGGCTGTTGACTGCATAAAGCTCGTCCGCATCAACCACGAAACGGTTAAAGCCTTTAAATGCTTCTTCTTTGTTCATCGTTTCCGTAACAAGCATATTGTTGTTTTCCAGATAGATAGCGAAATCCTTGAGGTGAAGTCCCTCTGTTACAGGTACTGTGGATGATGTGTAACCGAACTTTGTTACGATGTCATTGAACTGCTTTGCGCCTTCTGCGTTGGTTCTGTCTGAAAGCCCTACATAGAAATGATCGCCGACTCTCATAACATCGCCGCCCTCTAAAGTGCCCGGTGCTTCGATATGGAAAATCTGTTCTTCGTCATAGAATTTCCGAATGGTCTTGATGATTTCAAACTTTTCAGCATTTCTGGAGTCCGTTGCAGGGTTTGTGATGATTGCACAGCGTTCCATGACAACCGCAGGGTCTTCAACGAAGCAGGAATCCGGGAATCTTTCATCAGCCTCAAGGTCGGTCACTTCAAGTCCGAGGCTTCTGAGCGTTTCCACATATTTATCGTGCTGCTTGACAGCTTTCTCATAGTCAGGCGTGCCCTCACCGAACTGCGCGGTTGAAATACCGTTGATGAGTGCCTTGCAAGGCTTCTTCGTAATTGCTTTTGTAAACATTGGATATATCCCTCCTCGAAAAGATTTTTGTTTGACTTTTTATGTCCATAGCATATAATAAAATTAAAGATTTGTAAAACGCAAGTTTTTCATGTTTTCCATGATAAATACGCATATATGGAGGTTGTGAAATGAATTTCGGACAATATGAGGCATTTGTAAAGGCTGTCGAGGCGGGAACAATGACGCAGGCAGCAGAAGAACTGGGGTACAGTCAGTCCGGGCTTACGCGGGCACTGAGTTCCCTGGAAGAGGAATGGGGTGTGCGCCTTCTCATGAGAGGGCGTAACGGCGTGCAGCTTACCCCGGAGGGGGAAAGACTGCTTCCCGATATCCGGACGGTGCTTCACGACCAAAGAAGACTGGCAGAGCACATAGACGAAATCAACGGATTGCGGGACGGACTCATTCGGGTCGGGACCTTCAACAGCGTTTCGGCACAGTGGCTTCCGGGGATTATTAAGGAATTTCACGACAAACACCCGGGAATCCGTTTTGAACTCCTGCACGGAACGGACGCACAGATTGTCAGCTGGATTTCCGACGGGCGTGTCGATGTGGGCTTCGTTGCGTATCCGACCAAGCAGGAGCTTGAGGCAGACTTCCTGTATCGGGATCCGATTGTAAGTATTTTTGCGGAGGACGATCCGCTCGCATCACTTCCGAAGTTCCCGATAACCATGCTGCCGGAACTGCCGTATATTGCGCTCAATGAGGGCGTCGAGGACGAAATTACCGCAATTTTGAATCAAAACAGAATTGAGCCCGACGCACGATTCATGGAGAGCGACGACCATGCCGTAATTGCTATGGTTGAGCAGGGGCTTGGGACGAGCCTCATGTCCATGATGATGCTCGAGGGATTTTCACGAAAGATAAAAGCGGTGCCGCTTGAGCCACCGGGATATCGAGATTTAGGAATTGCATGCCGCAGCCGGCAGCTTCTGTCAAGTGCCGCAGAAGCGTTCTACGAGTGTGCGTGCAAGTGGGTTTCCGGCTACAAAAAACTTGCTTTTTTCTTGTGAAAAGTATAAAATAAATTGATATGTTATTCTATTTTGTAATAATTCTATTTTGTTTAGCATTTCTTTAAATTCTATGAAAGGGGCAGCAAAATTCAGCGCTGCAAAAGGTGATATCCATGCCAAGAAAAAAAGTAACGGAAGAAATTTCTGAAGAAAAGATAAAAACAGAGCCTGTAGCAGAGAGACAGCCGGAAGAGGCTGAAGCGTCTGAGAGCGTGGCGGAAGAACAGGCGGAGCATAAGGAGACGCCGAAGGAAGAACGACCTGAGGTTGAAGGCATTCTGGAAATTCAGGAAGAAAACAATTTCGGTTTTTTGAGATTTTCCAATTTTCTTACGAGCGAAAAGGACATTTATGTGTCACCGACACAGATTCGCAGATTCAACTTAAAAACGGGAGATAAGATAAGAGGAATTACGCGGCTTCCGAAAGAGGGAGAAAGATTCGGAGCACTGCTTTATGTGGTTACGGTTAACGGGGATGAGCCGGGAGTGGCAATCCGCAGACCGGATTTTGACGATTTGACGCCCGTTTTTCCTTATGAAAGACTTAGACTTGAGGACGGAAGCAGAGAGCTTTCGACCAGACTCATTGATTTGATTGCTCCAATCGGCAAAGGTCAGAGGGGTTTGATTGTAGCGCCGCCGAAAGCAGGCAAAACCGTTCTTTTGAAGAAGGTCGCACACGCAATCGAAAAGAATTATCCGGAAATCGAACTTATTGTGCTTTTGGTCGATGAAAGACCCGAAGAGGTTACGGATATGAAACGGTCGCTTACGAGGGGAGAAGTTATATACTCTACCTTCGACGAACTGCCTGCGCATCATGTAAAAGTTGCGGAAATGGTTCTTGCCAGAGCACAGCGCCTGGTTGAACACGGCAAAGATGTGGTAATATTATTAGATAGTATAACAAGACTTGCCAGAGCCTATAATATGGTGGTTCCGGCATCCGGAAGAACGCTCAGTGGCGGACTTGACCCGGGCGCACTTCACAGACCGAAGAAGTTTTTCGGCGCTGCAAGAAAGATGGAAGAGGGCGGCTCGGTAACGATCCTTGCCACAGCACTTGTGGAGACGGGCAGCCGTATGGACGATGTAATCTTTGAAGAATTCAAGGGTACCGGCAACATGGAACTTCATCTCGACCGCAGACTCAGCGAAAAGCGTATCTTCCCTGCAATCAGCCTGAATAAATCCGGAACAAGAAGGGAAGATCTGCTGATGGATCAGGATGAGCTCGAAGCTGTTTGGGCGATGAGAAGAGCGATGTCGAACCGCGATTCTCAGGATGTGACGAGTGAGATTATCGATAATCTGGCACACACGAAGACAAACAAAGATTTTGTTCAGGTAATTAAGAAAGTATTGATTGACGACTAATCGAAGACAGAGGGAAATTGAATGGATTTAAAAAAAATATTTTTGAAAGATGCCTGCCCTACATCCATAGGCGGTCAGGCAATAATGGAAGGGATTATGATGCGCGGGCCGAAGAGAACCGCCATCGCAATCAGACTGCCGGATGGCAGAATCCATATGAAGACGCAGCCGACTCCGCAGGGAAACAAGTGGGGCAGGATTCCGCTTATCCGAGGGGTTGTGAATTTTGTGGCGTCTTTGGTTTACGGTACGAAAGTGCTTATGTACTCCGCAGAGATACTGGAAAAGTATTATCCGGAAGACTATCAGAAAGATAAATTTGATATTTGGGTTGAAGAACATCTCGGCAAGGAGAAGGCTTGGAACTTCTTGATGGTTCTTTCCGTAATCCTTGCGCTCATAATGTCAATCGGCATATTCATGCTTTTGCCGACGGCAGTTGTGGGGTGGTGTGCGGCCCTGACCGATAACATTCTGATTTTGAACTTGATTGAGGGTGTTGTAAGAATCCTGATTTTTGTGCTGTATATTCTTCTAATTTCAAGAATGAAGGATATCAAGACCGTATTTCAATATCACGGTGCGGAGCACAAGACGATTCACTGCTTTGAAAACGGACTTGAACTCACTCCGGAAAATGCACAGACATTTTATACATTGCACCCGAGATGCGGAACGAGCTTCCTCATGTTCGTAATGGTGGTAGCGATACTGGTGCATGTTTTCATGGGCTGGCCGAATGTATGGCTGAGAATGCTCACCCGTATTTTGGTGCTCCCTGTGATTGCCGGAATTTCATATGAACTTTTGAAATGGGCGGGAAGAAGCAATAATATCGTTGTTGAAATTTTGAGCATGCCGGGACTTTATCTGCAGAAACTTACCACTGCAGAGCCGGACTTGAAACAGCTTGAGGTTGCGATTGCATCGGTGAAGGCGGTTCTCAACGACGGTGATGATGTGCCGTATTTTGAAGGAATCTGCGATCTCGAAGGAAGGCTTGTGGAGGCGGACATTCCGGAAACACAGGAAGACCCTGCGGAGGAAGAAAAATGAGTTTAACGTTAAAAGAACTTATAAAAATCGGACAGACGCAGCTTGAAGAGGCAGGGGTTGCGGATGCAGCCATCGACGCCAAGGAACTGTACTGCTTTATGATGGGGTACGACAAAGTTGCACTTATGATGCACTGGCAGGATGTACTCCAGGATAATCAGTGTGAGGTCTATTTCGATTTGGTGCAAAGAAGAGCGCAAAGGACACCGCTCCAGCACATAACCGGAGAGCAGGAATTTATGGGGCTTTCGTTCAAGGTAAATGAAAACGTGCTGATCCCGAGGCAGGACACTGAGACCATGGTCGAGGATGCAATCGAGCTTGTTGCCAAAGGCACGCTTAGACAAAATGCGTATTTAAAAGACAAAACGATGAAGCCGGCGGCGGAAATTCTTGATCTCTGCTGCGGAAGCGGAGCAATCGGAATTTCCCTTGCAAGCCGCCTTCCGAAGGCAAAGGTCACATGCTCGGATATCAGTGGTGAAGCACTTGAAATTGCAAGGAAGAATGCTTCACAGAACGGATGCAGAGTTAAATTTATACAGAGCAATCTTTTTGAATCAAAGGCTTTTGCGGGAACGTTGGGAAAGAAGAAGTTTGACCTTATAATCAGCAATCCGCCGTACATTGAAAGCAAGGAAATCGATGTGCTTGAACCGGAAGTCAGAGACCACGAACCCAGGCTTGCACTCGACGGTGGCGAAGACGGACTTGATTTTTACAGGATAATCGCAAGCGAGGCAGCAGCTCACTTAAAGAAAAACGGATGCCTGATGCTTGAAATCGGATATAATCAGAAAGATTCTGTCAAAGACATTCTCAGGCAGACTGGGGCGTATGACAAAATCATAGGACTTTCGGATTTGACAGGAAAAGACAGAATCGTTGTTGCATCACTGAAAACAGAAGAAAAGAAACGAGGGTAAAACAGATGAAAATTTTGCTTATTACAGGAAGTCCGCATAAGAACGGCACGACTGAGGTTCTTGCGGCGGAATTTATAAGAGGTGCGCACCAATCGGGGCATGATGTGATAAGATTCGACGCAGCACATAAGGATGTGCACCCTTGCATCGCATGCGAGAGATGCCATGGTGCGGTTTCCGCATGCACTTTCCGTGATGACTTTGATGAGCTCAAAGATGAAATTATCGAGGCGGACGCAGTGGTTTTCCTGTCGCCGATTTACTATTATGGAATGACCGCACAGATAAAGACGGTAATCGACAGATTTTATGCAATCGATTCTCAGATTCACAAAAACAAGAAGACTGCACTCATGCTTGCATTTGCGGATACTACGATGGAATCGGCACAGGGGGCGCTTGCAAGCTATTACGGAATGGTCGATTATTTGGAATGGGAAATCGTGGATGTGATTGCGGCAGGAAAGAGCCAGACGCCGGAAGACATTTTGAATACAGATTTTCCTAAGCAGGCATATGAACTCGGCAGGAAGATTCTCGGAGAAGTGAAGCCCGAGGAAGACGAAAAAACGGTAACGAGCCTGAACGATTTGGTGGCAAGGCTTGCAAACTTCTCGCAGTTTGCGGAAGAAGCCCTGAAAGAGACAGAAGAGAAGGATGTTTTTCTTGATTCCGCAGATTTTCTCGAATAGAAAAAAACATCTTGATTTTTCGAGCGCACTATGGTATAGTATAAGGGCTGTAATGGATTTACGGCAATACCCAAATATGCAAAGGCAGGCAGCCTGAGCAGGAAAGGAAGACGAACATGAAGGAAGGAATCCATCCTGATTATAAGGAATGTAAAGTAACTTGCGCATGTGGTAACACTTTTGTTACGAAGTCAACTAAAGAAGAATTAAGACTTGATGTTTGCTCAGCTTGTCATCCGTTCTTCACAGGTGCAGCTAAGATGATCAATCGTGGCGGCCGTGTTGAAAAGTTCAAGAACAAATACAAACTCGACTAATAATCAGACGAAAACTAAACCGAAATTTTATATTTCGGTTTTTTTATGATAGGAGAATGAAATGTTTGATAAACTGGATTTCATATTAGAAAAATACGAAGAACTTTCCATGAAGGTTTCCGACCCTGATGTAATTAACAATCAACCGGTTTGGCAGAAGCACATTAAGGAAATGGGCGAAATGGAACCAATCGTAAATAAGTACAGAGAATACAAAAAGGCAAAGGAAAGCATAGCGGAGGCAAAAGAGATGCTTGAAATGGGCGACGAGGAACTTCGCGAGCTGGCAAAGATGGAAATTGCCGAGTATGAGGACGAAATCCCAAAGATGGAAGAGGAGCTGAAAATTCTCCTTCTCCCTAAGGATCCTAACGATGAGAAAAACGTTATTCTCGAAGTTAGAGCCGGAACAGGCGGAGATGAGGCGGCGCTTTTTGCACAGGATCTTCTCAGAATGTACCTTCGTTACGCAGAAAGACGCGGTTGGAAGGCTGAAATCATGGATTCGAATACCACAGATATCGGTGGAATCAAAGAGGCCAGCGTTCTTATCAAAGGTAAAGGTGCATATTCCAGATTGAAATATGAATCCGGCACGCATCGTGTACAGCGTGTACCGGATACGGAAAGTGCCGGCAGAGTTCATACTTCGGCGGCAACGGTAGCAGTTCTTCCTGAAGTGGATGATGTCGAGGTTGAAGTCAATCCGAATGATGTCAGAGTTGATGTATACCGCTCCTCCGGAAACGGTGGTCAGTGCGTTAATACCACGGACTCTGCGGTTCGACTTACGCATATTCCGACAGGTCTTGTGGTAACCTGCCAGGATGAAAAGTCCCAGATTAAGAATAAAGAAAAAGCTTTCAAAGTTTTGCGTTCCAGACTTTACGACATGAAACTGCGTGAGCAGAATGCGGAAATCTCCGAGCAGCGCCGCAGTCAGGTAGGCTCGGGAGACAGAAGCGAGAGAATCCGTACTTACAACTTCCCGCAGGGAAGAATTACGGATCACAGAATCGGAATGACGATTTATAAACTTGACAACTTCCTCGACGGTGATATCGACGAAATAATAGATGGACTGATTACAAGTGATCAGGCCGAAAAAATGAAAAATTTTTAATAATAAAGAAGACAACAGAAATGTTTACAAGAATTTTCGGGACAACAACTGAAGAAATAAAACAGGCGGCAGAGATTATTAAGGAAGGTGGACTTGTTGCCTTTCCGACGGAAACCGTTTACGGCCTCGGAGCAGATGCTCTGAATGCGGAAGCGGTGGGCAAGGTGTATGCCGCGAAAGGCAGACCGTCTGATAATCCAATGATTGTGCATATATCGTCAAAAGACGATGTGCTAAAACTGACGCCGGAAATAACCGAGGATATGCAGGAACTCATGGACGAATTTTGGCCGGGGCCCCTTACCATGGTAGTTCCGGCACTCGGAATTATACCAAAGGTTACGACTGGCGGACTGGATACCGTCGGAATAAGAATGCCGAGTGAGCCTGCAGCAGCGGAACTCATAAGTGCAGCGGAAACCCCGATTGCGGCGCCCAGTGCGAATCTGTCGGGAAAACCGAGTCCGACAACTTATCAGCATGTCGTGGATGACCTTGACGGCAGAATTGACGGGATAATTGCCGGGGGAGAATGCAAAGCGGGAATCGAATCCACGGTTGTGGATATGACAGAGGAAACGCCGGTGATACTGCGACCGGGCATGATAACGGCCGAGCAGCTTTCACAGGCACTTGGAAAGACTGTCGGTATTGACCCGGCATTGCTTGAAAAACCGGACATCTTTAACAACGGCGGACTTTTGCAGACCGACGCTTCGTTCAAGCCAAAGGCACCGGGAATGAAATACAAGCACTATGCTCCGAAAGCGGAAATGATAATTTTTCAGGGAGAACCGGAAAATATAAAACTTGCGATGGCCGAAGAAAAAATAAAAAGAAATTTTTTCGGTCAAAGAGTGGAAATAATCGTTTTTGATAATGAACATCCCGAAACTGCGGCGCACGAGTTTTTTGCAAGACTTCGTGAATGCGACAAGAAAAATGTCGATGTGATTTTGGCAGCGGCACTCAGAGAAGACGGGATCGGATTTGCGGTGATGAACAGAATGTTCAAATCTGCAGGATATAATATTAGGGAGGTTTAGCACATGAAAATTGCAGTTGCGTCCGACCATGGCGGATATCTACTTAAAGAAACAGTAAAGAAGCACTTGGAAGACAGGGGGATTGAAGTGCTGGACCTCGGAACACATTCGGAAGAATCCGTGGATTATCCGGTTTACGGCAGACTTTGCGGGGAAACCGTGGCAAACGGGGAGGCAGACCTCGGAGTGGTCTGCTGCGGTACCGGAATCGGAATTTCTATTGCGGCGAACAAGGTAAAGGGAATTCGCTGTGGACTTTGCACTTCGGTTGAGATGGCTCATCTGACCAAACAACACAATAACGCGAATATTTTAGCGCTCGGAGGCAGAACGACCGCGCCGGAACTTGCGCTTGCGATTGTCGACGAGTGGCTGGATACCGAATTTGAAGGGGGCAGACATCAGAGAAGAGTCGATATGCTGAACGAAATGTAAAAAAATTAATTTATATATATTATTAAAGGAGAAAAATAATGGGAAATGTACTGGTATTTGATCATCCGTTAATTCAGCATAAGGTTACACTTATGAGAAAGACAGAAACAAACAACAAGGAGTTCAGAGAACTCGCGAAGGAAGTGGTTACTCTTATGGGATATGAAGCGACAAGAAATCTTCCGCTCATGGATGTGGAAATTGAAACGCCGATTTGCAAAACTACACAGAAAATGCTCAAGGGCGAGGACATTGCAATCGTTCCGATTCTCAGAGCAGGACTTGGATTTGTAGACGGGATGCTTGCGCTTTATCCGAACGCGAAGGTTGGTCATGTAGGCCTTTACAGAGACCCTGAAACGCATACACCGGTGGAATATTACTGCAAGCTGCCGAAGGATATCGAGAAGAGAACCATTTTTGTAGTTGATCCGATGCTTGCTACGGGCGGATCGGCAATCGATGCAATCAATTCCATCAAAGCACGCGGCGGCAAAGACATCATTTTCATGTGCTTAATCGCGGCACCGGAAGGAATTGAAGCGCTCCAGAAAGCACACCCGGATGTTGACATCTATATTGCACAGCAGGACGAAAGACTGAACGAACATGCATACATCGTTCCGGGCCTCGGCGATGCCGGCGACAGATTATTCGGGACCAAGTAATTTACGGATTTATGGAGGAAAGCAATGAAATTTGATTTTATACCGGACAGCGTAAGTCATTTTGACAACGCTTACGATGTTTTGAAAGAAAGAGGATTTATCGAACAATCCACAAACGAAGACGAGATCCGCAAGCTGCTGCAGAACGAAAAAGTTAAGTTCTACATCGGTTTCGACCCGACGGCGGACTGTCTGCACGTAGGACATTTCATGCAGGTCATCATTATGATGTATATGCAGAAATACGGACATACTCCGGTCGTCCTGATCGGCGGCGGTACGGGAATGGTTGGAGACCCTTCCGGACGTACCGATATGCGTAAGGTTATGACGATCGAAACAATTGAAAATAACTGCAACCAATTCAAAAAGCTTTTTGACAGATTTTTGGACTTTGATGACGAGTGGGAATATGTAGGAAACGAAGGCGTTTACACGCCGGGACACCAGAATAAGGAACCGGAAGCGGGCAAGGCGGTTGCCGTAAACAACGCAAGATGGCTGCGCCCGCTGAACTACATCGATTTCCTCAGAGAAATCGGCACGCAGTTCAATATCAACACCATGCTTCGTGCAGAATGCTTCAAGCAGAGAATGGAACGCGAAGGCGGACTCACGATGTTCGAGCTGAACTATATGCTGATGCAGAGCTATGACTTCATGGTTATGGCGCGTGACTTCGACGTGAAAATCGAGTTCGGCGGCAACGATCAGTGGTCCAACATCATCGGAGGCGTGGATTTAACTCGCAAAATGGCAGGAAAAGAAGTTTACGGCATGACTTTCTCTCTTTTGACGAATTCCGAAGGTCAGAAGATGGGTAAGACTGCGAAGGGCGCTTTATGGCTCAACGCAGAAAAGACAAGCCCGTACGAATTTTTCCAGTACTGGAGAAATGTTGCAGATGCTGATGTTAATAAATGCTTGAGAATGCTGACATTCCTTCCGATGGACGAGGTAAACAGACTTTCTGCTTTGGAAGGCGCTGAAATCAACCATGCGAAGGAAGTGCTGGCTTACGAAGTTACGAAGCTGGTGCACGGCGAAGAAGAAGCGAAGAAAGCACTCGACGGTGCACGTGCGGCATTCGGCAGCGGCGGAGACATGGCGAATGTTCCGACCACCAAGATGCCTCGCGAGAAATTTGAGGGTGAAGGTGTCGGCATTGTTACACTGATTAAAGAACTGGGTCTGGTGCCGAACACAAGCGAAGGCTTCAGAACCATCGAACAGGGCGGTCTGACTGTGGCAGGTGAAAAAGTCACCGACAGAAAGATGAATGTTACCTGCGATATGTTTGATACAGACGGAAAGCTTTTGATCCAAAAAGGTAAAAAGAAATTCCATATGGTAGAATTAGGATAGGGAAAAATAAAATCGGGCTTTGGAATTATAAAAAAAGCCTTGCATTTGCAAGGCTTTCGCTATATAATAATATGGCACGATTGTGCAGGCGGGCGCAGGATGGGAATCCGTCCGGGACCCGAAACTAATATATTTAGTATATCGAAAAAGATTTCAGGCATCCGCCCGAAATCCCAGTAGACAAAGCCGAAAAAGATTTTCTTCGTGCCCTGCGATGGCGCGGAATGTGCGGAAGACCGCATGGAAATCCCAGTAGGCGGAAAGGAAAGAAAATGAAATCATTCATCGCAAAACCTGCAGAGGTTGAACGTAAGTGGTACGTTATCGATGCAGAAGGCAAGACTCTCGGAAGACTTGCATCCGAGGTTGCTTCCATCCTTCGCGGAAAGAAGAAACCGATCTACACACCGCATGTTGACTGCGGCGACTATGTAATCGTTATCAACGCTGAAAAGGTTGAGGTTACAGGCAAGAAGAGAAAAGAAAAGATTTACAAGAGACACACAGGTTATCCGGGTGGACTTCGCGAAATCACATTCGAAAAACTTCAGGCTAAGAAGCCGGATGAAATCATCAGACACGCTGTAAAAGGCATGCTTCCTGATGGAAAGCTCGGCAGACAGATGTACAAGAAGTTAAAGGTTTATGCAGGCGCAGAGCATCCGCATACTGCACAGCAGCCGGAAACTTGGGAATTCTAAGGAAAGGGAGGAATAGACAATGGCAAAGATTCAATATCAAGGAACAGGCAGAAGAAAAAGTTCAGTTGCTAGAGTTAGATTAATCCCTGGAACTGGAAAGATCACTGTTAACAAGAAAGATTTAGAAGATTATTTCGGAATGGAAATCGTTAAGAGAGAAGTTAAGAGACCTTTCGAAATCGCAGGCTGCGAAGGTAAGTTCGATGTTATCGCAACTGTACACGGCGGCGGATTCACAGGTCAGGCAGGTGCTTTAAGACACGGCATCGCAAGAGCTCTCTGCGCAGCTGATAAGGAAGCTTACAGAGCTCCGCTTAAGGCTGCAGGATTCTTAACAAGAGACCCAAGAATGAAAGAAAGAAAGAAATACGGACTCAAGAAAGCAAGAAGAGCAAGCCAGTTCTCAAAGCGTTAGTCCGCAGATTTTCGAAAACTTTCGAGAAAAAAAGTTCATACAAGACTTTTCAAGATGCTGTCCGCATGGGCAGCATTCTTTTTTGCAAAAAGCAAATTGAACAAATGTTTTTTATATGGTATAATGTAGATACAGTTAAACAAAAAGCATAGAAAGGAAGACGAAGATGAGCGATTTCAGAGAAAACGAACAGGGCACACCGAATGCGAATGTAAAACCGATGACTTACGGACTTCGCATGAACAAAATGAACAAGCATATTTTTGTGTGGATCGGAGCCTTCTTATTCGGCGAACTTGGGGTTGACAGATTTATGAGAGGGCAGATAGGACTGGGCATTCTTAAGCTTGTAACAGTGGGAGGCCTCGGAATCTGGGCTTTTGTTGACTTTATCATTGCACTTATAAAAGTGTACGGTGGGGACTTTTCGCAGAGCGAAGAAGTTATTTTCTACAATGGGAAATACGCAAAGTAACCCAGGGCTTTAAGAAATGAGTTTATGCAGGCGTTTTACAAGAAACAGGGCGCCTGCTATTTTTATTGCGTCAAGCGGTATGAACGGGAACACACAGGAAACCAGGCCGACCCATAAGGAGGTTTTCATCAGAATCACATACCAGATTGTTCCGAAAGCGTAGCATGCAAGCACGCCCAGTGCCATAAAGAAAGCAAGACGGAGAGTCGGGTGCTTGGCCGCCTTGGAAGTCACCGAAGAGCCGATTCCTGCAACTGCGCTGCAAAGGATATAGCCCACAATGTAGCCTCCCGTAGGGCCGGCAAGCGTGCCAAGTCCTGCACCAAAACCTGCAAAAACGGGCACACCGACCGCCCCGATCAAAATGTAGATTATGAGGCTGAGGGCTCCGTATTTACTGCCGAGCAGGCCGCCCGCCAGAAGCACGCCCAGAATTGCGAGATTGATAGGCACCTGAGTGAATGGCAGAGGAATGGAAATCCATGAGCAGACCGCAACCACCGCAGCAAAAATGCCTGTTAGAACCAGTTTGTACAGATTTGAATTTTTTGTATTTGAGTAGTTTTGTGTATTTGTTTTCATTTGTGTTTAAACCTTTCGTATGCTG